>Ga0310884_10000035_pt1 | contig 21509 bp, 14 predicted proteins | sample T60D1metaG_FD_203446 | JGI IMG/M metagenome (GOLD analysis project Ga0310884, IMG submission 203446) | Lab incubated soil microbial communities from West Virginia University Organic Research Farm, Morgantown, WV, United States - T60D1 | ecosystem: Environmental > Terrestrial > Soil >...
GACACCGCCATGCACACGGGTCGTTGTACTGTCCGCCTGGCGGAAGCGATCGAAGACATGGGGCAGAAACTCCGGCTCGATGCCGATGCCGCTGTCACACACACGAACTTCGACGGATCCGTTTTCACGCCGGATCACCACGTCAATTCGGCCGCCCTCGTCGGTGAACTTCACGGCGTTACCGATCAGATTGAAGAACACCTGCTCGAGTCGACGGATGTCGCCAAGGACGACTGCGTCGGGTGCGGCCGAGAACTGCAGTTCGATGCGCTTCGCGGCGGTGGCGGGCACCATGGATTCGATCACGTTCCTCAGCAGATCGCGGAGATCGATTTCGTCTCGATCGAGCGCCATGCGGCCGCCGGTGATGCGCGAGAAATCGAGCAAATCGTCGATCAGCTTCGCCTGGCGGGTGGCGTTATCGTGAATGGACTGGAGCGCGCGCGCGGTGATTGAAGGGGCGAGCGTCCCTTTCTGCAGCAGCGCCGTCCAGCCAAGCATCGCATTCAACGGCGTGCGCAGATCGTGCGACACGATCGACACGAATTCGTCCTTGAGGCGATTGGCCGCCTCTGCTTCGGTCCGCGCTTTCTGTGCCGACTCGTACAACCGCGCGCGGTCGAGCGCCTGCGCGCAGTGCTGCGCGATCGAGACGAGCAGCGCCTGATACTCCTCGTCGAACTTCACCGGCGCGGTGAAATGGAACGCGAGAACGCCTGTCGCCTGTCCGCTCGCAAACAACGGGAGTGTTGCCGACGACACGTATCCTCCGTCGGCCGCGATCGATGCGGAGCGCCAGTACCGCTGCTGCCATTCAGCAAACGATCCGATGAACACCGGCTGTTTCGTCTCGATCACGTGGGTGGCGCAGAGGCCCGTTTCAGCGTTGATCCGATTGCCTCGGGAGCCGTGTTCCCCGCCGACGTCCGAGTGCACGATTTCGAACGCGGTGCCGCTCTCGACGACGAGCGCCACTTCACCGGCGGTGGCACCGGCGGCGATCTTTCCCTGGCGGACGACAGCTTCCGCGACGGCTTCGACGGTGACCGCTTCGGAGAGCGCCGCCGTCAGACCGTGCAGGCGATTGGTTCGCGCCGCCAGTGTCCGGAAGCGTGCTTCGCTGGCGCGCAGCGCGACTTCCGTCTGCTGGTGCGTCTCGAGTTCTTCGTCGGCCCGCGCCCTCATCGTCTCCGCTTCCGCCCGCGCGCGCTGCGCCGATTCATACTGCCACGTGCGATCGAGCGCCTGCGCCGCGCGCGGACCGAGGACGAAGAGATAATTTCGATCGTCGGCGCTGAACGTCCGCGGCCGCGCGAACTCGAATTGCACGACCGCCACCACACGACTGCCAATGACGAGAGGAATCGCGACCGCCGCCTGATATTCCGTCGCGCTCGCCGCGCGATCGACGCCGCGGTATTCAGAGGTTGACGCGTCTTTCGACTCGACGATCACCGGCGCGCCCCGACCGACGGCGTCGGCAATCGGACTCTTCGCAGAGAGATTCACGACCGTATTGGGTTGCGGGCCGTCGACCTGCTGCCCAATCATGCGAACGATCTCGGCGGTCTCGCCGTCGCTCTTCGTCAGCACGACGAGCGCACCCTGCGCCTCCAGCGCATGCAACGGTTCCTGAATCGCGGCTTCGATCACGGCGCCGGGCGTTCGCGCCTGGCCAAGCGCGGCAGTGACCTGCGCGACGCGATCGGATTGCTGGGCGGTTTGCTCCGCCATCCGGCGCAGATTTCGATCACGCCGAAGACGACGGAAGGTGCGCTCGGTCAGCAGGCAGAATCCCAGCCAGCCAAGGACATAGCACACGAACAGCAGAACCTGGCCGAGATTGGCGAAGTGGAAAAACGTGCCCGGTTCGTAGACGAGATAATCGATGGAGGCTGCGGAAAGGATCAGCGCCAGAACGCCGGGGCCGGCGCCACCGAACCACGCGCTCACCGCGATGCTGACGGCAAACAGCGTTGTCGAAGGGACCGATCCCGTCAACTTCGAGAGGAACAGCTCGACGCACATCGCAAGGGCAACGGCGCAGACCGCTGCCGCGTACGAAAACGGTCGAGCTTCACCAATCAGCTTGCGCCAATCCACGGACATCGAGTACCGGCAAGTCGCAGACTCAAGTATGGCATGAGGAGCGGCTTGGACGAGCGCGGCCTTTACCTATCCCGCCGCTGCCCCCTGTGTTCCGACATACACCGCGTAAATGGATTGGCTTGCGGCCATGAACAGGCGATTACGTTTTGGACCACCGAACGCGAGGTTGCCGCACACCTCGGGAATTCGGATTCGACCGAGAAGTTTCCCCGCGGGATTCCATACGGTGACGCCGCTGTATCCGAGTGCGCGGCCGGCATTGCTCGACACCCAGAGGTTGCCCTCGACGTCGCAGCGCAACCCGTCAGGTCCGCACTTGACGCCATCGATCATGCAATCGCTGAACAACTTTCTGTTCGAGGCCTTGCCGTCGCTGCCGACGTCGAACGAATAGACTTCCCCTTTGCCGCCGGCGCCCGTGTCGCCCGGTCCTTTGCCGGTGCTGGCGACGTAGACCTTCTTGAAGTCCGGCGAGAAGGTGATGCCGTTTGGATCTGGCACCTGGTCTTCGGTGACGACGAGATCGATGCGGCCGCTCGGATCGGCGCGGTAGACGTTGGTGGGCAGCTCCCGCTTGAAGGTGCCCATGCCGACCGGTTGTCCTGCCTTCGAATTGAATCGTCCGGCGCGATTTGACGGACCACCGCTGGCGTCCGGCGCCCCTTCATACAACTGACCCCCGTACGGCGGATCGGTGAACCAGATGCTGCCGTCGGGATGCACGGCCGCATCGTTTGGAGAGTTCAGCCGCTTGCCCTGATAGGAGTCAGCGATGACCGTGATCGATCCGTCGTGCTCGTAACGAACCACGCGACGGGTGAGGTGTTCGCAGGAAATCTGCCGGCCTTGCGAATCGAAGGTATTGCCGTTGCTGTTGTTTGACGGACTGCGGAACACCGTCACGCGGCCATCGTCCTCGAGCCAGCGAAGCTGGCGATTGTTGGGGATGTCGCTCCACAGCAGATAGCGTCCCTGGCTGTTCCACGCCGGTCCTTCAGCCCAGAGTGCGCCGGTCCACAATCGTTTGATCGACGTGTTGGCCTGGATCAGTCCGTCGAATGCCGGATCGATGGTCAACACATCCGGATCGGCGAAGTAGGTGGTCGGCGGCGCATCAGGCCCGAAGTCGCGCGGCGGATTGGAGATCACCGTCGGGGCGGACTGCGGCGTCGGAATCGTCTTGCTCTGGGCGACAGATCGGCTGGGTATCGCGAGCGCGGCCCCCGCCGCCGCACCGATTGTCGTCAACACACGCCGTCTTGTTATCACTGTCGTCATGGCGCAAATCGTATATCACACGCAGGCACTCTCTTTGCGTAAGAAAATCAAGCGCAATGACCGGCAGGCCCGCGGGAATGAGCGTGATCATCAACGAGCGATCCGGGGCTGCTCGGAATCCGGACGTCGGCGTTCAGGTTCAGTCGCTGTTTGGCAAGCACGGACTGTCGGTGCGACTCGAGCGGGTGCGCGACCCAGCCGACCTGCCGGCGCGGGCGCGGCAGGCGGCGTCGCGTGGCGATGTGATCGTGGCGGCTGGCGGGGACGGCACGGTCAGCGCCGTAGCGGGCGTTGCGGTCGAGACGCGAGCCACGATAGGCGTGCTGCCTATGGGTACGCTGAATCACTTTGCCAAAGACCTCGGGCTCCCAACCGACCTCGAGCAGGCTGTTGCGGCGATCGCTGCGGGCCACACGCGTGACGTCGACGTCGGCGAGGTCAACGGGCGTGTGTTCGTCAATAACTCCAGCGTCGGCCTGTATCCACGCATGGTGTGGGAGCGCAATGTCGAGCAACGGCGTGGTCGTACCAAATGGACCGCATTCGCCATCGCGATGATGCGCACATGGCGCAACTACCGCACGATTACTGCGCATCTCGTCGTGGAAGGGAAGGCCGCGGTCGTCCGCACACCGTTCATCTTCGTCGGCAACAACCACTACATTGCCGAAGGGTTCCAATTAGGTGGACGATCGCGCCTCGATGAAGGCCGGCTATCGGTCTATATGGCGCCGGAATGCGGCCGGTTCGAGATCCTGTCGCTGCCGGTGCGGGCGCTGGTGCGCAAGCTGGAATCGGCCGAGCTGTTTGTCGAATTTCCAGCCGAGACGTTGACAGTCGATGTCCCGTCGCGACGAGTGAGCGTCGCGCTCGATGGCGAAGTGGCACTCAGCCGATCGCCGCTCGAGTATCGCATCCGCCTGCGCGCGTTGAAGGCGATCGTTCCCTAGGTCGGCGACTATGCGCGTTGTCGTTCATCTCTCGGACATTCACTTCGGCCGCGTCGATCTGACGACGATCGGTCCGCTCACCGAAGCCGTCTTTCACGTCTCGCCTGATCTCGTCGCCGTCTCCGGGGACCTGACACAGCGGGCACGACGCCGGGAGTTTGCCGCGGCGCGCGCGTTTCTGGACAGCCTGACATTCTCGCAACTCGTCGTCCCCGGTAATCACGACGTGCCGCTCTACAACGTGTTCACCCGTTTCCTCACGCCGCTGGCGCGCTACAAGCGCGCTATCAGTGACAATCTCACGCCCGTCTATCGCGACGAAGAGATGATCGCCGTCGGCGTGAACACCGCAAGATCGTGGACCTGGGGCGAGGGACGGATCAACGAATCCCAGGTCGATCAACTGGTGACGCACTTGTCCGGTGTCCCGAACGACGTCATCCGCATCGTCGTCACGCACCATCCGTTCGATTTACCCGAAGGGGTAAAAGAGGAGCGCTTGCTCGGGCGGGCGGAGATGGCGATGAAGAAGCTGTCGGCCGCTGGTGCCGATCTGTTTCTCGCCGGACATCTTCATATCAGCCACATCGGTCATGCGGCCGAACGTTATGACCTCGGCAACCACTCCGCGCTTGTGGTCCAGGCGGGCACGTTGTCGATACGGTCGCGGGGCGAAGAGCCGTCGTTCAATGTCTTACGCATTGAACGCCCGCACATTTCGGTTGAACGCATGGCGTGGAATCCGTCGCGCACTCGTTATGAAGAAGTCGGCGAGGCACGGTATCGCCATGGCGAGCGCGGATGGGTGGCGGAAGAGTAGGCCGGTCTTATCGATTCGTCGCGACCGATTCCGGCTCGGGCATGATCGCCAGCCGACCGCGGACGACTTGCGTGCACCGCCACAACGCGTTGGCGAGGATGACGACGACGCAGACCAACATGATGACCGTCAGGACGGTGTCGAGGTAGCCCTGGAAGTGCTTTGAAGGATCGGGACCGTTCGCCATCGGCCAGAAGTTGTCGCGCACGCTCAACACGCCGGCGGACAGTGTCGTCACCGACACGAAGACCAGCGGAACCGCCGTGACCCACGCATATCGTGCCCGGCCCATGTTGATGACGATGGTCGTGGCCACTGCCAGTGCCACCGCTGCAAGCAGCTGGTTGGCGATCCCGAACATCGGCCAGATCGTGTTGATACTGCCGTTCCAGATGAAATACGACCACGACGTGACGATGACGCCGCTCGAGATGATCGAGCCAGGCAGCCACTCCTTCCGCCCAAACGGCTCGTAGAAGCGGCCGACGAATTCCTGCAGCAAGAATCGGCCGACGCGTGTGCCCGCGTCGATCGTCGTCAGGATGAAGAGCGCCTCGAACATGATCGCGAAGTGATACCAGTAGTCCATCAATCCGCGCATGCCTGGCAGGCCGCTGAACATCTGCGCGATCCCAACCGCCAACGACACCGCACCGCCGGGACGGCCGGCCACCGTCTCGCCAACCGCGAGCTCGAGATCCTTCAGATTGACCTGCGGGATGCCAAGCTGAGCGAAGACCGCGGGTGACGTGTTAATCGCGAAGTAGTCGCCAGGAAACATTGCCGCCGCAGCCAGCAGCGCCATGATGCCGACCAGCCCTTCCATCAGCATCGCGCCGTAGCCGATCGGCCGGATGTCCGATTCCCGATCGATCATCTTCGGCGTCGTGCCTGACGAGATCAGCGAGTGAAATCCTGAGATTGCGCCGCACGCGATGGTGATGAACGCGAACGGAAAGAGCGGGCCCGGGATAATCGGACCGCCGCCGCCGGTGAACTGGCTGAAGGCCGGCATCTCCAGGTGCGGATTCACGATCACCACCGCGAGCACCAGCACCGCGATCGTTCCAATCTTCATGTAAGAGCTGAGGTAATCCCGCGGCACCAGCAGAAGCCACACTGGCAGCACGGATGCGAGAAATCCGTAAACGGCCATTGCGATGATGATCTCCTGCCGAGACAAGAGGAACCAGGAGCCGATCGCCGACGACGCAACGGGTTTGCCGAGCACAACCGCGAGCACCATGCCCATGACGCCGAGAACGGTCGCCTCTGCGATTCGTCCCGGCCGCAACCGGTGCATGTACAGACCCATGGCTATGGCGAGAGGAATCGATACGCCAATTGTGAACGTGCCCCATGCACTTTGCTGGAGCGCGTTGACGACGGCAAATCCCAACCCGGCGAGCGCGATGACCACGATAAACAGAATGGCGACCGCCGCTGTGATCCCGGCAATCGGGCTTATCTCGGTGCGCGCCATGTCGGCGAGCGACCGCCCCTGGCGGCGCACGGAGGCCCAGAGAATGACGAAGTCGTGCACCGCGCCGGCGAGACACACGCCGGCGACGAGCCAGATGAGGCCGGGTGCGTAGCCAAATTGAGCGGCAAGGACGGGCCCGATCAGCGGCCCTGCGCCCGCGATCGCAGCGAAGTGATGACCGAAAAGGACGAGCCGATGCGTGGGATGAAAGTTGCGCCCGTCGTTCAGCTGATGCGCAGGCGTCACTCGCGTGTCGTCGAGCATCATCAAACGCGCCGCGATAAACGCACTGTAGTAGCGATACGCGATGGCCAGAATGCCGAGCACCGGCAGGATGAGGTAGAGGGCGCGCATTTTTCCGGAGTTTAGCAGAGCCACGGATGAACACGGATGAACGCCGCGGAAAAACACGGATGAACACGGATAAACGCCGAACACGGAGAAGCAGGTACATCGGTTGCAATGAAATGGGGTGGAGCTGGCCAGCGTCCTGCGCGGCGTTTTGGAGACGCCCATCGAAGCCTTGGTCCCGGATGTCACCATGCGATTCCCACTTCGCTTTTCAATCCTCGTTTTCACCCTGTTCGCTCTTGCCAGCCCCACATGGGTGTCGGCCCAGGGGGCATACTTCGGACGCAACAAGGTTCAGTACCAGGAATTCAAATTCAAGGTTCTGAAAACCGATCATTTCGATGTCTATTACTATCCGGAAGAAGAGGAAGGGGCGCGCATGGCGTCGCGCATGGCGGAGCGCTGGTATGCGCGGCTGTCGACGCTCCTGAACCACCAACTGCGCGGCCGTCAGCCGCTGATCCTCTACGCAAGCGGCCCCCATTTCCGGCAGACCAACGTGATCGAGGGTGAGCTCGGTGAAGGCACCGGCGGCGTCACCGAAGCGATCCATCGCCGCATCGTCCTGCCGCTTGCCGGTCCGATCGAATCAACGGATCACGTCCTCGGTCACGAGCTGGTCCACGCATTTCAGTACGACATGACCAACACGAACGCGAGTTCGGGTAACAGCGGCGCGATGTCACTGCCGTTGTGGTTCATCGAAGGGATGGCGGAGTACCTGTCAATCGGACCGGTCGACGCGCATACCGCCATGTGGATGCGAGAAGCCGTGCGCCGCGAGAAGTTTCCCGAGATCAAGGATCTCGATGATCCGCGCTACTTCCCCTATCGATATGGGCAGGCGTTGTGGGCGTTCATCGGCGGCAAGTACGGCGATCGCACGATTGGCGACCTTCTGAGCGTTGCCGCGGGACGGAATGGTTACGAGGGCGCATTCAGGCAGTTGCTCGGTGTTGATTCCAAGGAGCTGTCGCGCGAGTGGCACGAGGCGGAACTCGCGGTTTATCGACCGATTGCCGAAGCGACGAAGATGCCGGCCTCGTTTGCGCAGCCGCTCATCACCAAGCAGCACAGCGGCGGTGGAATGAACGTCAGCCCTGAACTGAGTCCGGATGGAACCCGGATGATGTTCTTCTCGGAACGCGATCTCTTCTCGATCGACCTCTATCTTGCCGATGCGCGCACGGGGAAAGTGATTCGGAAGATCACGGATACCGCGACGGATCCTCACTTCGAGAGTCTGCAGTTCCTCACTTCGGCCGGCGCGTGGGACGGCGCGGGGAAGCGTTTTGTGTTTCCGGGTATCAGCAAAGGCGCGCCAATTCTGACGATCGTCGATGCGGACAGCGGAAAGCAGCTCCGGGAAATCGCGCTCGAGGAGCTGGACGAGGTGCTGAACCCCGCGTGGTCGCCCGACGGTCAGCAGATTGCGTTCTCCGGCCTCGTCGGTGGTTTCAACGATCTGTTCGTCTACGACCTTTCGGCGAACGCACTACGCCGATTGACGACCGACGCGTTTGCCGAACTCGATCCGGCATGGTCCCCTGACAGCCGGCAGATCGCATTCAGCACCGACCGGTTCTCGACGATGATGTCGCGACTGGAAACCGGCAATCTGAGGCTCGCGATCATGGAGGTTGCCTCGGGTCAGGTGCGTGAGGTCGGCGGTTTCGAGGGTGCCAAGAACATCGATCCGCAATGGTCGAAGGATGGCCGCTCCCTTTACTTCCTCTCCGATCGACAGGGCATCACCAATGTCTATCGGCTTTCGATCAGTGGAGGTACGCCCGCTCAGGTGACCAATATTCTGACCGGCGTCAGCGGCATCACGTCGCTCAGCCCGGCACTCTCCGCGGCTGACGGTCGGCTGGTGTTCAGTGCCTACGAAGATGACGGCTACAACATCTATGCAATGGACAGCGAGCGCGCAGCGATCGCCACCGAACCCATACAGTTGCCGCTCAATGCCGGGGTGCTTCCGCCACGCCGCGAAGGGGCCGGCCCTGTTTACGCTGCGCTGCAGAACGAGACCGCCGGCTTACCTGCGGTCGCTCCGATCGAACCGGAACCGTACAAGTCGGGGCTCGCGCTCGACTACGCGGGCCAGCCGATGTTTGGCGTTGGCACCGATCCGTTTGGGACCTATGCGGCGGGTGGTGTGTCCTTCCTTTTCAGCGACACGCTGGGCAATCACGTGCTGGCGACGTCAGTGCAGGTGACGAACCGGTTCGACGAGTTCGGCGGTCAACTCTTCTACCTGAATCGAACACACCGATGGAACTGGGGGGTTGGCGTCGATCAGACGCCGTACATTTCGAGCGCCTTTGCCACCGGTTTCGATACCGTCAACGGCCAGAACGTCTATATCGAGCGCGAATACCGCATCAAGCAGATCGATCGTGGCTTCTCAGGATTGATTTCGTATCCGTTCAATGCGGCCAGGCGCGTGGAGTTCTCTGGAGCTCTGCGTCAACTCACGCTCGCCGAGGACGTGACCGATCGGACGTTTGATCTCTTCGGAAACCAGTTGTCGCAAGATCGGACGGACCTGACGACATTCCCGAACCTGAATCTTGGTCAGGCGGCAGCTGCGCTTGTATACGACACGTCGATCAGTGGCATCACCAGCCCGATCAAGGGCAGCCGATATCGTCTCGAGCTGTCTCAGAGCGGCGGCTCGCTCACCTACACCGGAGCGCTCGTTGATTACCGGACCTATCTCATGCCGGTCCGGCCGTACACGTTCGCTCTGCGCGGTTTGTATTTCGGGCGCTACGGGCGCGATTCCGAGGATCAGCGCCTGCCGACGTTGTATCTCGGCTATCCGGGTCTCGTGCGCGGCTACGATTCCGGGTCAATTGAAGCCGGCGAGTGCGGCACGCAAATCAACGGATCGTGTCCGACGTTCGATCGGATGATCGGCAGCCGCGTCGCGGTGGCAAACGCAGAGTTCCGCTTCCCGTTGTGGGGCGCGTTGGGCGGCGATCGATTCTACGGCCCGCTTCCGATCGAAGTGGGTGTCTTCGGCGACACTGGCGTCGCATGGGGCGCCACGACACGGCCGTCTTTTGCCGGCGGCGATCAGAAACCCGTCTCGAGCTACGGCGCGGTGATGCGCATCAATCTGCTTGGATTCGCGGTCGCCGAGATCGACTATGTGCGCCCGCTCAATCGGCCCGGGCGTGGTTGGATGTGGCAATTCAATCTGATGCCGGGATTCTGAATCGCTCATCACTGATCACTAATCGTGAATCCTTGAATCGCGAATCCTCGAATCGCGAATCCTCGAATCCTCGAATCCTCGTATCATTCCAGTCGAAACGCGATCGAAGGATTCGGGATCCGCTGATCAGGGATTCGAGGATTGACGATTAGTGACTAGAGATGAGCGATTCAACCCGCGGCGACGGCTGCCGCTGCGATATCTCTTTGCCGCGCTTGCCGCAGTGTTCGTCCTGCCAATTCTCGTTTGGCTTGTCTGGGGCTGGATTGAAGCCACCCGATTGGATCGTGCGCTGGATGCACTCGAGGCGCGCAAGGAGCCGCTCGACATTGCCACGTTCAGCGTCACGCCGGCCACCGAGGAGCAGCGGGAAGCGTCGCACCTCTACGCGCAAGCAGGAAAACTTGTTGACAACCGCCGCATCTCGACCGAGCAGGCGGCCCGGCTCTCGAAGAGTATCGAGGGAGTGTGCTCGCACGATGTCGAGCCGTCCGTCCGAAGCCAGCAGGCCCGCGTTCTCCTGGAATTCGAGGACAGCTATCAACCGGTGTTCGATCTCCTGGAGCGCGCGAGTCAACTCGACGCGCTGGGTTGGGACGATGCGGATCGGCCGAATCGGCAATCGATGCAGGAGATGCGGCCGATCACGCTGACGCGCGCGTCCGTTGTTCGCATCGCGAGGCTTGCCTGTGCGGGTGACGGAGACGCTGCCGCCCGCGCGCTCGTGGCGTCGCTGCGCCTTCGTCGCGTCTGGGTCGGCGGGCAAATTGGACCGAGTGCGCACCAGACCGGGCACAGCCTCCAGTCGGTGTTGGCATTCAGCACGCCGTCGTCGGCCTGGCTTGAGCAGCTTCAGCAGGAGTACCTCATCGTGGCAGATGAAACGAGGTTCCAGAACTGGATGACCCGCGAACGCGCGATGTGGCTGTCCTACGTCCTGCCGGGCGCGTTCAGCGACGTGCCGCCAGGCTACGACAGTCAACGAATGACACCGTTGGAAGCCGTAGCGAGACGCACATTACGGCCGTTGCGAGATCACAGGCTGGTCGAGGACCTGAAAGAATTTGATGACGCGCTCGCCATCGCCAAACAGCCATGGCCCGGCAAACTCGACGCGATTGCCGAATTCAGCAGGACACGCCGGTCAGAACACTCACAATCCGTCCGTCGCGGCCTGATCGAGACGTTGAGCCGTCCGCTGGGTGCCCATATGGCGAGTAACGCATTGGCCGGCTACATCGGCGGCATGACCGAAACACTTGCCCGCAATCGTGCAAGCGCGACGGCGATCGCGGTGGCGAGATATCGGCGTGACCATGCCGATCGGTGTCCGGGGACGGCTCAGGAACTCGTTTCTCAGTATTTGCCGGCGATGCTGATGGATCCGTACTCGGGAAGCGAGTTGAAGTATCGGTGTGATGCCAGCGGGTACGTGGTCTACAGCGTCGGTGCGAATCGAAAAGACGACGGAGGCACATGGGAGGAGCACTCGGATCTGCAGTGGTTCCGTCGCGGCAATCCACCCGACATCGGCGTTGCCGTGAAGGTGATCGCAACAGCAAGGTCCAACTGATCGCATGCTGCACACTCACGAACTTCCCAGCCTGTATCTCGGCCTCACTCGCAGATTGACCGTCTGGGTTCCACCGCGGTCCAGCACGAAACGCGTCGATCGTTATCCGGTCCTGTATCTGAACGACGGACAGAATCTCTTCGATCCCGCCCGCGCGTTCGCCGGCAACACGTGGCGCGTCGCGGAAACTGCGAAACGGCTGGTGCGTACTGGCCGCATCCCCGCTCTCTTCATCGTCGGCATCGATCACGGCGGCGTGCGGCGCGGACGGGAGTATCTGCCAGTCGAGGACTCGCAGAATCCAACCGCGACCGAGCCGCTCGGGCGCGAGTACGCCGAATTCGTCACGCGTGAGGTGATGCCGTTCATTGCGCGCACGTACCCCATCGCCCGTGGGCCGTCCAACACGGGCTTCGGCGGATCGTCGTACGGCGGCGTCGCGGCGCTGAACACCGCGATGATCAAGTCAGGAAAGTTTGGCAGGCTGCTGATTGAGAGTCCGTCGCTGTATGTGGGGAACAAGTACCTGCTTCGCCGTGCCACGTCGGTCGCGCGCTGGCCATCGCGAATCTTCCTCGGCGTCGGTACGGCTGAAACACGAAATGCGGAGCGGAATCACGAGACGGTGGCACACGTGCTGGAACTCGAACAGATCCTTCGCCGCGCCGGACTCGGGCCGCGGCGTCTCCACGTCGTGGTCGAGCCTGGAGCGACGCATTCAGAAGGTGCGTGGGCGAATCGCTTTCCGCAGGCGCTCGAGTTTTTGTATGGGGAATGATGTTGGCTTGGAAGCCAACAGCCAACAGCTAATCACTTCCCAGCAGATACGCGCGCAGCGTCGCAAATGCCTTCCCGCGATGACTGACCGACGCTTTCTTCTCGCGGTCGAGCTCTGCGAGTGTGCAGCCGAACGGCGGGTAGTAAAAGATCGGGTCGTAGCCAAACCCGTTCGAGCCGCGCGGTTCCGCGGCAATCTCTCCCTCGACAGTCGCCGTGGTTTCAAACAGAATCGAGTCGCCAGCGGCCAGCGCCACACAGCAGACGAATCGCGCAGTGCTGCCAGACACACCACGCTCGCGAAACAGCTCCTGGATCTTTTGAAACTTGATCGAGTAATCGGTGCCGTGCCAGCGGGCCGAGTGCACGCCCGGCGCTTTGTCGAGGACGTCGATCTCGATGCCGGAATCATCCGCCACGCTGACGAGGCCGGTGGCTTTCGAGTAGTAGCGCGCCTTCAATCGCGCATTCTCGGCGAAGGTGGCGCCGGTTTCCTCGGGCTCCGCAATCGAGCCGAGATCGTTCAGGGTGACAAGCTCGATCGGAACGCCTTCAAGAATCCCAGTGATCTCCTTCAGCTTGCCGGGATTGGTCGTTGCGAGCAGGAGCTTTTTCAAGCGCGAATATCGCCAATGATTGTGCGCTGCAGCGAGACGAGCTCCCTGATCCCCTGATCGGCAAGCGCGAGAAGGTCGTCGAGCGCTCGCCGCTCGAACGGCGGGCCCTCGGCCGTGCCTTGCACCTCGATGAAGCGGCCGTCGCCGGTCTTCACCACATTCATGTCGACTTCGGCGCGAGAGTCTTCGTCGTACGCGAGATCGAGAAGTGGAGTGTTTTCGACGACCCCGACGCTGATGGCGGCGACGTGATCGGCGACCGGTAGACCTTTGAGCTGGCCGGACGAACGCATTTTCTGGAGCGCGAGGACCAGAGCGACAAAGCCACCGGTAATCGACGCGGTGCGAGTTCCACCGTCGGCCTGGATGACATCGCAGTCGATCCAGATGGTACGCTCACCGAGTTCGGACAGCTTGGTGACCGATCGCAGCGATCGCCCGATGAGCCGTTGGATCTCCTGCGTCCGGCCGCCGACTTTGCCCGCCGATGCTTCCCGCTGCGTCCGTGTCGACGTCGCGCGGGGCAGCATGCCGTATTCCGCAGTGACCCATCCTTTTCCAGTGTTGCGAAGAAACGGCGGAACGCGATCTTCGATGCTCGCGGTGCAGATCACGCGGGTTCGCCCGGCCTCGATCAGCACCGAGCCTTCTGCGTGCATCGTGTACGAGGGGGTCATGCGCGTCGGCCTGAGCTGTCCGGCCGCGCGGCCATCCGTGCGCGCAAGTGTCATTTGTCGTTGTCCGTTTGAAGCTCAGTCCACTTGAGGTTCTTTTGAAGGGGATGACGCAGATCGACGTGCCCTGCCAGCGTTTCCACTTCCTTTCCGTCAATCAGGATCTGGACACGCGTGATTGCCGGCAGGTTGACCGTCAGCGCGTCGACAATCGAGTAGATCGTAAAGAGTTCGTAGAGCGCGCCGCCCGGGTGTTTGGTCCGCACGTCGCCGGCGAGATCGACAAACGCCTCTCCGCGCTGACCGATGAAGAGCGCGCGCAAAGATGTTCCCGCCGGCACCGGTGATGCGTATGGAGCGGGTGCCGCGTCCAACTGCGCTTCCACGATTCGCCGCGCCTGCTCCTCGATGGGATCGGCGAATGGCACCTCGCGCTGCACGCCAGGAAGAGACAGACCATCTTCGGAAATGTAATAGAGCGTTGCCTTGATTTTGCGCTCTGGTCCGGCCGGCGCTGTGGCCGCCGGCGGCGCCGCAGGCGGCGTGCCGCGCCTCGGCACACGCGGAGCGACGGCAGCGACCATCCACACCAATGCGACGATGACGAGAACAACGAGCGACCCGAGTGCCATTCGTCGAATCATTGCCGGGTCCCGGACGCGCGCGATCCGCCATGGGTGTCGCGGAACCGAATGATGCTTTCGACCAGGGCCTGCACGATCTGGTTCTGAAACTCATCCGCCTGGAGTTGCTTCTCCTGGGCGGGATTGGTGATGAACCCCATCTCGACGAGGACCGCCGGCATGTTGGCGCCGACGAGCACTCGGAACGGCGCCTGCTGAATCGCGCGCGGACTCATTGGTACGTGCTGACGCAGCGATGCTTCGACCGTTTGCGCCAGCGCCGCCGATTCTTTGATGTAGCGCGCCTGGGCCAGGTCCCAAAGGGTCAGTTCGATGTCGCGTGTGCCGCCGCCGAACACCGGTAACGGATCGCTGTCAGTATGGGCGACACGCTCGGCCGCGTCGCCGTACTCATCGAGGCTCAAATAGAAGACTTCCGCTCCTGATGTCGCCGTTCTCGGTGCGGCATTCGCATGCAGGCTGACGAACAGATCCGCCTTGTTGTTGTTGGCGATCGCGGCGCGTTCGTCCAATCCCACCGTGGTGTCGCCGTCGCGCGTCAGAATGACGCGCAGACCCAGACGTCCTTCGAGCGCTGCCTTCAACCGTCGTGCGACACTGAGCGTGACGTTCTTCTCGAGTGCACCGTTTGTTCCTTTCGCGCCAATCTCGTCGCCGCCGTGCCCGGCATCGATCACGATGGCGCGCAGCCCACCCGAAGGCGCGAGATCGATGAGCGGCGGAGTTTCAGGAGCGCCCGGCGTCGGCGCAGGAGGCTGAGTCGGAGTCGGCTGTGCTTCGGTGGTCGGCGCGATGACGTCGATGACGAGGCGTGCGGCGCCTCGATCCGCCGGCGTGTCGGTGGTTCGAAATGAGGCGAAGCGCGGGCCGAGATCGATGGCAATCGACGCCGCCCCCTCGCCCGGCCTCACATTCGTCACCAGTTCGGGCGAGGTCGTCGCCGGCAGAGCGGCATCCAGCATGTCGGCTTCGAAGCGAATCGTCAGCTTTGTGCCTTCCTGGACGACGTTGTGCGGCGTGGCCGGGGCGATGTCGAGCGTGAGTCGGGCGAGGCTGCCAAGCGACTCCATCCGTCCGACAATGCGCGGAGCGCGGATGTCGCCGACGATGATCAATCGCGAGGGTTTCCGGAGATCGACACGGCCGATCGCCGGCGCCAGCGCTCGCGCGACGAAATCGACCGGCACAAACCAGGCACGTCCGTCACGGACGGGAGGCGCGGGCAGGGAGATCAGGCGCCCGTTGAGTGAGGCGAGACTCTGCCCTGCCGTCAGGGCAATTGTTGCGGTTCCCGCGGTGACGGTGAGTCCACCTGCCGCCGCATCCTCGCGGACCACGACATTAAAGAGCCGCGCCAGATCGTCGAGCGCAAACATCTCCTGCCCCGACATCGTCCGCGTCGCGAGCGGTCGACGGCCTTCACGCGAAATGACGGTGTAAGGGGGCGCCGCGCCGGCGGGAGGTTGCGCGGCCGAGGCGCTGTGCAACAGCGCGAGCAGCAAAGTTGCTGCAGCCGAGCAAAATCGACGGGAGAGCACGACTTGATCATACTGAATCAAGTCGGTTTTAGCTGCCAGCTTCCGGGGTTGTCGGATCCCGCATCCCGGATCTCGGATCCCGGTTCTGGTACTCACAGCCGGGGCAGCGACAGTCCCCCGTCTACATGAATGACACTGCCCGTCGCGTAAGGGAGATCGCCCCGCAGCAGGGCACGCACAGTCCGGCCGACGTCGTCTGCCTGACCCCATCGGGCTTCCGGCACCAGACCGTCGGCGATGCGGCGATCGTAGGTGTCTTTGACGGCAGAGGTCATGTCGGTTGCGATCACCCCCGGCCGCACGTCATAGACCGGAATGCCATGAGGTGCGAGCCGTACGGCGAACAGGCTGGCGGCCATCGCAAGGCCCGCCTTGCTGATGCAGTACTCACCGCGATTGATCGAAATCATCTCGGCAGAAACGGACGTGATGAAGACGATGGCGCAGCGGAAGGTTGCATCGGTGCGAACGCGCTCGAGCATGTCGCGCGCCACTGCCTGAGTCAGGAAATACGGTCCCTGCAGGTTCGTGCGGAGCACTTCCTCGAAGCTGTCTTCGGTAGCGTCGACGATATCGGCACGCACCCGCGGGGCTCGCCCGGCGTTGTTGACGAGCGCGTTGAGCGTCCCATAACGTGCGCGCGCGCGCTCGACAATCGCGGCTCGATCGCCCGGTTCGGCGATATTGCCGGCGACGTAATCGACATTGACGCCGAGCCGTCCGAGCTCACCGAGCACCGGCGAAACGTCGTCGGCTTTGCGCTGTCCGCTCAGCAGCAGATTCCATCCGTCGCGGGCGAGTGCCTGCGCGACACCGAGACCAATTCCCCGGGTCCCTCCAGTAATCAGGGCCGAGCGAGGCAGCGCGCGATCAGCCATTTGGGATCGTCGGATCGAAGAACGTCAGGTACGGTTCGTTCTTGGCGACGCGCAAAAGGTACAACGCAACCTCGCGCGCGTGGTAGTCGCCCCACTGACTCGACTCACCGCGCGGAACGTGCGCGCCGGTTGGAACGTGATCCCAGCCGTTGGGCCAGTGGTAGACAGAGTGAAGAATCAAGCCTTGATGAGACTCGGCCTGACTGAGATATGGTCCGGCCGCATCGAACAACGTTTCGACGACACGGAGGCCTGCCTGCCAGTATCGAGATCCGTCCTGACCTCGCCCGCTCAGAAAATGTCCGAGGCGCAGCAGTCCCTGAGCAGCGATCGCTGCTGCGGAACTATCGACCGGCTCGCGATCGTTGAACGGATCGGCAGGGCACGATCCCCAATCGCCGAGCGTGGCTAGTTCTGGCGCACCGGTGTCCCAGTACGGAATTCCGTCCGCGCACGCGGCAACGTCAATGTAGAAATCGCAGGTTGCTCGCGCGGCGTCGAGCATCCACTCGGTGACGTCGCTACCGCCAGCTTCGCTCAACGTCGACGACGGCAGAGTTGCAAGGAACTCGAGTTCTTCTGCGAAGCCGAGCATCGCCCAGGCAAGGCCGCGGGTCCAGGTGGTGAACGGCGAGTAGCCCTGCTGCGTGCTCGGTCCTCGATACGTGCCGTTTGCGGCGTTGAACACGCTTTCGTGCGAGACCCGTCCGCGCACATCGAACGGGCCCCCGGTCGTACCGCGGAATACGTTGTATGTGGCCGTCGCTCTCGCATGCTGGACGAGCCGGGTGAGCAGGTTGACTTGTGCGTCCTGTTCCTCGACAAGGCGATGACCGAGATGATGGGCAAGGGCCAGCGCCCGGAGCGAGCGAATGGTATCGACGAACAAGGAGTGGGCGCCGTTGAACGAATGGATGAATCCGCCATCCTTGATCGCCGTCCAGCGATGTGCCTGGACGGCACCGCTGATTTTCAACGCGAGCTCGTAAAAACGAACTTCCCAATCGTCCGCTTTGATCCTGCCCTCGCGCGCCATCCGCCAGAGCGCGCCATAGGTGCTCACATTGTTGAAGCCGTGATCGTGGACGCCTGTGTGCGTCAGGTGCGGCGCCATCCGCGTGAGCGTGCGCTCACGCCCGAGATCGAGGAATTCGCGTTCGCCGGTGGCATCGAATTGGAGAAGCGCGGAACCGTACTGGAAACCTTCCGTCCACTCCGTCCAGCCGCGCGCGGTGTAGCGGCCGTCGACGGTGAAAACCGGCGCACCGTCGGATGCTGACCACGACTGCTCGAGCGCGCGGATCTTCCCGGCTGAAGTCTCGAAGAGGTGATTGAGGTGCCCGACGAGATCTGCAGGCGTTCGCTGCCGATCGATCCTTATCATCGCGTCACGCCGCGATCGCCCGCTGCATGTATTCGATACTCTTGGTCGTGATCGTCTCTGGGTCGGGCTTGTAATCGAACACTTCTACCGACACCCACCGGTTGTATCCGCTCTCGCGGAGCGCCCGAAAGATCGGGACGAAGTCCACATCGCCAAAGCCCGGCCCGCGACGATTCGCGTCGTTGGCGTGGAAGTGATGTGCGATCGGCCCGTAACTGCGGATTAAGTCGGTGACCGGCGTCGATTCGCTGGACATCGCTTTCACATCGAGATGAAGAGAGAAGTTGCGGTGCCCGACGGCATCGATCAGATCCTTCGCTTCGGCGCAGGTGTTGATGAAATCCGTTTCGTTTGGCGACAACGGTTCCATGCAGATGGTGACGCCGCAGTCGGCGACCCTGGGCATGACGCTCCGGAAGAGCGCGGCGGCCCAGTCGAACGCCTGCTGCCGTGCGACTCCTGGCAGCAGCGATCGTTGCTTCGGTGATCCAAACACCATCAGATCGCCGCCAAGATCGCGGGTCGCTGCGGCCAGTTCGCCGATGTACTCGGCGGTATTCGATCGAACCTTTGCGTCCGGAGATGTCAGATAGAGGCCGTCGGTTCCCGCCAGCAGCCAGTGCAGGCCGATGATCTCGACTCCTGCATTCCCCGCCTGCGCGCGGAGCGTCGCGCGGCGCTCCGGCGACACATCCGTAATCCGAGGCGCAAGGGTAAACGGCGCGACCTCGACACCGTCGTACCCGCTCTGTTTCAAAAATTTGCAGACCTCGTCGAAGTTCCAGTTCTCGTACAGCTCATTGCACATCGCGAAGCGCATTGGGTCATTCTATTAAAGGGAAAAGGGAAAAGGCACAAGGGAAAAGGACGGGTCCCTTTTCCCCTTCAAGCTCCCGATCGCGTGGCTTTCAGAAATGCGAGCAGGTCTGCGAGCTCCTGGCGCGAGAGTTGATCCGCCAAACCCTGCGGCATCAGCGACACGGTCCCGGGCTGCATGTCGACGACGTCGCGGCGAGGGATGCGCGTCTCGTCCCGTTCAGTGGCGAGCAGGATCTCGTCGGGCAGGTCGTTGTTCCGCAGCACACCGCTGTGCATCTCTCCCGATCGCGTTTTGATGACGACCGGCTCGTAGCCGCGGGCGAAACTGGCGCTCGGGTAGAGAATGGCTTCGAGCAGATCACGCTCGCTGCGGACCTGGCCAATCCGGGTGAGATCGGGTCCGATACGGCCACCCATGTAGCCGATGGCGTGGCAGGAGTAGCAGGTCGCCTTCGTACTGTTGAAGACCGCTTGACCGCGCGCGATGTCGCCGCCTTGCAGCGTCGGAAGAAGCGTTTCGAGCCGCCGAATCTGGTTCGCCGTATCGACGGTCAGCGATTCCAGCAGCGCGTCTCCCTCTTTCCGCGCCGATTCTGGATACTTCGCGAGAACAGGGCGCAGCACGTCGCCACGGACACTCGACTTGCCCGTCGATTGCTTCAGCGCGCCGATCATCGCGAGTCCAACAGCCTCATCGTTCCCGCTCGCGTAGGCGCGAAGCAACCGCGGGAGTTCGAGTGGACCAGCGGTCGCGAGCGATGACGTCAACGACAGCAGTTGCGCCCGGTCCAGCATGGATCGTTCGACGAGAGCCGCCGCCGTTGATCGCACAGCCATCGAACGATTCGGTTCCAGCGCGGACTTCAACAACTCGAAAATCTCAGGTTGTGTCGCCGCCGAAGGATCCTGGGTCGCTGCGACCGCATCCACCCGCGTCTCGATCGGACGCGCCGTGTCGCGAGCGACGCGAAGCAGAGCAGGCTGGAGCGGCGAACGCGCGTCCTTTACGGGAGGGATGGATCGGGGAACTGAAATGGCAAGCGCGACGACGTCCTTGTCGGCGCCGGTTAGCACGGATTCGATCGGCGCAACCCAGGTGGTCGGGAGAGCCTTGACGCGGGTGCGCGCGACACTCGCCATGATGCCAAGCGCCGCCAGGCGCTCCTCCTTGGAAGACGCGCCGGTGACCGTTTTCGCGATGAGCGCCTGGATTGCCGCGTTGTCGCCGAACTGCACGAGTTTCTGCTGCAGTTCCTGGCGCTCGGCGCTGCTCAGGCCGGTTCGCGAAAACTGCGCATTAAAGAATGTCGCAAGTGCGTCTCCCCAGTCAGGGTGATGACTCGCAATCCACCACGCCGTTTCTTTGAGTAGCGGGTCGGACGAATCAAGCATCGGCACCACGACGTCGGCCTGCAGCGTGCGGCGCTCCATCTGATCCAGCGCGATCAGCACCGCGCGACGCGAACGTGACGAAGAGGCTTGAAGTCCCGTCGATGTCGACTGCGGATCGTTGATCTCGATGAGCGCGTAGGTGACGGAATGTTCGAGCACGCGATCGAGCGGCGAACCCGCAAGCGCAATCAGGTCCGGAATGGCCTTCGAGTCGCCGATGCGTCCCAGGGCCTCGGCCGCCGCGCGCTGAATGGAAGGTACATTCGATTTCAGCGCGTATATCAACTGGGGCACTGCGGCAGTGTCGCGTAACAAACCGGCGGCATGAATCGCGGCGTGTCGCACGCTTTCATCCGCATCCGACAGCGCGGCCCCCCTGGTTGCGTGTCGTGCCTCAGTGCCATCGATACGCGTCAGCGCCCACACCGCATTGCGCCGAGCCTCCGTCGATGGCGATGTTGTCAGCACATCACCCAATGCGGAGATCGCGTTGTTTCCACGGCTTGCCAACTCGCGAATCGCTCGATTCTGGACTGCTGTTCGCTCGTCCTTCAGCAAGGCCGTGAGACGTGCGGGAGCCATCGTTTTCCAGGCGAGCGCGCGACCCCGCGGATCCTGAACTTTCGCCGCGCCGACGCGGCGGACGCGATAGATCCCGCCGAGGACGTCCGGCTTGGCCAGCTGCGACGTTGGACAACACAGCTTGTACCAGGCCCCGGTGTCGACCACGAGGAGACTGCCATCGGCATCCTCGAGCACGTCGGTGGGGTGAAAGTCGCGATCTTCCGAGGAGAGAAAGTCAGAGTCCTGAATCGTGAACGTTGCGCCAGACGGCTGCAGCACGTGCCGCGTCACCTTGCGCATGTTGAACATCGCGGCAAAGAAGTTGTCGCGATACTCGCCACCGAACGCGCGCGACGAGTAGCGCGTGAGCCCTGCGGGAACTGCCGGCCCAAGCTGCGACAGAATCGGCATCAGGTCGCCGGTGCGCGTGTG
>Ga0310884_10000042_pt1 | contig 20652 bp, 25 predicted proteins | sample T60D1metaG_FD_203446 | JGI IMG/M metagenome (GOLD analysis project Ga0310884, IMG submission 203446) | Lab incubated soil microbial communities from West Virginia University Organic Research Farm, Morgantown, WV, United States - T60D1 | ecosystem: Environmental > Terrestrial > Soil >...
AAAACTCAAATAACACCAACACCTCAGAATAAGGGAAGAACTGGAAAACTATAGTCATTCCCATATTTGATCAGCTTTGGTGTTACCTATAGAATGAGTTCTATTCCAGGTGTGTAAAACTTGACTCTTTTTCATCAGACCCAAGAGTATTGATCAATGACGTGTGTACAGTATTTCATGACACAACCTTATCCAGTGAAGCTGGAGTTAAATGGACGGGATAATACCGTACTTTAAACCATGCATTTGCTTACTAAATCTGGTAACAATAAGTCGGGTTCGGTGGAACTGATAACGCTGGAGTTCTAAAAGTTGAACCCACCATTTTTTATCTTATTGTATTATTGTATTCTTGACTCTCTTATTGGAGATTGTAGAAGCCCTCCAATCTCGTTATGCATCTTTAAGAGGTTAAACCCTTTTTCAGTAGTTTTGTATGTTTGTACACCTTCTAAATATTCTATTAAATTATTTTCAATAAGTACAGAAAGATACTCTTTCAACTGACCGTAGCTAAGGAAGGCTTTATACATAATTCTTGTTTTTGTCGCACCACCATTTGCTGCCTCTAGCATCATTGAAACTATTTCTGTCCTACTTCTGTACTTCATATTATATTTAAGAGGTGATAAATTTACTATATTAACATGTTGATACAATAAGCTAGAACATGACGAAATTCTATATTACTCTAATTAAGATTCAAAATGCTAACAATTAAGATTTTTGTGTCATATTTATATCAATACTTAGTAACGAATTTCTACATTGAGGTATTTTTTACTGTCTACAAGGAAAAAGTGTAAATTTTATATCGGGTTCGGTGGGAACCATGTAGAATTTCACACTAGTCTAATTTAGGCTGGGCGTTTGCGATTTATCGCACAACTGTTCATCAACTGTCTGCTCACGGAATAATAAGCCCAAGCTAGAAGTCCTATCGATAATAATCTCATCGGTATTTGATAATTTGAAAGGAAACTAGAGGCTGTAACTCCTGCTGCACCTAACGTTGACACAATCAAAAATCCTAGTGAGGAACAACTAGCACATGTGCTTGAAAGCAAGCCAAGTGTAGATCCGGAGAAAAATGAAGCAGTTTTTATCTTCGTTCTTGTATTTTTAAATACGAATATGTTCATACTGACAATTATTCCCAACAATAGCGATGTTATGATTGCAAGAATAAATCCAACTACTGCATCTTCAGGCAGATAGAAATAAACTATGGGGGTAAAGTAAAGCAATTGATTTAAAATACTAGAAACGATCCAAAACGCAAGTGCAGTCGCAAATGCGATTAAGATGTATGACCATTTCGAAAAAACTATCTTGAATGGAAGGACCAATGGGGATGATTTTCTAGTTGTTGATGAGCTATTTTCTCTACTCATTAAGTTAGCCACCAGAGATTTTCTTATCTAATATAGCTTGAAATACTGGAAATGGAATTGCTCCTAGCAACACTTGTGGATTTGAACCATCACCTTTCTCTACTATAAATGTAGGTGTACCTTGAAATCCAGATTTGTACGCAAATGCAGTATCATTATCGATTATCGATTTGTATTTTTGATTATCAACACATGAATTGAATTTAGTCATATCCATTCCTTGAATCCGTGAAGCAAATTTCTTCAAGTTGACAACACTTGCCCAACCAGAATTTTCTTCTCCCTGATTGCCATACAATAATTCATAAAATTTCCAGAACCTTCCCTGTTCATTGGCACACTGACTAGCCATAGCTGCACTCATTGAATCAGGTCCATGAGTTACAAAATGCTTGAATACCAAATTTATTTTACCTGTTTGAATGTACGTCTGATTAATCTGTGGTTCTGAATCTCTTGCAAACCTCCCACAGAAACGACATTGAAAGTCCCCAAATTGAACAATCGTAATTGGTGATGATGGATTTCCCAACACAGGTGAACCTTCTTGTTTAAGTCGAGCATATGTGAAGTTTTGTATAGTTGCGTTAGTAGGTTGTGAAGCGTTTGGGTGAGGATTTGCGGGTGAAAATCCGTTTGGCACGTTAGTATTCTCCTCATGTTCCATCCCTGCCATTTCGTCTTGTCCTGTTTCTTTAGCAACTTTCAGGACGGTTACAGCATCAATATGTATTATGAGCGATAGAATCATCGGTAAAAAAATTAAACCGATGATGATACTTTTATGATTCATTGGATTACTAATACAATTCAAATGGCATTTAAATCATAGAGTTACTGCACGAACGCTATGATGTTTTGCGTTAGAATAAATAATATATGTAGCCACAATAGTAACTCACGTCACCAATTGACTATCAAGTGTTCAGATTGCAATTGCACACTAAATGAATGTATGATTAGCACTTCAGGCTAAAGAATGTTCTAATTGCAGTTTGGAAGAATGCTGCTCCTGGAAATTCATTAATATCAAGTCTTAGAGATACTAAAAGAACGAAAAGCATTTCTTTTGATACTTATCATTATAGAAAATAATGACACCTAAAGAATTTCTCATCTCATATGTGGAAAAGTTCAATGCTGGGGATATCAGTTCCTTGATAACCATGTATGAAATTAATGCATGTTTTATTTCACAAGAAGGAGAAATCATAAAAGGTATAGAAAATATTCGTCACACTCTAGAGAGTTTTATCAGTATGAATGGCAAAATAGAATCTAAAGTAGATGCAGTGATTCACATTAGCGATATCGCTCTTGTAAATACTGAATGGTCATTCAACGGCACCGGACCTGACGGTAAAGTAGTTACTATTACTGGGAAAGCTACAGATGTATTACGTCGACAATCGGATGACAATTGGCGTATTCTAATAGATAATCCTTGGGGAACTAATCTACATATATGCATGAAGTCTGATCACTATGAATGATTGATAAACCATCGATCTGTTCAGTTTTTTTATATGTAATAGAAATAAGCTTCGAAAGTTGCGAAAAAACTAAATTTAATAGCAAAGTATTACTACTATTCTTGTGAGCAAAATTTGGGATAAGGTTTATTCTAATGATTCAGCGTTCTTTGGGAAAACCCCCAGCGATTTTGCTCAAAAGTGTTATAGCGACTTTAAGAAATATGGTGTTAAGAGAATATTAGAATTAGGATGTGGACAAGGAAGAGATACAATATTTTTTGCATCAAATGGTTTAGACGTTCATGCTATCGATTCTTCTAAAGTGGCAATAGAAAATATATATCAAAAAATAGGACAGAGAAATATTTCTTTAGATTTAAGACATTTTGAAGTAAAACAATCTTTACCATTTGATAGTAGCTATTTTGACGCAATTTATTCACATATGTTTTATAATATGCGTTTTACCGATAAAGAACTCAGGTTTCTGTTTACAGAATCCAGCAGAGTATTAAGAAACAATGGTTTGTTATATTTTTCTGTTCGGTGATAAAGATCCTCAATACAACAAAGGTAAAAAAATAGATGACAAGATATATGAAATAAATGGATTTCAAATTAGATTTTTTACTAAGGAACAAATAAAGTCTTTTTTAGCAAATCATTTTGAAATCAAGACCATTGAGGAAAGTTATGAAGATCCAGTCAGTCTTTATTTTGTTTTTTGTTATAAGATCTAATGGAATAAACTAAAAATCCGAAACGATGGCACTGATAATGCTATCAGTATATTTTGGAACCCACTGTTTCTTATTTTATTGTATTCTTGATTCTCTCATCGGGGTTTGTAGAAGCTCGCCGATCTCGTTGTGCATCTTCAAGAAATTGAATCCTTTTTCTGTCGTTTTGTACGTTTGTGAGCCTTCTAAATATTCCAGTAAATTATTTTCAATGAGAACAGAAAGATATTCCTTTAATTGAGCGTAGCTAAGAAAGGCTTTGTACATAATTCTTGTTTTAGTTGCAGTACCATTTGCTGCTTCTAGGATCATTGATACTATTTCTGTTCTGCTTCTATATTTCATATATTTGAACTGACAAATTTACTATATTAACATGTTGACACAATAGACCAGAACAAAACGAAATTGCATAATGACCTAATCACTCACCAAGATGAGGATTTTCGACGGTCACGCACGTCTCAAATAGACCTTCATTTTAAGCATCTTGATAGCCTCAAGTCCGTCAGTAATAAAACAAGAATACATAATTCTGTTACTAATAATGGTAAAGATTAGTCGGGTTCGGTGGGATTCGGACCCACGACATTTTAACCCCAATGAAGGACTGGTTAAGAGCCAGACGCTCTACCTGGCTGAGCTACGAACCCACAAAGGTTCTGTTTTCAGTATGTGATATTTAAATTAAACTTGAAAATATTAGGATTTAAGAAAATTATGAATAGCTTATTTGCCTAAGTATTTGGTTTACTTTACTGGGCCACTTTCTGAGCCTGATAGTCCTTAATAATTTTAAGTACTGTTTCAGATACTGAAAGATTTGCCTTTTCCTTTTCTTTGAGAATTTCTCTGTAAGCGTCCAAAGTTATATAAACTGGAATTGATCCTGTGCCTTCAAGCAATGATTTTACTCTATACAGACCGTTTTCGATTCCTCGTTCTGCAATTTTTTTAAGTTTTATCTTGTCTATAAATCCTCCAAGGGGGCCCATTGGCATATCGTAATCAACCTGAATACTAGTTTTAGTTTTCTTCTCCTCTAAAGGCTCAAAATTAACAGTAATTACCCAACTCTTAAAGGGTCCTTCAATCATTTTGGCCACGATTTTCCTATGAGGAATGTATTCAATTGTTTCGCAATCCCATTCCAATCTCTTTCCATCAAAATCTCCACTTATTCTGAATATTGTTCCAACCCCGAATCCATTTTTGACTTCTAATGGGAGTATGTTCAAACCCATATTTTCTGGAAATTGATCTGCCATGTGTTCAGGTCTTGCAAAATAGGTAAAAACTTCACTAATAGGTGCGTTAATCAACATACTCTTTTTGATCGTAGTCAATTTATGAATTAGGATTCGCTAAACTGGATTTAAAGGTTTCTTAATTAGCTAAATATGCAAATTACTTGAAACTCCGTATTTGTCATGTCTTATTCTCAACAGTTGAATTTTCTAATTAATATTTGGTCAGACTTGTGAAAGTCTAACTATTCTATCAATCATGTACCAGTATCAGGCGCGAAATAAATTATTGAAAGACTCGCCTCTCACTAGATGGCTTATAAGACAAAAAAAAATGGTGGAGTCATCAAGTAACGTAACATATCTCACATAGGATCTTTCATTCTAATGGATTCTTGTTGATTATTTCATCGAGGCAATCCACAATATCCTCTTTAGTAACTTCAATTGGATTATTGTCCAGATGCCCTCTATCAGGCATTATCACATCAGCTGCTTCATCTAGAGACTGTTTGAGTTTTAATGGTTCAAATTTTAATTTCTGACAAACCTGCTTAAACTTCTCATAATAGATTGATTTGTTAAATCTATGAGCCACCGTAGTGCAGGACGATAATGAATATCCATGTGGAACACCTTCGTTTGAAAATACATAGGATAAGGCATGACCTAGTGTAGTTGATGAATTTCCAAATCCTATACCGGAAAGCATCGCACCGTAGGGAAGAAGATCCTGCTTTTCATTCATTATAGCATCTTCGAGAATCTCAAATGCCTCTTTACAAAAGAGTTTTGTAAATGGATTTGCCAGCTTGCTATCATATCCTTCTGATGCCTGTGCCAATGCATCACATGCAGAATTTCTCATAATATTAAATGGTGTGCCAGGAAGAAAGTATGGATCGACCACTGCAGCGTCTGCTAAAAATGCCTCGTCTTGTAACAATTTTTTCTTGTGATTAAAACTAACCACAGCATACGTGGTCATTTCTGCACCTGTTCCAAAAGTAGTTGGAATGAGAATCTTTGGAATACCTGTTAACTTTCCTAAATATTTACACACATCCATAGAGCTTCCTCCTCCAAGTCCGATATATGCAGAAATTTGCTTACCTTCATACTTTTTCTTTATTTCTTCAATTGTTTCGATCGCGGGATCAGGCGTTACTTTATCGTATATTTCATATTTTTTTATTCCCATATAATTTAACCATTTTTCATATATATCCGGGGTAGTTGTAGTTATTATGAGAGAATTTTCTGGATATTGAAACTCACTTGCAGCATTAGCTCCATAGACTATCTTTCTTGGCATCATTACTTTCCACATACCCCCTTGTGGTATGTCAATTAGTATTATGTTTTACTCTGAGGGATTAATCATTCGCACTTTGTTTTGTGAAATTTTGGAAATTTGTCTTATGTCCAAGTACACTGTAAGTATCATAACAAATAGAATTAGCCCCATTCCTAAATGTATAGTCACTAGAAGTGCGTGTAATTTTTCAATGATAACAAATGCTCCCAGAGTAATTTGTCCTACTACTAATGCTGCTGCAATCATAGACGCAATTTTAGTAGACCTTGAGGTTTCTTTTGATCTTAAAGTAAAAAACATGGTGACAAATACCATGATGCCAGTTGTTGCAGCGAGGCTTCTATGAAAATATTCTATTAAGAATTCTTTCATTGGAACAAGGCCTGCCGGGCATAGCGGCCATTCAGGACAGCTTAGACCTACACCAGATGAGCCGACATATCCACCAACAAAGATTAGAGCAAATAGTATCGACAATGTACAAAAAGAAATTTTTTGGAGAAGCATGATGGTTATTTTTTGACAGTTACTATTTCCATGACTACTGTACTACAAGTTTTCCAGTCATGTACGGATGAACGGTGCAAAAGAACGGGTGTTCTCCTGGAGTAAGGCTGGTAGTTTGAATGTCTGCTGTTTTTCCAGCTTCTATAATACTTGTATCGAACTCTTTGGCATTATTTGGATCACTTGGTCCTTTTCCGCTTGTAACAGTGTGTGGTAAGGTATCTTTGTTGGTTACAGTTACTTTGTCGCCTTTCTTTACAGTAATAGTATCTGGATCGAAATTCGGACTTCCCTGTACTGAAGCTCCCGCAAGTATTGTGAGTGGTTTTCCGGGTGGACCAGCTGTTTGGTTTACTGCTGGTGCTGGTGCTGTTGACGCATTTTGACCCTCAGTTGGTTTTACCGCTGCTTCTGCAGTTTGTGTAAATGGTTCAACAAATAATTTAGCTTTCATGGTGGGATGTCCAAAGCCACAATACTCCCTGCACTGAATACGATACTCTCCCGGTTGGTCAAATAGATTCCATGCTACATTTACTCTACCGGGAACGGCATCCATTAAGATAGTATAATCTGGTACATTGAAATCATGAATAACATCTTTAGAAACTATCTCAAACTTGTACGGAACGTTTTGTTTTACGTGTAGTTGACCAATCTCCTTCTTACCGTCCTGATGCTCAAAGGTCCAAAACCATTGCTGACCTATTACCTTAATTGTTTCTGCGTTTGGTGGGACATGTTCAACTTGTCTTTCGACGTTCCAAGATTCTGCTCCCACCCAAGTAAGTAGCGATATGACAACACCTACATACACCCATTCAATTGTTGCATGACCCATTCTTATACTCCCTCGATTTCCCTTAACCTATTTTTCTTATGCGATTCTCTAAATCGCCAGCATATGTATACTATGGTACCTTGAACTACAGCCCCAACCACAAAGGCTGCAACCATAAGTCTATAAAATAACGCCCAAATTTCTACTCTTCTGATAACATATTGTTCTGTTTCTTGTGCAAAAACTTTGTCAAACGAAGAGAGTACCAAAAGAACGACAGGTGAAAACAACAAAACTAGTAACCATATATTTGATTTTGGTGACATCAAATTCCTTGTCCGAGGTCACTACTCACTGGCATCTAATTTAAGGTTTTTGCAACAGCACGTTTTTCCATTTACTCATTCATCCATATATCTATGAAATCCCATTACATTAACGGCCGAAAGGGAAAGTATATCATTTTCATGTTTCAAAATGGTCATCGAAGCATTACGTATGTGCCATCCATAAAGACTTTCTGGAGGAAGACCCAACAATAGCGATACTGCAGCTTTGATAGGATCCAGATGTGTTACAAATAGTAAATTTTTATCCCGGTAATTTTTCATAGATTCATCTAGTAAATTTCGGATTCTTTTTTTGACTGCTGAGAAGCTCTCGATACCATAACTATCAAGAATAGGATCATCTCCAGTGTAGAATTTCAAGAAAAGATTACCATGTTTTTCGATAACTTCATCATAATTCATACCAACCAGATCTCCCAGTTCAATTTCGTATAACCTTTCGTCAGTTTGATATTCTAATTGATTTATTTCGCATATAATCTTGGCAGTTTCAATGGCTCTTGTTACTGGACTGACATACACTCTATCAATTTTCATTTTCCTTAGATGTTGGCCAGTATCTTTGGCCTGCTGTATCCCAGATTCTGTGAGATGTGATTCTATATGTCTTCCCACAAGCATTCGTTTGACATTATTATCTGCTTCACCATGACGTACAAAAACTATAAGAGACAAAACAACTCAAATTAATATAAATCAAGTCTTAAATTTTTTTCCATTAATTAATAATGTGCAGACTAAAATGGTTTTTATATTTTTACTCCTTTCATCTCACTACTGACCAATCCATTCCTTGAAAATCATATCGAATTTGTACGATAATAACTTTAGATTATAACCTTAATTAGGATGCTCCTTCACTTTATGACGAATGAAAATTTCAATAATAGGTGGTACTGGTGGAATGGGAGAAGGTTTTGCTCTCAGATGGGTTGTGAATCATGATATTACAATTGGTTCTCGTGATGCACAAAAAGCTGCAAGCTCGGCAGAACAGTACATGAATACTGCATTAGCGTCTTATGGAAATAATATTAAAGGAACTATCAGAGGTGCTGATTATATTTCCTCATCAAGAGATTCGGATATTTTGATACTGTCCATCCCGTACGATTCAGTTAAATTAACGTGCGAATCTATCTCTGGCAGTATAAAAAAAGATTGCATAATAGTGTCTCCAATAGTTCCCATGGAGAGAAATGATGCTGGATTTACATACATCCCATTTGAAAAAAATATGAAATCAGCAGCGCAACTTTTAGCCGAAAATCTTCCTGACAAGAATATTGTTTCTGCGTTTCATACGATATCTGAAGTTAAGTTGAAGAATGTCAACGAAAGCCTTGATTCTGATACCTTTGTTTGTGGGGACGATCAGCAATCTATCACAAAACTAAATCAGTTGATTGAAGAAATAAAGGGTCTCAGACCGTTATATCTTGGGCCACTGTCCCTCAGCTACCAAGCAGAGTTACTTACTCCGATGTTGCTGAATGCATCCAAGAAGAACAAAATTAAACATCCCGGAATAAAGCTTACTTGAATCGATTCCAAGAAAGAAATGGCAGGAGTAAGCAGGGCAAAAATTGGATGTACGGTACGGGAATACTATTTATTGTCATGGCTACAGTTATTGCGTTGAGGAACCTTTATCTTTATTCAACACAATTGTCTGTTGGTTTCTATCTTGATAATTATACAAGCAACTCGGTGACAAACGAAAAATTTGTGATAGCAATGTTAATTGGTGGAGGAATATTACTATATTGGGGTAAATTTAGAAGAAATATTGATAATGGCAATGAAGCAAAATATTAATTAGCAATGTCAGTAAGTTTGAAATGAGCGATTAATTATGATTTTTACTATTGATAAAATCACTGAGTTTATCCATTGCTTCTTGAAGTACTTGTTCGGTTGGAAGATAAACGATTCTAAAATGACCTTTTCCTCGTTCCCCGAAACCAGAACCATGCACAGTGAGAATGCCAGTTTTATTCAGTAGATCGAGTACAAAATCTTTATCAGTTTTCCAATGAGTGAGAGAGATTTCTGGAAATGTATAGAATGCCCCATTTGGTAATTTGCAGGAGATTCCATCAATTTCATTTAAACGTTTAACTACCAAATCTCTTCTATTTTTTAACTTTGTTACCGTCTCAGCTATGTATGCTTGTGGTCCTTTAAGTGCAGCTACTGCAGCTTTTTGTACGGGAAGATTGGTAGCAATACGAACTCTAGCCAGTTTTGGAATATTGTTCCTAATATTTTCTAACTTTTGACACTTGCTATTCATACATATATATCCACAGCGCCATCCAGTCATGAGATAAACTTTTGAAAAGCCATTAAGTAAGATTACCGCTGCATCCTTTGCCACTTTACCAATTCCAGTAAATTCCTTATCAAATACCAGTTTATCATATATTTCATCACATACAATATACATATCATTCTCAGCAGCAATATCAATTAACTGTTTAAGACTCTTGCCGTCAAATACCTCACCGGTAGGATTATTAGGATTAATTACGCACAACGCCCTTGACTTTGCTGTTATCTTTGATTTTATATCATCAAGGTCTGGTGTTCCATCGTCTGTTAATTTAAATTCTATTGGTTTGCCCCCATAAAATTTTACATACGAGGCATAAGGTGGATAATATGGTCCGGGCATTAAGACCTCCGTATTTGGTTCCACTATTGACGCAGCTACCATATCGAGTCCTTCAGAAATACCATTTGTTACAAGGACATCTTCGACAGATATCGACAGCCCCTTTTGCGACTCCTTCTCTACTATGGCTTCCCTCAATTCCAAAATACCCTCTGAATCTGCGTAATAATTGAAATTGTTTAAAACTGCATCTATTAATGCTCTTTTGATATGGTCTGGAGTAGGAAAATCATATTTTACCGGATCACCAATATTTAGGTAGATTATTTTTGTCCCAGATTTTTCATATCGTCTAGCATGTAGTGTTATGTCTCGGATAGCATATTCGACATTGGATATTCTGTTAGATACCTTCAATTAATTACAACTAGTGAGGAATCATTCAGATAATAAATTGATTGTTGTCAATTGATTTCATTTAGTTCATCTGAAGTATTAGTTATGAACTAGCTCAATTGATATAGAACCTTAATTCTAATTTTAGAGTTAGATGAAAAGGGTCCGTAGCGTAGCCAGGATATCGCGGTGGTCTTCGGAACCACAGACCGAGGGATCGAAGCCCTCCGGGCCCATGACTGCTTAATGGAGATATATTTTGACTGCTTACAATTAATTTAATAATTGCTTGAGAGAAGGAACAATAAAACCTACAAAATCATTTCATCAATAAGAGTTACAGGCTAGCATAATCATATTTATTTAATGGAAAAGGTTGTTTCTGCCGAATTAATACCTGACTTTACTGAGGCCGAATAATTGCCAGATGCTGCCTGATTACCATCATTACCCATTTGGTCCCATTCAAGAGATTTTGAATCTCCCGGACTTAGAATTGTTATCACTTGTGATGATAAAATTGGGTATAATTCCTTGGATGCCACGTTTCTTATGGTAAGCCCTAAAGCAGAATTTGGAAATGTTAACTGTTCAGTTCCAATATTTTTAATTGAGATATTAACTTTTTCTCCCGGATTATAGATTTGTTTATCAGTTGTAATGTTTATCATGTCTCGGAAATTGTTGAGTCCTCCATTGAGAGAAGAGGTATTACTTAAATTGGTTTGATTTTGAGAACCGTTCGAATTGTTTAATATTGAACTAGCTACTGAACCCTGCCCATTTTCTAATTTTCCTGTATTTGGAACGATTTGAGTCATATTATGAGTATCTGTCTGATTCTCCTTTTGCTTTTCACATTTAGAGTCAAGTGGGCATATCTGTCCGCCTTCAGATAGCGCGTTATCAACTGCTTTAGAATCATACGCGAGTATCATCAAATTATGGACAAATTGAGTGGACAAAACAATCAACAATATAAAAAAAGCGAAAAGTAAAGGAGGAATTTTTACCACATCGCTGGCTTTTCTATTACCATGTCGATTCATAATAAAAATATACTAAAGCATCATTTTTAATTGTTGCTCATCAATATTTTTGATATTGTCTATTCTGACCTAATTATGTCCAAAAAAAGTCTTTATAACAAATCGAGTGCAATGGTATAGAAGATGTCGATATGACTGCTCTGCCCATGTAAATGCCGCATATGGAAAAATAACAAAATATCGAATATGTGTCAAAATATCCTTTGTCGTAGATTAGTCCTCGATTCCGTAACATATTTCGACTGTATAGAAGTAGAAGATCCGGTAGATGGATGACAAAATCAAATCGAAATAAACCGTAGATTCTTAAAACACCTTTTCTTTCTATTGTATATAATTGACAGCGGAGAATGGCAACGCGGAACCTGTCATGTGCAGCAAATGTAATATTACATTCGAAAGCGAATCTGAATATTTACAGCATTATAATGAGAAACACAAAGCTGAAAAAGTTTGAAAGTTGTTATATTGGGTCTACGCCAAAACCTTGTCTATAGGCATTTTTCATAGTTGATTTTGTATGCACTTGGAATAATTGTAATAGTAATACAATCATCCTTTCTTGGATTTTTTACCCTCTTCTGGATCATCTGTTCCTTTTTCATTTATCGTGAATCTTACTTCACTATATGGGTGATATGGAGAATCGATCATTTTAGCTACTCTGTTTTCACCAGATTTTCTTAAATATACTCTGTAAGTTGAAGCATGGCCAATTACATTTCCACCAGTCGGTTTTGTTGGATCGCCAAAGAAAGTATCCGGAGCAGATTGCACTTGATTTGTAACTATTATTGCAACATTGTAAATCTCTGAAATTCTAAGAAGTTTATGCATAATAGAATTAAGTCTTTGTTGTCTATCAGCAAGTGTTCCTCTGCCAGAGAATTCTGCTCTATGTAATGAAATTATACTATCGACAATTACTAGTTTTGCTTTGTAATCATCTATATATTTACCGAGATTTTTAACTATTAATTCCAGATGTGCGCTATTATAGACCTTACATACAGCTACATTTTGCAGTGCGTGTACAGGATCTATGCTTCTACTACTAGATATTTGTTCCAGTCTTTCAGGTCTAAATGTTCCTTCAGTATCAATATAAATAACACCACTGTTTAACCCGCCTGATTCTATTGGTTGTCCAGCAGTAATACACATAGTATGACATATTTGTGACTTGCCGGAACCAAATTCTCCATAAAGTTCAGTAACCGCCTGTGTTTCTATACCTCCCAAGAAGAGATCGTTAAGCATACTTGAACCAGTAGAACATCGTAATAACGATCTTCTTTTCTTAAGTGCAGTATCAGCAGTAATGAATTCTTTATCAAGAACATCTGATTCTCTTAAAAGTTTTTGTGCCGCCATTATGAATGAAGCTGCACTTTCTTTAGATGCATTAATGTCTACTGCTAAATCTTCAACTCCAGCCACGGCTAGATCCATAACTGAAAAAATTCCTGCTTCTCTAAGTTTTTTAGCTGTTGTAGGACCTATTCCTTCAATATCTTGAATTTCAAGATTAGTAACATCATTAATCTGAGATTGTTCTGATATTGTAGTTAATGACTCATCGGTGTTATTTATGACGGTATTTTGTTTTTCTTCCATTCCCAATTGCTCATGTTTATCTACAATATCTTCAGCATAATCATCAGAAATATTTTCAGAATTTTCTATATTATCTTCCTGCATATGAGAGTTTGAATAAGTTGATTTTTTATTTCTCATTCTAATTATCATGTAGACCTATTACATTTAAGACTTGAGACACTTATAGGAGAGTGGGTGGGGTGGCAGGAGAGGAGAATACCATTTACTACAAATTCGAGTTGATTTGGTCTAATATTGTTAACTCAATTTCAGTCATTCAATGGACCAGAAAATTATTTAGGTGGATATTATCTAGATCTGTTATCATCACCACATGAGGTAATAGATGTAAATGTTGCCTATAGAATTATTGAGAGTACGCATTTCAAGTAAATTGAATCAGATAAGACCAGTATTTTATGATTCTCAGGAAAAGAATCAACTTTTGTTAGTTGTGAAACTAGTCAAAATGTTTGAACAAATGGACACAGAAGGTGTTTCCAAGGCAAAACTAGATGAAAATATCTTAGAAATAGAAGCAAAGTATACGGATTATAAACTTGTTAGAGGTATCTGTCATCTTCTAGAACAAAGATGTGTATATGCACTACCTGGTAGAACATTTCCTCATGGTGGGAACAATAATGCAATGAATGCAATAAATCTTAGAAGAAAAATATTTGAAGAATCTTCTCGAAATGGTTATCCAGCAACTGAAGACGAAAGAAAGCAGATACTTCAAAAATTTGCAACAGAAAGCGATTTAACGACAGACGAGCTGGAAATTGCGATGTGGGCTGATTTAGACAAAAACAAGTACCTGAAAAATTTTGAATCATTGTCTCCATTACAATTGATTTCGTGGTACAATATTTCTATTCTTCAGAGCCTTCTTCTAAACTGTATCAAACTAGAATTCAGTGTTTACGGAGGCTTTAGTTGGAAGAAAATCTTGCGAAAAATAAAGCAATTAGGATTGATGTACTTTCTGTTTCACGAAAATAATTTGGAATCAGAATCAAATAAGCAAACAAGAAATCAAGAGATGGTATTCAATAGCAAAAAAGACAAGAGAGTTATATGTACAGTTGAAGGTCCCCTTAGCATAGTAAGACTAACAGACAAATACGGTACGGCAATGGCCAAACTAATTCCATTGATAATATTTACTGATATCTGGTCAATTGATGCAATAATATTAAGAAAATCTATTTCTGGTGTCAGAAAAACCTATAGATTTCAGATCTCAAACAAGGATAAGGATCTACCTCTGTTTGATGCTTCAAAGGTTCAACCTCAATCAGCGTCAAACATGAACTCTGGATCTATATATAAAAATGCTATAGATAACTTTGATAGCATTGTTGAAAAAAAATTTATGGACAAATTTCTCAAGTTTTCAATTGGATGGAATCTCATCCGAGAACCTGATCCACTGATTCTATCTAATGGTAAAGCCTTCATACCTGATTTTGTATTTGAAAAATACGGAATTAAAGTTTATTTGGAGATAGTGGGTTTCTGGACAAGTGAGTATCTAAAAAGAAAATTGGAAAAAATAAAAGACTTGTTGAATACCAAATCCGCGACGTCAGTGGGTGCTGACTTGCTAATCGTTGCAAATATCGATAATTATATTTCTGAGAATGGAGATAAAACAATGATTGATTCTATTTTTTCAAAATATATAGCTAGAAATAATTTAATTTTTTATAAGAAGGACCAAATCCCATTTGGTCCGATAATAAAATATTTGAAAGATATTGATTCCAGAATCATCGATGATATTTCCATCAATTTTAATAATTCAATAGTTAAAGAATTAGAAAGCATTATTGAAGAGAAGCAAAATAAAATTATCTTTCTTAAACAAGTATCAGATAAACAAAACATTCCGGTTGAATCGGTTTTGAAGACAATTAGAAACCTTCAATCAAACAATGATGCTTCAACAACAGCGATAAAAAACAGGCTAAGGGGATTCTTGTTACTTGATAATTATTTGATATCTAACGATAAAATTGATGAATTGTTACCAGAACTTGATAAGCTTAAAAAACTACCGGATGCAGTTAGGTTCCTAGGAGAAAACAATATTCCCGAAGAATGTATTACCTCTCTTATCCCAAAGATTGGGTTTGAGATTGTCTGGAATGGTATTGATTTTAATGATGCGCTCATCCAACGAAAATCGATCAATGACTAATCACTGACTATTATATTGTATAGAGCCAAGACCATGTCAGCAACATATCACCGATATTAGGACAAAATCAGAGTAATAGTATATATGTTGATGATATAATACATTTCTAGATATTGCGATCCCCTGACAAAGGAACCATCTGGCTTAAAAATATAGAAGGAAATTGGAGGGATTCAACTTGCCCATGTGGTAGTAATTTTCATTTTAATGGAGATATTGATGAGTTATTTTCATGGGAACGGATTCATTTAAGACACATGTCGTCAGATCCTGAAAATCACGCAATGCTATCACTTTATCCGCAAGATAAGGTCATTTTTTATCATTCCACTAGTGGATACATAGTTGAGATCAGGAAACATAAGCCTCATGAGATTAAAGATTTGCAAAATGCCTGTCTATACGGAAATGTCAAGCGAGCAGGAGTGTAATGTATGAGATGGAACGTACATTCTTAAATACGAGTTAAATAAGAGTTATTAAAAATATAAGATACATCTCTGTTCGTATAATAGTAAACAATTTACAAAGAAGCAAATAACTGTAATAACAAGATTAAAATATGAATCTAACATCTCGCTGGAATTTAGAATCTTCACGGAAAATATACTCCAATAAGTATATCGAACTATATGAAGACGTACTGAACATAAACAGCAAAAAAAAGATCTATACAAGGGCAAAAAGAAAAAATTATTCGACCATTGTCCCATTTGTGTCAGATAACGAAATTCTTGTAATTAAGAGCTATAGACATTTGATTAACTCATATCAAATTGAAGCTCCTTCTGGATATATTGATCCTGGTGAAACACCGATTGAAGCTGCAAGCAGAGAATTGAAAGAAGAAACTGGCTACAGGGCAAATAATATTATCAGCTTGGGTTCATATACATTAGATTATACTATGTTTGAACAGGTTGGCAATTTATTTGTCGGTTATGATGTAGTTAAAGAAAGCAAGCAAAATTTAGGGATGATGGAGATAATTGAACCTACGATCCTAACAATTGATAAGATTAAAGAGTTACTATATGTCGGAAAAATATTAAATGCATCTTCGATTGTTGCTTTTTACAAGTCTTTAGATTTTCACCTAAATTATAGAAAGAAGTAAAAAATGAAATAGAGTCGTAATTGAGTACAATGAATAATAACGGCAATAAATGGTATGTCAGTACTTTGATTGATAGTAATAGTTGGTAATACTTGAAAGATAGTTATGATATTACAATTATCGGTGGAGGTATATTAGGCTGTGCTATTGCCTATTTTCTTTCAGCCGTGACAGATTCATCAATTATAGTCATTGAACAAGAGAAAAAAGTTGGACTGCATACCAGCAGTAGGAATACTGGAAAAGTTCATGCGCCATTTTACTATAGTCCGGATAGAAAGTCATCGACCGCCACTTATGCACTAAAGGGATTTGACATGATAAAGACGTATTGTGCATTACACAAGTTACCATTTAAAGAAGATGGGGTAATTGAGATTGCAATTAGTGACAATGAAATTGACGTCTTGCATAAACATGTTCAATGGGCTTTCAAGAACGGATTAAAAAAAGAGGATGTAAGGTTTTTAAATAAAGACGAAATGCTCCAATTTGAACCTAATCTAAAATGTGAATCTGGGATTGTATGTTTCAGAGATGCTTCAACCGATTATGCTCTCATTAATCAGAAACTTATGGAAGACGCTATCAAGTTTGGCTGTAAGACATCATTTGAAAACAAATTCAAATCGATATACTTCAATACAAAAACGGCTGCTAACAGAAAAATGACAATCATTGGTACTGTGGAAGATATAACTACAGATTACATAATAAATGCAGCAGGAGGCAGTTCACTCGACATTGCCCATAGTTTTAATCTTGCGAAAGAATACACTGATCTTCATTTTAGAGGAGAATATTGGATAGCCCCTCAAAAATACAGTAATCTTACTAAAAGAAGTATCTATTCAGTGCCACGATATACAGAATATCCTTTTTTGGATCCGCACTGGATAATTAGAAGTGATCAAACATGCGAAGTCGGACCAAATGCAGTTCCGGTATTTGGTCCATATTCGTATAATTTTTATGATAATTTGAAAAACGTTATCCCAAAAATATCTAGTTCGTTCAAAATAGGATTATTAAAATTGTTTTTAAATACACAGTTTCTACGCTTGGTATCAGGTGAATTTTCAAGTTCCTTTTCTAAAACGAGTATGATAAACAGAGTAAGGAGATTTTTGCCCTCCTTGAACCCCTCTGATTTTAAACAAAGAGGCAAAGCGGGTATTAGATCACAGTTAATTGATAGGAACGGAAACTTTGCATCTGAGAGTTTACTTGTAGAAGGCGAATCATCATTACACATTTTGAATTATAATTCTCCTGGTGCGACTGGAGCATTACCATTTGCAATGAACATAGTAAGAAAACTGGTTCAAACAAACATAGTTAGTCGTACTTCTAGAAGTATTAATTCTCCTCTGATAAATGAATTTGACTAATACATTATTATCTCATAAAAAACAGCTACGGCATTCAGAACCTGCATCTTATATTATATTAAGGCAAGTTTGATATACCAATTGGGGGTTGTCGTCTAGCTTGGTATGATGCCAGCCTCGGGCGCTGGAGGTCGTCGGTTCGAATCCGACCAGCCCCAAACCATGATTTTGATACAATTTGTTGGAAATTCAAATTCCAATTTTAGGTCAAATTTGATTCACCAACCCTTGGCGACAACAATTTTTCGTTTCTAATCTCATAGTACAACTAACTGTATGCACTGTTGTCGTCGAATTATCTATCAGTTTATTGTTATGCTTTATAGAAGTTTCAATGTTCTAATATCTATAATAGGTGGACACAACTCTAAAAACATATATTAAATGTGGGTTCTTGTCATATTTCATATGGTCGAGGATAAGAACAATTTAGCCAATCTAACTAGAGCAAATATCGAGGTAGCATACAATCAGATGAAACAAAATTTTGAAATGACACTCAATCAGATGAAACAAAATTTTGAAGTGACGTCTAATCTAATGAAACAAAATTTTGAAATGGCAGCAGCAATGACTAAAAACTTCAATTTGATGAGTGGAACGGTCAATAAAGAAGTAAATATCGCAATTGATAAGGTGAGGAATGAGATGATGGCTTCAGCAGAAAAAGTGAGGAATGAGATGATGGCTTCAGCAGAAAAAGTGAGGAATGAGATGATGGCTTCAGCAGAAAAAGTGAAAGATAGTTTTAAGACATAATCTATTTTTTTAATTTCTCACTACTATCCAATTGAGTTCAAAGTTTAACGTAAGGAAGTTTTGAAATATAAAGATGCCATTTTACGAACTTTTAGAACGAAGGATAAATCAGTAACTCTGGTATAAGGCTTCAAATCGATTGTTATGAATTTGTTTGTCTAGTTATCATTATGACCAAGATGAAAAATCACATTGGTCCCTCTGGGCCCAGACTTACATCCAAATAAACTAATTTTGAATAAACGTATATAGAAACCACAAATATTATCTTCAACTGTACGTATCATATGTTATATGAAGTCTCATAAAAAGGAACACGAACCGAGGCTTCGAATCCGACCAGCCCCATGTCAAAAACAATATTAATCCTTTCCATTAATGACTAACTGTGGTGCTAATTCAAAAAAACAAGGTTACCTCGATTCTTTTTTATTCGCGTTAAAATCACAAGAACCTAAGAGACAATATTCTAGAAACTTAAAACTATTTTTTGATTTTGGACAAAAATCATAATAAAGCAATAAACTAACAGAAATAGTATTAAATAAAGTATCAACTGTGTCATTAATTGTATTTATTTCAAGATTTTACTAATATAGTGAAATGTATCTTAAAAGCATCTCATCAATAAAATGATATACTATTATATCCAAGAATGCTACGTTCCCTAAATGGAAAAATTGTGTCAAATATGTAATAAAAATAAAATTGAGGTTTATCAGTTAGAATTTGAAGTATGCTTTGACTGTTGGATGAATCATACTACACCCGAAATATATTAAAGATATTCTCGATTCTAAACTTTAGTAAAAATCATTTTTGGAGTATAATATCTTACTTTAGGCAGTCTTGGTATATAATATCACTAGATTCTACCGCAATGATTCCTACATGCAACTAATAGATTTTGATAAGTCTAAACAGTACCAATTTCTGGTAATAATAGAAAGCTACATATACAGACGAAATACACAATAAATAATGACAACAAATGAAACTTTAACAAATCAAATTAATCTCAACACTAGTCAAAGTATATTTCTTTTATGTGACCATTGTTTCTGGACAGCAACGTGTCTCGGTAAATTACATATCAATCAAGTGTTGGGAGCAAACAGCATATGTCCTGGATGCAAATATGGACAGTTGTCTAGCTATCCTATAACCGCAAATGAATCATTTACATATGAAAATTCCAAGACGAGAGGGCTAGAAATTGTCTTTGGAATTAGAAAATAATTTAGAAAATTATTCACTCTCTTACACTGCCTAAAAACAATAACTGGAGCTTGACAAATTAACGCCGATTAATAGAACAACAAATATGTTAGATAAAATGTGATTTGTCGAAAAGATGCTTAGATTCCTAAGATGGTAAAGTAAATGCAATTGCCAAGAGGATAGACTATAATTATTTCAATTATTGATCTACCTACGAATTGAAATATCCAATAGAAATCTTTAAAGCTAACTAAATCTACTAATACAATGACTCCATTTATTGAATCGCTAGTATTACTAGAACCACCGCACTCGGACCCACGCCTTAATAGTTCATTACTAACATGTTACTGCTCTAGTGACTATTACCATATCAAGAATTTTTGCTGAGTATGTGAGACGAGGGAATTACATAGGTTAGTCGCTTTAAGCTCCAACAGTTCCTGTCTTGACTTTTCCAGCTCGCTTGTAATTGGCAATAATCA
>Ga0310884_10000047_pt1 | contig 20361 bp, 20 predicted proteins | sample T60D1metaG_FD_203446 | JGI IMG/M metagenome (GOLD analysis project Ga0310884, IMG submission 203446) | Lab incubated soil microbial communities from West Virginia University Organic Research Farm, Morgantown, WV, United States - T60D1 | ecosystem: Environmental > Terrestrial > Soil >...
CGAGGTGTACGGATCGAGCGCCACGTCGGTCATGATGCCGAGCTCGGGGAAGCGCTTCTTCAGCGCCGCGGTGGCACGCGGCACCAGTCCTTTCGGATTGAACGCTTCGCGCCCGTCGAGTGTCTTCAACTTCTGCTCGATCACCGGGAACAGCGCGAGTGCCGGGATGCGCAGCTTCAGGCACTGCTCCGCGACCGGCAGGAGTTTGTCGATCGTCATGCGCTCCACCCCCGGCATGGAAGCCACTTTTTCAGTGCGGGCTTTTCCGTCGAGCACGAACACCGGATAGATGAGATCCCCCGGCGTGAGTGTGGTCTCGCGCATCAGCCGCCGCGAAAATTCGTCGCGCCGCATGCGGCGCATGCGCAGAGCGGGGAAGCTGCCGTAAATGTTCATCTTTTTCTGGGGGTTTTTCCGGGTGGGAACTTTTGCCCGGCCCGGGGAATCTTACCTTCGGACGAGTTTATCGTCTCCCGCTTCTCCTCCCTGAGCGGGTGCCTTAATCCAAGATTAAGGCGTTTCGCCCCCGGTTTATATCCCCTTTACCGGGGGCTTTTTATTTCAACGACCTGCTCGAGCCACGACTCGAGCAGGTCGCGGCATTCCTCGACGCCCTGCCGCGTAACGCTCGAGAAGAGCATCGCGCCGGCACCAACGGCGGCGCGTACTTTCTTCAGGGTCGCGGCCTGCTCGGCGCGCGAGAGCTTGTCCGCCTTGGAAAGCAGCACCAGGCGGCGGCCGTCCCCGAGCCAGTCAAGCAACTGCGCGTCGAGCGGCGTGAGCGGATGGCGCGCGTCCATGATCACCACCACGCCAACGAGCGACGAACGCGACTTCAGGTACGAGCTGATCAGTTCCTGCCACTGGCGCCGTAGCGCGTGCGGAACCTTGGCGTAGCCGTAGCCGGGAAGGTCCGCCAGACGCGCAGTTTCGCCCAGCGAATAGAAATTGATCGTTTGCGTCCGGCCCGGGGTCTTGCTGGTGAACGCCAGTCGCTTGCGCCCGGCAAGGGCATTGATCGCGCTCGACTTGCCGACGTTCGAGCGGCCGACGAAAGCCAGTTCCGGTGGGCCGGGTGGCGGCAGGTCGCGCGGCCGGGCAGCGGACGCGAGGAACCCTGCTTGCGGGAATAATCTAATAAAATCGCGCCTTTCGACGATTTCGGGGACCCAGGGGATGATACGTGCATTGGTGTGCGGCGCTGCAGTCGCCGTGTTTGCCGCGCAGGCCCACGCGCAGGACGTCGCCAAAGCGCAGACCACCGCGAACCAGGTGTGCGCGGCGTGCCACGCCGCCGACGGCAACAGCACCGCGCCAGCCAACCCGAAGATCGCCGGTCAATTCCCCGAGTACCTGCACAAGCAGCTCGCCGACTTCAAGGCGCAGGGCGGCAAGAAACCCGCGCGCGAAAGCCCGATCATGGTCGGCATGGTGGCCAACCTGTCCGACGCCGACATGAAAGGGCTCGCGGCCTATTACGGGGGGCAAAAGCTCAAGCCTGCCGCGGCGAGCGACAAGAACCTCGCCGCTGCCGGCCAGCGCCTCTGGCGCGGCGGTAATACCGCGAGCGGCGTCCCTGCCTGCGCCGGCTGCCACGGTCCCGCGGGTGCGGGTATTCCGGCGCAATATCCGCGCATCGCGGGCCAATACGCCGAGTACATCGCCGCCCAGCTGAAAGCATTCAAGGAAGGCGGCCGCGCCAACGATGCCAACGGCATGATGCGGGGTGTCGCCGCCCGCCTCACCGACGGCGAGATCCGTGCGGTAGCGGAGTACGCTGCGGGCCTGCGCTAGCGGAATACCCGCCCGACAGGGCGTGTTACTCATCGATGCGGCCCATGCCGCGACAAGAGGAGAGCATGAAATGAAGAAGAGCCTTGTGGCAGCCGCGGTGGCGGTAACGCTGGGTAGCCTGGCGGGCTTCGCGGCCGCGCAGGTCAAGCCCGAGATCATGGTCAAGCAGCGCCAGTCGGCCATGACCCTGATCGGCAAGTATTGGGGTCCGATCGCCGGCATGGCCTCGGGCAAGGTATCGCCCTACAACGCCGACGTGATTTCGCGCAATGCGACGTATCTCGAGAACCTGGCACAGATGCCATGGGACGGGTTCCACGACAGCACCAAGGACGAGAAGAACACCAAGGCGCTGCCCGAGATCTGGTCGCAGAAGGCCAAGTTCGACGAGCTGGCGCAGCGCCTGCAGACCGAAACGGCCAAGCTGGGTGAAGTGGCTCGCAAGAAGGACGAGGCCGGCGTGAAGCAGCAATACGCTGCGGTCGGCAAAGTCTGTGGCGCCTGCCACGAAGGCTTCCGCGCCAAGTAACTCCGGCGTCCCGCCAACCGTGCTTGCAAAAGGCCCCGCCCTCGCGGGGCTTTTCTTTCTCTGGGTCGCCGCGACCTGCTTCGCGCAGGGCGACGCGAAGCGCGGCGAGTATCTCGCCAAGGCCGGCGGCTGCGTCGGCTGCCATACCGTCGAGGCGAAAGAGGGTAGCAAGGACAAGCCGGTGGCGTTCGCTGGCGGGCGCGCGCTGAAGACCCCGTTCGGCACTTTCTACGGTCCGAACATCACGCCGCATCCCGAAGCCGGCATCGGAAAATGGTCCGAGGCGGACTTCATGCGCGCGATGCGCGAAGGCCGCCGCCCCGACGGCGCGAATTATTTTCCGGCCTTTCCGTATCCGTCGTTCACGCTCATCAGCGACGCGGACCTGCGCGACCTTTGGGCTTATCTGCGCTCGCTGCCGCAGAGTAACCGGCAGAGCGAGCCGCACGATCTCGGTTTCTTCTACCGCTGGCGCTTCTCAGTCACCTTCTGGAAGTGGATGTTCTTCACGCCGGGACCGTCCGCGCCCGATGCGTCGAAGAGCGCGCAGCTCAATCGCGGCGCATATCTGGTCCAGGCGCTCGGCCATTGCGGTGAATGCCATACGCCGCGCAATTTCCTCGGCGGGCCGAAGAAGGATCAGTACCTCGGCGGAGCCAAGGACATCGCGCCCAACCTGACGCCCACCCGGCTCAAGAAGTCGAGCGACGCCGAGCTGCGCAACTTCCTCACCACCGGGTTGACCTCAGACGGGGATGTCCCTGCCAAGGAGATGGGCGAGGTGATCGCCAACACCACCAGCCAGCTCACGCCGGACGACCTGGGCGCCGTCATCGCGTACCTGCGCTCGCTGCCGCCATTGCCGGAAGAGGGCAAATAGCATCAAATACTGACAAATCCTGACTGGAATAGGCGGTCGCGGAGCTATGTTCCCTCTATGAACGAAGCCAAGCGCCTGGTTGAGCTGATCCCGCGGCTGCGGCGCTATGCCCGCGCGCTGGTGGGTGACCGGGCCACCGCCGATGATCTGGTGCAGGACACGCTCGAGCGCGCTTGGGCCAAGCTGCATCTCTACCGCCGCGGGACCGACCTCCGGGCCTGGCTTTTTACGGTTATGCACAATGTTCACGTCAACCGGGTGCGCGCATCGCGCGTCACCGACACGCTCGAGGACGAGATGCCCGAGCTCGCGCAGCGCGCCCCACAGGGCGACGCGCTGCTGGTGCGTGATCTCGATCGCGCCATCGGCCGCCTGCCCGCGGAGCAGCGCGCGGTGCTGCTGCTGGTGACGCTGGAGGAGATGAGCTACGAGGAAGTCGCACGCACGCTGGGCATTCCCATTGGCACGGTGATGTCGCGCCTGTCCCGGGCGCGCGACAAGCTGCGTGTGATGATGCAGGGCCAAGGCGTTGCGGCAAAATTGAAGGTCGTGAAATAGGCGATGAGCGAGCAACCGGTCAGCGAAGCGGATCTGCAGGCATACGCCGACGGCAAGCTGCCGGAAGAGCGCCGCACTGCCGTGGCCGCGTGGCTGGCTGCGCACCCCGAGGACGCCGAGCGCATCGAGAGCTACCGCCAGCTCGCCGCGGAGTTGCGCAGCTCCTACGACAGCGTGCTCGACGAGCCGGTGCCCGAACGCCTCGAGCGCACGATCCGCTCGGGCCGCGTGTGGCAGGCCGCAATGGTCGCGGGCTGGGTCGCGCTCGGCCTGGCGCTGGGCGCGATCGCCGGCTGGCAGCTGCACGGTTCGCGCCCGGCTCTCGCTCCCAGCGCGGATGCCGCGGACTCGATGGCGCATCGGGCGGTCGTCGCGCACGCCACTTATTCGCCGGAGGTGCGCCATCCGGTCGAAGTCGGCGCCGATCAGGAGGCGCATCTCGTCGCCTGGCTGTCCAAGCGTCTCGGCACCCAGTTGCGCGCACCCAAGCTCGAGGCCGTCGGCTACAGCCTGGTCGGCGGCCGCTTGCTGCCGGGCGAGAACGGTCCGGTGGCGCATTTCATGTACCAGTGCAATCGCGGCACGCGCGTCACGCTCTACGTGCGAGCCGACATGGGCACGAACCGCTCGACCGCGTTTCGCTACGCGCGCGAGGGCACGGTCGGCGTGTTCTACTGGGTCGACAGCAAGCTCGGCTATGCGGTTACGTCGGCCGACATCAGCAAGGAAGACCTGCTGAACGTCGCCAACGCCGCGTACCAGCAGCTCAACCCGCCCTAGGCGGCCTTCCTCAACCGGTTGAAATCGATGCCGGTGGAAGCGCCGGTATGCGCCTTGCACGTCGTCGCCATGTGCTCGAGCGCATGCCGGTTGTCGGCCTCTTTCTCCGACGCCAGGCAATCGCGCGGCACCAGGAGCTTGAAGTCGCGCATGTAGGCGTCGTGCGCGGTGAACAGCACGCAGAAATTTCCGGCGATACCGGTAAGGATCAGCGTGCTCGCCCCGAGGTGCGCCAGAAGCACCTCGAGCGAGGTGGAGTGGAAGCCGGAATGCTTCGGCTTGAGCACGAAGTAGTCATCGTCCTCCGGCGCGAGCAGCTCCGCGATCGGCTTGCCGCGCACGTCGTCGCGCAGCACGTGCTCGAGGAGATTGCGGAAATCCGAGCGCCAGCGCCCGAAGTTGTCGTTGCCGTAGATCACCGGAACGCCTGCCTGCTTCGCCCTCGAACTCGAGGTCGTTGATCCAGTCGATCAGCAGCAGCGCGACCGGACAGTTGTCCGGCGCATTGCCGTGCAGGTCGCTACTGCTTGAGCGAGGCATTGAGGGCCGTGGCGAGCGCGGCGTCGCCGCTCACCAGGGCCTTCCATGCAATCTCCAGGCCGTTGCGCTTGCCTTTCGGCACCAGCTTCAATCCCTCCGGACTGATCGTCAGCATGAAGGGCTGGCCTTCGATATCGATTTCTCTCTTGAGATGCTTGTCGAGCTTAGTCGCCATGTTCGGACTCCTGGGAAGAAACGCCGGCTAGCCTGAGGGCACGAAACAGTTTGACGAGCGCGGGCAGCTGGTAGTTCGCGTTCAGACCGCTCGGATTAGGCAGGACCCAGACGTGCGCGCCTTCGAAAGCTTGGCTCTGTCGTCCGATCCCCGCACTGCGCAGTCCGAATGCGTGGCAATAGGCGCCGACGCCGAGGAACGCGACCACCTCGGGGCGGTAGCGCCGTACCTTGGCGGCCAGCCGCTGTCGTCCCTTCACGAATTCGTCGACCTCGAGTTCGTCCGCCGTGGCGGTGCCGCGGTTCACCATATTGGTGATTCCATAGCCACCCTGCAGGAGCTCGGCCTGCTGCGACGGATGAAGCTGGCGCGGCGTGAACCCGGCCTGGTGCAGCGCGGGCCAGAAGCGGTTGCCGGGACGCGCGAAATGGTGACCGGTGGCGGCGGAGTACAGACCGGGGTTGATGCCGACGAACAGCACCTTCAGGCCGGGCGCGATGACGTCCCGCAGGCCCTTGTTGACCGCGCGTGCGAGGTCTGCTGGCCCGGGTCTCTTCTTATTGCGCCGGGCGGATGAGATAGCCGCCCGATTTTTCGTCCGGCTCAAGCTTGATCAGGCCTTTCTCCGCCGCCTCCTCCAGCAGGTCGGAGAACGCGCGGAAGCCGTAATAGCTCTCGTTGAATCCCGGGTTGCGGCGCTTGAGCGCCTGCTTGACCATCGAGCCCCAGATGCGCTCGTCGGCATCGCGCTCCGCCATCAGCGCCTCGAGCGTGCCGAGCATGAGATCGAACGCCTCCTGCTTCTTGTCGCTGCCCGTCTTGTCGCCGGGGGCGCTCGCCGGGGCGGCTTCGCGGCGCTTCTTGGCGCTGCGCCGCTTCTGCTCGTCGGCGCGCACCAGGTCGTCGTAGTAGATGAACTCGTCGCAGTTGTTGATCAGCAGGTCCGAGCTCGAATTCTTCACGCCGACGCCGATCACCGTCTTCGCGTTCTCGCGCAGCTTGGACACCAGCGGCGAGAAGTCCGAGTCGCCGCTGACGATGACGAACGTGTCGACGTGCGACTTGGTGTAGCAGAGGTCGAGCGCGTCCACCACCATGCGGATGTCCGCCGAGTTCTTGCCCGACTGGCGCACGTGCGGGATCTCGATCAGCTCGAACGACGCGGCATGCATCGTGGCCTTGAATTCCTTGTAGCGCTCCCAGTCGCAGTACGCCTTCTTCACCACGATCGAGCCCTTGGCGAGCAGGCGCTCGAGCACCTTCGCCATGTCGAACTGCGCGTAGCGCGCCTCACGCACGCCGAGCGCGACGTTCTCGAAGTCGCAGAACACGGCGAGGCTGCGCGTCTCGGCGCCGAGCGCCATCAGTCGTCCTTGCGCGGCGCGTGCGGCGATTGCAGGGCGCCGGCGCTGGTGGCGGGACGCGGGCGGCGCCGCTCGCGCCAGTTCTCCACCAGCGAATAGCCGGCAGGCACGACAAGCAATGTGAGCAGCGTCGAGGTGGTCATGCCGCCGATCACCGCGAGCGAGAGCGGTGCGTTGGTTTCGGCGCCGGCGCCCAGGCCGATCGCCGCCGGCGCGAGCGCGAGGATGATGGTGAGCGAGGTCATCACCACCGGCCGCATGCGCGTCGGGCAGGCATCGCGCAACGCGTCGTCCACGCTCATGCCCTGCTCGCGCCGCTGGTTGGTCAGGTCGACCAGCAGGATCGAGTTCTTCGCCACCAGGCCGATCAGCAGCACCAGGCCGATACCGGAGTAGATATTGAGGCTGCTGCCGGAGAGCGAGAGCGCGGCGATGCCGCCGACGATGCCGAGCGGCACGGCGAGCATGATGTAGAACGGCTGCAGGAAGCTGTTGAACTGGCTGGCAAGCACCATGAAGAGTAGCGCGAGTGCCAGGACGAAGGTGAACTGTGTCGCGGCCGCGGTCTTCTCGAGCTGCTCGGCCTCGCCGATGAACACCACGCGGTAGCCGATCGGCAGGTTGCCGGACGCGGCGCGCACCTTTTCAATTGCCGCGCCGAGCGAGATGGTCGGCGTGGCGAAGAAAGTCGCCGAGTACTGCAGGTCGAAGCGCCCGATCACCGCCGGCCCGAGCGCTTCGCGGAAGCGCGCCACCTGGTCGAGGCGCACCAGTTGGCCCTGCCGGTTGCGCAGGTAGATCTTGGACAGATCGACCTGCTGCTGGAACTCGCCGTCCCTGGCCTTGACGCGGATGTCGTAACGCTCGCCGTCGCCCGGATAGTCGTTGTACTTGGCGATGTCGATGCCGCCGGTCAGCATGCTGACCGCGAGCGCCACGTCCGAAGAGGTGAGGTTGAGGCCGGCGGCCCGCACGCGGTCGGGCTCGAGCACGAGCTGCGGCAGGTCGAGCTGCAGGTCGGTGTCCATGCGGCCGATCTGCGGGTCGGCTTGCAGCGTGCGCTGCAGCTCCGAGGCGATGCGGCCCATCTCCTGCAGGTTAGGTCCCTTCACCACGAACTGCAGCGGGTCGGAGCGCTGTCCCTGCACCAGGCCGAAGGCGCGTGGGAAAGCGAGCGCCCCGGGAATCTGCGCGAGATCACGGCGGAAGGCGCCGATGACTTCCGCCTGCGAGCGCTCCCGCTCGCCGCGCGGCTTCATGCGCGCCACTAGCGTAGCCTGGTTGACCTGCTGCGCGGAGCCCAGGCCGATGATGCCGAACTCGGTGACGATCTCGGGGTAGTTCTTGGCGACCGCCTCGACCTCGCGCAGCTTGGTCTCGGTGTACTCGATCGAGGAGCCGCGCGGGGTGCGGATGCCGACCAGGAAGCGGCCCTCGTCGGCCTGCGGCGCGAGCTCGCGCGGCAGTGTGCCGAAGATCGGGATCGCGGCGAGGAACGAGAGCCCGGCGAGGAACAGCACGATGGTGCGGCTGCCCAGCGCCCAGCCGAGCATCCGGCGGTAGAAGCGGTCGATCGATTCGAAAATGTGCTCGAGCGCCCAGTACACCCTGCCGTGCTTTTCCTGGACGTCGAGGTAGCGCGAGCAAAGCATCGGCGTGAGCGTGAGCGAGACGAACAGAGACACCAGCACGCCGAAGGTGACCACCACCGCGAACGAGCGCAGGAACTGGCCGAGGATGCCGCTCACGAATACCACCGGCGCGAAGATCGCGACCAGCGAAAAGCTGGCCGCGATTACTGCGAAGGTCACCTCGCGGCTGCCGGTGATCGCCGCCGTCATCGCGGTGGTGCCGCGATCCTCCTCGCGGTGGCGGTAGATGTTCTCCAGCACCACGATGGCGTCGTCGACCACCACGCCGACCAGCAGCAGCAGAGCGAGCAGCGTCACCGAGTTGAAGGTGTAGCCGAAGAAGTACATCACCGCGATCGCGCCCATCAGCGACACCGGGATCGAGGTGGCGATGATCACCGTGGAGCGGAAGCTCTTCAGGAACAGCCAGACGATGAGCGCGGCGAGGATGGTGCCCTCCATCAGGTGGTTCTTCAGCGCCTCCACCATCGCGCCGATGAAGATCTTGTCGCTCTGCACGATGTGCAGCTCGAGCCCCGGCGGCAGCTGCGGGCGGATGTCCTTGTCGACGCGCTCGAGCACGCGGTCGATGATCTCGACCGTGTTGGTGTTGGGTACCTTGACGATGCCGACGCCGACGGCGGGCCGGCCGTTCAGGCGCGCGAGCTGGCGGAAGTCCGCCAGCCCGTCCTCGATCTCGGCGATGTCGCGCAGGCGCACCGGCGCGCCGTCCTTGTAGCCGACGATCATCGCGGCGAGGTCGTCGAGCTTGTGGAACTCGAGGTCGATCTTGACCAGGTGCTCGGTCGTGCGCCCGACGAGGAAGCCGCCCGCCATCTGAATGTGCTCGCGGCCGAAGGCGTCGGTGATGTCCTGCGCCGCGATGCCGAAGCCCGCCATCCTCGCCGGCAGCAGGTTGACGCGGATGGTGCGGTCGCGCCGGCCGCCGATGCGCACCTCGCCCACGCCGTCGATCGTCTCCAGCTGCTTCTTGATGACGTTGATCGCGTACAGGTTGAGCTGCTGCTGCGTGCGGTCGCCCTGCAGCGCGGTCTGCAGGATCGGCTGGGTGTTGCTCTCGACCTTCGCCACCACCGGCGGATCGGCGTCCTTCGGCAGGCGGCGCACCACCTGGTTCACCTTGGCCTGCACCTCCTGGAAGGCGACGTCGATACGCTTCTCCAGGCCAAAGGTGATCACCACCACCGAGGTGCCGGGCGAGGAGGTGGACTGGATGTGCTCGATCCCGGGCACGCTGTTGACCGAGGTCTCGATCAGGTTGGTGACCGCGGCGTCGATGATGTCCGGGTTCGCGCCCTTGTACGCGGTGGTGATCGAGATGATCGGAAACTCGATGTAGGGCAGCTTGTCGACGCCCATGCGCAGGTAGGCGATAGCGCCGAACAGCACCAGCAAGGCGCTCAGCATGAACGCGAAGACGTGGCGCCGGATGGAAAGCTCGGAGAGCGTCATGTCTTCAGCCGCCGCTCGCGGCTCTTTCGTTCTTCGCCTTGGCTGCGGTGCCCTTTTCCGCGCCGCGCGCGCCGCGCACCGTGACCGCGGCGCCGTCGGTCAGGAAGCCGGCGCCGTCGGCGGCGATGGTCTCGCCCGCGCTCAGCCCTTTCGTCACCTGCTGAAAGCCGTCCTGGCGCAGCCCGGTCTCGACCACGCGCTGGCGTGCGATGCCGCTCTCCAGCGCGTACACCACCTTCCCCGCGGGACGCAGCACCACGCTCTGCTCGGGCACCATCAGCGCGCTCTGCACCTCGTCGGTGACGATGCGCGCGTTGACCGTGCCGCCGCCGCGGAACATCGTGCCATCGGCGCGAATCTTGACGATCGCGTCGATCGCGCGGTTGTTGACGCCGAGCGTGGGTTTCAGCTCATCGATGCGCGCCTCGAGCAGGCGCTCTGGGGCGGCGGGCGGCGACAGCAGCACCTTGAGCCCGGTCTTGATGCGCGTCCCGGTCGCCTCCGGCAGCAGCAGGTGCACGCGCAGCTCCTGCATGCCGACCATCTTGAACAGCGGATCGCCCAGCTTGACGTAGTCGCCGACCGCGACGATCTGGGTCTCGATTTCGCCGTCGATGGGCGCCACAACGCGTGCCTTGGTCAGGCTGCGCCCGGTCTGCTCGTGACGTGCGCGCGCGGCGGTGAGCTGCTGGCGCAGGGCGTTGCGCTGCGCGACGGCGTCGTCGATGGCATTTTGCGAAATGAAGCCCTGGCCGACCAGCTTGCGGTTGCGCTCGACCACGCGCTCCTGCTGCTCGAGCAGGCTCTGCAGGCGGCCGATCTCGGCCTGGTCGGCGCGCTGCTGGATCTGGAAGTCGGCGGCGTCGATCTCGGCGAGCAGCTCGCCCTTGGTCACCTTCTTGCCGGTGAAGCCGGTCACGCGCGTCACGCGCCCGGCGACTTCGGCGCCCACCGTCGGGTCGATCACGTTCTCGATCGTGCCGACCACTTCCTCGTAGATTTCCAGGACGCGCGGCTGCACTACGGCGGAAGTGATCAGCACTCCCGGCTGGCTCTTGCCGGCCTTGCCGGCGTCCTTGCGCGCCGCGCGGCCGTCACCGGCGAAAAAGTAGGCGCCCACCGCCGCCGCAATGACGACGATGGAAATCCCGAAGATCGCTAGGCGGCGGGTGGCGGTAGTCATGAAACGGGCGATTGTCAGCCCGGAATGCGGTCGAGGGCAAACAGCTCCTCGATCGATTCGCGGCGGCGCACCAAATGCGCTTCGCCGCCGCTCACCAGGATCTCGGCGGCGCGCGGCCGCGTGTTGTAGTTCGAGCTCATCGCCATGGCATACGCACCGCTCGACAGGATGGCGAGCAGGTCGCCCGCTGCTGCCGCCAGCTTGCGGTCCTTGGCGAGGAAGTCGGCGCTCTCGCAGACCGGCCCGACCACGTCGTAAACCGCTCCGCCCGCCGCGGATTCCCGCACCGTCTTCACGTCGTGCCAGGCACCGTAGAGCGCCGGCCGGATGAGGTCGTTCATCGCCGCGTCCACCACCAGGAAACTCTTCGCGCTGCCCGGTTTTACATACTCTATGCGCGTCAAGAGCACGCCCGCGTTACCGACCAGCGAACGGCCTGGATCGAAGATCACGCTGTGGCGGCGCTTCCCGAGTGCCGCCATTACGCCGGCGACGAAGGCCGCGGGCGGCTGCGGCGCCTCCTCTTTGTAGCGGATGCCGATGCCTCCGCCCACGTCCACGTGCTTGAGGTGAATGCCTTTGCCCTCCAGGCGATCGACCAGCGTGATCAGGCGCTCGGCGGCCGCGACGAACGGCGCCGGGTCCTGCAGCAGCGAGCCGATGTGGCAGCCGATGCCGACCAGCTCGACCCCCGCCAGCTCCTGCGCTTTCCGGTAGAGCCTCTCCGCGTCGCCGTGCGCCACGCCGAACTTTGTCTCGCGCAGTCCGGTCGAGATATAAGGATGTGTTTTGGCGTCGATGTCCGGGTTGACACGGAAGGCGATCGGCGCCCGCTTGCCGAGGCTGCGCGCCACTGCGTCGACGCGCGCGAGCTCCGCCTCGGACTCGACGTTGATACAGCCGATTCCTTTCTCCAGCGCGAAGCGGATCTCCGCCTCGCTCTTCCCTACGCCGGAAAACAGCGTCTTGCGTGCCTCGCCGCCGGCCGCGAGGACGCGCGCCAGTTCTCCACCCGAGACGATGTCGAAGCCGGCGCCGAGCCGCGCCAGCAACGCGAGGATCGCGAGGTTCGAGTTCGCCTTCACCGAATAGCAGATCTGCGCGTCGCGGCCTTCCAGCGCCTGCGCGAATTCGCGGTACGCGCCTCCGATCGCGGTGGCGGAGTAGACGAAGCACGGCGTGCCGAAGCGGCGCGCGATTTCGTCCAGCGGCACTTCGTCGGCGCAGAGCACGCCGTTGCGATAGGGAAAAGGCACGACCGTTACTTCTCTTCTTCGCGCGTGTCGCGCGGGTACGGCACCGGTTCGTACGGCTTGGGCTTAACCGGCTTTGTGCCCGGCGGTGGGCTTTCGCGCAGGTAGAGCGGACCCTTCTGGCCGCAGGCAGCGGCCAGCGCGAACAGCACGACACAGGCGAGGAAACGCATAAAATCAGCATGCTACTCCATGAACGAGACCGATTTCGACGCGCAGGCCACGGCCACCCTCGACGCGCTCGAGCAGGCGCTCGAGAACTGCGGCGAGGAGCTCGATTTCGAGCTGAAGGCCGGCGGCATCCTCGAGATCGAGTTCGAGGACCGCTCGAAAATCATCGTCAATCGCCACGCCGCCGCGCGCGAGATCTGGGTCGCCGCGCGCTCCGGAGGCTTTCACTACCGCTGGGACGGCCGGGCCTGGCGCAATACGCGCGACGGTTCGGAGCTGTTCGCGGCGCTCTCGGCGCTCGTTTCCGGGCAGCTAGGTCGGGGGGTTCGGCTGCTCGGGTAGCGCCGGCGCCGGCGTCTGCACTGGCGGCGGCAGCGGCTGCAGCACCTCCGGCGGCGGCACCGCTTCCTGGTAGAAGAATTCGGGCACCAGCTTGGTCGACTCCCCGCTGATTGCCATGGTCGGGACCGCAACGACCCCCGGCGGCACGCTGCGCGGCTGCTCGGGGATGTCCTTCAGCGCCTGCTCCATGTAGTTGAGCCAGATCGGCAGCGCGACCACGCTGCCCGTCTGGTTCTTGCCGAGCGTCTTCGGCTGGTCGAAGCCGACCCAGGACACCGCCACCAGCGAGGGCTGATAGCCCGCGAACCACGCGTCGACGAACTCGTTGGTCGTGCCGGTCTTGCCGGCGAGGTCGGTGCGCCCGAGGCGCCCCGCGCGCGCCGCGGTCCCCGAGCGCGTCACGTCCTGCATCATGTTGTCCATGATGAAGGCGTTGCGCGGGTCGAGCACGCGCAGGGCCTCGTCGCCGGCGCGGCGCGGGTCGGCGAGCGCCAGCGGGTTGCCGCGGTCGTCGACGATCTTGTGGATGAAATACGGCTGGATCAGGAAGCCGCCGTTCGCGAACACCGAATAGGCGCGCGCCAGCTGCCAGGCGGTGACCGAGCCGGCGCCGAGCGCCATGGTGAGGTAGGGAGGGTGGCGGTCGATGTCGAAGCCGAAGCGCCCGACGTATTCCTGCGCGTACTTCGGGCCGATCGCGTCGAGCACGCGGATCGAGACCATGTTTTTCGACTTGGTGAGCGCCGTCCTGAGCCGCATCGGTCCTTCGAACTTGCCGTCATAGTTCTTCGGCTCCCAGCGCTGGCTGCCGGTCTGCTCGGCTTCCAGCACCACCGGCTCGTCGGGTACCACGGTGGCGGCGGTAAAGCCTTTCTCGAGCGACGCGGAATAGATGAACGGCTTGAACGACGAGCCCGGCTGGCGCCAGGCCTGCGTCACGTGGTTGAACTTGTTGCGCCCGAAGTCGAAGCCACCGACCAGCGAGCGGATCGCGCCGTCCTGCGGGTCGAGCGAAATGAACGCCGATTCGACTTCCGGCAGCTGCAGGATCTGCCAGTTCTTGCCCTCGCGCTGCACCCGCACGATGGCACCCTTGCGGATGCGCTTCTGCGGCGCTGCCTTGGAGTCGAGCGCGCGCGCCGCGAACTGCAGGCCTGCGCCCTGGATCGTCAGCCGCTCGCCGCTGCGCAGCGCGGCCTGTATCTGCTTGCCGTCGTAGGCCACGACCACCGCGGCGAGCAGGTCGTCGCTGTCCGGATGATCGGCTAACGCATCCTCGAAATCGTCGTCCTCTGGATTGGCCGGCAGCTCGACGTATCCTTCCGGGCCGCGGTAGCCGGCGCGCCGGTCGTACTCGAAAACGCCCTTGCGCAGGGCGTCGTAGGCGGCCTCCTGGTCGGCCTTGCGGATCGTGGTGTAGACGCGGAAGCCACGCGTGTAGACGTCCTCGGGATAGTGCTCGGCGATCGCCTGGCGCACCATTTCGGCGGCGAACTCGGCGTGCACCGAATACTCGGTGACCTCGCGCCGCGTACGCAGCGGTGCCTTCAGGGCGTCCTCGTATTGCGTCGCGTCGATATGGCCGAGCTCGGTCATGCGCCGCAGCACGTATTGCTGGCGCTGCTTGGCGCGCTGCGGATTGGCGATCGGGTTATAGAGCGACGGCGCCTTCGGCAGGCCGGCGAGCATTGCGGTCTCGGCGAGCGAGAGCTGGTTGAGCGCCTTGCCGTAATAGGTCTGCGAGGCGGCGGCGAAGCCGTAAGCGCGCTGCCCGAGGTAAATCTGGTTCACATACAGCTCGAGGATCTGTTCCTTGCTCAGGCTGTGCTCGATCTTGAACGCGAGCAGCGCCTCGTACAGCTTGCGCGTGAGGGTCTTCTCCGACGAAAGGAAGAAGTTGCGCGCCACCTGCATGGTGATGGTGCTCGCCCCCTGCCGCCGGCCGCCCGAAACCAGGTTGGCCCAGGCCGCGCGCATCACGCCCACGTAGTCGATGCCCGGGTGCTCGTAGAAGCGCTCGTCCTCGGCGGCGATCACCGCGTTCTTCAGCTGCTGGGGGACTTCGCTGATCGAAACCACCGAGCGGCGCTCCTCGCCGAACTCGCCGATCAGGACCCCTTCGGCGGTGTAGATGCGCAGCGGGATCTTGGGCTGGTAGGCGGTCAGCGCATCGAGCGACGGAAGCTGGGGATAGGCCAGGACGACGACCAGGCCGACGGCCAGCAAACCGGCGACGAGGAGCCCCGCCAGGACGGCGAGCGGAAAGGCTACAAAGCGAAGCCACATGGGCACTTAGACTGTTGCCGGAGCGTTTGTTGCAGGGGCGGACAGAACCGTAGCATCATACCCAGCTTGCCCTTGTGGAAAATTAAGTAGACAGCCGGGGGGCTTGTTGCTAGGATTTAATGCGATTTCTGCGTATCGCGCCTAAGATGCGAAGCGCAAAGGGAAATAACCAATGAAATTCGATCTGTTCACGGCCAAGGCTCCACCTTTGTTCGGGCTGGATATCAGCTCGTCCTCGGTGAAGATGCTCGAGCTGGTCGATGGCGGCAAGAGCGGCTATCGCGTCGAACGCTACGCGATCGAGCCGCTCGCGCGCGATTCGGTCGTGGACGGAAACATCAACAACCTCGAAGCGGTGGGCGAAGCGGTGAAGCGCGCCTACCAGCGCCTTGGCACGCGCACCAAGCACGTGGCCATGGCGGTGCCGAGCGGCGCGGTGATCAGCAAGAAGATCATCGTTTCGGCCGCTCTGCGCGAAGAAGAGCTCGAGATCCAGGTGGAGAGCGAGGCGAACCAGTACATCCCGTTCGCGCTCGAGGAAGTGAACCTCGACTTCCAGGTGCTCGGCCTGTCCCCCACCAACCCGGACGAGCAGGAAGTGCTGATCGCGGCCACGCGCAAGGAAAAGGTGGAGGACCGCGTCGCGGTCGCGCACCTCGGCGGTCTCAAGCCGCTGGTGATGGATGTCGAATCCTTCGCGCAGCAGACCGCACTGTCGCTCGTGGTGCAGGGCCTGCCGGGCGGCGGCAAGGACCAGAACGTGGCGGTCGTCGACGTCGGCGCCAACGTGATGAACGTTACCGTGCTGCGCAACGACCAGTCGGTCTACACGCGCGAGCAGGCGTTCGGCGGCAACCAGCTGACCCAGGACATCGTTACCCGCTACGGCATGACGCCGGAAGAGGCGGAGAACGCCAAGCGCTCCGGCGGGCTGCCCGACGACTTCGAAGCCGAGGTGATGAAGCCTTTCATGGAGAACCTGTCCATGGAGGTGCAGCGCGCGCTGCAGTTCTTCTTCACCTCCACGCAGTACCACGCGGTCGACCACATCCTGCTCGCCGGCGGCTCGGCGGTGATCCCCGGGCTCGACGAGGTGGTCAATACCCGTACCCAGGTCCCGACCAGCGTCGCCAACCCGTTCTCGCTGATGCAGGCCTCGCCGCGCATCCAGCTCAAGCGCCTGATGGTCGATGCGCCGTCGCTGATCGTCGCCTGCGGCCTGGCCATGCGGAGGTTCGACCCGCAATGAATGCGCGCATCAACCTACTGCCGCACCGCGAGGAGCGCCGCAAGCGCGCGCGCCAGCATTTCGCCACCGTCTCGGGCGGCACCGCGATCATCGGCATCGCGCTCGCCTTCCTGATGTATCAGTACTACGAGCGCCAGATCTCGACGCAGAACGACCGCAACAACTTCCTCGCCACCGAGATCAAGAAGCTCGACAAGGACATCGCCGAGATCAACGACCTGCGCAACCAGATCCAGGCGCTGCTCGCGCGCAAGCAGATCATCGAAACCCTGCAGGCCGACCGCGCGCAGACCGTGCACCTGCTCGAGCAGATGGTGCGCCAGATGCCCGAGGGCGTGTACCTCAAGTCGATGAAACAGACCTCGCAGAAGGTCCACGTCATCGGCTATGCGCAGTCCAACGCGCGCGTGTCGACCCTGATGCGCAACATCGAGGCCTCGCCGTGGCTCGACCAGCCGCTCCTGGTCGAGGTGAAGTCGGGCACCACGGCCGACAAGAAGCGCGTGTCGCAATTCGAGATGTACCTGCAGCTGAAACGCGCCTCCGCCAAGGACGCCGCCAAAGCGGCGCCGGCGAAGGACGCGGCCAAGAAGGGCTGAGCCATGGCATTCAACTTCAAGCAGCTGGCGGAAGAGTTCCAGCGCACCAACTGGAAGGACCCCGGCACCTGGCATGCGGCGCCGAAGATCCTGGTGCTGCTGGCGATCCTTGCCGGCATCCCGCTCGGCGGCTACTTCGCCATCAACCAGGGGCAGCTCGAGGAGCTCGAGCAGGGCCAGCAGAAGGAAGTGAAGCTGAAGGACGAGTACGTGAACAAGAAGAAGCAGGCCATCAACCTCGACCTGCACCGCCAGCAGCTGCGCGAGATCGACACCCAGTTCGGCGCGCTGCTCAAGCAGCTGCCGAACAAGTCGCAGATGGACGCGCTGCTGGTCGACATCAACCAGGCCGGCCTCGGGCGCGGCCTGCAGTTCGAGCTGTTCCGGCCCGCGGCGACCGAAATGCGGCGCGATTTCTACGCCGAGCTGCCGATCACGGTGAAGGTCACCGGCAACTACCACGACATGGGCGCCTTCGCGAGCGACGTCGGCCAGCTGTCGCGCATCGTCACGTTGAACGACGTGTCGATCGTGGCGGGCAATGACGGCAATCTGACCATGGATGCGGTGGCGCGCACCTTCCGCTACCTCGACGATGACGAGGTGGCCGAGCAGCGCCGCTCGGCGAAGAAGGGCCCGGCGAAGAAATGAGCGCGCGTGCCCACATCGTCAGCGCCTTCACCCTGGCGGCGCTCGCGCTTGCCGGTTGCGGCGGCGACGAGTACGGCGACCTGAAAGAAGAGCTCAACCAGCTCACCAAGGACTTGCGCGGGCGCGTCGATCCGCTGCCCCAGGTGCGACCGTACGAGCCGGTGCCGTACACCGCGGAAGGGCAGGTCGATCCGTTCCGTCCCGAGCGCATCGAAGTGGCGGGCGCCGGCCGAGGGGCGGCAACCGCGTCGACCGCGCTGATCGAGGAGCAGAAAAAGCGTCCGCCCGAGCCGCTCGAGGCATTCCCGCTCGAGTCGATCCAGATGCTCGGCACGATTACCCAGAACAAGGAGACTTTTGCGCTGGTGAGGGCAGGCCCGAACCTCTACCGGGTGAAAAAAGGCAATTACATGGGTCAGAACTTCGGCGTGATCACGACGATCGACGAGGCCCAGATCAGCCTCAAGGAGCTGGTGCAGGACTCGACCGGCGACTGGGTTGAGCGCCAGAGCTCGCTGCAATTGGTGGAGGCAAAACGATGAATACCAAAGCCACTCCCCGCATCCCCGCCTGGCTAGTGTGGCTGGCGGGTCTCGCGCTCGTCACTACGCAGGCGTACGCGCAAAACACGATCGACACCTTCGAGGTCAGCCAGCAGGCCGGCAAGACCGTGGTGCGCGTCACCACCAAGGAGCCGCTGAAGAGCGTACCGCCGAACTTCTCGGTGGCGAGCCCGGCGCGCATCGCCTTCGACTTCCCGAACACCGCCAACGCGCTCGGCCGCTCGAACCAGGACATCGGCCAGGGCGACCTGCGCAGCATGAACGTGGTGCAGGGCGCCGACCGCACGCGGCTGGTGCTCAACCTGCGCCGTGCGGTGGGCCACGAGGCCACGCTCGAAGGCAACACGCTGGTGATCACGCTCGCCGAGCCGGCAGTCGCCAGCACGCCGCCGAGCGGCGTGGCGCACTTCTCCGAGGGCAAAACCGACGTCAAGCACGCGGTGCGCGATATCGACTTCCGCCGTGGCCGCGCGGGCGAGGGCAGGGTAGTCGTCGATCTGGCCGATACCACCACCGGCATCGACATCCGCGTGCAGGGCCAGAACATCGTGATCGAGTTCCTCAAGACCGCGCTGCCCGAGAGCCTGCGCCGGCGGCTCGACGTGGTGGACTTCGGCACCCCGGTCAACACCGTGAGCACCTTCCAGCAAGGCGAGAACGTGCGCATGGTGATCGAGCCCAAGGGCCAGTGGGAGCACAACGCCTACCAGTCCGACACCCAGTTCGTGCTCGAAGTGAAGCCGGTGGCTGCCGACCCGGCGCGCGCCGCTGCGCAGCGCGGCCGCTACACCGGCGAGCGCCTGTCGCTCAACTTCCAGAACGTCGAAGTGCGAGCGGTGCTCAACGTGATCGCCGACTTCACCGACCTCAACATCATTACCAGCGATACCGTCACCGGCAACATCACGCTGCGCCTGAAGGACGTGCCGTGGGACCAGGCGCTGGAGATCATCCTGCAGACGCGCGGCCTCGACAGCCGGCGCAGCGGCAACGTGATCTGGATCGCGCCGCGCGACGAGCTCGCCACGCGCGAGAAGCTGCAGCTCGAGGCGCAGAACCAGATCCAGGACCTGGAGCAGACGCGCACCGAGTCGTTCCAGATGAACTACCAGAAGGCAGTCGACGTGCAGAAGCTGCTGTCGGACCCGACGCAGCGCATCCTGTCCAAGCGCGGCAGCGCGGTGGTCGACGCGCGCACCAACACCCTGTTCGTGCAGGACACCCCCAGCCGCCTCGACGAAGTGCGTCGCCTGATCGCTAAGATCGACGTCGCGGTGCGCCAGGTGATGATCGAGGCGCGCATCGTGGAGGCGAACGACGCCTTCAGCCGCAACCTGGGCGCGCGCCTCGGCATCCACGACCAGAGCTCGCAGGGCCACCGCATCCTGGGCCAGAACAGCCCGCGCCTGCAGGTCGGCGCCGGCCTCGCCGATACCGGCTTCCACACCAACCAGATCGCGACCACGCCGGACTTCTTCGGCAACTCGACCAACGTCAACCTGCCGGCCGCCGGCCTCAACGCCTTCAACGCCGGCCAGCTCTCGTTCATCCTGTTCAACAGCGCGGCGACGCGCTTCCTCAACCTGGAGCTCACTGCGCTCGAGGCGGATGGCAAGGGGAAAATCATCGCCAGCCCGCGCGTGCTCACCGCCGACCAGGTCGAGGCGCTGATCGAGCAGGGCACGGAGATTCCGTACCAGCAGGCGACCTCCTCCGGCGCCACCGCGGTGTCGTTCCGCAAGGCCAACCTGTCGCTCAAGGTGAAGCCGCAGATCACGCCCGACGGCAACGTGATGATGACGCTCGACGTGAACAAGGATCAGCCCGGCCCCACCACGCCCGCCGGCGTGCAGATCAACACCAAGCACGTGAAGACCGAGGTGCTGGTGGAGAACGGCGGCACGGTGGTGATCGGCGGCATCTTCGAGCAGAACGACCGCACCGACGTCACCAAGATCCCGCTGCTCGGCGATATTCCGGTGCTCGGCTGGCTGTTCAAGAACAGCACGACGACCACCTCCAAGACCGAGCTGCTCGTCTTCATCACGCCGCGCGTGGTCAACGATCGCCTGACGATTCGCTGAGTAGCCGCCGCACTTCGCCTAGTACTGCAGCACGACGGCCGGGACCTCCCGGCCGTTTTTGTTTCTACAATAGAGCCGGATGAAGCACGACAATCTCTATCTGGTGGGAATGATGGGGGCGGGGAAAACGACCGTCGGGCGCTCGCTCGCCCGCCGGCTCAAGCTGCGTTTCTTCGATTCCGACCAGGAGATCGAGGCGCGCTGCGGCGTGAAGATCCCGGTGATCTGGGAGATCGAGGGCGAGGCCGGCTTCCGT
>Ga0310884_10000051_pt1 | contig 19848 bp, 19 predicted proteins | sample T60D1metaG_FD_203446 | JGI IMG/M metagenome (GOLD analysis project Ga0310884, IMG submission 203446) | Lab incubated soil microbial communities from West Virginia University Organic Research Farm, Morgantown, WV, United States - T60D1 | ecosystem: Environmental > Terrestrial > Soil >...
CAACGTGCCATTCAACCTGATCGGGGTGCGCGACCACCTTCGGCTCATCGTCGGACCCGGCAGCGCTCCGTTTCGGATGTATCCGTCATCGCCGGTTGGCTATCTTCACCTGTTGGCCGATGGCGTATGGCAGATGGGAAGCGCCATGAGCTGGCCGATGTTCATCGTCGGCATCATCGGCGTCGCCAGTGCGATCCGATTGAGAACGGTGCTGGTGACGCGGTTGCTGTTGTTCGCGATCTCGTATTTCCTGACGTTCATCGTTGTCGTCATGTACCACTACGACCGCTTCTTCATCGGGATCTGCCTGGTCTTTGCCATTGCCGCGGGTGCCTGGCTGGATCGATGGACGCGCGAGGGACAACCGTATCGTTCTGTGCGGCTGGCGATCGCCGGACTCGCGATTGCCTACGGAGCGGCGCGCATCGTGTCGCTGGATGTGATGATGCTTCGAGATTCGCGCTATTTCGTTGAGCAGTGGATCATCGAACGAATCGGCCCCGACACGCGCATCGGCGCCGAGGGCATGCCGCTCTATTTGCCGCGCCAGGCGACATTGCTCTGGGTTCCCGTTTTGCCGCACCCGGACGCGCTACGCGAACAGCAACCGACATTCCTGATCCGCAACCCCGCCTACAGCGCGCGTGGATCGGACACAGGCGCTCGCAACGACTTCTACTCGTCATTGACAGACGGCCGCGCCGGATATCGACGGGTGTTGTCGTATCGAACGCCTCTGTGGTTTTCGCCACTGCAATGGGAGCCCCGGTTCAACGGCAGCAACGAAGATCAATTCAGTAACGTGACGAAGGTGAATCCGACCATTGAGGTGTACGAACGAATCGCCTCAGCGACGTCCCGCTGATTCTCGCCAACGTGAGAGAACTCATCCGTTTCGAAATCGCATGAACGTGCGGACGGCGATGAACCAGTCGCGCGGGCCGATCTTCTTCCCCTCCTCGCGGCTGCGTGGCATATAGCGAATCGGCACCTCGGTAAAACGTGCTCCACGGTGCGCCAGCTTGGCGGTGATTTCGTGATCCAGCTCGAAACCACTGGTTTCCAGCTCGATAGCCGCGAGCTGGTCGCGGTGAAACAGCTTCAGCGCCGTCACTGTGTCAGTAAGATGGCGGCCGGTAAAAAGGAAGGCAATGACGCTCAAACTGCGTCCTCCCAAGTAGGCCCCGAGTGATTGATTGCTGTGGCGGCCGCGTCCGAGATAGCGACTGCCATAGACCACATCCCCGTTGCCAGACAGCAGCGCGCGCAGCATCGGCATGTAATCGTTTGGGTCGTACTCGAGATCGGCATCCTGGATGATGAGGTACTCGCCCGTCGCCATCGCGATCCCCGCCCGCACCGCCTTGCCCTTGCCGCCGTTGACCGGCATCCGCTTCAACAGCACTCCTGCCACCGCGCCGGCGATTTCAGCCGTCCGATCTTTTGAGCAGTCGTCAATAACGATGATCTGTTTGTCGATGCCGAGTTGACCGAGATCAACCGCCTTGATTTGTTCGAGCAGCGTGCCGATGAAGCGCTCCTCGTTGTAGGCAGGAATGACGATCGACAGGGTCGGCATTGTCAGGGTTTAGGGCTCAGAGCTCAAGGCTTAAGAGTTAGGACCCAGGAGATACCGTTCTACCGTTTCCCGTTCCTGCGGGGTGTTGATGCCCACGGCCTCCATCGAATCCTCGGCCGAAAATGTCGTGACGGTTTCGGTTCGGGCGAGCCAGGGAATAAACGGCAGAAAATTGCGCTCCCCCGTTCCGCGACCAACTTCAACCTCCTGGGCATACGCCGGCAACCGGTCGAAATACGTTGCCGGCGAGAGCGCGAACAGCCCCATGTCGCTCTCCCCCGTCTCGGGCATCACGTCCCCTTCGCGTCGGTGAAGCACCCGAATGATGCGGCCGCTCGAATCGCGTTCGAGATGGATGTAGGGTCGCGACTGCACGACCGTCGGCATCACCATCGCATCATGCGACGCCGATGCGGTGCGCTCACCGAGGCGCGCGATGGTACGGGAGTGGACCGCGATCTGATCGCACCATGTAATCCACACGCTGGACGGGTCCGCTCTTCTCGCAACGGGATCTCCGAGCAGGATGGCATCGAGCATTCCAGTGGGTTCCTTCTGTCGAACGCAACTGACACGTTCGCCATCGATGCCATCGTTCACATGCCGGCGGATCAAATCCTCGAAGCCCGGATTCACAACAAGGATGACGTGGCGGACCCACGCTCGATACAGATTCAGCAAACGCTCGAGCATCGTCATGCCGGCGACCGGGACGAGGACCTTGGGCACGTCAGCACCGAGCCGCGACCCGGCGCCCGCGGCTGGAATGATGAGCAATCGAGACATTAGGGATCTGTCAGCGCGGGGATCGAACAGATGGCGACGGAGGTTGCTCCGAAACATGTGACGAAGCTGTGGCGCCGGGTGCCGGCCTGTGCGTCGGCACGAACCGTCGCCAGATGATTGTCGCCAATGCGTGAAGACCTTCGAGCGGACTTGTACGTTTGACGCGCTCGGGAGATATCGGAAAGAACTGAACAGGAATCTCGAGAATCTCCGCCTTGCGTCGCAACAGTTCGGACAAGAGCTGGTAGTTCGCCTGCTTGTCGGTCAAGTCGACGCCGGTGTCGAACGCATCGGCGGCCCGCACTGCGCGAACCGCCGAGAGCGTGTCTGAAATGTATCGTCCATACAGGAACAGATACGCGAGACTCAGCGCGTGGCTCCCGACGTAACTGACCGCCCCGAGTAAGACGTTCTTGCGATAACGCAAACGGTAGGACTCCTGGATGTCGCGCACCGACAACCGCCGGCTGCCCCACACCGCATCCAGTCGTCCCATCGCGAGATGCGATGCGAGCGCGACAAGATCCTCGCCGCGATACATGCCAGACGACTCGAACAGCGCGACGTAGTCGAATCCCCCACCTCGCGCCGCTGCCGCGAACCCGCGGTCTCCGCCGCTCAAACGTGTGACGGCAAAAGGCAGGCTCGCGGTAAAGGTCGCATCGAGCGCGTCGGATCCCGAGAAAAACACCGTGACGTCCATCGGCAGGCGCTCCACGCCGCCGCGCACCATCTCGAGCAGCGTCTGCACGACTTTGTTCGTCGACCCCGCGTCGTGGAGCAAAACCGCGACCCGCTTCCGTCTTTCGGCAGTGACGATCGCATCGAGGAACGGTGACAGCACGCGCGCCGCGTCGTGACGCCCGGTGACGCCTTCTTCGTAATTCCCGATCCGAACCAGCCGCGGATCCTCGATTGAATCGAGCGGCCCGAGTGGGACGTACGGGGTCGACAGGTCCTCGTGGCCAGGGTCGTTCAGCAGGTAATGGGTGATGAGGCATGGCGTCGGAAACGTGACGCGCCCCTTTTCCTTCAGGTAAAAAACGGCGCGGTCGATGATGTCGACGGCGTTGCTGCCGGAAATCTCCGCGTCCGACTGGATGTTGGTGATCAGCAATTTGATCGCGGACAGGTTCGCCGCGATCGTCGCACTGAGCCCGGGCGTCAGATACGACGGAAACAGGCTGGAATGCTGCGTCCCCGGCGCGTAGATGATCAAGTCGGCCGCGACGACCTTCTCAGTGAGTCGAGGATTCAACCCGGGAGACACTGAATGCGTGGCGAGTGCCCGCAACGCTGCGTCCGGTTTGCCCTCTATCTCCTGTCGCTCCCTCTCAGACAGCGGACGGTCGATCAGGAAGATGTCGCGGACGCGGCGGGGCCTGGCGGCATTGACGATCTCTTCTTCGGTCGCGAGAACATGTCCGGCCTCATCGACGCCAACGAGCCAGGCATTGGTGCCATCCGTCACGTTCTCGATCAAGCCGATCGGCAATCCGACGAGCGAGGTGTAGTTGTCAACAGCGCGGTTGAATGCGCGGCCCGACTGGAGATACAACCCGGCAAAGACGAGATTCCCCAGACTGCAGTCGGAGAAACTGAACGGTGCGCCGGTTGCGGCGAGGAGATCGGCGAACTGCTGCAGTGCCGCGGCAATTCGTGATCGTGTCGAGTCGTCGATGCGATCGGCAAGCGATTGCACGTCCCGAGCGGCCACATTCCGATCGTCGGCAAGGGCGGCGAAAGCGGCGCGCGCATCCGCCTCGCTGGCGCCCGCGGGAAACCGCCAGTCGAGCAGCTCGATTAATGCTGGAGACGCAGTTCGAAGCTCACTCGCCAGCCGCGAGGCATTCTTCCGGAAGTCGGACGGCCCGAGACTGTCGCGGAGAAACCGCCGCACTTCACCGGTCGACGCACCATCGTCGTACCCGTTGATTGCAACCGTGACCGAAATGCCGGAATTGGCGACGAGCTGGCGCGTAAGAACACCGGAACCGCGCCCGCCCGAGAAGAGGACCACCCTGAGCTGCCGCGCTTCGCGCCGCACCGGAGTCGAAGATGGCACGCGCAATTATCGCATGCCACGGACCAGGCCACGGATGAACGGGGATCAAACGAACCATGGATGAACGGGGGTCAAACGAACCACGGATGAACAGGGATCAAACGAACCACGGATGAACACGGATTAACACGGATCAACACGAACCCCGGATCGCGGATCAAAAACGAGCCACGGAAGAAACACGGATCAGCACGGATCGGACTCCGGCCACAGATCCCGGATCAAAAATGAGCCACGGAAGAACGCGGATGAACACGGATCAGCACGGATCGGACCCCGGCCACAGATCCCGGATCAAAAATGAGCCACGGAAGAACGCGGATGAACACGGATCAGCACGGATCGGACCCGGCCACAGATCCCGGATCAAAAATGAGCCACGGAAGAACACGGATGAACACGGATCACCACGGATCGGACCCGGCCACGGATCCCGGATCAAAAACGAGCCACGGGTGAACACGGATTGGACCCCGGAATGCGAGCGGAGTAGAGGGCCGGGGATTCGCGGAGAAGGCGCCATGGGCGCCCTCCGACGAAATGGTGCCGATGCGCTTAGGATTCGCGGACGTTTTCGGCGCGCGGGCCCTTGGGGCCCTGTCCAGTCTGAAACGTCACGGTCTGCCCCTCACGGAGAGAGTCGAACGACTGGCACGCCGACTGATGGAAGAAGTATTCCTGGCCCGACTCGTCGGCCACGAAGCCGAAGCCCTTTTCCGAGACAATACGCTTGATGGTGCCCTTGGATGACATGTGAAGCTCCCAGTTCATCTGAACGGTAAACGCCTCTCGGACCGCGGCACGGAGAATCCCGCGCCAGTTTCCGACTCGTCCGCGTGGTCCAGAAGGGGTTCGTGCGGCCCACGGAACCGTGGGCGAAGCGAATGCAATTCAGACTCAACGTAGAAGCGGCGTGTGTGGACGAGCCCTCAGTATATCAGGTATTGGCGACGAGCGCCGGACAAACCCGATGCGCTGAAGGATCGTCGTCTCGATTGACGGACAGTATCCACGACCGCAGCGGGCATAGTATTGTCGTCGGCGATGAACGCGGCGCCATCGATCGAGCTGCGATCGCAGTTTGGCGACATCGACATCTACCTGTTCGATCAACTGCTGCGCGGACGGTTCGACGGCAGGCGCCGCATCCTGGACGCCGGCTGCGGCAGCGGACGCAACCTCCCGTTCCTGCTCTCGCGCGGCTTTGAGGTCTTTGCCATCGACGAGGATCCGTCGGCGGTCAACGCAGTGCGAAAGCTGGCGGAACAGTTCGCGCCGACGCTCCCGCTCGACAACATCCGGCAGGGGACGCTTCATGCGCTGCCGTGGTCCGACGGCCGAATGGACGCGATTATCTGCAGCGCCGTCCTGCACTTCGCGCGCGACCGCACGCACTTCGAGCGCATCCTCGACGAGATGTGGCGCGTGCTCGCGCTCGGCGGACTCTTTTTCGCCCGCCTCGCGTCGAGCATCGGCATCGAGTCCCTGATCGACGAGACCGTTGGCCGTGTGCGGCTTCCCGACGGCAGCGATCGATTCGTGGTTGACGAGCGCTATCTACTGGACAGGACCTCCGAAATGGGCGCCACTCTACTCGATCCGATCAAGACGACCAACGTACAGCAGCAGCGCTGCATGACGACGTGGGTCGTGCAAAAGAATCGCTGATCGGGTCGAGGGTGGACTGTGGTAGTGGTGAGCCTAGATTTCAGACGGGTGGAAGCGCTTCGATACGCTGCCTGATTGGCGTGAACGACGCTAGTCGGCTTTGAGCACCACGTTAGGGTCCAGCCGCGACGCCCGCCACGCGGGCAGCCAGCACGCCCCGGCCGCAACCAGAGTTATCGTCATAATCACGGCCGCCAGCGTTGTGGGATCCGTCGGCTGGACGCCGAACAACACTGACGCAATCAGCCGATTCAGCCCAACCGCGCCTGCGAGCCCAACGACGACGCCGATGATGGTGAGCTGGAGACCCTGCTTCACCACCAGCGCGAGTACGCTGGAACGGCCCGCGCCGAGCGCGATGCGGATGCCGATCTCACGCCGGCGCTCCGTCGCCATACAGGAAAGAACACCATACGTGCCGACGGCCGCAAGAAGCAGCGCCAGCCCGGCGAAGGCACCCAGCAGCTGCGCCAGGAGCCTCGGCCGGCGAATCGATTCCGCGAACACCGACTCCATGTCGCGGAGCCGCACGATGGGAACAGCGGGATCTACTTCCCGCACGAGTCGCTCAAGTGTCCGTGACAAGGCGGCGGGCGGCAGGATCGTCCGCAGCACCACGTTCATCGTCGGCGCAGCCATCGCAAGCTGGTCGAGAGAGACGTAGAGTTCGGTTCCCGTGTCTTTCTCGACGCCGCTCTGCTTGACGTCCTTGGCCACGCCAATCACCGTATGCCAGGAGTCGTCGCCGAAGCCAATCGCCGCACTGAGGTTGGGCCGCACACGTTGCCCAATCGGGTTACGCCCTTTCCAGATCCTGTTTGCCAGCGTCTCGTTGACGATGACAAGCCTGGCTGGTGACGCCGCATCGGCCGGTTCGAAGCTGCGGCCGGCGACGATCGGCACGCCCATCGTCTCGAAATAATCGCCCATGACGAATTGGTAGTAGTCGACGATCTCAACGGCGCTGCCGTCGGCGGCGGTGTGGTTCTCGATACGGGTAGGGATGGCCTCTGGAGATCGATTCGGCGGCAGACCCGACATGACGGTGGCCCCCTGCACGCCTGGTGCAACCCGCAGCTTATCGAGAAGGCGTCGATACGCCGGACCGCGCGTGTCGGGGTCGTATGGTTCTGCCAGCGTCATCGAGAACGTCACCAGGCGCGATCGATCGAATCCCGCATCGACGCTCGTGAGGTTGTAGACCGTTCGGATCAGCAGACCCGCGCCAATGACGAGCATCACCGCCAGCGCGACTTCGACCACAACGAGCGCGCGGCGGATATGGTGGCGTCCAGCGCCGCTGGCCCCCCGGCCCCCGCCCTCCTTGAACGCCGTCACGAGGTCATTAATCCGTCCCTGCGCGACGGGCGCGAGGCCGAAGAGCACGCCCGTTGCGATTGACACACCGAGCGCGAAGAGCAGGACGGACAGGTCGATACCGATTTCACTCATCCGGGGCACGCTGGTTGGGTAGGCGCGGATCAGCGCCTGCACGGCGACACGGGCGAGCCACAGGCCCAGCATTCCGCCAGCAAAGCACAGCATCACGCCTTCGGTCATCGTCTGCCGGAGCAGCCGCCTTCGGCTGGCGCCAAGAGCCGCGCGCACGGCAAATTCACGGCGGCGTGACTCGGCACGGGCCATCTGCAGGTTCGCGAGATTCGCGCACGCGATCAGCAGGACGAACCCGGCAGCGATCTGCAATATCCAGATCGAACGGCGGGCATCGCCAACAATCGCGTCCTGCACCGGCTGCATCTGCAGGGTGTGGTCTGCCGCGCGCGCCGGACGACTCGCGGGGACATGGCCCGACGAGCCGGTACGCTCGCCCCAGTTCTCGAGGAGTGCGTTGAGTTCCGTCTGCGCCGCCTGCGCCGTAACGCCGTCCTTCAGGCGCCCAAGGACATGGAGGATGTGGAAGCCGCGGTTCTGACGAATAGCCGCAGGGAGTCCGAGCGGCAACCAGATTGCCGTGTGGTGGTCCATGACATCGATGCCGGATGGCATGATCCCAAGGATTTCGTGGGGCCGACCGTCGACGTTCACGGCCTGTCCCAGGACTGGCTGTCCTCCAAAGGCCGTTTGCCACAACTCGTACGAGAGAATTGCGAGCGGTGGCGCCAGGCCCCCGGCGCGATTGGTTTCTTCCTCGCTGAATATGCGTCCCAGCGCCGGCTGAACGCCAAGCGTGTTGAGCAGATGAGCGTCGACAGATATCGACCGCACGCGAAGAGCTCGACCGCCTGCCGTGAGGTTGACTTCACCCGTTGTGTAGGCGCCACCGATGGTTCTGTACGCCCCGACCGCAGCAAACGACTGATTGATCTGCCGGAACTCCAAGTACTCCAGGACTGAGAGCGGGTTCCTGGTCAACCCGAGCGCCGGGAATTCCGTGGTCAGATACATCAGCTGTTCCGGTCTGGGATAGTCGACCGGACGCAGGATCACGCCGTTGACAATCGAGAAGATGGCCGTATTAGCGCCGATTCCTAATGCCAGCGTCAGGAGCGCGACGGCCGTGAATACGGGAGTCCGCCGAAGCGTGCGCAGCCCATGGCTCACGTCGCGCGCAAGGTCGTCCAGCCACGGCAGTCCTCGCTGATCCCGGAGAGTGTCCATCGCTTGCGATGCGCCTCCGGCCTCAATCCGCGCGGCGCGCACGGCATCCGCCGGCTCGAGACCACGACGTCGCGCTTCTTCTGCAGCCATCGCCAAGTGCAGCCGGAGCTCCTCTTCCAGATCAGCGTCGCGCCGGCTTGGAAGCAGCGTTCCGCGGAGACGGTGAATCCATTCGCGAAGGACGCGCATGCGATCCTCCTGCGTCATGCCTCGCCGTGCAGCACCGTGTGGATGATGCCCGACATCCGGTCCCAGGCGTCTTTTTCCCGGGCGAGCTGACGCCGGCCCGCCGACGTGACACGGTAAAACCTCGCCTTGCGATTGGTTTCTGTAGTGCCCCACTTCCCGCGGAGCAGGCCACGCTGCTCCAGCCGCATCAATGCGGGATACAGCGTGCCCATATTGAGCTGCAGCGCGCCGCTCGACACCTGCTCAAGACGCGCGGCAATGGCGTAGCCGTGTCGCGGCCCGAGCGAATCCAACGTCTGCAGGACCATCAGATCGAGCGTCCCCTGCAGGACGTCAGCCTTTGGGTCCCGCGCTCTATTAGACACACTAATGGAATATCACCTGCCGCATTAGACTGTCAAATGAGACCGAGCGCGCGGGAGAAGGTATGGCGCTACACGCGTGAGGGATACGGGCAGACCCTTTGAGCAAACTGGCGAGGAGTTGAGGCGAGCGAGAATCGAACCAGCACCTAAGCCGCCGCCAGCAGCCAAGAATTTCTATTGAAATATTCCGAAAAGCTTGTATTATTCTCTAGGTAATTCGCTCCCCCGCACCGATAAATCATTTGTGAATTCCATCGCTCGAGCGGTCTCGCCTAAACGCGGACGACCGCGAAAGTTTGCCCGGCCATCGCGCGCGGTTACTCTGACGCTCCCCGACGAAGTGATCGATGCGTTGTCGCGGATTGACGGCGATCTGAGTCGCGCCGTCGCGCGACTCGCGCAGCCGGAGCTCGCGAAGCGGCCACATCCGCCGGCGGAACTCGCCGCGTTCGGCCGGCGGGCGGTGATCGTCGTCAACCCGACGCGCACCCTCGAGCAGCGCACGGGTGTTTTGCTGGTGCCGTTGTCCGACGGACGCGCACTGATCTCGTTCGACGAACCGCTCTCGGTTGCGCAATTGGAACTGCGTCTTCAGGACGCGGTGGAAGATGCACGGCTGTCGCGTGGCGACCGGGACATCTTCCGAAGCGTCGGCCAGCTATTACGCGACGCGCGTCACGCTCCCGACGTTGCCGTTCAGCAGCGACACATCATTGTGCTCGAAAGAACTTCCGCGCGAAGGAACGCACGGAGCAGGACGTGACATCCCGGCTTACCACATTCAGGAGGACGCAGTCTTGACCCAATCGAAATCCATTACCGTTGCCGTGTCGGTGCTGGTGGCGGCAACATGCGCCGCATGCGGGAGTGATTCCCAGCCGACAAGGCCGACGCCAGTCGCGAGTGTCACCGCGCCAGCGCTCGATGCACCCGGAAGCGACGAACAACTCGACACGCTTCGCCCGACGCTGGTCGTTCGCAACGCGACGGCCGACCAGACGGGCACACGCATGTATGAGTTTCAAATCTCCGACAACACTGGCTTTACCGCCTCAACGTCTGGAGTTCCGGGCCTCGCGTCGACCGTCGGCAAAGTGGGCGTCCCGGAAGGCGGGAATGGCAAAACCAGTTTCACCGTGGAATCCGATCTTCAACCGACGACACTGTTCTACTGGCGTGCGCGCGCTGTACAGGGTTCCTCGACGGGGCCGTGGTCAGCAACGGGGACGTTTCGATCGAAGCTCGTCGGCTTCCTTCGCGCCGGCGAATTATATGACCCGCTGATCCACGGTGAGACCGTCGGCCAACTGGTCGGCTCGACCACGTTCATTCCCGGCAAGGGTCTCCAGTTGAACAACGGGACGAGCTACGTGAAGTACCTCCTGCCGCAGACGATCACGAGCGGCGAGTTCTCGATGGATATCGAGGGACTCCGTGGCAACGCGCCCGGCGACAAGGCCAAGGTCATGGGCATGCAAGAGGGACAGGACGACTTCATCACGAACCGCTATCGCGTCGATATTCAATATCGTGGGACGACGGGGTTCCCGCCGAACGCGATTACGTTTAGAGCGCTGTACGGCTCCGGCGAAGATCTCGATTTGAGATTTGAGCCCTCCACGGCGACGCGGATGGCGTCGGTTTTCCTCTTGAATCCAACGACGACGTACCACTGGAAGACGACCTGGGGCCCCGAGTTCCGGGTTGTCGTCCGCGACGGCGGGATCACCGGCAACACGATCTACAACCAGGGCATGGGAACCAAAGGCACCTACGCTCCCAATCCGCACTACGCGTACCTCGGAGCGCCGGTCGGACGAAGCGGGACGGAATCGGCGTCCATCGCCGGCACGATCTATCGCAACGTGTGGCTCTCGAACCGCCCGCGCCCGGCCTCACTGGGCAGCGCGCTTCGCGGCAGATTCTAGTTCGATGTGGAGGAGCGGGTAGGACCGATGACCGAGGTCGTCCAGCTTACGCTTCGACGACCTCGTCTTCTCGCGACCGTTCCGATTCGAGCACGTCGCGGATGACGTAAATCGGTTTGTCCTGCGACTCGTGATACGTGCGCGCCTGCATTTCGGCGAGGAGACCAAGCGTCACCAACTGCACGCCGGTGAAGATCAACAGAATGCCCAAGAGGAGCAGCGGGCGATTGCCGATGCCCTCATGGCCGAAGAACTTGACCACCGCGAGCCAGGCGCAGACCGCCGCGCCAAGACTGCCCATCACCATCCCCAGCAATCCGAAGATGTGAAGTGGCCGGGTCGAATAGCTGATCAGGAACTTGACGGTCAGCAGATCGAGAATGACACGGATGGTGCGTGAGATGCCGTAGTTCGACGTCCCATGCCGGCGCGCGCGATGGTTGACGACCTTCTCCTCGATCGTCACCCCCATTTCGCTGGCAATGGCCGGCAGGAACCGATGCATCTCGCCATACAACTTCAGCGGCTTCACGACCTCGGCGCGAAATACCTTTAACGAACAGCCATAGTCGTGAAGTCTCACGCCGGTCGAGAACGAGATGATCGCGTTGGCGATCATCGACGGCAGCCGCCGGCTGAAAAACGGGTCCTTTCGATCCTGCCGCCACCCGGCGACAATGTCGGAGCCGTGTTCCTCCAGCAGTGTGATCATCGCCGGGATGTCGCGCGGATCGTTCTGAAGATCGCCGTCGGACGTGACGATGTAGCGACCGCGCGCATGGGCGAACCCGGCGGCAAACGCCGCCGTCTGACCAAAATTCCGGCGGAACCGGATCACTTTGAGTCTTGGGTCCGTGCGATGGATCGACGCCAACCGTGCAAACGTGTCGTCAGTGCTTCCGTCGTCTATGGCGAGGATTTCGTACGGACGGCCGAATGAGCGGAGCACGTCGGTGAGCTCCTGGTGAAGCTCCGCCACGTTTGGCGCTTCGTTCCGGACTGGAATGACAACGGAGATCTCCGGTCTCATGTTGGGGTAAACGGCTCATTATACAGGGTTTTTAGCCCGCCGCGATTTGAGCCATATCCATCCGACGCCGCCGACGAGGGCGAGGGCGGCAACAATCAACGAGACGATCTGCGCGTTCCCCTTCAGAAACTCTGCCGCGCGTTCCCCATACCAGTACGCCAGCAATCCTTCACCAAAGTAGCGCGTGCCACGACCGAGCGCCACGGCAAGCAGAAACTCGAATGGCCGCACGCGCGCGATGCCGGCGATCAACACAAACGGCTTGAACGGGACCGGCGGCGGCAGCAGCGACGGTACGATGACCGCGAGCAAGCCGTACTTCTGGAAGAGTTCGAGCGCGCGATCCACGTGCCGTTCATGAAACTTCTTTCGAACGAACCGGTCTCCTCCTCTGAGACCGACGTAATAGAGAAGGAAGCATCCCGCGATCGATCCGAGCGTTGCGAGTGTCGCGTAGTAAATCAGCCGCTCTTTGTGATGCGTGACGTAGACGACGATCAGGAGATCGACGACTTCGGGAAAGGAGAGGAATGATGAATCGAGAACGGCAATGATGAACAGGCCTGGCCCGCCAAGTGCCAGCGCGAAGCCCTGCACCCAGCTGACCAAGCGCTCCATTCCTGTGAGTGTAGACTAAAAGGCGCTCTGTTCACTACGCGCGTTCCTGTGTCGGAGCGTCCTGAGGGGCGCGGAATCTTGCGGCCGTCAGCACGCGACCGCGCTCCGTGGGTCATCAGTTTTTGCGCGCTGATCACCGGGGCGGCAGCAGCGTTCCACTACTCCGCGGCAGGTCTCGCGCTTGCGCACTACGACGCGCGCGCTCACCTCGTCGTCGCGCGGAGAATCATCGACAGCCTGACGCCAGGGTGGCAACAGGTCGGCGCCGTCTGGCTGCCGCTGCCACACCTCATCAACATGCTTCCCGTGCAAATCGATTTGCTGTATCGGACTGGCGCGTCGGCGATCGCGATCTCGGTACTCAGCATCGCCATAGCGACCTGGGCGATGTCGGACGTCATAAGCCGGACGACGGGATCACTCGCTGGAGCGATGACGGCCGCGGCGCTGCTGCTTCTGAACCCGAATGTGCTGTACCTGCAGAGTACGCCGATGACCGAGCCGTTGTTGTTCGGAACGGTCATGGCTGCGATTGCACTTACCGCGCGATGGCTGGATGAAATAGGCGGATCACCCAGGGCCGCAGGAATCGCTCTCGCCGCAGCCTGCTTGACCCGCTATGAAGCCTGGCCAATTGCCGCCGCGATTGTCGGCGGGGCGGTGATCATTTCGAGTCGGCGGGGGGCGTCCATCGGGACCGCGCTTCGTGCCGGCGCTCATCTTGCCGCGTATCCGGGAATTGCAATCGTGCTCTTCCTCGTCAACAGCCGCTGGACGGTCGGCTCGTGGTTTGTCAGCAGCGGGTTTTTCATCGCCGAAAACGTCGAGGCTCTCGGCCATCCGCTCGTCGCGTGGGATCAACTGCGTGAAGGGCTCTATCGGCTCTCAGGCACTGCGTTGGTATGGTCGGGATATGCAGGTGCGATCCTGATGGTCGTCGCGTACGTCCGTTCGCCCGCGAAAGCGCCGCTCGCGCTCGTCCTCGCGCCGATCGCTGCGGCCGCGTTGCCCTTGAGTGCGTACATACAGGGACACCCATTCCGAATCCGGTATGACGTGCCGCTCGTCGCCGCCTGTGCTGCCCTGGCGGGCGCCGGCATTGGCCTGCTGTGGTCCCGCATCCAACCGATCGCAGCAGCGCTGGTCGTGGGCGCCGCGTTGATTCAGGCTCCGCCTCTGAGCCGTGATGCGCCGCTGATCCTGGAATCACAACGCGACGCGGTCAGCCGGAAGGGACGTGAGGCCGTGACCGCGTATCTGGTCCAGCATCGCGATCGCCGGACGATCATGATGAGCATGGGCTCGCTCGGCCACTACATGCACGACCTCTCTGCCCACGGATTCGCGATCGAGGACTTCCTGCACGAAGGCAACGGCGACATCTGGAGCTTTGCGATGACCGATCCGAAGGCGGTGGTGGGCTGGATGGCGATCGAGGAAAAGGCTGAAGGGGGCGACGCGTTGTATCTCGAGGCAAAACGCCACCCCGCGTTTCTCGACGGCTTCATCCGAGTCGCCGAGGGCGGCGGGGTGGCGCTGTATCGACGCTAGAACCGAATGTGCATCGTGAAGAGCGCGTGCCAGCCGCCGAGATCGATCTTGTCGCCGAGGAGTCCTGTCTCCGCGCGATCGATATCGCCGGTGGCTTTCTGGAACTGCACTTCTCCACCAACGTCAAAGGCGTCCGCTATCGGCGCGCGGACACCGCCAACGATGACTGGACCGACACCCCACCCGTCCGCTTTGTACGTCGCTCTGAAAATCGAATCATCGGCAGAGTCGACGAACTCGCCGGTCTCGGACCACCGCCAGTTGAAGAACCCGACGCCTACTCCGACATAGGGTTCAATGGCGCCGCGGCCGACGGGGAGAAACCGCACAGTTGCGGTAATCGGCGCGATCCGGAACTTGAGATCCTGTTCGATCTCCGAACCGTTGGCGTTGACGAACCCGCGATAGACGCTGTCCACGCCTTTCTTGTAGTAGCCTGCGCCGACCCCGCCTTCGAGGTACTTGCCAAGGCCGAACAGCCATTCGCCACTGAACGTGAAGCCGTTGAAGTCGTTGACTTCGAACACCAGATCGTCGAGATCGCGGACGATGACGTCGCCGTCGACACGGCCGTCTTCCCCCCGCGGAAAGAAGCCGCCGAGCGTGAAGCCTACGGCGTTGCGATGATCCGAGGAAGAAACCCGGGCGATCTGTGCCGACGCCGACGCAGGCGCAAGCAGGACCACCATCGCCGCGAGTCCGACCGCACACTGAACGCCGCGTCGTAATCCAGTCAACATGAGACGCTCCGTTTCGGGAGGTGCGTGAGCAACTCCTGCCCTCCCCGCTGCTGGCCGGTTCAGCATGAACAGTGCCACGATCACGAACAAAAACGTGCGAAGTTAAGGCAGAGCACGCGGGAATATTGTCTTACGGCGTGGTCAGGGCGTCCTAAGAAAAGGAAAGGCGCCTGCGGCCCGAGAGCGCGTGGGGGGGCCCCACGCGCACGAAGAAATGCAGACAAGCTTAGCGACTCCTGAAGAACCCCTGAATCACCTCGACCATGGCGTCATGGATATGACCGTTGGTGGCGACCAGATTTCCCGCGCGCGAACTATACGGACCTCCAGCTAGATCCGTCACTCGCCCGCCTGCTTCCGCGATGATGAGCGCACCGGCCGCGACGTCCCATGGATGAAGCGACTGCTCCCAGAAGCCGTCGAAACGGCCAGCGGCGACGTAGCAGAGATCGATTGCGGCAGATCCAAGACGTCTGACGGCGCGCGAGACCTTGAGGAACTCGCCAAAAAGCCCGACGAGCGATTCCGCGTCGCGCTGCACGCTGTAGGGAAATCCTGTGCAGAGGAGTGAATCGATGAGCGTCGTCGCGGTCGAGACGCGCAGCGGCGCACCGTTCAACCACGCGCCGTGGCCGCGCTCGGCCGTATACAGTTCGCGGCGGCTCGGATCGTAGATTGCCGCAACCGACGGCTCGCCGCGGATCTCGAGTGCCAGCGACGAACAGAAGATCGGAAGCCCGTGCGCGTAGTTGGTCGTGCCGTCGACCGGATCGAACACCCAGCAGTACTCGGGCACGCTGTCGCGATCCTCGACGTCGGAGAACTCCTCACCGAGCACGACGTGGTCGGGAAAGCGCGAGGCTATGAGCGCGCGGAATTCGCGTTCGACGCGAAGGTCGATTTCGGTGACGAGGTCGATCGCGCCCTTTTTGTCGACCTGCAGCTCGCTGCCGAAATGCGCCATTTGAATTTCACCGGCGCGGATGACCGATTCGACAGCCGTGGCGAGGAAAACTGGAGGAAGCGGATCAGGCACCGGACCCCAGCTTCTTGACCATACGCACTTCCATGCCGCCCTGCTCGCCGCGCTGTAGCACGACATCATCCATGAAGCTGCGCATGAAGAAGATGCCCCGGCCGCTGGATTTCAGGATGTTTTCCGGTGCGAGCGGATCCGCCACCTCGTCGGGTTCGAATCCCTCTCCCTGATCGATGACGCGAACAATCAACTCGCGCGGTTCGGCGATCGGTGTCACAGCGAATTCGACGAGAACCAGCTTGGCGAAGTCCTCACGATTGCCGTGCTTGATGGCATTAATGACGGATTCGCGTACCGCCACGCCAATCCAGTGGACCGTGTCGTCGTCCAGTCCGGCGAGCTGACCAATCCGGTCGCTGATCACCTGGACGAAGTCCACCATGTCGAACTTGCTGTGGATGTGAAGCCGGACGGTGCCGCCGCGTTTCAGCATGCGGGAAGCAATCCGGGCGAGGGAACAGTCTCTCGAGGCACGCGAGTGAATAACATACTAAACCGGATCCCATCAAGAGTGCGAATGCTATAGTGCGGTTCATGCTGCGTGCGCCGGCCGATTCGGTCACAATTGCCCCTCAATCCCGAGCGTCGGGGCGCGTCCGCGTCCCGGGGGATAAATCCATTTCTCATCGATACGCAATGCTCGCAGCGATTGCCGACGGCGAGTCGACAATCAGCGGCTTCTCGCCCGGCGCCGATTGTGCCGCCACACTCGAGTGCCTGCGTCGCCTTGGGGTGACGATCCGACGGACCGGCCCGGGGTCGATGACAATTTTGGGCAGAGGCGTCGGAGGTCTCCAGACCCCCTCGAACGTCCTCGATGCGGTGAATTCCGGGACGACGATGCGGTTGCTGTCGGGGATCGTGGCCGGTCATCCGTTTCGTACCGTGATGACCGGAGACGGCTCGCTCCAACGACGCCCGATGCGGCGGATCATCGAGCCGTTGACGAGGATGGGGGCGCGGATCGAGGCGCGCGATGGCCGCCCGCCGTTGACCATCGACGGCGGCTCGCTGCACGGAATCACCTACGAACCGGCGGTGCCGAGCGCGCAGGTCAAGAGCGGCGTCCTGCTCGCCGGACTGCATGCATCCGGTCGCACGCGCGTCGCCGAAGTGATCCCGACGCGAGATCACACGGAGCGCGCGCTCGAAGCGTTCGGCGTCAGGGTGACGCGCGACGGCACGGGGGTCGAGATTGAAGGTGGACAGCGCCTTCGGCCGCAAACACTGACCGTCCCGGGCGACATTTCTGGCGCGGCGTTCTGGGCCGCCCTCGCCGGCGGAACTCCCAAGTCGTCGATTCATATCGATGGCGTCGGTCTGAATCTCTCGCGGATCGCTGTGCTCGAAGTGTTCCGCCGGGCCGGCGTTCGCGTCGATTTTTCGCGCGACGACGAGCGGGCTGGCGAAGCGGTCGGCACCGTCAGCTTTTCCTTCGCCGATTGCGAAAGCTTCAGGGTCGATCCTGACGAGGTACCGCTCGTCATCGACGAGATTCCGGCGCTCGCCGCCCTCGCGGCGATGATGCCCGAGGGGCGGTCGTTCACCGTTCGCGGCGCCGGCGAATTGCGGGTCAAGGAAAGCGATCGGATCGCGTCACTGGCCGCGGGATTCCGGGCCATCGGCGCGCATGTCGAAGAATATGACGACGGATTCAGGCTCGAAGCACGGTCGCTCAAGGGTGGGGCGGTCGACGCCGCCGGCGATCATCGTCTCGCGATGGCGTTCGCGATCGCCGCGACGCGTGCCGCCGGATCGACGACGATCAGCGGCGCATCGTCGGTCGACGTGTCGTATCCCGGATTCTTCGACGAGCTCGCGCGGCTCACCCGGTGACCGCGGACAAGATCTATCTCGTCGGATTCATGGCGGCGGGCAAGACGACCGTCGCGCGGATACTCGCGGAACGGCTCGGATGGCGCGCCGAAGACATCGACGAGCTGATTGAGGCGCGCGAACGGCGAACTGTGGCCGAGATTTTTGCCCGAAACGGCGAACCATACTTCCGGTCGATCGAGCGCGACATCCTGCGGCTCCTCCTTCCCCTTCGGCACTGCGTGGTGGCGACCGGCGGCGGAACGTTCATGGATCCCGACAATCGCGCCGCGATCAACGTCGACGGCGTGTCGGTGTGGCTCGACGTGCCGCTTGAAGAACTGGTGGCCAGGATGCCGGCCGATGGCCGGCGCCCGTTAGCGGCAGACCGCGCGCAGATGGAGCGGCTGTTTGCGGCGCGGCAGGTCGCATACGCCAACGCACAACTCCGCGTCGATGCAAGAGGCGGACATCCAGAGGCGATCGCTGAACGCATAATCGAAGCGGTCGGCTGAACGAAGACCGCTGTGCGCTACCTCATTCTCTCGGACATTCACGCCAACATCGACGCCCTCGATGCCGTACTCGATGCCGCCCCCGCCGAAATGTGGGATCGCGTGCTCGTCCTCGGGGATCTGGTGGGCTACGGTGCCGAACCGTCGGCGGTCATCGATCGCGTCAGGGCGCTGAATCCGCTGGCCACCATCCGTGGCAATCACGACAAGGCGGCCTGCGGGATCGAGGATGGAAGCTCCTTCAACTACGTCGCGCGGCTGGCCGCGCAATGGACGTTCGAGGCGTTGTCGCCTGAGCATCGCGAGTACCTGCGGACGCTGCCACAGGGACCGATGGTCATTGACGATGCCATCGAGATCTGCCACGGCGCGCCGTTCGACGAGGATCACTACATATTCGATGCGGAAGATGCGAGCCATGCGCTCGACTCCGCGACGAGACCGGTCTGCCTCTTCGGCCACACGCACCTTCCGGTCGTGTTTCGAAGAAACCCGAACACCTTCGACGGCTTTCTGCCGGAAGGACCGAACGACACGCTCGTGCAGATCGAGGGTGGCCTGAATTACTTGATCAACGTGGGGTCTGTCGGCCAGCCGCGGGATGGCGATCCGCGCGCGGCATTCGGGATTTACGACTCCGCAGCACCGTCGGTGCTCATCCGACGAATTGAATATCCTGTCCAGGCCGCGCAACGCCGCATCCTCGACGCTGGCTTACCTGCGAGTCTTGCGAATCGGTTGGGAATTGGACGATAACCGGGATCGGGTGTGACTAAGGATTGCGCTTTGCCCGCTCCTCACGCCTGCGCATTTCCGCGGCAAACGCATCCTGCGCCGCGCGCGAGCCGAGCACCCAGCCAATCACGACGCCGATCAGCAGCACCGCAGGAATGAAGATCAGGTGCGCCGACGTCATGTTGGAGAAATTCATCGGCGCTGCCCGGTGGTGAGGCGGCGGCTGACGTCCGCCAGTTCACGTTCGGCTCGGCTCAGACGGCTCCAGATCGACCAGAGATAGCCAAGAACCAGCAGCCACACCACCGCATACGCGACGATCACGAGCGGCGCGGCCGGCAGTTGTTCCTGACCGGGCAGGCTGCTCGCCGGCACGAATCCGTCCGGTGGCGATGGAGGCTGCAACGCCAGTGCGGGAAGCGCGACGAAGAAAAAGGCAAAGGACAACGACAGCAGGCGTCTCATTTATTCCTCGAGCGCAAGATAGAGTTCATCAACTGATGCACGCACATTCTCGAGCCTCACGCGTGCGGCGAGCAGCACCGCGAACAGCCCGACGAACGCGAGTGAGCACAGCAGAAACGGAATGCCCATCGACGGTTGCAG
>Ga0310884_10000059_pt1 | contig 19362 bp, 12 predicted proteins | sample T60D1metaG_FD_203446 | JGI IMG/M metagenome (GOLD analysis project Ga0310884, IMG submission 203446) | Lab incubated soil microbial communities from West Virginia University Organic Research Farm, Morgantown, WV, United States - T60D1 | ecosystem: Environmental > Terrestrial > Soil >...
TGTCCATGAACAACGGCGCGACGCCCGGCGGCCGCGTGATTGTCGGGCTGTTCAACGACGACGTTCGAAGGCATGGCTTTATCGTGCAGGATGGCGTGTTCTACCTCTACGACGTGCCCAGCGCCACGATCGCGCTGACGGCGATCTGGGACATCAATCCGCGCGGGCAATTCGTTGGGACGTATGTCGACGGGACCGGCCGTCACGGCTTCCTGCAGAATCCAGACGGCTCGGCACCGGTCCAAATCGACGTCACCGGACGGATGAATACCAACGTCATCGGGATCAATCCGAGCGGCGTGATCGTCGGAACGTATACTATCGGCTCCGCCACTCATGGATTCATCGGTGTGCCGATTCAGGAGGAGCCATAACGCTCGGGTGATCGGAAGGTGATGGATTTCGGCCATCCACAAGGAGCAGTCATGCAGATAAAGCGGGAACGACTCACAGCCGTCGGAGCGATGCTTCTGGCCGTGTTGTGTGCTTCTACAATCGGTTGTTCAGGACGTGGAGCACGAGGCGTCGATCGGTTCTATGGAATCGTCAATAGCCCCGCCGCCGACGGTAAGCTCGTGTCGATCGACGTCCGCGATCAGAACGACGTCACGATTACGCCGATCGGAGCAATCGGTATGTATGGTTGCACCTCGGTTGCGCTCTCGAGCCAGGGGACCTTGTACAGCGTCTGTGGCCCCGCCAACTTCGCTGATACAGAAAGTAAATTCGGCTGCATGACGCCGGGACCGCAGCAGCTGGCCACGATCGATCCAAAAACCGGGCACGCGACGATGTTTGGCGCGCCCATCGAAAAGCTGAATGTGATGGCTCTTGAATTCGCTCCGGATGGAACCTTGTACGCGGTCGGTGACGCGAATCCCGCGTCACCGACGTTCAACACGCTCTACACGGTTGATCAAAAGACCGGTGCCTTCACCGCCGTCGGGTCCACGGGCGTTCCGGGACCCGACTTTCTCATGGACCTGGCGTTCGACGCTCGCGGTACGATGTATGGCGCCAGCATGTTCAGCCTGTTTACAGTCGATCGCAAGACCGGAACAGCCACGAAGGTCGTGGAGTTCGTCGGCGGCGGTGTTGTCATGGGTCTTGGCTACAACGCGAAGCAGGACAAGTTGTATGCAACCGACTGGAAGGCGCCGAAGTCGGCGCTCTACGTGGTCGACACGAAGAATGGATTTCTGACGCCGATGGCCGACATCGGGTTTCCGCTGTCGCACGGCCTCGTGGCGTTGATGCCCTGAAACGGTGAATCGACAGCACTGGTTGGACGTCGAACGATTGTTTCACGAAGCGCTGGCGCTGCCGCCGCAGCTTCGCTCCCGGTTCCTCAACGATTCGTGCGACGGCAACGACGCGCTGAAACAGGACGTCCAATCGCTGCTCGATGAGTCCTCTGACGACGACTTTCTCGAGACGCCGGCGCTCGATCCAGATGCTACTCGCCTTGAATCACCGGCTCATTCGTCTCTCGTAGGGCGACGGCTCAGCGAGTACGAAGTCACCGCGCGCATCGGCGCCGGCGGAATGGGCGAAGTGTACAGGGCGCGCGACGTCAAACTCGGCCGGGACGTTGCCGTCAAAGTACTGCCCGCGCCGATGGCGCACGACACCGCCCGGATCAGCCGCTTCAAGCGCGAGGCGCAAATCCTTGCGACCCTGAATCACCCTCACATTGCCGCGATCTACGCCCTCGAAGAAAGCGAAAACGTCGTCGCGCTCGTCCTCGAGCTCGTCGAGGGGGCGACGCTGGCCGATCGCATTCATCACGGACGGCTGGCCATGAACGACGCGCTGACGATTGCGTGTCAGACGGCAGAGGCGCTCGAGGCGGCGCACGCGAAGGGCATCATTCATCGTGATCTGAAGCCAGCCAACATCAAGGCGCCCGCCGGCGGCACCGTCAAGGTGCTGGATTTCGGACTGGCGAAGGCCATCGACGAAGAAACGGATCGAGATCGGACGCAACTGGCGACGGTCGTCGACGCGACGCAGGAGGGGACGATCGTCGGAACGGCCACCTATATGAGCCCAGAGCAGGCGCGTGGCCGCGCGGTGGACACGCGCACCGACATCTGGGCGTTCGGCTGCGTGATGTACGAAATGATCACCGGGCGCAAGGCGTTCGAGGGCGAAACGGTGACCGACTGCCTCGCCGCGATCCTCGAAAAGGATCCCGACTGGACCGCCCTTTCGCCGCTCGCTCCGCCGAGCGTCGTCGCGTTAATCAAGCGGTGCCTCGAGAAAGATGTTCAGCGCCGGCTCACTGACATTGCTGAGGCGCGCCGCGAGCTCGAAGACCTGCTCGCCACCGTCACGGGTCCCCTCAGTTCACGGCCGGACGAGGGATCGGCGAAGCGACGCGTTCCCAGACTGACGTACGCAGTATCGATCGTGGCACTGCTCGTCGCAGGCGCATTCGGCGTTCGGGCAGTCCGTCAGCTGAGACTCGAGCCGGAGCGAATTGATATCGCGCTTGCGAACGACGAATTCATACCCTCGACGCACTCGTCGGAGCTCGCGCTCTCCAGCGATGGAGCGCTGATCGCCTACGCGTCATCGAAGCGCATGGCCAGCATGCCGAGGATGTACTCGGGATCGGACCGTGCCGCCGATTCCAATCAGTCCGGCGACATGAGCGGGGCGATGCTCTCGATGGCCATGACCGAGCAGATCTACGTTCGACCGATTGGCAAGGGCGTGGCCAGGCCGCTCGGTGGTGCGCTCGGCAGCGGACCGTTCTTCTCACCAGACGGCAAGTCGCTTGGCTTCTGGCACGCGCCGACGGGAACGCTTCGCAGGGCCGCGATCACCGGCGGGGCACCGGTCAAGATCTGCGACGCAGTGAGCGGCATCGCAGGCGCGACGTGGGGACCGGACGACACGATCGTGTTCGCCTGGTTCGATCTGTTTCGTGTCCCGGCGTCCGGCGGATCGCCAATCACGCTGTTAAAGGTCGACGAGGAGCGAGGCGAGCGCTTCTTGCGGCATCCGTCGTTCCTTCCATCGGGGAGGGCAATTCTCTTCACGGTCGGGATGGCGGATAGTTACTCGTATGACGACGCCGATATCGGCGTGCTGTCGCTCGACACGGGGAAAAAGCGGATTCTCGTTCGCGGTGGCACGAGCCCGCGTTACGCGCCGTCAGGCCACTTGATCTACGCTCGAGCCGGAACCCTCCTGGCCGTACCTTTTGATGCGGAGAAGCTTGAAGTAACCGGCCAGCCATTCCCGGTCGTGAACGGCGTCTTCATGAGCGCCAACACGGGCATGGCGGCGTTTTCCATCTCGCAGACTGGTCATCTCGTATACGCCGCCGGCCCGGAAGAACGAGGCACGCGCGTACCCGTATGGGTCAACAAGAACGGCTCCAGGTCGGGGTTGCCGTTAAGACCACAATCGTACCTCCACCCACGGCTTTCGCCCGATGGCCGCCAGCTGGCCATCGAGGTTGAGGGAGCTTCGCACGACATCTTTACCTACGACTTCGCTCGTGGTGGCGAGCCGACGAAGATGAGCTTCGATGGCGCGAGTCACTGGCCCTCGTGGACGCCTGATGGGCGGCGCCTGACGTTCCGCTCGTGGAAGACGGGAAGCATGACGATGTGGTGGATGCTGGCAGACCGCAGCAACCCACCAGAGTTGCTGACCACGATCGGAAGCATGCAGAGTCCGGAATCGTGGTCCCCGGACGGCAAGACACTCGCGTTCACGCAAATGGACGATCCCCAGAGGGGCTCCGACATCTACACGCTGTCGCTTGACGGAGACGGGAAGCCGCGCGCGCTGCTCCAAACGAAGTTCTCGGAAGGTTCACCGAAGTTTTCGCCCAAGGGAGCATGGCTGGCGTACTCGACCAACGAGTCCGGGCAGCCGGAAGTTTGGGCGATGGCCTATGGCACCGGTGAGCGGATTCACATTTCGACCAACGGTGGTACCGATCCGCTCTGGCGCCGCGACGGTCGCCAACTGTATTACCGCCTTGGTGATCAAATGATGGTGGTCGACGTCAGCTACGGCCCGTCGCTCAAGGCTTCGAAACCACGACTGTTGTGGCGGGGCGATTATCTTGCCGGTGCGGGCTCATCGTGCGGCATGGCCGGTCCGACATCCGCCAATTACGACGTCACGCCCGATGGCGAGCGCTTCCTGATGATTGAGGATGCCTCTTCCACCGCCGCGAGCGAGCGCTTGCGCGTCGTCTCGAACTGGTCGGTGGAGCTGAAAAACCCCGGCGCCATCAATCTGGAATCGTCGAGGCTCGAGCCGATCCCGGGTGCCCGCCATGCGAAGTGAGGGGGCACCACATGTCGTGAGCAGTCCTCACATCGTCAGGAGTGCCGCGTACAGATCAATGGCATACCACAGGTTCGCGATGCGGATGTTTTCATTCGCACCGTGCTGGTTGTTGTCGTGGTTGGCGACGGGAATGACGACGGCGGGTTTGCCGGCGACGTCCGTGAACAGGTAAAGCGGCAGCGTGCCGCCCATGCCCGGTGCGACCAGAAGGGCGCCGTCATCGAAAAGGCGATTGGCGGCGCGCGTGACGGCGCTGACGACCTGGCGCGCAAACGGATTCGCCATCGACGTTCGCGCCGCCGGCGTTTCGTCGTCGGCGCTGGTAACTTTCGCAATGTGCGGATACTTCAGCCGCGTCTCCATGTCGGGATCTTTGTCGACGACGTGGAAACCCTGGCGCTCGATGTGACGCACGATGAGCCGCCGCATGTTGGCGGGGTCGTTCCCTTTGACGAGGCGGATGCCGAGGGCCGCGGTCGCGGTGTTCGGAATCACGTTGGTGGCGAGCGCCCCGATGTTCCCGCTCGACAGGCCGCGAATGGTCAACGCGGGCAGAAGCAGACGTTCAGAAAGAGATGCCGGCTGCCCTTCGGTCCAGGCGAGACCGAGCTCGCGCCGGAGGTCCTTGTCGTAGTCGGGCATCGCGGCGAGTGCGGCCTTTTCTTCGGCGCCTATCGGCGCAGCGGAGTCGTACCATCCTTCGATCAGGACCCTTCCATTCTCGTCCTTCATGGATGCGAGGAGGCGCGCAAGAATCTGAGGCGTGTCGGGTGCCCAGTTGCCGTAGTGGCCGGAGTGCAGCTCGCGGGTTGCGCCGTAGACGACGACTTCTACCCCCATCACGCCGCGCACTCCGAACGTGATCTGGGGCCGGCCGCTCTGATGGACAGGGCCGTCGAAGAACAGCCAAATATCTATCGGGCTCACGCGATCGTGATAGCGCTCGAGGTACTTGCCGAGGTGTGGTGAGCCTGCTTCTTCTTCGCCATCGAAAAAGAACACCAGGTTCGAAGTGGGCTGCAGGTTGTTCTCGCGCATCGCGCGGAGCACTGTCAGGATTGCAGCGATCGGCGCCTTGTCGTCGCTGGCCGACCGCCCGTACAGGCGCCACTCGGGATTCACGGCGTCGCCATCGCGCGGCATCGCCCTGGACTGTCCACCCTTTTCCATCGGAGCGGTGTAGAGCGTGGGCTCGAACGGCGCGTGTTTCCACTCTGCGGGGTTGACCGGCTGGCCGTCGTAGTGGACGTAGATGCCGAGCGTGCGCGTCGCGCCGGGCGTTGTGAGGGCGCCATAGACGATGGGCGGCGCGGCATCGAGGCGGAGCAGGTCCGAGGTCACGCCGGCCGAGCGCAGCTGGTCACGAATGAAGGTTGCGTTGCGCTCGATGTCCTCCGTGTCTCGCGCCCGGTTTGGGAGCTTGAGCAGTTCGGCGAATTCGCGGAGGATGCGCGGACCGTTGCGCTCGCGGTAGCGGGTGATCTGATCGGTGGGGGATTGGGCAGACAGAGCCGTTGTCAACCCGGTGATGACGACGAGCGCGACGAGTCGAGGGCAAACGTTCATGACGCGCGAATCTTACGTCAGGTTCCGCGAAGTCGGCGGCTCGCGTTCGGGAGCCGAGGGCGTGCTTAGCCCGTAAGATTCGCGATCAGCAGATCGAGAAGCTCGCGTACGTTCACTTGGTCTGCGCAGACGACGATCCAGTCGTTGTTGTCGGCGCGCGTGCCGCAGCCGTCGAGGTGACTGCGGAGTTGCTGCAACTTCAGGATGGCCCCGGCAATGTCGCCGGCGGCCGCCTTCCCTTCCGCGGCGTCGAGCATCGACTCAATCGCTTGCCTGGTGCCCGCACCTGGAGGCCTGAAGGCACTGAGTGGCAGGCTCTGCAGTGCGTTCAGCACGAACTCCACATCGCTGCCGTCTGGCAGACCGTCGTCATCAGTGTCCTTGTCAATCGGATCGGTGCCGCTCGCGAGCTCAATCGGATCTGTCAGGCCGTCGTCGTCCGAGTCTGGCTTCAACGGATCGGTGCCGTAGGTGAGCACCTCGGCGCCGTCGCTCAGCGTATCGCCATCGGTATCCCACTTGGTTGGGTCGGTGTGGTACACGTGCACTTCGTCGCCATCGGTCAAGTGGTCGTCGTCGCTGTCGGCGTCAAACGGATCGGTGTGCCAGCTCGCCTCAGCGCTGTTCGACAGGCCATCGCCGTCCGCGTCCTCGTCGCCGTCAATTACTCCGTCATCATCGCTGTCGCGGTCGAGTGGGTCTGTCTTGAAGAGGTTAAGCTCGTCGCCGTCGTTTACGCCGTCGCTGTCGGTGTCCGCGTTCAGGGGGTTCGTTCCGAGGATAAAGCTTTCGTCTCCGTCGGTGAGGCCGTCGGAATCGAAGTCGGCCGCTGGATTGCACAGTGCAACGTCGTAGTGTTTGAGAGTGAGATCGTCGGACGGACTTGGATCGGCGGGTGACGGCACGTCGTCGTTGTCATTCCGCATCACGTGAAGTTGCCCGCCGATGCCGGGCGATGCCGGGTCGATGTTGCGATTCCACCAGTCCGCGCCCTCAGGTTCGTCGCGAAAGCCCGAAGCCGGGTTGTAGAAGAAGCTGAAACCGCCGCCGCCCTCGACGTTCTGCGATTCGGCGATCAATTCGCCGGCCGCATTGAACAGATGGATGCCGCCGCGCTCGTACTCGGGCGACTCCCCTTCGACGCCGTTGACGATGTATAGCTCGCCCCACGGCGTGAACGCGCCGCCCTGCGTGTCTTTCAGCGGTGGCTCAACCCCCGTCAGGACGAAATCGTCCTCCGACTTGAAAGCACCCTGGACGTTCCCGGCCTCGATCGCGGCGTAATCGATCTGATAGCGGAGCACCCTCTCATTCTCGGCCGAACTGATCTGCCAGCCCGACGTGTAGAGCAGTCCGTCCACCGGGTTAATAGCCAACCAGCCCAATCGAGGCGGAGGTAACTCCGCGATGCCCTTATAGGAAAGATCCGAGGCACCATACACCGCGATGCCGGAGATATTCGGGGCGTAACTATCGTCGCGATTCATCGGGATGAACAGGTACCCGTTCGACTGGTCGAGATCCCCCTGGTGGTGCCAGCCCGCGTCAGAGAGCGAGTCAGGGAGATCGCCGCGCGCAAGGACACCCGCAGGCCAGTCGGATGGGTCGTCGTCGGGATCGATGTCGGTGTTGAGATTCAGACCGACAGGGATCTTCACCAGCTGCTCCTCATTCGTGAAGAACCAGTTTCCGGCATCGTGCGCGATGCCGTTGTTCGCATCGGTCCAGCCCATCGAGCCCTCGTCGGGGTTGTCGTTGAGAAAAGTCGTGGAGCACGTGGTGGGGAGATCGAGGGTCTTCGCGCGTCCTGGTGGTGACACGATAGCCAGGAGAATCGCGAACAACGCCGCGAGCAACAGATGGATGGTGCGCATAGACCGATGGCGCATGTCACACCTCACTCGTATTTGTCGTCGATCACGAATCGGTTCATTTGTTCGGCCAGCTTCCCCAGATACTGCAATGCCCACCCACGTCGGTGCCGAGCAGCTCCTGACTCACGCGATCAGTCCCCGCGTTCATGACCGCCAATGGCGCAAAGTGGATCTTCCCGTTGTTGTTCGTCAGAAAAACCTCGCCGAAGTGTGCCTGGCTCAGGCCGTGGCCGAACTCGTGCAAGGCCACGCTTTCGACGTCAGGAAAAGCATTGATCCTCCACGGAACCGTGTTGCCGTTGGCGTCCGGGTCTGCGTTGTTGTAGAAGATTTCCCGAAACGCCACGTCGAACTTCCCGTCGCCGTTGACATCCGTGGGATTGCCATCGTCATCGACAAATATTTCAGTGAAGGTAAAGCCCAGGATGAACACGCTGCCGCACGGGTTGGTGAACGAACCCGGCACACAGCCCGGAGTGACCGCGTCGAAGAGGGCCGCTCCCGCAAACCCTCCGTGAACGATATCCACGGCGGTCACCGGGCCGAGGTTGAGCGTTCCCAGGTCCCCGCCGCCGAAGAAGAAGTCGGCAGAATCCGGATCCACGCCGGTGTCGGGTGCCTTCTCTATGGGGATGTCCGAGCACGCGACGTCGTTCCAGGACGCGGCCGCGCGATCGATAGCGGCCTCGGTGTCCGCATTCGTCAAGCCGCCCACCGCCGCGCCATCGCTCTGATCGACGAGATACAGGATATTCATCCGGCCGCCCCTCCGCGGATCGCCAGCCACGAAGTCGGCGCTGATTTGTTTGTTGCCGCGGCTGCTGAAGAAGACGGTCTGCCCGACTTGACCCGTCTCGCTGCGCGTCAGCCACTCCACCTGGCTGATGCGCGTGTGCGCGCCCATGGCTGCAAGCTGCATGTTCGCGGCGTCCAACGCCGCGCGAACGTCATCGGCCTGGCTCTGAGCGACCGGCATCGGTCCTGGCGACGCCAGTCTGCTGACGCCAAGGAGCGCGAGAAGGGCGCCCCCCAATAGTCCGGTTGTGAGTCTGGCGGTCATCACGTCGTCCTCCCATTCACTGGAGACCGCCGTCGGCATCCGCGGCGGCGCCCGCGGCGAGAATGTGATTCATCGCGTCCTGGATGTCGGCAAGCGCCTTTTCACGGTGGCGGTCGAACCTGTCCTGAGTTCTCGGCGATACCACACCGGGCGATGACGCCTCGACAAGTGCCGCAGCTTTTTGCAGAGCCGCAATTGCTTCGTCGAGCCGTACGTCATAAGCTCGCACCGACGCCACACCGAGACAGATGCCGACAGCGATCGCCGAAATCAGCGCGACAACCTGAAGCGCCCACCGACGCGCGCGTGGTTGAAGACGAACACCAGATCCCATGGATCACCTCCGATTCAGCAAGCATGGCTGCTTCGACGGACAAGTCAGGGGAAGGGGATTTCGGCAGCGGGCCCGCCGCCGGCCGCCAGTACGAAGGCGCCTCGAATGAGCGCCTGCAGTTCGAACACCGCGATCTCGGCGAGCTCCACGGACGGGTCGTTGACCATGGCGGAGACCACGTATGTCTCGTGGGTGGTGTGCGCAAGGTAATTCAACGTAAGCACGCCGGTTTCGGACCCGCCCTTGAACCACGTCTGCGACCACGTCTCCGAGTCAAGCCATAGGCCGCCGTCATTGAGCGACAGTGCCTCCCCGACCGGCTCGAGTCCGGGAGTGCTGGCCTGCCGATCGAGCCCGGCGAAGGCGCGGCAGATGTCGGTCGCTGACGCGAACCACTCAATTGAGTCGATCGACCGGGGTGTGGTCCACGACTCCAGGGACTCGATCGGCGGTAGCGGCAGGGGATCGACGACGGTGTCCAGGAAGAAACGCTGCAAGGGACTGGGCAGGCGCTCGAACGTTCTGGCCAATCGAGGATAGTCAGTCAGCTTGAGCGCGAAGATCTCTCGTGTCGTCAGGAACGGCGCATTGCGGCGATGGTCCGCGATCCCGAAACGGAGTTGCTGCGCCTCGACCCGGGTACGCCCGAGACGTCCCATCAGATGGTCGGTCGCGGTGTTGTCGCTGATCGAGATCATGGCATTGGCGTATTCGCGCAGCGTCAGGGTGGTTCCCGGTGGGAACGTCTGGAATACGCCGCTCGGCAGACTCTTCCAGTCGTCTCGGATAGCTAGTGGCTCGTCCCAAGCGGCCGCGCCGCTCTGCACGGCGTGGGCCAGCGCACCCAGGACGTAGAGTTTGAAGGCCGAGGCGAGCGGCATGGCACGTAGCGGGGACACACCGTGGATCAGTTCGCAGCGGCCATCGTTGATCTTCGCTGCGAGCAGCGCGGTCCGCGGAGCAACCGCGGCAAGGCGCAGATCTAGTTCCGCCCACATCGCCGGTGCGGGCAGGTACGGCGAGATGGAGAGCGCGGCGATTAAGCCCTCCGCGTCGACACCCACGACGCTGAGCCACATCCCGGCGCCCGAAACCAAGCTGCGCGCTCGTGTATCGGTTCCCTCGTAGCGGAGCAGGGTCAACCCGGAACCGGTGATCACGGCGAGCCCGGCGTTGATGTCGGCAAGGGGCACGGCGGCCAGAAACGCTGGGCTGAAGTGTTGGCCGGCCTCGGCCTCGCTAATCGGCAGGCGCCTCGACACATCGAGCAGCCATGCGACCTGGAGGCCGACCGATGTGGCAGGCGGTTCGACGCTGACCGATTGGGCCAACGCCGAGTTGACTGGTGCAGCCGTAAGGGCCGCGAGCACCGCACCGACTTGCATCCAACGGGATTGAATGAGCATCTCGCTCTCCGGGCCGCCGTCGGCATCCACTTCGATGGCAAGCTTGGAGCTAGAGTGCAGTCGCCGTCGATTCGCGACAATCCCCTGATCGAGTAGGTGTGTTAGCGGACGATGCGGTCGCGGAGAGCTTTGGCGACGGCTTCTGACTTGGAGTGAACCTGCAGCTTGGCGTAGATATGCTTCATGTGGAACGCCACGGTATGAACGCTGCTGCCCAGTGCGGCCGCGGCGGTCTTGTAACTGTGGCCCTCCGCGAGCAGGCCGAGGAGGCGCACTTCGTGCGGCGTAAGGTGATGATCGGCGTGGGCCGGTGGCCGGACGTCGCGGAACAGCGCGATCACGCGGCTCGCCACTTCAGGTGACATCGGCGCTCCGCCAGTCATCACGTCCTGCAGACACTCGAGCAGGCGCGCCGGCGGCGTTTTCTTGAGCAAGTACCCGGAAGCGCCGGCGCACAGCGCCTCGAAGATACGGTCGTCATCCTCATAGACCGTCAGCACCACCAGATGGCGGGCGGGGTTGGCCTGTTTGAGCCGCCGGATGCCTTCGAGACCACTCATACCAGGCAGCCCCAGATCCATCAACACGATGTCGGCCTGGTCTGCTTCCATTGCCGGAAGCGCCTCCTCCATCGATGCGAAAGCACTGCGGCAACGATAGCCCGGCGTCTGGTCGATCAGGAAGCGGAGACCCTCACGGATCTCGCGCTGATCCTCGATGATCGTTACTCGAATGGGGTCTGGCACCGATCCCTCATGCGTTCCGAGCTTAGCGCAAGCGGCTCGACCATTCACCCGCCTGATCGAGTAGGCCGCTGACGCGTCTCCGCGACGCGCTCAGAGCGGAACGGTCAACACGAGTCGCGCGCCGGTGCCGGGAGACGATGTGACGGCCAGCGTGCCGCCGAGACCCTCGGCCCGCCGGGCCATGCTTCGAAGCCCCTGACCATCGCGCGTGGACGCTGCATCGAAGCCACAGCCATCGTCCTGCACGATCAGCTCGAGATGGTGGCGCGCGATCGAGAGGACGATCTCGACGCGCGCGGCGTGCGCGTGCCGTGTGATGTTGTGGAGCGCTTCCTTGAAAATGAGGAAGACCTCGCGCCGCACGTCGGCACCCAGGCGAGGCTGGCTCGCATCGAACATCTCGAACCGCACCTCGATACCACATGCCGACAGCACATCGCTCGTGAGCCGGCGCATGCGTTGGGCGAGGTGCGTCGGCGTGTCGCGGTGGGGATCGATCGCCCAGACGATGTCGCCCATTGCATCCACGGATTCACGGGAGAGTGCCGCGATGCGGCCGAGCGGCGCAGAGACTCGTGCATCGTCGCCCGCGCTCGTGCGCACGACCTCACTCAGGATGGCAATCTGCGAAAGGCTGGATCCGATGTCATCGTGCAGGTCACTCGCAATGCGCGTGCGCACTCGTTCGGTCTCGAGTAGTCGCGCAACGCGGTACCGATGACCGGCAAAGAGCAGCAACGTTAGTCCAAGGACGGCGCTGACGCGGAACCACGACCGCTGCCAGACCGGAGGCAGAATCACGAACTCCATGGTCGCTGGTGTTACGCCGACCAGCCCGGCGCTCGTCACGGCTCTCACTTGAAACCGGTAGCGTCCGGGCGCCAGCTGAGAATAATTCACGACGCGCGCCGTGCTCGGTTGGCTCCAGTCCGTTTCCGCGCCGTCGAGACGGTATTGGTAACGCAGGTGCTCGCCGGCGGCGTACGTAAGTGCGAAAAACCCGATTGCGAGTCCGCGCTCGCTCGGCGCCAACGTCAGTTCCGGAACCTCATGATCGCCGAGTTCCGAAACGTGCCGGGCGACGCCGTTCACATGGACGCTGGTGATCAGCGCCCGCGCAGTCGGCGGCCTGGGACGCACGCGGGTCGCATCGAGACGCGACACCCCGGCAATGGTCCCGAACCAGATGTCGCCGCGACTGGATGCCAAAGCGCTCCACACTTCATTCTTCGCCAACCCTTCGGCCGTCGTGTACCGGCGCGTGTCGCCCGTTTCCGGATTGACTTCGATGATTCCGCTCGTCGTGCCGAAGTACAACCTGCCGCTGGCATCCTCGACAATGCACCGAACGTTGTTGGCGCCGACGAGGCTGGGTGCCACTTTCGAGTCGCTCATCAGGCTCCGAGTCATGGGATTATCGATGCGGCGCACGGAGCCGTCGACGCCGACAATCCAGATGCGGCCCTGTCGATCGAGATGAAGGCTGCCCACAGCGAACGGTTCGCCCTTGTCGACGATCGCCTCGAAACGTCCGTCTCGGTACGCGAACAGTCCTGCGTCCCGGAATCCGAAGAACAGCTGACCGGCTGGAGCCTCGACGATTGCGGGGCGCGCGACCTCCGGTCGCGACGCAATTCCGCCGAGTCCGTCGGCTGCGCCGTAGGTCTGGAAATCGTTCGTCTCGCGGCGCCACCGAACGAGTCTGACGTGATCCGATAATTGCGCGATCAGCCAGATGTCACCTCGTGCGTCCTCGAAAAGCGGAAACAGATCGTCACTTGGCACCGTGGAAAGACGCGCATAGTGCGCGGCGGGCGACACGCGTGCGAGATCCGTGACCCGACGCACAGGCGGGAATCGATAGAGTCCGACTGCCGTGCCGAGCCACCAGGCGCCCTGGTGATCGCGAAGCACGGCGAAGTAGCCATCGGCGGGAACGTCTCGCGGAACATTGAACCGGGCGGATGCGAAGCCGCGCCCGTCGAATTCGTTGATCGCCAGGAACGCGCCTGACACAGCGATGACTCGTCCGTCATCTTCGATCAGAGACGGGACGTAATCATGTCGCAGTCCGTCGGCGTGGAAATAGCTCACCAGGCCGAAGGCCGCGATCCTCGCGGCGCCGCTGGTATCCGTGCCGATCCAGACGTTGCCGTCCGGGTCCTCACTGACGCTGTTGATCGCGTCCTGCACCAGGCCCTGCTCCTGAGTCACACTCGTTATCTGCGGGCCGTGGATGACGCTCAATCCCGTCACCGTACCCACGCGGACGCGGCCGTCACTTCCGACTGCCAATGCACGTACTCGCAGGTCGATGAGCCCATCATCGAGGGTCATCGTGCACGCATCTTCGCTTACCGATGGAAGTCGAAGTTGGCGTTTGCGGTAAGAACCGGTGCTGCACGGGCGCAGCTGCCTCGGTACCGTCGGCGCGGGCCGTCGCGCGGCGCCAGGTCCCAGCACCAGCAGCCCCCCGTCATGACCGACCCACAGTCGACCGTCGCCGTCCAGAGCCACGGCCCGAACGCTTCGTATGCCAGCGCGCGCGGCAGTCGGCTCTGGCACCACGTCACCGGAAGCGAAGCGATGGAACAAGCCATCCAGTGTTCCCACCCACATGCCGCGGTCTACGTCCTCTACGAGTGATGTGACCAGCGCCGTGGGACTCGGCACCGCGGAACGGAAAGAGATTGCAGAGCTGGTTCGGTCCAATACGAAGAGACCACCTCGTCCGCCAGCCCAGATGCGGCCGTCTCGATCTTCCAGCAGGACCCGCACGTAATGAGGTATCGGCAGCCCTTCGAATGGCACAGGAGTGAACAACTGTCCGGGTGCTTCCGCTGGCCGCCGGCCGGCTGGTGCGATACGCCGAGCGCCGTCGAAGCGGGCAACGCCGGCATTCGTTGCAACCCAGTACGTGCCATCTCGACTCGTAAGCAGATCGGTCACCCAGGGATCGGGCAGTCCATCGGCGGTTCGATACGTGACGAATTCAGTGCCGTCGAAGCGGCTCAAGCCGTCGATGGTGCAGAACCACAGGAACCCGCGGGAGTCGCGGACGATGCGGCGGACGCGAGCGTGCGCCAGGCCGTCTTCGACCGTGTAGATACGAATCGGCAGCCGCTCGGCGTCGGCCGCGGTCACTGCGGCAAGGAGCAGACACACGAGAGCGCACAAACGTCGAAGCATGGTGCTCCGAGCATCCTTGATCAGAACGTGGCTCGTCGCTAGTACCGCCTACTCCTTGAAACTCAGCTAGCGCTCGGCTACGCGTGGGTCGCGTCCTGCTTCCCTCTTCGAAACCTACTCAAACAGGGGATTGGCGTGCTTCGTCGCAGGCCGCACTCTGGCGCTCACGTGTCTTCAGTCTGAAATCGAGGAGGTGGGTATGAACGCGAGAGCTTATCTTTCAGCTGCGGGGCTCGTCGTCCTGACGATGACTCTTACATTCACCGGGAGCGAAAACTCCGCGGCCCAGGCGAAGGGGGGCGCCGATCGCGTGATGCTCGAATATCGGGGCGGCGTCAACGAGCCTTGTCCCGTGGCCTCCTATCCCATGACCAGGGTTTTCCCGGACGGAACAAACGTGGCTGCATTCACGGTGCCGCCAGGTATGGTGCTCGTGGTCACCGATCTCGAAGGGATCGTCCGCGAGACCGTCACGTGGACGGCTGGCAGGGTCGCCGCACTCACCGCGTTCAGCACGGCCGGTTCTTCACCCAGGATTCGGGCGTACGCGCCATTGATCACCGAAGCCGTGTTCGGTGGCGTGGTGTCGATGAACGTCCACCTGCAGTCGGGAGTCGTCATCGGCCCGAATCTCAACGTGTGCGTGTCGGCCAGTGTATTCACCCAGAACGGCTTTACCGCGGCGGCGGTATCCCAAGCTTTGTTGCAGGGGTACTTGATCGCCGAGTGATCTCGTGACCGTTCAGGTCGCAACGCCCCATCCCTACGCCTCCCTTAAGGCGTTAGTTGGATTCATGCTGAGCACGCGGCGAGAAGGCCCGATGCATGCAAAAAGGGATGCGGCGATGATCACGGCGGATGTCACTCCGAAGTGCCCCGCAAAGAGCGCGATGTCTTTCGCAGGCTCGCCTGACGGTCCTGCGCCAAGGACGAGCGACAACATCAGCAGCACGCCTCCAACTGCGACGCCACTCCCAACGAGCCTCACCGCGCCCGACAGAATGCCGGCGAGCACCCGGCGCGGCGTGGCGCCAAGTGCCGTGCGCAAGCCGATCTCACGCGTCCGACGTGAGACACCGATCGACACCAGCGAGAAGATGCCCAGCGCCGACAGAAACAACACGAGGACCGTCACCGCGACCTGTGCGCCGACGGTCGCGATCAGAAACTCATCGCGCCGCCGGAGCCATTCCTTCATCGGCCACGAGTCGTGAACGAGGAGTTGCGTGTCGACTGTGGTCGCGACGAGTGGCAGACGCGCAGCGAGGGTTGCCGGGTTGCCGCGCAGACGAACATTCATCACCATCGACGAGACCGCTCCCGGCGATGCGGGATGAAAAATATGCGGCCGTTCATTCCCGTTGTCATCAGGATCCAGCCCGAAGTCGCGCACGACGCCAACGATCTCGCTCCACGGCTCCCACGTTCTGGGCCGGCTGCCTGCTTCGTCATCGTCGTTGGCGGATGACATGGCAAACCGTAGACGAGTACCAATCGGCGAACCGATCTTTGTTGCGCGCGACAACTCCTGCGCGAACGCCTCGTTGACGATCACGGTTCGTGCGGTGGGACTGAAGTCCGCGGCGCCGAACGCGCGTCCGGCGACGATCGGGCGATCGAATGTTTCGAAGAATCCCGGGCCCACCGGTGACGTCGAGAATCGGCCACCGTACGCCATCCCGGCGGCGGCCGACGACTCCGCTTCCGCGAACCGTGCAGCACCCGATCCCACTGGCTGCTCGCTGTACGTGACTGCGACAACTCCAGGCTCCTGTGCGATCCGCGCTGCGAGTGCCTCGAACATTCGCGTGCGGCGCTCGTGCAACGCCGCTGTCGTCTCTCGCTCGAGCTCCGGACCGACATCGATGCGAGCGGCAACGTACTCCTGACTTGGAAACTGGGCGCGGGCGTGCAGCTTCCGCATCGTCTGGCTGACGCTCTCGAGGGCGGCCGGGATGCCGACGGCGGTCAGCGCTACCTGGACGAGCATCGCGCCGGTCCAGACACGGCCGAAGCGCAGCGTGGCTCCACCGCTGCCCACGTTCGCCAGGTGCGGTTGTAGCCGCGTTCGCGTGACTTTGATTGCAGGCAGAACCGATAACATCACTGCGCTGATGACCGCGAGGCCGCCGGCATAGAGAATCGTCGAGAACCTCAGGCCGGGCGTCATCCAGAACGGTGCGCCCCCCATCGCCCTGTTGGCGCCTTCGATTCCCCATGCCAGCGCCTTGTCTGCCGCGATCAGACCGACCGGTGCCGCAACGGACGCGAGCACGAGCGCCTCCACGAAGAGTTGGCTCATGATGCGTGGGCGGCTCGCACCAAGCGCGGATCGGATAGCGATTTCCCCCTCGCGCGTGGCCGTCCTCGCGTAGATCAGCGTCCCGACGCTCAGACACGCAATGCTCAGCACCAGCAGCGCAGGCAAGTTCCTCAACGCCAACTGCGCGATGTCGAGATCATCAAGTGGCTCCCCGAGCCGAACGACGCGTGGCCGGAGATGCGCGTGCGTTGCCGGGAGCGCCACCGCCGTCCGTTCGCCGAACAGACGCACCTCGGCGTCTGCCTGCTGCCGCGAGACGCCGGGCGCCAGTCTGCCGATGACGCTGATCGCTCCGCCGTCGAGCGGATCGTACGAGCCGCGGAGCGACAACGGCGTCCAGGCGTCGTGGTTGACCGGATAGCCAAAACCTTTCGGCATGACACCGATCACCGTCAGCGGCGTATCGCCGAGTTTCACCTTTGAACCGACGACGTCTTGCCGGCCGCCGAGCGAGCGCTGCCACACGTCGTAACCGAGCACGATGACGCTGGCTCCGCCGGCCGTTTCGTCGGAATCGATGAGGAGACGACCCACCAGCGGCGGCAGATGCGCCGCGCCCAACGCGGAGGCGGTCAGCTCCGCGACCTGGATCGGTTCGGGAGGCGTGTTGCCGACGACGAGGTTTTGTCGATGCGTGCGATACGCCCCCAGCTCCTCGGTCGTTTGCAGCGCGCGCCGCCACTCGAGGTAATCGCGCAGCACGCGCGGCTCAGGCGCGTTGGTCAGCGTATTGTGCGTCTCGATCGAGACGAGCCGGTCGCCTTCGGGCAGCGGGATCGTGGGGGCGATGATCTGCCCCATGACGTCGTACCAACCTGCGCCGACCCCGATCGCAATCGCGAGCGCCAGTCCGCCCGCGAGCGTCAGGCCCGGATATTTCAGGAGCATTCGGAGGCCGAGCCGGTAGTCCTGCAACATGGGTCCCTCGCACCGAGCATAGACCAACTTTCGCTCCGTCGACTCGCCTCACCGACTGGTCACGACGTCGCGATTTCATGAAAACTGGCGATCGCACTCCAGACGCCGAGTCCGATTCCTCGCGCCATCTGCGACAGTTCGAGCATGTTGTGCGCGAGGAAGATCAGCACTGATCGATCGGTGGGATCGGCCTGCCACCAACCGCCGTACGCACCGGGCCAACCAATCGTGCCAATCCCACCTCTGCAGCGCATGGGATCCGCTTTGTCAGGCTCGATCACGACGGCTACGCCCATGCCGTACCCGTGGCCCGAGGCAAAGATCGGCATCCCAAACATGCGAGTCGATGCGCGCTGTTCAGCGGTGAGCTGATTCGACGTCATCAGTGCGAGCGTCTCACGACGCAGCAGCGCAGGCACATCCGCATCGCCCAGTAGCATGCGAGCGAACACGAGGTAGTCGTCGAGCGTCGACCATAAACCTCCGCTGCCTGACTCGAACGTCATGTCGTCCGGTCGTTCCTCGAGCGCGTGTCCTCCTGGAGCCGTGGCCAGCGTCGTCAAGCGACCATCGTCGTCGAAGCCGATTAACGCGGCGCGGCGATGGCGCCGTTGGCGTGGAACGATGAAGCCGGTGTCGCGCATCCCGAGCGGCGCAAAGATTCGCTTCTGAAGTACCGTACCCAACGACTCGCCTTCGAGACGCGCGATCAGGAAGCCGAGCAGGTCGGTCGAAATTCCGTAGTGGAAACCGGCGCCGGGCTGATCTATCAGCGGCAGCGTCGCGAGCCGCGCGATCCACTCGTCGGGCGTGAGCGAGCTGTCGATCTGCGCGCCCAGTGTCTCGGCGCACGCGCGACGGATCGGCCCACGATGAAATTCGCCGTACGTGAGCCCCGATCGATGCGTCAACAGATCGCGAAAGGTGATCGATCGTCGCGCCTCGTCGGTGGCGTCGAGCAACCCTTCCGGATCGCGGAGCACGCGGAGGTGCGCGAGTTCCGGTGCGCACGTTGTGATTGGATCGTCGAGCGCGAATCGTCCCTCATCGAGCAGGATCAAGGCCGCGACCGACGTGATCGGTTTGGTCATCGACGCAATGCGGAAGATCGTGTCGCGCTCCACTGGCAGTCCACTAACTAGGTCGCGCCGCCCGACGGCCGCCATATGGACGACCTCGCCGTTGCGCCATGCGAGGGCTGCGGCACCCGCGAGTTCTCCGGCATCGACACGTGTCTTAATCGCATTTTCCACAGCGTTTTTATTTTTAATATTAAACATATAAAATAAATGTACTATTTTATTTGGTATGGCAAGTGCAATTAACTCACAGACAGGAACCTCGTCACGCCGCGGTAAACCGAAAGGCGACAAGCGCGAGCGCACCCGAGCGGCGCTGCTCGAAGCCGCACGTGCATTAATTCGCGAACAGGGACACGAGCGAACGACGCTCGAGGAAGTCGCCAGGCGCGCGGGCATGACGACCGGCGCGATTTACGGGAACTTCAAAAACCGCGCCGACCTGTTCATCGCACTCGGGCAGAAGTACTGGGCGCCGATCGCTCCCAAGGTCGCACCAGGCGCGACGTTCGACGAGGCGATGCACGCGATCGCCACGGCCACGCTTGCG
>Ga0310884_10000070_pt1 | contig 18593 bp, 20 predicted proteins | sample T60D1metaG_FD_203446 | JGI IMG/M metagenome (GOLD analysis project Ga0310884, IMG submission 203446) | Lab incubated soil microbial communities from West Virginia University Organic Research Farm, Morgantown, WV, United States - T60D1 | ecosystem: Environmental > Terrestrial > Soil >...
ACTTGGTGCGGAAGCAAAACTGCTCCCAAAAAAAATTATCCATAATAAAGGTTGGACTATGCTTAACACGATTATGGCTGGACTTCTAAAAGTAGTCTTTATTTCCCTTACATACAATCCACTAAGCTGATTTAATGCTTTGATCATTCTTGTCTTGACTTTATTATTGATTATAGGCGATTCTATTTTTGATCATTAGTGGCGGCTTCTTCTATTTCTTCAAATCGTTTCCCGGTAAGTTCTAGGAAGGCTGATTCCAAATTTGGCTTTTCTATCTTGATTGAATTAATAATGGCTGGCTGAAACTCTGTTATTTTAGAAATTAACTCCGGTAAAATAGTTTCAGCATTTCCGACTTTGATACGTAACCTCAAAGCATGCTCCGATTGTGTTCTTTTTTCAAGATCAATGTTTTCTAGGCCTACTTGAACTATTTCCAGTATCCCATTGACCTTTTCTAAGCTCTTATAGTCAAAATATGAGACGAAATCAATTTCAATAATGTCGCCGTGGGTCCTAGACTTTAGCTGTTGTGGCGAACCGCTTGCTACAATTTTACCATTATTAATTATTGCGATATCGTCACACAATGCATCTGCTTCTTCGATATAATGAGTAGTTAATAGTATTGTAACCCCGTATTGCTCATTTATTTTTCTTATTAGTCTCCAAAGCAATCTTCTAGAACTTGCGTCTAGTCCAATGGTAGGTTCATCCATAAAAAGTATTTTGGGATCATGCAAAAGCGCCATGATTATTTCCAACTTCTTTTTCATTCCAGTCGAAAATTTTCCAACCTTCTTGTTGTCTTTTTCATCCAATTCCAAGTATTTCAACAAGTCTATTGCTTTTTTCTTCCAAGTATCGTTAAGACTATGCAACTTTGCTTGAATCCAAATATTCTCCATTAAGGTAAGCGAGTCATCTAATATGACCTCAGATGAAATCCAGCCTATATTTTCTTTCACTCTTAAGGAATGAGTAGTAACATCATATCCGGCAACGATTGCTCTCCCTTGGGTTGGTTTAGATAGGCCAGTTAACATCTTAATCACTGTAGTCTTACCGGCTCCATTTGGACCCAATAGGCCAAATATACTTCCACTTTTGATATGTAAATCTATTTGATCTACGGCAGTTTGTGACCCATATACTTTAGTGAGTCCGGCACATAATATTGCATTTTTATGAATACTAGAGGTATAATTAACCAGAGGTCAAAATCACACTTTATGTTCAATCTGAGGTGATAAATATGTTCATCCTTGCATTTTTTTAAAGTGTACCGTCACTATAAACCAACAAAAATATCTAAAGTTAGGTAAATTTCTATCTTTAAAATTGAATAATAAATTTTAACCTTGTAGAGGCCATCTAAAAGATGTATATCATCAGTGTTTGATGCCTGTCCATACCTGGAGTAAGGTTTTTCAATAGATATCGCGCATTTTATTTTTATCATGTTATGTTATTTTTTTGGAAGAATGTATTTACTATTTAGCAGACTATTCTAGTTCCTAAATCAAGGAGTGAATATCGTAATCTTATTCACAACCTCTTGGCGTATCATTTATTTTCTTGTCACATCATCACATCACATGACTTGATCAACATGCTTGATCAATAGTTGATCCTGATGCTTCTCAAAACCATTATCTCTATCTTTGATTAACTATGGAGGATATGTCTAATGGCTGGTGCTTTATTTTTTGAAAAAGCCTCTGAAAACAAGCGAGAAAGGTTTATTTTGGCAATTTGAAGATGTAATACGATATTCCGACCCTATTTCTACGAAATGAACTGCGTACTTATTTTCATATCACTTTTGTTTTTATTCTGTTGTTGCGTCTTTATTTCTAGTAATTATTACTAGGAATGTTGAGTCTTCATACTCTAACAGTTATAAATTGGAATCATTCAACAAATTAACTATAATTACAAATATGAATGGAAATGACCCTAAACAGAGCATAGGCGATGGATGGTATTTTTTTATCGATATCGTTGGCTCTTCTGATCCTAATTTATCAATATCAAGTCAATTAGAAAAGATAAATCGACTTAAAGACTTGATTTCAAGATTTCTAGATACTCAAAAACATCCTGAAATATACAAGTCATTCACAGGAGATGGAATGTTGATCGTTTTCTTGAAATATTATCATCCGTTGGAACTTTCAATTCATATTCATAAAAATATAAGGCAATACAACTTATCTGTAGAAAATAAAGAACAGATTTTTGTACGGATAGGAATAGGCTTTGGATCTTTTCTTTCCTTCCAAGATGGTGTACATACTGAATTTGCACCCTGGGGTCATGAGTTAGTTCTCGCCAGAAGAATAATGGATATTGCAAGGCCAAATCAAATATTGTTAACTGATTATGCTTATCAAAAAATAAAAAACGATTATCTGTTTGACAAGAATAAATTCGGGTTGACTTTATACGATAAAGGTAAAATTATGTTAAAACATCACAATGAACTAGAAAATGTATACTCGTTTTATGAGAGGGATGAATATGGAGATAATTCTGATATCGAATTTAATTTGGATCTTAAACCCTTTATTCAATATGAAAAATTTGCTGATGACTTTGTAGCTCCCATACAAAATTTCTGTGAAGCAAGGTTTGTAACTATTCTAAATAAATTCAAAGAATTAACCAATCCTTCGAAGGGGTTAGAGATCGGATTACTTTCTACGGGCTTGATATATAGGGTTTTATTTGAAAATGGCCAGGAGTATGTTTCTGCAACGTACTTACCTCCAGGACAGTACTGGGAATTACAAAATAATGATCCTTTAAATCTTTTGAGTCATCAGGAAAAATCGTTAGGACGACTAAAGCATCTGACTTCGAACAAGAAAAATTATAGGTTTCTTATTATGGAAAAAGAAAAGTTGGATCAAGATATTCGCGTCAATCAAAATAGTTCATTACTTTTCATAAAATGGCATTCCGAAAATAATGTAAATTTATTCTATGTTGATCTTTCGGACATAGATAATATCTTAGTAAAGTATCCCAAAATAGTACATAATGTGGGACTTGGGTTTTGGTCTGGAAAATACGTACTTCAATTTGGCCCAATCCTGAAATATATTAATCCCAAGGATCAGAATCATCCATTGACTAGGCGAAGATTCTGGTTGCATCCTTTTGGTAGTGAAACCTTTAATCAAAGTAGTCAATTTTTTGATGAATTAATAAAATTAACTGAGACCGATAAGATGATAAGAATTGATCATAATTATTATAACAAAATTATTAATGGAAAAAAGATTTAAGAACCAATAATTTTGTTATTTAGTTTTCAAATTTTTCTGATATGCAGATCATTTACTCATTGAATTATTAATTTAGTACCAGTAGGCTACGCTCTTGTTGTCTTCCTAAGTTTTGTGATATAGTAACGCCTTTAATAAACATGATCATAATTAGATTGGTCTCCATGAATTAATGATTGATAGATCTACATTTTGACATAACTTTTCGTTATTAACCCCCTATCGGTGATATGAAAATTCCTTTTTTGCCCTGTTATCTCTTCTGCTTTTACAACTAAAGACAGTTCGGGTCCCGCTGAATTGCGTGTACGTATGAGCGATAGCTAAACCAACTCTTCCACGAAAATCCAATAAAAAAAATACTTTTATTGGATATTAGATTTACCTATTATATGGATTTTGTAAATAATAATATTAAGAGACTTGGTCCAAGATATCCTGCTAATCACCATGATTTATACCAACTACCCCAGAAGAATCCGTCCGAGCTCGAGCAAATACACGAACAGCTTATTTCATCAATAAAATTTCGTATGCAAAATCTACCTAACGAGGATAGTAATCAAAATTTTCAGAAAATGGTAAACCAGATGAGAGGACAAGATGTTTCTGCAGTTTCAAATTTAACTAAAGATTTCTTAAAAACCACAAGAAAAAATTAAATTAATAAAATACATGTAAACACTCTACTGTGCGCGATAGTATGACATGTCCCTAATTAATGGACACTAATTTTGTTCTTTTTACGAAATATTGTCAGATACAGGTTCGATACTTCATCCGATTTACTTTATAAATATACTGTTAAATTCCAAAGAATCAAATTTTTTCCAATATATCAACGATAATTCATTATAATTTATTAATCTTCCATATTTTTTATTCTTTCTTTTTCAAATCTTTCTTCTATATTTAGAATAGATCTTGGTTTTATCATGTTGTTTATCGAGTCTTTCTATTTTCTTGAGTACGGTAAGGTGCAATTCTTCTAAATCTTCAATTTTTTTATTACTTCATCTTGTTTTTCAGTAGTTTTCTTTTGTCTGTAATAAATCCACCAGAATATTATTACACCAATTATGGCACCAATAAGTACACCTAAATACGTACTTGAGGCGTTTGTCATATATACACATCCGGTTGAATTTCCGGTATACATCCATAAATTGATAGAATAAATAGTTGAATCAATAGGTTAGTTAAAAATAAACAAGTTCTTTTATTTTAAGTTCCTTTTTTTTGACTATCAAGGAGCTTATTTTGAATCGAGTTTGTTATTTTCATTTTCTTGTTAATTAGGTGTCTATATTAGTACGGCTGAGTTCATACCTATCCAATTTATGTGATTTTTTCTAAAAATAAGTTATTTTATCAGTCAAGAAATGATTCTAGCCATTTTATTTGATAAATAAACCAATTCTTTAAGATAATTGCAGGGTTTTATTCGGCTCCGCTATCGCGTTCTATAAGTTATCTATTTTCACTAGGAGATGCCATTTTGTTATAAAGACATTTATATGATTTTGTTGTTTATAATATGTTTTGTCATCTGAAATTATTGGTTCAAAATTATCTGTTCGTTCTAAAAGTGATCTTATTGATAAAGTGTTTGACGCCATCACCGTAAGCGGCGAAGAAGGGGTTTTTCAAACCGAATTGTGCAAACTTTTCTCACTAGATAGTAGAGATGGTTCAAGACTAGTAGGAAATTTGGAAAAACAGTCATTAATTACACGAGAAAAAGCACTTTATCGGGGTAGATGGACGTATAAACTGGTCGTGAAAAAGACTATTTCTATGGATGCTGAAGAACAAAAACCTATAGACGTAAGTATGGTCGAAGGTGCACCTTGTCTTTGTTGTTCTTATCAGCATCTTTGTTCAAATGAGGACGAATCAAATCAATACAGTCCAGCTAAATGTCAAATCATCGAGGAATGGATTGTAACTTCTTTTGATAAATTTATTTTAACTCAGGAAGAGCAACCACCATCAGAACAAGAATTTATTTAGAATAGTCTTATTTTATTTTTTATCTGATTCAACTTCTCAAAAAATACTAGAATTGACATGGAAATGGAGATCTACCATGTTGCATTAAATATTTTTGGAGCTGAACTAAATCCTGATTCTATTATTGCATTTCCATCAATTGTCCATTCGATATTTTGTAGTGATTGATTATTATTCCTTATATCTGACATAATTTTTTCATCAAGGGCCGGTGTTTCTATCTCTGAACTAATGTTGGTATCTGTATTTGACAAGAGTTGGGGTCTACCATTAAGAGGTATGTCAATATATGACTTTGTAAAATTTCCAATTAATTCTCCGTTAGCATCCAATTGATAATCAATTTTTGAGGTAGTTAGCGCTTGACTTGTTGGATTATTTATATTAAATACGACCTTTAAGGTAGCAATATTATCTTCAGAAATATCTTCTAATTCTATATTCTTTACCGTTATGTTAACGGCACTTAAGTCAGGTAAGGTTATTGTTAATATTAAAGGTAATAATACAATGACTCCTACGATAACCGTAACTGTTCCTATTAATACTAATCTGCGTCTACTTAAAAACAATACTCTATCGAATTGATCTGTAAAGTATTGGTATTAAAAAACTTTGTTTATAATAATATATTATAGGACACTGAAATGACACTATCCAATGTTTATTCTTGATCCATTAGTTACATGGATTCATCTAGTTTTTTCTTCAATATGGGTAGGTGGAGCTATTTTTCTAGGGATTGTTTTGGCACCTCTTCTTAAGAAGACTATGCCTGATGTCAACAAGAGAATTTCATTCATGGTTGTAGTAGGACGTCGATTCAACTACCTAGGTGGGGCCTCATTGATTATACTAGTCATTACAGGCGTGTATAATGCTCGATCGTTTTTGGATCAGCCATACTTTCTATTTGAATCCACCTATGGATATATTCTCTTAGCTAAAATAATATTAGTATTTGTGATGATTATTGTGTACGTTATTCACATTTTACTTCTAAACAAGAATGTTGAATCTCGCATTCTAAAAAGAGAAGTTCCAGATGAATATTTTTCCTATTTAAGAAATAAAATAATCCTCTTAGGTAGAATAACTGTTGGATTATCAATAGGAATATTGTTTTTGGCTGCATTACTAGATAGGGGTGGAGTAGGAAGCATCTAAATACGTACCAAAACATTTGAAACCTCAGGTATATCTATTTTGTAACATCACGGTCCTGATAGTTTCTCCAATCTTTTCATCATTATCTATTGAAACCACCACACCATTTTTAGACTTTGGGAGAAAATCCAAAATTACTGTTTTTTCATCGACGAGCATTTCAATATTAAGAATTTTTCTAGAGACCGAAATATCTTTGATTTCAATATTTCGACCACTTAGACCATTAGTACTTTCACTTGATTGAGTCATCAAAAGATATAATGTTTGGATGAATGAATCTAACAAATAGAAAGTCAATTTGGCTTCCTTCTCAATCAATTGAAGATTTGAGTTATCTTGGGAATTTGTGGTTTGATCGTCTCCAAACTTAATCCCATTTGTTGGATGCTTATTTGTATTCCAGTTGATTTCATTTGTATCTGTACTTAGTTTATCAAATGTTTTCACAAAATCTGGGATAATTGACTCTAAGGATATGTCTATTGTATACTTGTCAGTAATCCTTATCTTGACTCTTACTGTATGATAATTGAATTCATAACCAAAGAACTTAGTAAATATCATGGGCTTACCATATTTTACCTTGTGAATATCACATCCGTCAATCCTGCTTATTACCTCATTGAAATATTTCAAAGATGTGAGGTTCTTTTCAAGACAATTTAGTTTGGATATGATTATCAGCTTCATAATTTTTGTAAAGTAGCTGTGAAATTGCTCAGAATGTTCTCTAAAATCATATCTTATTTCTTCAATTGCCAACTAGCTAATTCAACTTGTTAGAATTTTTCTTTTTAACTGTTTGGTTTTTGTCAATTTGAATCCAATTCAACCATCATATAGGTACATTACTATCTCGCGCATAATTTACAAGCAAATCGTAGCCAAAGTATACATATTATTTATGGCTTGTACCATTTTGAAAATCTATCCTGATCTGTTAGTCTATTCTTAAATTGTCTGAGTATGAATCCGATTACTACGTGATTTTTATAGATAAAAGCTATGGCTATGGTTACTATGCCTACTATTACAAATCTACTACCTATTAGTCTCAAACCTTCTGTGAATTCGTTTACAACCAAATCAATAATTATAAATGCTAAACCAAAAAATATGACTAATATTCCTATTGTTACGAATGCTTTGAATAGTGGTAAATCATTCTTGGTCGAAATCTTATCCCACACTCACTAATGTATATATTTATACATTGTCATAATTATGTCTATTTATTATTCACTTCTTTTTTTGCAAAAAAGTTGGCGACTCTCTTTTCAAATTGCTCTAAAAACCTGACTCAATAGGATTAGCGGGTTTGATTAGCTCTCTTAATAAAATAGTTGCGTAAGATCCTTTTGGTACTGAGAACCCAACTAACAGTGAGTTCTCTTCTTTTTTATGTTTGAAGTTTTTGCATACAAAACAAGCTTGCCTGAAACCGCCCGACTCACTTAATTCCTGCATCTCCTTGATAAAAAAATCTTTGGCGGTCATGTTTTCACTTTTCATGAATTCCTTTAGTATCTTGTCAAATCTATTTTTACCAGGTTGGAAAGAATATCCTGGTAATCTAATAATCGGTAATCTATGTATTCTACTATCAGTAGGTTTTTCCTTCTCATATTTGCGAATTTTTCCAAAGATCAAGCTATCATCATAAACGTCAAAACAGAGATCATTTTCTTCAGGTATGTTAAGGGAAAAGTCGTCCCTAATAGCAACACTTAAAGTCTTATTGAAAAGATATGCCTGAAACGCTTGGACAAATAGTCTTCTGATATTAATAGGGATAGTTCTCAAGGCCGAGATAGGATCTTTTCCCCTCAATATTGCTTGGGCCAAATTCTTCTCTATATCCATTCCAGGAGGGATTTCGTGTAGCAAATTTGGATTACTTTTGATGTCTCTCAGTTTTTCCCTAATTTCACGACTAAATTTTGAGTCATATTTTGTGGTACAAGTCATTAAGATCTCGGTTGCCTTGTCAAATTTTCTCTCAAGGATGGCTTTTCCAACTAGATGAGTCACCAACCGTTCACTTCCAAATCTTTGTAATCCATAATAGTTGCCCAAGTTATTAATATCATACAAAAATTGTGAAATGTTATCTAGTTTGTCTCTTTTTGGTTCAACAATTCTTATTTCAAACGTATTTCCTACCAAATTGTTCTTTTCTATTGGTTTTCTTGAGTAGCCAACCAGTGTCAATTTTATTTTTCCAAGATCGATATTTTTTATGACCTTTCTTGTGCTGCTGCTAGCATATTGAATTGTAGTCGCCTTTGCATCTTTTATGCCCACTATTTTGAGATCAAGGCCCGTTTTTTTCCTCAAAGTCAGAATCGCATGACTTGAATCTATTCCCTTTTTTCTAATTTCATAAACTGGGAAAATATTGCTTGCAGTCTGCTCAGGAGAGATCTGGCTTAAGAAAATGTCATTTATTATCTCTTGTACATGAAAGTCCTCAGTATTTTTTTTTATAGTTCCACCTATTCCTTCAAACTCTGTTGTGTAATATTCAATTCCCGCGAGTTTATCAATATCTGGTGATGATTTCTTCATTAAACGATCATTTATTCATATATGAAACGAAAATACCTAGAGATCTCAAGTACCACTAAAATCATTTATAATTATTTTATATAAGAAAATAAACTAATATAAATCCCTATCTTTTATTCAGTAAAACATAAATCATATTTTGCATATATGAAATGTGAATTATTAATGTCTAGTAAAAAAACCTACAGTTTTAATATGTTACAAAATCATAGTAATTTTGACATCCATCTAAATAAATATAAGTTCATTTTTCTTATACTCCCTATCTTAATGGTTTCAACCTCTCTTGCTTTTAACATTGGTCCTGTAAATGCGCAATTAAATTTTGATGATTTCATGAAACAAACTCAGGATAACATTCAATCAACAATTGAATCTAGCAATAATAACAATAATAATAACTGTAATAACAATATCTCAATTCAGTCTCAAACTAACGAGAATGGTAAAACAACGAGCACAACAAAAAATACATGCGATGATGGTACAACCACCACAACATCTACTAACAACATTAACTCTGGATCAGGCAAGGCTAATCTAAATGGGACAATTACTGGGTCAGAGTATAATCAAGATACTGGTGTTATAATAAACACCATGTTCGGTAATTGGTCTTTGATAACGAAGGATAATGGTTCAAAGGACTTTAATGCTAGCTTTATAGAGGAACCTGTTTATTATAACTTGGCTACATCTATTGAATCTGGAAATGATACTTCTGCAGTTAATAATAACACCAGCGTTAGTACCCAATTAGCTGATAACCATAACGTTATAGGCAATACCACTTCATATTTTCTATCAAATTTTGTGGGGAATTCTGTACAGCAACAGAATGAAGATGTAACATATTCAGGTAAGATCGATGTTATCCAAGAAATAAAGTCAAATAATGCAACCATATCTGATGAGACAAATAACTTTAAGGGTGTAGGTGTATCGATATCGGTTATCGACAACAGCGTGTTGTTTGTTAATTTCGACAGTCAAACGCCATTATCCAAAGAGTTTGTGAACATGCCTATTATCGGTATCGTAAAACAATAGATTACCAGATCGGGTTAACCCGATCAGTTATTTCATAAAATTGTGATTATGTTTTTTTGGTTCTGTATTTTGGTTTTATATGTCCTTATTGATGCGACACTTAATGCTTCATAAAATACCTGTTTTTGCTACGGTTTGTTTTACAAAAGTGTATAAGTAGTATGTTATTAAATATTAAGTAGTAATCATGTCTCAGAGTAATACTCTTTCTTTAAAGGTGCTTGAAGCTTATACCCGAGATGTAGGCCGTGGTGTTGCTAGAATTGATTATGATTCTATGGATGCTTTGAGCGCATCTACAGGTGATGTCGTGGAAATTAGAGGTAAACGCAAAACAGTTGCAAAATGTTTGCCTCTTTATCCTTCGGACGAAGGTAAGGGTATAATTCGAGTTGATGGTCTGGTTAGAAATAATGCAGGTGTAGCTATAGGAGACACTGTAATTGTTAGAAAGATTAAAGCTGTTCCTGCAGAAAAAGTCATAGTTGCACCATTAGAAGCTATTCCTCCAATTGATGAACGATATTTAGCTGATGCTCTTGAAAGTGTACCATTAATCAAAGGCGACAATGTGATGGTGCCATATTTTGGTGGTAGACTTACATTTCAAGTCATAGGTGTCACTCCAGGTCCTGGTGTTGATGCCGTTTTAGTTACTCAAAAAACTGTATTTCATATTGCTGAAAGGGGAGAAACTCTTCGTGGAGTACCCCAAGTAACATACGAAGATATCGGTGGCTTAAAAGAGGAAATTCAAAAAGTTCGTGAAATGATAGAACTGCCATTACGACATCCAGAAATATTTGAAAAACTGGGTATAGAGGCACCAAAGGGAGTGTTGTTGTATGGACCTCCAGGTACCGGTAAAACCTTGTTGGCAAAAGCAGTGGCCAATGAAAGTAATGCACACTTTATCAGTATTTCTGGTCCAGAAATAATGAGCAAATTCTACGGTGAATCTGAAGCAAGACTGCGTGAAATATTTAAAGAAACCAAAGAAAAGGCTCCTTCTATAATATTTATTGACGAAATAGACTCTATAACTCCAAAGCGAGAAGAGGTAACAGGAGAAGTTGAAAGAAGAGTTGTATCTCAGTTATTATCTTTGATGGATGGATTAGAAGCAAGAGGTAAAGTTATAGTTATCGCTGCCACAAATAGGCCAAATGCTATAGATCCAGCTCTAAGAAGACCTGGTCGATTTGACCGAGAAATTGAAATCAAAGTTCCTGATAAACGTGGTAGATTAGAAATCCTACAAATTCACACAAGAAACATGCCTTTAGAATCAGATGTAAATCAAGAAAAAATAGCATCTGTAAGTCATGGTTTTGTTGGTGCAGATTTGGAATACCTCTGTAAGGAAGCTGCGATGAAATGTCTTAGACGATTGTTACCTGAACTTAACTTGGAAGATGAGAAAATAAATCCTGAAGTATTGAATAAGTTAATTGTTACCATGTCTGACTTTGAAAATGCTCTTAAAGAAGTGATGCCATCTGCCATGAGGGAAGTTTATCTGGAATCTCCCGATGTTGAATGGAATGATATAGGTGGATTAGATGATGTTAAACGAGAGTTACAGGAAGCAGTGGAATGGCCGTTAAGGTACCCAGATCTTTATACAAAACTTGGCCACTCTAATCCCAAAGGAATTCTGATGCATGGTCCCTCTGGTACCGGAAAAACTATGCTTGCCAAGGCAGTCGCAACAGAATCTGAATCTAATTTCATTAGCGTAAAAGGACCAGAATTATTGTCAAAATGGGTTGGCGAATCTGAAAGAGGGATCAGAGAAATTTTCCGACGAGCAAGACAAGCTGCACCATGTGTTGTTTTCTTTGATGAAATAGATTCGATCGCACCAGTAAGAGGACTGGGAGGTGACAGCATGGTGACTGAAAGAGTCGTTTCCCAACTATTAACCGAATTGGATGGAATTCAACAATTAACTAGTGTGGTTATTATTGCCGCAACTAACCGATCGGACATGATAGATCCTGCATTGTTAAGACCAGGTAGGTTTGACAAGATAGTATATGTGCCTTTACCTGACAAGGCTACAAGAAAGAAAATATTGGAGATTCATTCATTAGAAAAACCTATTTCTGACATCGTTGATTTCGATAGAATCGCTGAAATTACAGATGGATTTAGCGGAGCTGATGTATCTGCTGTTTCAAATACGGCGGTTTCACTCGTGTTGCATGAGTATCTTCAAAAATATAGTAATCCTGAAGACGCTGCAAAACACGCAACAGAGGCACATGTTACAATGAAACATTTCGAAGATGCTGTAAAGAAGATAAAAACTCAAAGAGATAGTAAGTCGGGTGAGAAAGTTACAGTACCTTATTACAGGTAATTTTTTCTATTTTCTTCCATATTTTGATTTCTTTATTAGTTGAAAAAAGTTGTATTCTTATATTTTTTATTGATATTGCATAAAAATTATTATAAATTATTTAACATAATTATTAAAATGAAAATAATTTTTAAGGGCAATGTTTTTAAGTATAATTTCTTGAATAACTTTCACAAAAAGAATGGTTGAAAATGCACTACAGATTATTCAAAACAAAGTAACGTTATCTAAGATTAATCGTTTCTTTACAGACGAAGAAATTAGCCAGTTGGTTGAAAAATATGGGACTCCGTTATATCTAGTAGACGAAGAGGCTCTGCATGATAAAGTCTTAGAACTTAACAGAGCTTATGAAAAATTCCATGGTCATGTAAAGATTGCTTATTCAATTAAAGCCAATTTTAATCCCTCTATTCTTAGAACATTCGTGAAGGACAATATTACTTTTGATCTTACTTCTCTGGGAGAATTGTTTTTTATACGGGAATTAAACATTAATCCTGAAAATATTGTCTACACAAGTGTAACAGAGGAACTAGATGAGTATAAACAGGTCCTTTCTTACGGGGTTACGAGAATTGTCGTAAGTTCTTACTTTGGATTAGTTAATTTGGCTCAAGCTGCTAACGTTGTTGGCATTATTCCTAAAGTAATGGTACGTATGAATCCTGAAGTAGGCGTTAAAGCTGAGGTGCGTGCATCTTACAAAAATGGCAAATTTGGAGTTCCTTTAAACGGTGGGAAAGTTGATTCAGCTTATTTCATTGTTAAATCCATTTTCAATAATCCCTTGTTGGAGTTTGAAGGTTTTCATTTTCATTTGGGGTCTCAAATTACTGACTTTGTATGTTATGTTAATGCTCTAGACCGACTAAATTCGTTATTAAATAAACTAAAAAAAGAGATCCCAAATTTTTCATTAAAAACACTCGATATTGGTGGCGGGACTCCTGTATTTTATAACGAGCCCGTTCCTACCCCAAGTGAAATGTCCTCTGTATATATAGAAAAACTGAATAATCTAGTGTCCTCTCATGGTAAATTTACGCTAATGATAGAGAGTGGTAGATACCTAGTTGCAGAATCATCTATAATGGTTTCAAAAATTGTAAACACTAAAGAATACAATGATCATAAAATAGTTATTTTAGATACAGGATACCATCTTTTGTTAGATGCTGCTTTACTTAAACAAGAATATCCTCAGGAAGTAATATCAACCAAAAACAATAACAATCATCTTTACTTTTCCGATTCTAACAAACAGTATACTGGGAAGAATATTCATCTTGTGGGAAGGTTGTGTGATACGTTGGATGTTTTTCCTACCTCCAAACTATCCGACCTGTCATATGCTAACATTGGGAATTATGTTTTGTTTTATAATGTGGGAGCCTATTCTCTAGTGTTTAATATGCCCTTTCATTGTCAAACTAAGCCCCCAGTTCTGATGAAAACTTGTGAAGGCGATATAAAATTAATAAGAAAAGGTACCTCTTATAAGGATCTTTATGAAGAAGAAGGCGGCCTAATTTCATAACTTTTTGTATGTGATTCGAATATCACGTGGTGATTTTGACTTTGATAAATTATACTAGAGTCCATATTTTTGTAAGCGGAAAGGTACAGGGAGTATATTATCGTCAAAACACTGCTCAAAAAGCAGAGGAGCTAGGCATCGTTGGTTGGGTTAGAAATTTGTCCGACGGACGGGTAGAATCTGTAATGGAGGGTTTGGATGTCAATATTGATAAAATGCTTAGTTGGTGTAAGTTTGGACCTAAAGATGCCTTAGTGACAGATATTAAAATTATGAATGAGGAATATAAGAAGGAGTTTTCTACTTTTGATATCGTCAAAACACTTTAGATGCATGATGAATGCTCCTCTAATGAGTAATACTTTTAGTTTTAATTTTAGAATATTTTAGAATATTGTTACTGTTTTGTTTTTCCAATACTACCTTATAACTTAAATTAACTTAAATGAGCGTTACGGTCTTACTAATATGTTATTTTTCTCTAGGTATTTTTTAACATCTTTTAGCTTTGCCTTATTAAAATGGAACAGAGATGCTGCCAATGCTGCATCGACATCTGTTTTTTTATACACTTTTAGTATATCATCAACCGATCCGCAGCCTCCTGAGGCTATAACAGGAATGTTTATTTTATCACAAATCGAATTAATTAATTCAATATCGTATCCATTTTCTGTCCCGTCTGTATCTATGCTTGTCAAAAGTATTTCTCCTGCTCCCATTTTTTCAACTTTTTTAGCCCATTCAATCGCATCAATACCTGTAGATTTTTTCCCACCAAAAATCTTGATTTCAAACCAATATTTTTTCCCATCCTTGGAAAAAAAATATTTTCCACCTTGATCATAGTTTCTTTTTACATCCAAAGCAACTACTATACACTGCTTTCCGAAAATACACATTAATTCCTGGATCAATTCTGGATCTACTACTGCTGCGGTATTTATTGAAACCCTGTCTGCACCACTTAAGAGTAGATTGCGTGCATCTTCCAATGTTTTTATGCCGCCCCCAACCGTAAAGGGTATGTTTATTACACTAGCTACATTTTTTACAATATCTTTCATTGTTTTACGATGTTCTTCAGCCGCAGTAATATCTAAAAATATTAATTCATCGGCGCCTTCGTCGCTATATTGTTTGGCTAATTTGACAGGATCTCCCGCATCTTTTAGTTCCTTAAAGTTAATACCCTTTACAACTCTACCCTTATTTACATCCAGACAGGGAATGATTCTTTTTGCCACTGCCATTTTAAATCAATTCTTGAACATGTTCTATTTTCAATTTCTCGTCATACAATGCTTTCCCTAAGATTACTGCATAACAATTAACGTTCCTTAACTTTAATATATCTATTATATTGCTAACTCCTCCGCTAGAAACTATTTTTATGTCTTTAAAGGTATTATTTATTTTAATTAGTGTTTCTATATCAGGACCTTCCAAAGTGCCATCTTTGCCAATGTTTGTTAACAAGAACTCATTAATACCCAGTTCTTGATAAAACCTGATGGCATCAAATAGTTTTATGCCTGAAAATTCCTTCCATCCAGAGATCATTACATTTTCTTCGTTATGATCTACTGAAATTATGATCCGATTTAGTCTTTTCTTTGATATCTTTTGTATCATCTCAGGTTGTTTGAAGGCAAATGTTCCTATGACAACCTTGATTGGTTTTTTGATATCTAAGAATCTATTTATACTGTTAATAGTTCGGATACCACCTGCAACCTGTACTGGAATGTTTACCGAATCAATAATCTTTAATATTATTTCGCTATTGTTCTTTCCCGTATTCAAAGCTGCATTTAGATCAACTATGTGTAACATATCGACCCCTTCGGATTCCCATTTTTTTGCTACTTCTAATGGATTGTCACCGTACACGGTTTTATTTTCTAATTTACCGTTAACCAATCTTACTACTTGGCCATCTAATAGATCAATTGCTGCGATGCTTTTCATTTTGATCGTTTGCAAATATTTATAAAGTTTTTAATCATTTTTTCGCCAGTTGTACTTGATTTTTCTGGATGAAACTGCGTACAATAAATACTGTCAATTTCTATTGAGGCCGGGATGTGTACTCCATAATTCGATTTTGATGTTATTATGTCGCTATTTTTAGGTGTAGTATAATAAGAATGTACAAAATATACCCAAGATTTATTTGGTATTCCTTCAAATAATTTACTCTTCTTGTCTGTTATCTCCAAACTATTCCATCCAATATGAGGGATTTTTACCAAGTTTTTGGGTAGGGACAACACTTCTCCTTCAATTATGTCAAGTCCTGCTAATTGTCCCTCTTCGCTTTTCTCAAATAACATCTCCATTCCCAAGCATATTCCCAAAACTGGAATGTTTTTTTCAATAAATCGGGAGAATCCTGTTTTACATTTATTTATTGAAATAATTGCTGGATCAAAATTTCCGACACCGGGTAATACTATTCCATCCACTTCTGATGATTCTTCAAAATCATTTATGATTGATACTTGTGCTCCGTTTCTTTGCAAGGAAGATTGAAGACTAAAAATGTTTCCTGCTCCATAATCAAAAATTGATATTTTCACCATATGCTACATCATTCCTTTGGTAGTGGGACCACCCTCACTGTTTGGGTCAATCCCTATTGCGTTCCTCAATGCAACTGCAGCGGCTTTTATAGCAGATTCAACTTTATGGTGATCATTTGTTCCATAATGTACGATAATATGCATACAACAATTAATATTTCCAATAAATGATTGAAAAAAGTGAATAATATCTTCTTGCGACATGTTCTCAATCTTTTCTCTTTCTAATTTCATGTCGATGTGACTATATTGTCTCTTTATCAGATCTACAGCGACGCTTGAAGCGGATTCATCCATTGGAACTGTAGCATTTCCAAAACGATTAATGTTCTCTCTCTTGCCCAGGGCTTTATCAATGGCTTGGCCTAATACGATGCCTGTATCTTCAATTAGATGGTGTTTGATACCGTCTTCGCTTTTTGCTTTCAAATCAATGTCAATCTTACTGTGTTTTGAAAAAGATACTACAATATGATTTAAAAAATCGATCCCTGTATTAACGTTTGAATTTCCTTTTCCGTCTAAATTGATCTTGATCACTATACTTACTTCCTTTGTCCTTCTTTCAATTTCACACGTACGTTGATGATCCTCAATAATCACTATGTGCTTTTAATTTTTTGTATTATTTAATATATTTGGTAAATCGTTTACATTTTTGATGATTACGTCTGCATTATTTGATTTTAGTAGTCTTTTCTTATCATTTGATCCTTTGTTGTTTTCACCATCATCATCCCCATATACTCCACAAAAAAATATTCTATCCTCTCCTGTTTGTTTCCTAAAATTTTCTACCATTAAGAGATCTGCAATGGAGTCTCCTACATACAATGCACTAGTTAATTTCAATTTATCAAATACTTTGCGTAGGGAAAATGCATTCGGTTTGGAAAATTCTCTATTTTCATCCTCCAAAAACACACAAGCATTTTCATTAAAATAATTTATGATACTGTTAAGAGTGAAATAAGACGCAATCTTGCTCCGTCCGGATATCAATCCCAAATTTCCTTTAAATTTCTCTGAAAGAAGACGTATTGTACTCTCTTTAATTATTAGAATATCCTTGCTTATGAGTGGCTCGTCAAAATAATATATCGGCTCCTTATTGAACCGTTCTTTATATAAAATTGGACCATAAAAGATCTCATTAAAAAGAGTGGAAATCGTATCGTCATCACTGGGATACCTTAATTCTTTTGTTATGGATGTTATATTTCCGATCTTCCCGAGTTCTTTTTCTACCGAGTCTTTGCCCTTGTCATCTAATTTCTCTAATATATTATGAAAAACTTGAATGGTCTTGTCTGTATTCATTTTATTTATAAAGATACAATATAAAATTATTAGGACTATTGAATAAGCGGTATCGATATCATTATTAAATCCACCCGTATTTCGAAGTTTTGAAATAATATCCTGAAATGGAAAGTTATCTACATTTGTATTAAAACTCTTAATTAGAATAAACTGAACTGTTTTTATTATTGCTTGATCATATGATTTCTTTACGTCAACTAATACACCATCTATATCAAAAATAATCGCTTCACAATCTGAAAAATTGATTTTCTTATTAGTCAACTTTATAGAAAAGATGATCAGTAATCAATAATTAATACCCTGGTATAATCTTGCGTATGTATAATTAAATCGACTATAGTATATTAATATAGAATAATCAACAATACAAGTTATATAATACATTCTTCTATATTATTGTGTGAAATATCGGAATAGGACCGAAATAATTTCTAATATCCTAAATGCCGCCAATGGAGGCATTTCAAAAACTAAAATAATGTACAAGGCCTTTCTATCATATGCTCAGATAAAGGAATACTTGCCTATATTATTGGAAAATAACTTGTTGGCTCTTGGCACCGACGGCAAATACAGGACTACTGAAAAGGGTATTAGGTTCCTAAAGATGAATGAGGAGATTCAAGAATTAATCGAATCAAAATCACTTCAGGATGATTTTACCTAATTATAATATCCCGATA
>Ga0310884_10000071_pt1 | contig 18589 bp, 13 predicted proteins | sample T60D1metaG_FD_203446 | JGI IMG/M metagenome (GOLD analysis project Ga0310884, IMG submission 203446) | Lab incubated soil microbial communities from West Virginia University Organic Research Farm, Morgantown, WV, United States - T60D1 | ecosystem: Environmental > Terrestrial > Soil >...
GGGATCAGGGAGCCGGAAGTTCCCATTGAGAATTGCGATCTTTCTCACGGCGATGAACGCGGCGACGATGTTCGCCTACTGGGGACAGGGCATGTGGGTGCCGTCTTACCTTTCCTCGCCCACGACACAGGGTGGCATCGGGTTGTCTACGGAAACGATGGCGATGTTCATCGTCGCGATGCAGGTCGGGATGTGGCTCGGCTACGTGTCGTTCGGATTCATCGCTGACGCGTTCGGCCGCCGGCCAACCTACATTTCGTATCTGCTGATCGCGGCGTTGGTCGTCTGGTACTACGGGTTTGCGCGAGAGCCGTGGATCCTGCTCGTGCTCGGACCTTTCCTCGCGTTCTTCGGAACGGGGTTCTTCAGCGGATTCGGCGCGGTGGCGTCGGAGCTCTTTCCAACCTCGATTCGCGCCACCGCGCTCGGCGTGACGTACAACAGCGGACGATTACTGAGCGCGATTGCGCCGTTCATCGTCGGCACGACCGTGCAGAGTCGCGGTTTTGGCGCCGCGTTCACTTACACGGCGATCGCCTACATCATCGCGGCGGTGTTGTGGCTGGGGATTCCGGAGACAAAAGGGCGAAAGCTACAATGACGATCGGCGGATTGATGAACGTCCGATTCTTTGGTGATCGCCAACTACCGAATTCGAGAATCACCAAACAGTCAGTCGATCGCCAATCGTCCATTGTCAATTCCCTTTGTGCAACACCCTTCCCAATCGTTTATTCCATCCCGTGAATTCGTCGTCTGAAGGATCTTCCGCGATCGCTTTTCTCACCTGATTCAATTTCGCGTCGAGTTCGTCGATCGAGGCGAGGATGAAGGCTTCGATCGTCTTCGGCTCTACAGGCGATCCGTGTTCGCGGACGCCATGGTGCGAGGCGACCAGGTGTTCGATCTGCGAGCGCAGCTCGATCGGGAATCCGGAGATGCCGTTGCAGGCGTCGCGCACCATCATCATGCCGAGGCCGATGTGGCCGATCAGGTTGCCGTCGCGGGTGTAGCTGCCGGCGCCGCCCTCGTAGGCGAGCTCCTGCAACTTGCCGATGTCGTGCAGCAGGACGCCGGCGAAGAGCAGATCCTCGTTCGCACCGTAAGCGCGCGCGATGAGGCGGCCGACTTCGGCCATCTTCGTAATGTGCTCGAGGAAGCCGCCGCGGTACGCGTGATGAATCTGCTGCGCCGCCGGCCAGACGCGTAACTGCGCCTCGTGGTCGGAGACGATGCGATTCAGCAGGACGCGGATGTGATCGTTCTTGACGCCGCGGAGATGCTCCTGCAGCTCCGACCACATGTCGTCGATCGGCCGCGGCGCGCTGAGGATCGCGTCCTCTTCGCGGAAGCCTTGCTGGCGATCCTGATCGGGATTGACGCGTCGAATCGACGACAGCACGAGCTGAAGCTGACCGTTGTAGAGGCTGCCGTTGCCCTCGACGCGGACGAACTCGCCCGCCTCGAACTCATTCTTGTAGCGATCGGCGTCGCTCAGCAGCTTGGCGACGATCTGTCCGGAGGAATCCTGCAGTGACAGGAAGAGAAACTCGCTGCCGCTGCGGCCGGCGCGAACTTCCTTGTAGGCGCAGAGAAAGTATCCCCAGCCGGAATCAGCTTCGGTCAGCGAAGAAAGCTTCGGGAGTCTATTCGGAGCCAAGTGCAAACGTCATCGTGCCGTTGATGACGACCCTGCCGTTGACCGTCGCCCGCCCGCCGAGCACGCCCATGCGGCTGCGCAGGCGCTTGACGGTGGCTTCGATGATCACAACGTCGCCCGGATGCACCGGGCCGCGGAAACGGACGCGTTCCATGCCGCGGAAGAAGATCAACTGATCCTTGTTTTCGGGTTTTGCAAGAATGAGAATCGCGCCAACCTGAGCCACAGCTTCCGTCAGGATGGTTGGAGGCAACGACGGCCGGCCGTTCACGGGCCGCGACAGGTGCGGCTCGTTCGACGACACGTTTTTCACGCCCACAATTCGCTTATCCGGCTCGAATTCCGTGATCCGATCCACCAGCAGGAAGGGATAGCGGTGCGGAAGAATACGTTCGATTGCCGAATAGTCCAAAGGAAGCTGCAGATCCATCGAGGAAGATCCCAGTATACTGCGGGCCCTATGCGTAAGCTCCTTGTGCTCCTTACGTTGGTGGCCACCGCCGCCTCGGCTCAAACCAAACGCGCCGCGACGTTTGACGATGTCATGAACATCAAGGCGATTCAGGGCGCGACGATCTCACCCGATGGCAAGTGGGTGATCTACGGCGTGCGACAGTGGGTGGACGAACAGGATAAGAAGGAAGCGCGCACCAACGTCTGGAAGGTGGCGACCGACGGCGGCGCGCCGGCGCGCCAAATCACCTTCGGCGAGAAGGGCGACAGCCAGGCGCAGTTCTCCCCCGACGGCAAGTTCATCAGCTTCATCTCGGCGCGCGGCAACGCGGAAGCCAAGGCGCAGATCTACATGATGTCGCTCGAGGGCGGCGAGGCGTGGAAGCTCACCGACGCGAAGGAAAACGTCAGCGCGTATTCGTGGGCGCCGGACGGAAAGCAGATCGCGTTCATCGCGACCGATGCGCGCGGTGCCGACGAGGAAGCCAACATCAAGAAGCGCGATGACGAGCGCGTCTTCGAAGGCGACTTCCGCTACCAGCACGCGTGGGTCATCGACGTCGACACGAAGCAGGCGACGCGCATCACCGAGGGCACGACGTGGACGGTGCAGGGTGCGCCATCGTGGTCGCCCGACGGCAAGCAGTTCGTGTTCGGCGCCGCCGCGACACCGATGCTGAGGGACAACCGTCGCGACGTGTATCTCGCCGACGTGGCGTCGAAGAAGGTGGAAAAGATCAGCACGAACTGGGGCAGCGACGGCACGCCGCGGTGGTCGCAGGACGGCGCGACGATCGCGTGGGTCGGCGAACCCAACACGACGAACCCGATGCCCGACGGCACCGCGCACGGCGTCGTCATGCAGCAGCGCCTGATGCTCTACGACGTGAAGGCAAAGACGATCAAGGACACGCTGACGCCCGCGTTCGACAGCGACGCCGGCAACCCGATCTGGACGAACGAAGGCAAGCGCGTCATGTTCGTCACCGGCAAGCGCGCCTACCACGAAGCGTTTGCGTACGACCTCACCTCCGGGGCGTACACACAACTGTCGCAGAAGCGCACCATCAACGGCACATCGATCAGCAAGGATGGCCGCACGATCGCGCTGACGATGGATGCGCCGGATTCGGCGACGGAAATCTACGTGACCGATCCGTCGTTCGCGAACCTCAAGCGGCTGACGAACACCAATCCGCAACTCGCCGAAGTGCAGCAAGGCGAGACGGAAGTGATCACGTGGAAGAGCAGCGATGGCGTCGAAATCGAAGGCGTGCTGCTGAAGCCGGTCGGATTTGAATCAGGCAAGCGCTACCCGACGCTCGTCGTCGCGCACGGCGGTCCCGCGGGCGCGTATGTGAACGGCTCCCGCCTCGGCGGCGTCGAGGGCGGCCAGGTGTGGGCGGGCAAGGGCTGGGCGGTGTTCTATCCGAATCCGCGTGGCAGTTCGAACTACGGGCAGAAGACGCTCGCGGCCAACGTCAACGACTGGGGCGGCGGCGACTTCAAGGACATCATGACCGGCGTCGACGCGCTCGTGGCGCGCGGCGTTGCGGACCCCGACAGACTCGCGCACATCGGCTGGAGCTACGGCGGCTACATGACGGCGTGGACGATCACGCAGACGACGCGCTACAAGGCGGCGATGGTCGGCGCCGGCCTCACCAATATGTGGAGCATGTATGGCACCAACGACATTCCGAGCGTGCTGATCCCCTACTTCGGCGGCATCCCTAACACCAAGACGCTGCCGCTGTATCTCGATCGCTCGGCGATGACGCACATCGACAAGGTGACGACGCCGACGTTGATACTGCATGGCGCGAACGACGAGCGCGTGCCGACGGGCCAGGCCTACGAGCTGTACCGGGGATTGAAGGATCGCGGCAAGGCGACGGAGCTGGTGTTCTACCCGCGCGAGGGCCACGGCTTCACCGAGTACTACCACCAAAAAGATCGCATGCAGCGCATCTATGACTGGGTCACGAAGTACACTTTAGGGACAGGTGGAAACCGGACGACCTCCCAGCAATAGTCCTTCGACTCGCGAAAGCGAGGCAGGCCTCGCTTCCGCTCGCTCAGGACAAGGATCGTCAGGAGCGTCGGATGCAGAGCTCCTGACGATCCTTGCCGAGCTGGCCCGGGAGGTCAGCTCGGTGCTCGACTTGAAGGATCTGCTCGAAAAAATCCCGAACCTCATCTCACGGCTCACCAACTTCACCGTCTTCTCGGTCTATCTGTTGAACGAGCAACGGGAAGAGCTGAGCATTGCCTATGCCCAGGGATACCCCGAAGAAATCGTCAAGCACTTCACGCTGCAGGTCGGCCAGGGAATCGTCGGCACCGCGGTGGCGGAGCAGCGGCCGATCCTGCTGAACGACGTCGATCAGGATCCGCGGTACCTCGCGGTCGTGCCCGGCGCGAAATCACAGCTCGCGGTGCCGCTGCGCAATAAGGGCCAGGTGATCGGCGCGCTCAACCTGCTCAGCGACAAGATCGGCGCCTTTACCGAGCGCGACGAGTGGATCCTGCGGCAGTTCGGCGCGCACGTCGCGCAGGCGATCACGACGGCGCGGCTGTTCGAGTCGGAGCGCGAATACGCGGAGACGCTCGAGACGCTCGCCGAGATCGGCCACGAGATGAGCGCGATTCTCGATCCCGACGAGCTGCTCACGAGGCTCGCGCACCTGATCAAGCGCGTCATCGATTACCGCATTTTCGGCATCGCGCTGCTCGACGAAGAGACGCAGATGCTCGAGCTGAAGGTGACGATCAAGTACGGCGACGATCCGCGAGCCGCACTGCCGGTCAAGCTCGGCGAGGGCCTCGTCGGCTACGCGGCGCTGCACAAGGAAGTCGTACTCGTTCCCGACGTGACGAAGGATCCGCGCTACATCGCGGCCATTCCCGGCGTTCGGTCGGAGCTGGTCGTGCCGCTGCTGCTGAAGGATCGCTGCATCGGCGTCTTCGATCTCGAGAGCCCAGAGCCAGATGCGTTCAACAAGAAGCACGTCAAGCTGCTGACGCTGCTGGCGTCGGAAGCGGCGGTCGCGATCGAGAACGCGCGGCTGTATGAATCGATTCGCGCCAGCGAAGCGCGATTCGAAAAGGAACTGCGGCTGGCGCAGCGCGTGCAGATGGCGCTGCTGCCGCAGGAGCTGCCGAAACGCCTGAAGGGCGTGGACGTCGGCTGGCACTTCGATCCCGCGCGCGAGCTCGGCGGCGACATCTGCGATTTCCTCGCCCCCGAACCCAATACGCTCGTCGTCGTGCTCGGCGACGTGTCCGGCAAGGGCGTGCCGGCGGCGCTCTATGGCGCGGCCATCGGCGAGATGATTCGCGGGCGCACGTTCAGGCGCCGGCTCGAAAAGAACGTCACCACGCCGGCGGCGCTGCTCGGCGGCATCAACCGCATCCTCCACGAGCGTCATCTCGAGGAGTACTACTGCACGCTCTGCTATGCGATGTTCGAGTTCAAGAAGCAGATCGTGACGTTCGCGAATTCAGGCCTGCCGTACCCGGTGAAGTGGTCGAACGGCAAGGCCGTGCAGATCGACATGCCGGGCGTGCCGCTGGGAGCGTTCGGCGGCTCGAAGTACGACGACTTCCAGGTGTCGCTGGCAGCGGGCGACATCTTCGTGCTGTGCTCGGACGGTATTTTCGAAGCGTTCGACGAGTCGGGGAAGGAATTCGGCGCCGAGCGCGTGATCGACGTGATCGAGCGGACACACGACAAGACGTCGAAAGAGATCGTGAACGAGGTCTTCAGCGCGGTGCAGCAGTTTTGTGGCGATGCGCCTCAGTCAGACGACAGGACCGTCGTCGTCGTGAAGATCAACCAGCTGGGACCGGGCCCAAAACCGTAGGGGAGGCCTTTAGGCCTACGCTCTAATGCGCCTCTGCGTGAGGATGATGGGCCTCGACGCCGCCCATTTCATCACCATGGTCGTCCACGTGCGTGGCGGCGGTGAGGTAGATCGCGCCGAGCGTCAGGAAGATGAACGCCTGTAGCGGTCCAACGATCAATCCCAGGAACTGAATCGGCAGCGGCGCGATGAACGGCACGATGCTGGCGATGATCAGCACCACGAGGTGCTCGCCGAAGATGTTGCCGAACAGGCGCAGCGTGAGTGACAGCACGCGCGACATGTGGCTGATGATCTCGATGACGAAGATCAGCGGCGCCATGATGAGCGGCACGCCCGGCATCACGGCGAAGTGCTTCAGGTAGTTGAGCGGGCCGTTGGCGCGGATGCCCTGCCAGTGATAGTAGAGCCACAACGTGATCGCGAGGGCGAAGGGCACGTTGATGTTGCTCGTCGGCGATCCCAGTCCGGGAATCTGTCCCATCAGGTTGCCGAGCAGGATGAACACGAAAATCGATCCGAGCAGCGGCAGGAACTTGCGCCCCTTCGGGCCCATGTTGCCTTCGAGCACGCCGAGGAGGAACGCGACGACGTCCTCGAGAACGATTTGCAGCTTGCCGGGGTTGTCGACGCTCAGCGAGGAGCGGATGGCCAGGCCGATGAAGAGGATGAAGAGGGTGATCAGTCCGATGAAGACGAGGTGATCGGGCACGTGGATCCCGAGCGGCGCGAAGAGGAGATTGATCAGCGCGACGAGTGGGGAGGGATGTTCAATGGCTTCCACAGCGGGAACATTGTACTACTTTTCACAAGGCCAATAGGCCAACAGGCAATGGGCCAATAGGCAAAGCAAAAGGGCCACCAGGAATGTCCTGATGGCCCCTATTGGCCTATTCGCCTATCGGCCTATTAGCCTTTGTTTTACAGGTATTTAATCGACTTCTCCCGCAGGTGAAGTCCGAAGCTGCGGCCGCCGAAGAGACCGACTTCCTTGACCTCGCCGCGGACTCGGACGCGGGCGTCCTTGCTCGGAATGCGACTGTCGTCCGAGATGACCAGCATCTCTTCCGTACCGTCGCTGACGCGGAAGACCTTGAAGGGCACGAACGGGATGCCGAACGACGTCGTGACGACACCCTCGACGGTCACCGTCTTGTCGTGGAATTTGCCCGGGTTGGTCTTCACTTCGGAGATCGAGCGACTCCCCATCGACGCGCAAGCGCCACTCAGTGCCGCCGCTGCGACCATCAGACCCAGAACGAAATTCTTCGTGCGTAACATGGCTTCTATCTCCTTGATCTTCCCACTGCAAGAACGCCGCCCTTCGACTGGAAATCGTCGGGCTCTGCCGACGATCTCTGGCTCAGGACTGGCTGCCCGAATTCTGAGCAGCCGCGGCTGGATCGTGAAGAGTGCGGCCGAAGAGCGGCGATGCCAGCGCCTGCCTGATAGTTCGCCCTTCGGTGATCCGCCGCGGCTGGCCATAGAGACTCCAAAGGGCGTGCCACGAATACCAGGGAAACAGAAAGCACAGAAAGCCCGGAAACACTAAGGTTTCTGAAGTTTTCAGTTGAAGTTAGCGCGCAGTGCCTGTCACTTGCGATGGACGGCTGTCCTCAATAAACGCCGAGGTACCTGTCCATCTCCCAGGGCGAGACGTGCCGGATGTATTCGTCCCACTCGTTGCGCTTGGCTTCGAGGAAGTGGTTGAAGATGTGCTCGCCGAGCGTCTCTTTGACCAGCGAGTCCTTCTCGAACTCATCAAGGGCTTCGCTGAGATTCGCTGGGAGATCGTCGATGCGCAAGTGACGGCGCTCGCGGTGGCTCATCTTGTAGATGTTCTTGTTCACCGGCGGGCCCGGATCGAGCTGTTGATCGATGCCGTCGAGGCCGGCACGCAACATCACCGCCAGCGCGAGATACGGATTGCACGAGGGATCGGGCATGCGCAGCTCGACACGCGTGTTGATGCCGCGGGCCGCGGGCACGCGCACGAGCGGACTGCGATTTTTCTCCGACCATGCGATCGCCGTCGGCGCTTCATAGCCGGGCACGAGACGTTTGTACGAATTCACGAGCGGGTTGGTGATCGCGCAGAAGCCCTTCGCGTGCTGCAGCAATCCGCCGACGTAGTGCAGGCACGTCTGGCTCAACTGAATATCGTTTTGCGGATCGAAGAACGCGTTCTTGCCGTCCTTGAAGAGCGATTGATGCGTGTGCATGCCCGATCCGTTCACGCCGAAGATCGGCTTCGGCATGAAGGTGGCGTGCAGGTCGTTGTTGAGCGCGACGTTCTTGACGATGAAGCGGCAGGTGCTGACGTTGTCCGCCGTGACCAGCACATCGTCATAGTGAAAATCGATCTCGTGCTGGCCCGGCGCGACCTCGTGATGCGCGGCCTCGATGTGCATGCCCATCTGCTCGAGCGCGACGACGATTTCGCGGCGGACGTCTTCACCGAGATCGATCGGCGCGAGATCGAAATAGCTCGCCTTGTCGTGCGTCTCCGTCGTGGGCTTGCCGTCGCGGCGTAGAAAGAGGAAGAACTCGGTTTCCGGTCCCGCCATCATCGTGAAGCCGCGCTCGGCGGCGAGCGCCATCACGTTCTTCAGCGTCGTGCGCGGGCAGCCGGTGAAAGGGCTGCCGTCGGGATTGGCGATGTCGCAAATCAGGCGCCCGACCCGCGCGCCGTTGGCGTCGGCCCAGGGGAAGACCTGGAAGGTCGAGAGGTCGGGACGGAGATACATGTCCGACTCTTCGATTCGGACGAAGCCTTCGATCGACGAGCCGTCGAACATGATGTTGCCGTCGAGCGCCTCGCCGAACTGGCGGTCGGGGACCTCGACGTTCTTGATGACGCCGAGGATGTCGGTGAACTGAAGGCGAAGGAATTTCACGCGCTCTCTTTCAGCCCGTTCAAGGATCTCTTTCTTTTCGCCCGCCTTCGCGGCTTCGCCGCTACGGCGGGGCAAGCCCCCCTCATTCATTGCGCGATTGTAATGCGGCTGTGGAGGGCTGTCCGGCGTCAAACGCTGTTGGAGAAGGAGACTTCGACATGAAGAATCTCAAGTTTGGAGCGTTTTTCCTGGGACTCGTCGTGGTTGTGGCGACGCTTGTGACGGGCGTGAAGGCTCAGTCGCGCGAGCGGAACTTCATGGTCCTCGACGGGCGGGGCAGCGAGCTCGGGGCGATGGTCAGCGACGTGGATGTGAAGAGCGCGACGGCCGGGGTGAAGGTCGATGAAGTGCATTCGGACAGTCCGGCGGACAAGGCCGGCCTCAGGGCAGGCGACATCGTCGTCGATTACGACGGCGAGCGCGTCCGCAGCGCGCGGCAGTTCACGCGGCTGGTGCAGGAAACGCCCGAGGGCCGCTCGGTGGCGATCGGGATCATGCGCGACGGCAAGAAGCAGACGGTCAATGCGACACCAGAGTCGGGACGGATGACGTGGAATTTCGGACCCGACGTCGATCGCGCGCTTCGCGACGCCGAGCGCGGCATGCGCGCATTCCGCTTCGACGTGCCGGCGCCCTACTTCGATTTCCGCTACGACGATCGCGATCGCGACAACCGTGAGCCGCGGCGATTTGAATACCGCGTGCCTCAAGAGTTCCGATTACCGGTTCCAGGTTACGGGTTTGGACGGGGACGTCTCGGCGTGACCGTTCAGTCGCTGACCGGCGAGCTCGAGGAATTCTTCGGCGCGACGAACGGCGGCGCGTTGGTGTCGAGCGTGTCGAGGGATTCAGCGGCGGCGAAAGCCGGCATCAAGGCCGGCGACGTGATCGTCTCGATCAACGGCAAAGCGGTGTCCGATTCCGGCGACGTGATGAACGCGCTCGAGGACATCACCGGCGAAGCGACGATCGTCGTCCTTCGCGACAAGAAAGAGATGACGCTGAAGGCGACGATAGACAGGTAGTCAGGTTGTCAGGTCGTCAGGTAGTCAGGTCGTCAGGTTGTCATTTCGCGGTTAATAGCCGCGTCACCTCTTCGGTGAGCGCTGCGGCGGCGACGGGCTTCGTCAGGTAGACGTTGGCCCCGAGCCGCAGCGCTTGCAGCTCGGTCGTCGAGCGATCGGTGCCGGTGACGACGACAACCGGGAGCGTGGCGCCCCTGCCGGTTCCCTTCAGCCGCGCCAGCACTTCGAAGCCGTCGATGTTCGGCATCACCAGATCGAGCACCAGCAGATCGACCTGATCGCGCTCGAGCGATGCGAGGGCCTCGGCGCCATCGCGCGCCTGGATCACCCGGTGACCATTGCGTGTCAGCGATGCGGTCAGGACACCGCGCAAATCATCATCGTCCTCGGCGACGAGAACCGTCGCACCGCGCCGGCCGGCGAGCGCCAGGCTGATCTCCCTCAGCAGGCGGTCGTGGCCTTCACCTTTGGCAATTACCGAGACGTCGGTCGGCAGGCGCACGTCGGTCTTCGCATCGGCCGCACCCGAGACGACGACAATCGGAATGTTGGCGAGGCCCTCTTCCTGCCGCAGCCGATCGATGAAGCTCCAGCCGTCAATGCCGGGCATCAGGAGATCAACGGTGATGACGTCCGGATGCGACGCGCGCGCGATCTGAATCGCCGATTCCGCATCACGCGCATCCAGCACGTCGTAACCGGCGTGGCTCAACTGCAGCCGCATCAAATCCCTGAAATCATCATCGTCGTCGACGATCAGCACGCGGCGGGCAACCAGGCGCGCCGAGCCGTCGTCGTTGGCGGCGACCGGGGCGATCGACGCGGCCTCTTCGGAGCTGGCGGTCGGCAGCGTGAACGAAAAGCGCGTGCCCTTGTGCAGCTCGCTGTCGACGAAGATGCGGCCGCCGTGCTGTTCGACGAGCGCCTTCGTGATGGCGAGGCCGAGGCCCGTGCCGCCCTTGCGCCGGGATGACGAGCTGTCGACCTGCTGGAACTTGCGGAACAGACGATTGAGATTCTCGGGCGCGATGCCCTCGCCGTGATCGGCGACCGCGATCGTGACCATGTGCTCCGAGCCGGTGACCGTGGTCGTGACCGCCGAATCCGGCGGCGCGAATTTCACCGCGTTCGACAACAGGTTCACGATCGCCTGCACGATCCGATCGGGATCGACCATGACCGGCCTGATGCTGGCCGGCACCTTCACTTCGAGCCTGACGCGGGCGTTGGCGGCCGGCGAAGCGACGACGTCGATCGACTGGCGCACGAGATCGGCGACGTGGACCGCTTTGCGGCGCAGCGTCAGGTTGCCCGACTCGATCTTCGAGACGTCGAGAATGTCGTTGATGATGCGGACCAGCCGCTCGCAGTTGTTGAGCGCGATCTGGAGCAGCTTGCGCATCTCCGGATCGGGAACCGAACCCGGCTCGTCGAGCACCAGCTGCACCGATCCGCGAATCGACGTCAGCGGCGTGCGCAGCTCGTGGCTGACGATCGACACGAACTCGTCCTTCAAGCGATCGACTTCGCGAAGACGCGTGATGTCATGGAAGGCGACCACCGCGCCGGCGACGTGGCCGAGCTCGTTTCTGAGCGGCGCGCCGCTGGCGAGGATCGGGAAGACGCGGCCATCGGGATGATGAATCTCGAGCTCTTCGTTTTTGATCGTCTCGCCGTCGAGCGCGCGCGCCGAAATCCACTTCTCCGGCGGGATGGGCGTGCCGTCCTTGGCAATGCGCTTGAATCGGCTCCAATAGTTCTTGCGCAACTCGGGGGTTTGCGGCTCGATGCCGAAGACTTCGGTCGCGGCGCGATTGCGCAGCCGGACGCTGCCGTCGGCATTGAAGATCATCAGCGCCGCCGGAATGGTTTCGAGCGTCGCGAGCAGGTCGGCGTGCGCGGCCTCGACGCGGCGGCGCGATTCCGATGTGACGCTGGCCAGCTCGCGCGATTCGGAGAGCGCCAGCGCCAGCTCGCGCTCGCGGATCTGCAGCGCCTGGACCATCTTCGCGAACGAATTGATCAGGACGCCGATTTCATCCCCCCGCAATGTCTGGTGCGCGGCGGTGAAGTCTCCCTGCTGAATCTGATCGGCGGCGGAGGTCAGTTCGGTGAGCGGGTCAAGGACGACGCGCTTGGTCGAGTACATCAACCACGTCATGAGCAGCATTGCGCTCACGAAGATGCTGGTCATGATCGAGAAGAACAACTGCCGGCGGCGCGTGAGGAGGCGTTCCGATTCATTCGCCAGCTCGCGTCCGCGGCGATCGAAATCCGACAGCAGCGAGCTGATCGGCGCGAAGTCCCTCTCGCTCATCGCCACCAGGATGTCGGCCGGCTCCGATCGATCCACGCCGCTGGTCCAGGTCGCGGACCACTTGTCGTATTGCTCTCTCAGCAGCCGGACGCGTTCGACCTGCTCCGGATCGCGCAGGAGCGTCGCTTGATGCGCCAGGTAATCGTTGACCGCGCTTCGCTCGGCCTGCAGCCGCTGCTCGATCGAAGGGAGCGAGAGCACCGCCACGTCATGCTGATCGTGCTTGAGCTCGACCAGCGATCGCCACAGCGAGCTGTGGATGTTGACGATCTCAGCAAGACGCTGACGATCGGCGTCTTGCTCCGAGGCGACGTTGAGCGCGTAGATGATGAACCCGACCGTGCCCGCGACAAGGATGGTAATCACCCACAGGACGACGAACGCGCGGGTGCGGATTTTCACGGAACGATCTTGTTGACGATATCCTTCACGTGTTGACCGAGCGTGAGCGCGTCGAACGGCTTGGTCACGTAACCGGCGGCACCGAGACTGAGGCCGCGCTGGATCTCGGCTTCCTGCGATTTGGCGGTGAGAAAGATGACGGGGATCGCCGCCGTGGCGGGATCCGACTTGAGGCGGCGGCACGTTTCGGGGCCGTCGAGCTCCGGCATCATCCAGTCGAGCAGGATGACATCGGGCGGCGCCGCCTTCACTGCCTCGAGCGCCTCCTGGCCGTTGCCGACGACCTTGACGAAGAAACCGGCGCGCTTCAGTGCGAGCCGAGCGACGAGTTGGATATCGAGATCGTCTTCAGCAAGGATGACGTTCATGAAAATGCCGCCCGCCTAAAGCGCCGCGCTCTTGGATTCCACCTTCGCGGGGGGCGCTTCCGTGGATACCGCGGCCTGTCTTTCGGGCGGAGCCGCCATCGGCATCGCCAGCGTCGCCAATTGTGCCGCAATGATCGCGGCCAAAGCGACCTTTGGCTCGTCCACGGGCTGACCGGCCTTCAGCTCGATCGAGAGGACGCCGGCGGGGCCGGTGGGGCTGCACATCGGGACGGCGAGCGCTCCCGGTGTGGTGGGGGTGACGGCGCTGATCCTGGGCTGATTCTCGCGGAACGCGGCCGCGGTGAGGTTCGAGCTGTCACGGCCGATCTTGCCGATGCGGGCGACGATCTTCGGATCGAAGCCGTGTGTCGCGACCGGCGCGAGTGTGGCGCCGTCGTTCGATGCCACCCAGACGATCAGCCCCGTCGCATTCAGCAGCGCGCTGACACGCGCCAGCGCGCCTTCCAGCGCTCCCGGATCGCTCAGCGCCGAGAGGTCGCCGCAGATTTCCGCGACCGTCTTCAACGTCGCGAGCACGTCGGGCGCCACGGGCACCTCGGGAGCCACGATTACAGCGGGCGTCGGGGTCGGGGGCGCAACGGGGATTGGCCTCTTCAGCGTTTCCTTGAGCTCGTTCCGCCAGTGCGCGGGATCCTGGACGGCCGGTTTCGGTTCGGTCGGCAACAACAACAGCGCGATCACGATCCAAATCGCGACGCCCGCCGTGGCGAGCGAGAGCTGTTCCTGCCGGATCGCCGCGGCGCGCCGATCGTGCTCTCGGGTCAAGCTATTCGCCACGGACTGGACCTGCGTCGTGGCGACGGCCAGCAGGTCGCGGACTTCCGTGAAGATGACATCGCCGGCAAGTTGCATCTCGTCGCGGCTGGCATAGGTGCTCGCGCGCTGTTCGGCCGCGCTCAATTGATCGACGGCGTCGAGCGACTCGGCCAGCGATCCGCCACGCGGCGTGACGATGCCATCGAGATTGACGAGGCTCTGCCTGAGCTGGTCGATGGTTTCCTGGGCGCGCTTGCCCCAGAAGGGCAGGCCCTGGCCGGGCGCGACATACGCATGCAGCGAGGCGCGCAGGTCGAGCAGCAACTCTGCCGTCTTGTTGACGGCAGCCACGCCGGCGGTGGCGGCTCGCTGCTCGCGGTTCAGCGCGTCTTCGTTCTGGAGGGTGCGATAGGCGAGGCCGGCCGTAACCAGCAATCCGACTACGAGGCAGGCGATCCGTACGGTCCTGCGAAACATCGGAAAACAGTATCTAGTATCTAGTAGCTAGTAGCTAGAAAAAATCATCTCGATCTAGCTACGAGCTACTACCTACTTCTATTTCTTCGCGGTCAGCACCACGTAGGTGGGGAGACCGATCGCGCCAAATCGCTGCATCACTTCACGCGCCGGGGACTCGTCCGGCGATTCCGCCTGGAACTTGATCTTCACGAAGCCGTCGAGCGCCGCCTTCACCGACGGATCCACCAGCGTCGTCTTGTCCATCGTCAGGCAGTTCTTGCACCACGTCGCCCACATGTCGATCAGCACGGGCTTGCCTTCGCGCCCGGCAAGGGCGAGGCCTTCGGCGAGGTCGGCGTGCCAGCCTTCCTTCAACAGTTCGTCCACGCTCGACGACACTTGCGCGGGGTCGACCGAACGATCCCGGAAGATGCCGTACGCGGTGTAAGCGTAGTAGGCAGCGGTCAGCATGATGATCACGCCGAAACCCTGTTTCACACGAACCATCCACGCGCCCGGCTTCGGCAAGGCGCTGATGCCGGCGCCGGCGAAGGGCCACGGCGCGGCCATGCCGAGGCCCAACACGAACGGCAGCGCAAGGGCCGCCGACGTTCCGGTGGCGTAGAGATTGGTCGAGAACAGCACGACCTGGATCACCACCGGCGCGACGCACGCCCCGGCCAGCAGCGCAGCCACGCCGCCCATCGTGAAAGCCAGCATCACCGAGCCGCGGCTCGATCCGGTGCCGACGTTCGCGGAGTATTTCGAGAAGTCGATCTCGAACACGTCAAACATCGCGAGCGCGAGGGCAATGAACAGCACGGCGATGCCAAGGTTGAACCACGGCGAGGCGTTGATCGTGCCAAACGTCTGTGCCGACAGGATCACGATCAGCCCCAGCACGCCGTAGACGACGGCCATGGCGGCGCCGTAGACGCTGCCGAGCACCAGGCCGCGCGAACGTGAGCCGCCCTGCGAGCCGGCGCCGATGATGGCCAGGTTCACCGGGATCATCGGCAGCACGCACGGCGTGAGGTTCAGCGCCAGACCACCGAGAAAGACGATCAGCAGGATTGCAAGGGGACCACGGCCGTCGAACATCCCCTGCCGGGCAACGCCGGCCTGCGCGTCCTGGACGAACTTGATAAACGTCGCGGCGGGGAGATAGCCGCCTTCAGTGCCGCGCACGGCAAAGCGGTCGAGCATGGCCATTGCGTCAGCAGGAGTGGCAGGCGCAGCCGGTGCAGGCGCCACGGGCTTCGGCGCGACGATCGGCACGGCGGCGGCGTTCGCGAAATCCAGCTTCGCGATTGTCGCCGGCGGCGCGGCAACCGCGGCGTTCGCCGATACCGACAAATTCAGTTCGAGTGACGCCGTAACGGGCAGGTAGCACTGCTTCTCGTCGCAGGCTTGATACCGAACGCGCAGCGGCAGCTTGTGCGCGCCGGCGGATGCATCGGCTGCGACATTGACCTGCAGGCCGATGGCAAACTCGCGTTCGAACACCCGCAGCGGAACGGCCGCGCCTTCCTGTTTGAGATCGAGCGGCTCCGGAAACGCGGCGATCGCGCCGGTGACGGACGGCACTGCCTCCATCGAGACAGTGATGGGGATCAGGTTTTCTTCGCGCGGCTTGTCGGAGTTCATGTGGAACCCCTCCGGCAACCGCACGGTGATCGCTGCGCGGGCCGAGCCCCCAGGTTGGACTTCGAGAGCGGCCGGCATCACGGCCAATTCGGCCACTCCGGGCCGGGTGCGGGGGGCCTGCGCCGACAGAACGCCGCCCAGCAGGGCCGCCACGAGGGCGGTGGCCCCGAGGCCCGTCAAAATTCTCATCCGCATATCAAGTTCCGGCCGGACTGGAGTCCGCCCCTACGCCTATTCCGATGTCCGGGAGATCTCTTCCGTTACAAGGCGCAGCGGGATCACCGTCGGCGACGACATCTGCTCCATCTGCACGTTGTGGCCTTTTACGGGCGGCAGGTCCTGGAACATCGTGTCCCACTTCCAGCGCTCCATCGGGTTGCTGGCCTTGAGCCAGTGCTCGGCGCTGACAGGGCGATTGAAGACCGTCTCGGTCAACGTCGCGTATTCGGGTTTCGCCAACAAGTGCCGCGCCACGTCGGCGCGCACCTGCTGCGAGGAGGTGTAGGTGTAGGGCAGGCCCAGCGCCGCGGCGACGCTCGTGAGGATCTGCCAGTCTTCGACCGACTCACCGGGCGCGTTGATCGCCTTCGAGGCGGCCTGCACCATGCCCTTGTCGTTCGTGTAGGTCGCGTCCTTCTCGACCCACGCCGAGCCGGGCAGCACGACGTCGGCGATCTTCGCGAGATCGGTCTGCACCACGCCCTGGTAGATCAGGATCGGCAGGCGGCCGCTCTTGCGCGCTTCGACGATCCACGAGACATCGCCCATCGATCCATCGGGACCCGGATCGACGATGTAAAGGACCGAAACGCGATCCGAATCGATTGCGGCGCGCAGCGCCGAGAGATCGGCGTCGCCGTCGCCCTTGCTCGTGACGGCGAGCCCGAGATCGGTCGCGCCGTTGACGTTCGGCGCGTCGATCGCGGAGACGCGGAACCTGGTGTTCGCCGGCTGCGGCTTTTCGGTGCGGCGCCACGCGACGTGCACGTGCGATGCGCCGCCGTCGCCCTTGAGATCTTCGGCGAGGCGCTTGAGGAGATACATCTCTTCATGCGACGCGTGCGCCGATGCGAGCAGGCGCACCGACGCGGGATCCTTGCGGCCCGCGGCATTCAACAGATCGCGCACGCGCATCAGCGCGTCCTTCCACGTCACGACCTGCTGCACGCCACCCTTGGTGTTGATCAGCGGCTTGCGAAGGCGCTGCTCGCCCTCGACCCACAAATACTGGAAGCGGCCGATGTCGCACATCCAGAAATCGTTGACCTGCGGGTTGTAGCGCGGCGTGACGCGGGCGAGGCGCGCGCCCTTGGCCCACTCGGGCTTGGCCTTGAGCCACGCGGTCGTGCTGCAGCCCTTCGCGCACAGCGTGCACGTGGTGTCGACGGCGTGCGGGTTGTCCCAGGGACGCGAGCGGAATCGATACTGCTTCGTCGTGATCGCGCCGACCGGGCAAACGTCCATCAGGTTGCCCGAGAGGATCGAATGCACGCCCTGCTCGTTGAACGTCGCGATCTCGCTGCCGTTCCCGCGATTGATCGTGCCGATCTGCGCGTCGCCGTCGACTTCCGCCATGAAGCGGCTGCAGCGCGTGCAGAGGATGCAGCGATTGCGGTTCAACATCAGCGTCGGGCCGAAGTCGACGTCGGCCTTGACGCCCTCGCCGTCGAAGGTGCGGCGCGGGAAATCCATGCGGCTTTCGTCGTTGCCGAACGCGTACGAGAAATCCTGCAGCGGGCACTCGCCGCCCTTGTCGCACACCGGACAGTCGAGCGGGTGATTGATCAGGAGGAATTCGAACACGCCCTTGCGGCCGTCGACGGCTTCGGGATCCTGCGTGTGCACGATCATGCCCTCGGCCACCGGCGTCGAGCACGACGTCTGCAGCTTCGCCATCTTCTCGATCTTCACCAGGCAGACGCGGCATGACGCGTCGATGCCGAGACCGGGGTGGTAGCAGTAATAGGGGACCTGGATGCCGGCTTCGATAGCCGCCTTCAGAACGGAAGTGCCTTTCGGCACGGAAAGCTGCCGGCCATCGATGGTCAGCGTAACTAGATCCATAAGAAGAGAATTGTACTAGTAGCCAGTATCCAGTAGCCAGTATCCAGAAGAGCCACTTGTCTTTCCGGCATCCGGCTACCGGCTACTGGCTACTTTTTCGATCACCGCGATAGCAGCACCGTCCGGGTTCGCTTCTACAGACCTCAGATTGCCCGTTAGCGGCACCTGCGCCACATTCGTGGCTTCGTTCACGATCACCACAAACTCAGAGGTCTTGCCGTCTGTGTAATTGACCGCGACCGTTACGGGCACGTCGTAGATCTCGCCGATCTGCTCGAAGCGAACGATCAGCTCGGAGCCTTCCACGGCTGTGCTGTAGCGGAGCCGCGGGATGCCGTTGTCGTAGATCCAGCGCTCGAAGAAACGCGTCAGGTCGCGGGCGCTGGCGCTTTGCATCGCCAGGCGCAAATCGTCGGTGCCCGCCTTCTTGAACCGGTTGTTGGCGTAGAACTGCTTGAGGCCCGAGAAGAAGGCTTCGTCGCCGATCAAGCGGCGCAGCATGTGCAGCACCCCGGCACCCTTGTTGTAGACCAGCGCGCGGAAGACGCGGCTCTCGCCCTTGATGTGCCCGAGGCGATAGCCGAGATACACCGGCCCCTGATCGGAATCATCGATCGCCCACTTGCGGAACTGCCTCAGCACATCGCGGAACGC
>Ga0310884_10000075_pt1 | contig 18373 bp, 16 predicted proteins | sample T60D1metaG_FD_203446 | JGI IMG/M metagenome (GOLD analysis project Ga0310884, IMG submission 203446) | Lab incubated soil microbial communities from West Virginia University Organic Research Farm, Morgantown, WV, United States - T60D1 | ecosystem: Environmental > Terrestrial > Soil >...
CGTCTCATCGAGCTCTACACTGCGCGGATTAATGCGGTCGATCGCAACGGTCCGACACTTCGATCGATCATCGAACTGAATCCCGACGCGCTGTCGATCGCCGATACGCTCGACGCTGAGCGAAAGGGCGGCCGCGTGCGCGGGCCACTGCACGGCATTCCGGTTCTGATCAAAGACAACATTGATACTGGCGATCGGATGATGACGACCGCTGGATCATTGGCACTGCAGGGCGTCCCCGCGCCGCGCGATGCGTTTATCGTGACGAAGCTGCGCGCTGCTGGTGCCGTGATCCTGGGCAAGACCAACCTGAGTGAATGGGCGAATTTCCGCTCGACGAAATCGACAAGTGGATGGAGCGCGCGCGGTGGTCAGGTGGCCAACCCCTACGCCCTCGATCGGAATCCGTGCGGATCGAGTTCGGGAACTGGTGCCGCGGTCGCGGCGAATCTGAGCGCTATTGGCGTCGGCACCGAGACCGACGGCTCGATCGTGTGTCCGTCGGGAGCCAATGCACTGGTCGGCATCAAGCCAACGATTGGGCTCGTGAGCCGCACCGGCATTATTCCCATCTCGCACACGCAAGACACGGCGGGTCCCATGACGCGGACCGTCGCGGACGCGGCAATCCTTCTGAGCGCCATGAGCGGCCCCGACCCGTCGGATGCTGCCACGGTCGGTTCGAAATCGAAATCCGCTGATTACTCAGCGGCGCTGAAAGCCGGCGGGCTTCGAGGCGCGCGCATCGGTGTCGCGCGGAAGCGCTTTTTTGGCTACAGCCCGGTGACCGACAAGCTGATTGAGCAGGCGATCGCTGACATGAAAGCGCAGGGCGCCGCGATCATCGATCCGGCCGACATTGCAACTGCCGACCGTCTCGACGACTGCGAGTTCGAGATCCTGCTGTACGAGTTCAAGGCGGATTTGAACAAGTATCTTGCCTCGCGCGGTGCGGCCGCGCCCGTGCACTCGCTGAAAGATCTTGTCGCGTTCAACATGCGCGAGCGTGACCGCGAAATGCCGTACTTCGAGCAGGAGATTTTCGTCAGAGCGGAGAAAAAGGGCTCATTGACCTCGCCAGCGTACCGCAAGGCCTTGACGACGTGTCGCATGCGATCGAGGACGCTTGGCATCGATGCCGTGATGACGAAGTTTCGCCTGGACGCGATCGTAGCGCCGACCGGCAGTCCGGCCTGGCCTATCGATCTCATCAACGGGGATCATTTTCTTGGTGCGAGTTCGACACCCGCAGCGGTCGCCGGTTATCCGAGCATTACCGTTCCCGCCGGGTTTGTACGCGGGCTACCCGTTGGTGTGTCGTTCATTGGCCGCGCGTGGAGCGAGGCAAAGCTCATAACTCTGGCGTACGCGTACGAGCAAGCGACAAAGCATCGCCAGCCGCCGACGTTTGCGCAGACGGTGAGGTAGGGCGCGGTCTTCAGACCGCGCCGCTCATCTCATCCAACGCTTGCCCGATTGCCGCCAGCCCTTTCCGCAGTGTCTCAGTCGGGCCACCAAATCCGATTCGCACATGCGCCGGCGCCTGGAAGAAGGCCCCCGGAACTACGGCGGTGTCCCGCGTCCTGAGCAGCCGGTCGGCGAATTCCATCGTGTCGGCAACGTGTTTGAGCCGGGGAAATACCACTGTGCCGCCGGATGGTGCCGATTCGAGGTCAGTCCGTGACTCGAGAAAACTCTTCAGGAGCGGTCTGTTTGTCTCGAGCAGTGAGAGCGAACGCTGAACCAAACGCTCGAGATGATTGAAGGCCACAACGGCGAGCCGCTCTGCCACGATCGAGCCGGTTCCATCGACCACATCGCGCGTCCGTCGAATACGCTCGGCCACCTCTGCGGACGAAAGGATCCAGCCACAACGCAGTCCGGAAAGCCCGTACGATTTCGTCAGGCTGTTCGTGCACACGAACGGGTCGCCACGTCCGGCGAAGGTCCGCTCGACGTTTACTCCCCGCGGTGCGGCGGCCGCCGCCACATCGAGATAGACCTCGTCGACGAGAACGTAGGCGCCGTTGACGCGAGCGATGTCACCGATCTCGTCGATCGCCGCAGGGTCGGCAAGCACCCCGCTGGGGTTGTGCGGGTTGGTGATGATAATGATTCGCGTTCGCGGGGTCATTGCGCGTCTGACCCGATCCGGGTCGAGGCCGAATCCGCGCGCAAATTCTCGTTCGAATCGATTCACGCCCGCGCCGAGAAGACGGGGAGCCCCGAGCAGGGGATCGTATCCGGGCGTCTCGACGAGCACCTCATCGCCAGGTTCGAGCAGCGCCGCGAACGCAAGAAAGTTTGCGCCTGATGCTCCCTGTGCGGTGGTGACGCAGTTGCCGTCGACCCCGTATCGTGCCGCGATGGCCTCGAGAAGCGGCGCATATCCGTTTTCATTATGCCCCTCGAAGCTGATCGCTTCGCGGACCCCGGGGAGCTCGTCGATCGAACAGGCGCACATGTTGGAGCCGGCGAGATCGAGCCGCGCCGCCGGACGCATCTTCGCCCACTCCATGTAGGGAGCATGAAATCGAAGCGTGGTCATACAGTCGGATTCGGTGATGACGAGGTCGTCTTCGTCGCCTTCCTCTTTTGCGTCACGAACCAGTAGAAGAGCGGTATGCCCGCTGCAAGGAGCAGCGCGCCTCGCGACGCGCTTTCCGGATCCGCCCAGACCACGCTCAAGACGATCGCAGCGGCAGCCGCGACGAAGAGCACCGGTAGCAACGGATACCCAGGGGCGCGAAACGACAACGGTGAGCGCGAACTCAGTGGCACAGTATGCCGAAAGACGATGATCGTCGACACCGTCAGAGCGAAGAAGATCCAGTCAGCAAACACGACGTAGTTGAGCAGTTGCCCATAGCTGCCACTCAACGCCAGGATGCACGACCACGTCGTCTGCACCGCGATGGCGACCGCGGGCGTTCGGTAGGCCGGATGTAGTTTTGCGAGGGCGGGAAAAAACAGCCCGTCGGCAGCCATCGCGTAGTACACCCGCGTCGGGGCGAGAATCGCCAGATCGAGAAATCCAAATGTCGAGATGGCGATCGCTGCCGTGACGAATCGATCGCCGACCGATCCAAACATATGCCGTGCTGCGTCGGCAGCGGGCGTGCTGGTCGCGGCCAGTCCTTCAAGTCCGAGCGCGCGCAGATACACGACGTTCACCAGCACGTAGATCGCCACCACCGCGATCGTCCCGCCAATGATGCTGACCGGCAGCTGCCGGCCGGGATCGTGTACTTCTTCCGCGACGTAATTGGCGTTTTGCCATCCTCCATACGCGAAGAGAATCGGTACCAGGGCGGCACCAAACGCGACTGCACCAGACATCTCAGCGGTCGTAGCCGACTTGGCACCGGTGAACCAACCAGCTGCTGATGGCGCAAACAGGCCGAACGCGATCAGCACCGCGAGAGCACCGACTTTCAGGACGACGAGCACGTTCAGCACGCGGCTGCCGGGCTTCACGCCGAGAACATTGATGAGCGAGAGAACGACCAGTGCGGCGATGGCGAGCGGGATTGGTGAAAGATCGGGTTGTCCGACGAGCCGCAGCGTATAGGTCGCAAAGGCGATGGCCACTGCGGCGATGGCACCGGTCTCGATCACCGCGAGGAGTGCCCATCCGTAGAGGAAGCCCGCGAGCGGATGGAGCGCGTCGCGCAGATACGCGTACTGACCGCCGACGCGAGGAAACACGGACCCAAGCTCCGCATAGCTCAGCGCACCAGCGAGCGCAATCGCTCCTCCCGCGATCCATGCGCCGAGGACGAGGGCGGAACTATCGAGACGTTGCGCGACGATGTATGGGTTGATGAAGATGCCCGAACCGATGATGCCGCCGATGACGATCATCGTGGCGTCGAATCGTCCGAGCGCGCGCTTGAATGTCACGGATACAGACGCTCGATTCGCCAGCCACTCGATTCGCGAATGTAGAGCACGCGGTCGTGCAATCGATCGGGTCGGCCATACCAGAATTCAATGCGTGAGGGGGCGAGGCGAAAGCCTCCCCAGAACGGCGGTCGTTGGACCACCTGTGCATCGAATCGCCGCTCAACTTCGCGATACTTTTCTTCGAGCGTCTCGCGCGAGGCAAGAACCTGACTCTGATCGGATGCCCAGGCGCCGAGCTGACTTCCTCGCGGGCGTGCCGCGAAATATGCATCGGATTCGTCGGCCGAAACGCGGCTGACCTGTCCCTCGATCCGGATTTGCTCGTCGAGCGACGCCCAGTAGAAACAGAGGGCAGCGTGCGGATTCTCGGTGAGCTCACGTCCTTTTCGGCTGTCGTAATTGGTGAAGAACACGAAGCCGCGAGCATCGGCGCCGCGCAGCAGGACGAGCCGCGCGGAAGGACGGCCGCTTGAATCAGCGGTTGCCAGGACCACCGGCGTGGTGTCGACCTGATGCGCCTGTGCGCGCTCGACGGCGTTAAGGAATTCGGTGATCGGATCGGCACTCGCCATTCGGCGATTATATGCGTTCGGTTTCAGGCAGTCCGGCCGCTGAGCGGTTGGACTCCTGCGTGGCTTGGATGCTGACCGCACGGTCGGGCGCGAGCCATCGCTGTCGCGCCTCGTCGCTCGAGAGCCGCTCAGATGTGTAGAAGCGCAGGAGCGCATCACGATCGAGCAGTTCCGGGCACGCCATCACCAGTGAAGAAGAGTCCCGGGCCTCCGGGTGGCGTCGCATGGCATCCTCGACAAGGTCCAACCACGCGATCGTCATCGTCACGTGAAACTTCTCCGGGGCTCCTTTGGCGGTAGCGAAACGTCGCAGGCCTTCGAACAGCTTCCGCTGTGTCTCCTCCCGTCCATGACGGGTGAGGTAGACGATCGTCAAGCGAACGTGATCGGCGTGCGGGAACGCGGGCAGCGTAGCGGCCTCGAATCCTAAGACCAACTCGTCGTCTGTGAGCATCTGTTTCGGCGGAATTGTTGCGCCCGGCTGGGTGCGCAACCCAGAGCGGAATCGCTTACTTCTCAGCGGCGGCAATCACTTCGGCCAGCTCCCGGCTGACCTGGTCGTGTATGCGCCGTTCCTTCCATTGACGGACAGCTTTTCCAATATTGTCGGCCAGGTCAAGCAGATTGAGCCCGCAGCATTTCGCTCTCCACTCTGCTGACTGCCGCTGCAATGGAGTTAGCTCAAACTTTTTGCGAAGCTGGTCCACGACTGAGAGACCGAAGACGCGCGCGTCGACCGTCACTTTGAAAGTTGTAACCGGCTCGGGCATCCTGGCGTCGAACCTGAGGCTTTGCGAGGGCGTCCTGTTGAGGGCTACTTTTACGTGTTCGACGGAGTCGGGCGGGGCGGCCGGTTCCTGTGGCGTGGCTCCAGCGGAAACAGGCCAAAAAATCGCCACAAATGACAGCGCGAGGATGGTCTTCCGCAGGAAGTCCGTCACCTGAGAGTTAGACGGGCCGTGGCGCATTCTGGTCTTTTCCGCTGTTACCGTCTCGGCAGCAATGACTTCCTCATTTTAGCAACGACGGTGAAATTCGGATCGACGACGTTGGCAATTTCGTATTCGAGCGCCTGCCCCATGAAGGTGGAAGCCCCACGTTCCGAGAAGCCGTAGTCGGTCATCAACCAGCGCTGCATTTCCGCCGTGGCAATCTGGAACGCTTCGAGGAGGGGGCGCGCGCTGCCGAGCACCATGATGTGGGCGTCGGTTTCAAGTCGCGGCCACGCAATGGCTTTCTTCTTCACCAGTGTAACCGTGAACTCGACGTCCATCGATGTTTCGACGCCCGTGCCCGCAGCCTCCGCTTCGCCCATGCGCGCGTGTCCATCACCAAGAAAGAGGAGAGCACCCGGTTCGTTCACGGGCAGCATCAACCTGACTCCCGCGGTCATCCCGGCATAGTCCATGTTGCCGCCGAACGCACCCGGAGTAATTGCCGCGATGGCCTCTTTGCGGGATGGCGCAACCGCGATGCAGCCGAGCATCGGCTTCAGCGGCAGTTCCAGATGCGACGGTGTGATGTCACTCGAGTCGAGCGACACGATTCCCTTCGCTTTGTCGATGTTCCAGATCACCCGCCTGGTCTCACGATCCGTTCGCGCCGCGATCGCTTGCGGCGTCGTCGCGTACGGCGCGAGCAGACTGCCGGAATATCCTGTCGCCCGATTCGTTTCGATCTTTTCGATCGTGACGACGAGCATGTCTTCCGGCTCCGCGCCTTCAATGTAGAAGGGACCGGTCTGCGGATTGCCGCCCGGGGAAACTGATTTGTTGTCCCAATCGGTGCCCGCAGCATCGATTGTTTTCGTGATGACGCGGTCGCCCGGTTTGATCCGCAGCGCCGGGGGATGGGCAAACGAGTAGGTCGTGTAGAACGTCGCCGGTATGAATCGATGCGTTTGCGGTGTTTGAGGTGTTGCCGTCGTCGCGCACAGCGCGGCCGTGATACCGGCGACGACGGCCCCAGCCGCGAGTTTCATCGTTCGATCAAAACGTTGCGCAACGTTCTACTGAGTGATAAAGCCCTTTACCGTCGGGGGGAATGGTTTGTGATCCAAAACGACGTCGAGCTTCGCCTCACCGCTTCCGCCCTGTTCGATCTTCATCGTTAACGAGACCGAATACTTTACGCCGTCCACGTAGCAGACGGTGCCGCCGAATGCGATACGACCGGCGAGAGTGCGGCGAAGCGTGTTAATCGACCAGCTACCGCCTATGATGGTCGCGCATTCACCAGAAGCCGTCGGCAAATCCGTATGCTTGATCGCGCCAATTGCGAGGCCGACTGCCGGCCGCTCGTCGATCTGTCCAGCAAATCCGGCGGCGAAGATCGCCGCGCCACAAACGGCCTGTTCGCATAATTCGCGGCCGCTGATCGCTCCGCCGAGTGATGTATCGGTCTGCGCAAGAATTGGGGTTGCGGACGCCAGCGTCAACACGAGCGCGAGAATGACGTACCGAACGACACCGAAACGCATTGAGACCTCCTCTTGAGTGATGAGTAACTTAGATGGACTCAATGGCTCAGGTCAAGGCAGAGGCGCGGAGCGGAGGAGCGTTTAGCTGACGCACCGGCATTTGCATCGCTGGCTGCGGGAGGTGCTGGAATGCGTAATAAGGATCGCGACATGGGCAACACGGACATGGGTTCGCGCGAAGACCGCGAGTGGAGCGGCAACATCGGATCGGACTCATCGGACCGCGACGATCGCATGCGCAACCAGGAAGACGAGTACTCTCCCGATATAGACGAGGAAGAAGAGGATCTGCAGGAGCGGCAGCGGCAGGGTAACCTGGGTAACGAACGAGTGCGACAGAGCGAGCGGTAGACCCTGCCGGCTTTGAATGTGGTGAGCGGGAGCGCTGAGCTCCCGCTCTTTTTGTACGCGGACCTCGACAATCTGACAGAATCTAGATCCAGCCGGGGTGGCGGAACTGGCAGACGCTCAGGACTTAAAATCCTGTGGCCTTCGGGCCGTGCGGGTTCGATTCCCGCCCCCGGCAGATCACTTATCAGGACGGGACGACTGGCGAACCTGCCGTCCACCTTTACCGAAGTACCTGTCAATCAGTCCCCAGAGTACCAGCAGCGGCATCATCAACGCTGCCGCGTAGACTGCGACCGTCGCACCGCCAGGACCTGTCAGTAATGCGCCGATACGGTCGCGGAACGGGTCGTCATTGATTAAATAAGTCCACGTCGATCCCGGCGCCTTTATCCCGAGCGCCTCGAGGTCGATCTGGTTGTCACGCACGCGCACTTTTGTGAGAGCGGTTTCTACGGCCTCGTCGATCCGGTCATCGATATCCGAGAACGCCTTTATCACTTGAGTCGAGAACGACGTGAGCGGATCCTGGCCGCCGAGACGAACGAGATGGATCCCCTCGCGAAGGTCCGCGCAAAGCGTAAGGTGATCGCGCCAGGCCCTGTCGATCTCGAACAGCAGGACAACTCTTTCGGCGCGTGCCACCGCTACTTCCCCGACGGCGTCAACCAGCGACTGACGGCGATCGGAATGTCGCTGCCAGACGTCAGGGATTTCGCGCTCGTGCAGGACGTCCTGCCGCCGCTCCATCACGCGCCGATGCTGTTCATCGACCATGGCGGTGTATTTGGAGATCGTGCGGCGGATCTCGAAGTTCTGGCCTTCGATGATGCGTTGGGCTCTTGAGATCTCGCGGCGCACCAACGGGTTCTCGATCGGTGTGGTGCTCACGTCCGCGTGGAAGCGCGCCGGGATCAGATCTCTGATGCCGTAGCGGACGAGAAGGTCATCCTCGAGGCTGACGAAGAACCGTGATTCGCCGGGATCGCCCTGGCGGCCGGCTCGACCGCGAAGTTGCTGATCGACGCGGACGCTCTCGTGGCGATTCGTGCCGATCACATAGAGTCCGCCGAGGGCGACCACGCGGTCGCGATCGGCTTCATCACGGCCGCCGAGGCGGATGTCGGTGCCGCGGCCGGCCATGTTCGTGGAGATTGTGACTGCACCGGGAGCGCCCGCATCGGCAACGATCTGCGCCTCGGCTTCATCGTTCTTCGCATTCAGGACCTGACACGTGACGCCGGCAGCCCGCATGCGATCGGCAATCCGTTCCGATTCTTCGACGCTTGACGTGCCGACGAGCACCGGTCGCTGAGACTGATGGATTCGTCCAACTTCATCGACAAGTGCGCGTTCCTTCGCGTCGCGCTGAGCGAAGACGCGATCGGGGTGATCAACGCGAACCATCGGACGGTGCGTCGGGATGACGTCAACCTCGACGCCGTAGAACTGCTTGAGCTCGTCGGCCGCAGGTTGCGCCGTTCCGGTCATGCCGCTGAGACGCGGATAGAGTCCCAGAAAATGCTGCAGGGTCATTGACCCGAGAATGCGACCATGGGTCTTCGCCTCGAGCCCTTCCTTGGCTTCGAGCGCCGCTTGCAAGCCGTCGGGCCAGTGACGATCCTCCACGACGCGTCCGGTGAACTCGTCGACGATCGAGATCCGGCCATTGCGGACGATGTAGTCGACGTTGCGGTGGAGGAGCGCGTGGGCATGGAGCGCGCAGTTGATCTCGGTCAGCAGCCTGTAGTTGGCGTCGCTGTGCAGGCTGCCGCTTCCGAGCGTTTGCTCGACGTGCTCGATGCCAGACTCGGTCAGGTTGACGTCACGTCCGTGCTCGTCCATTGCGAAGTCCACGCCGGGCGTCAGCGATCGAACGAGTCGGGCGAAGTCGAACGCGTTCGATGCACCGACGTCGACGCTGCCGGCAATGACGAGCGGGATCCGCGCTTCGTCGATCATCAACGAGTCCGCTTCGTCGACGATGGCCGTGTGGAAAGAGCGATGCACGAGGTCTGACGGATCGAGGACGAGCAGATCGCGGAGGTGATCGAACCCGGCTTCTTTCGCGGTGACATACGTGAGATCGGCACGATAGCTGGCGCGCCGCTCGGCCGACGTCATGTCGTGGTCGACATAGGCAACCGACAGCCCGAGCGCGCGGTACACGGGACCCATCCACTCGGCATCCCGCCGGGCCAGGTAGTCGTTGAACGTGAGCACGTGCACGCCGCGGCCGGCTAGCGCCATGAGCGCGGCTGGCATGACGGCTGTCAGCGTCTTGCCCTCGCCGGTCTGCATCTCGACGACGGCGCCGTCGTCAAGTGCGAGGCCGGCCACGATCTGCACGTCGAACGGCCGTTGGCCGAGTGTTCGCGACGCGACCTCGCGTATCAATGCAAAAGCCAGGTTGCGATCGTCTGCGGTGGGGTTCCTCAACGCCACGGTGTCGCGCAGCTCGCGCCACCGATCACCGAGCGCGCGATCCGACTGGCTGGTGAGCGAGGGCTCGATCCGGTTGATCGCACCCAACCGGGTTTCGAATGCGCTCAAGTCGAACTGGATGGGGGACCCCTGTAACCGTCTGATTCGCTGGCGAAGTCCGATCGTGTTCCGTACACCGGCATCCGGACGGACAGATGCGTCGTCCATGGCACTCTCCTTCGCAAGAAAACAGGTTGGATGCTGCTTACGCGAACGAGAGGGCGGGTGGTGCTCGTGAGGGAAGAAGAGAGACGAGTGGGACCGGCTGCTCGGCAGCAAGCGGTCGGGCGAGCGCGAATCCGACGAGTGAGAGGTCCGGAAGGACTACCCACTGGGGGTCGACAATCGCGCCGTGGAGAGCGGGCGCTCCGGGGAGCAGACCTGCCAGCAGGACCGCAACGATGAGCAACCGAATCAGCGGCCGCGAGGGCTTCCGCATGGGCTCTGGAACATTCTACCGCTAGAACGCGATGATTCACCGCTCGTTCATCGCCTGCCCAGGAACCCATCGAGCTGCTTGATGAACGAGATTCTCCGCTCGATCGACACTTGCCGACCGGTCATGATCGCTGCGCCAGCATGTTCGTTGTAGCGGGTGAGCTTAATCGCCGCCTGAATCAGGTGGCTGGGGTCGAGGGCAAGACTTCTAAGTGTCATGACGGCGATGCCATCGCATCTGAGTTCCAGCTCCTGCAACCGTTCGTAGTCGTTCGCGTTCAACGCAATGTCGAACTCCTTCCAGAAGTACTCGTGGGCCAACTCGTGGGCGCCAATCGCCTCCAGCTCTCGCGGAGTGACCAGCGCCAGGGCCTGACGGGTAATGAGCAAGACGGCACGTTGATAGATGGCGACCAGGGCAGATCGCACATCCACGACCCTGATGTCGATCGCGCCGAGGCGGCCGTAGACATCGAATACCCGATCCAGAGCTGCGAGCTTTAGGCGCTCGGCTCTCGTCGGAACGAGCGCTCCTTCCGCCGGCAACGCTGCGAGGATCGCCGCCCGAACGTCCCGCGAGAGTGGGTCGGAGCCATTGCGCCGCCGGAACTCATCGAACCCGATAGACGAAATCTCTTCGATGAACGCCCGGGCACGTATCTCAGCCTGCGAAGCACCTGCGCGCTGATGTTCGCTGGCGGCACCAACGATTGCCGGGTTCGTCAGGCAGCAGCACAGCATCGATACGGTGATCCGCTTCATAGCACCGCCTTCGGGTGGCGGCGCTCGCGCCGCGTGCGCACCTGTAGCGCCCGCGATGACTCGGAGTCCTGTATTCCGTCTGAAACTTTTCGGTCTTCGCCTTAGCGGAAGATGTACGAAGGCTTAGCGCGTTCGAACTCGCAGATCCCGGCCAGGAAAAATCGATGTAGAGTACCAGCCGTTACCCCCATGGCCATCTACGAGTTCGGTCCGTTCCGGCTGGAACCGACGGAGCGGCTTCTGCGGCGCGGCCAACACGCCATCTCACTCAAGCCGAAGGCGTTCGATCTGCTGGTGATCCTGGTGGAACGCCACGGACGATTGGTGACCAAGGAACAGCTGATGGACGCCCTGTGGCGGGGAACCTCGGTCGAGGAAGGGAACCTGACGCACACGATATCGACCCTGCGTAAGGCGCTGGGCGATGGTCAGAATGGTGATCAGTTCATCGAGACTGTGCCCACACGCGGCTATCGCTTTGTCGCAGCGGTCCACGAGCAGCAAACGATGGGCGCGACAGCGTCGCCGCAAATCGCGGCCACCGTTGCGCCAGTGAGCCGGAGAGCCCGAAGGTGGCTGATCACGTCCGCAGTGATCGTGGCAATGGGCGCAAGCGCCGCGATTTGGTGGCGCATTGGACGATCGAAGGTGCAGGTCGCCCTTTCGGACTTCATCCTGACCCGGCTCACTGCCGATGTCTCGTTGACAGCCTATCCGACGATGTCGGCGGACGGAACTTGGGTTGCGTACGCCTCCGATCGTGGCGGTGACAACCTCGACATCTGGGTCCAGCAGATTGCGGGTGGCGCGGCGGTCAGGTTGACAAACGATCCGGCCGATGACTACGAGCCCACGTTTTCGCCCGACGGCACGCAGATCGCGTTCCGATCGAATCGTCACGGAGGCGGCATCTACATGGTGTCGGCGCTCGGCGGGGAAGCCAAGCTCATCGCGCCGGACGGCCGTCGGCCGCGATTCTCACCGGATGGGCGATGGCTCGCCTATTGGGTCGGCCACGAGCACCTGCCCGGCGACACATACGTCCTCCCGGTGGATGGGGGACAGCCGAAGAGGATCATCGTCGGCGATCCACAGCTCAAGACTCGCTCGCCGGCATGGTCGCCGGACGGCCAACGGTTGCTCGTCTCGAGTCGGACGGACTGGTGGATCGCGCCTCTCGACGGTGGCGCCGCGATCAAGACCGGCGCCGCGGACATTTTCCGCTCCGCCAAGCTGGTGGTGCCCGACGATGTGTCGTTCAACCCGCCGCCTGACGAGTGGACGCGCGACGGAGGCGAGGTGATTTTTTCCGCCGTTTCCGGCGACAGCCGGAATCTCTGGAAGGTAGCGATCAATCCTGAAACCGGGCGGGCGGCGGGCCCGCCGACGCGCTTCACCTTCGGTACGGAAGGGGAGCTTGAGGCGTCAAGCAGTGCCGGAGGCCGAACGGCTTTTGCGAGCGTATTGACATCTAGCAACATCTGGTGGCTTCCGATCGAGGCGAACAGCGGTAAGGTCATTGGAGATCTCCACCGCATTACGCAGGAATCGCGGCGTTTGACTCGTCCCAACATTTCGGTGGACGGACGCATCCTTGTCTATCAGGAGGAGAATCGAAAGGGCTCGCTGCGCCTGCGCGATCTGGAGAACGGTACTGAGACGAATGCACTCGATTCGGATCAGGATCGGAATGTGCCGGCCCTGACTGCTGATGGGAGCCGCGTGCTGTACGCAACGCGAGCAACGCGCTCGATTTACACCATCGCGGCGAGCGGCGGTGTGCCAACAACCATCTGCACGTCCTGCGGCCCGCCATACACTGCCGTCGCCTACTCGCCGACCGGCGATCGCGTCGCATATGTCACGCCCGACGACGCCCCCGTCGTGATGCAGATTGACGTGATCAACAGGAGTGCGAAACGGATCGCGGCCGGCGTACATTCGCAGGCTCAAATAGACGGCGACCCGATGGGGATCGGCGAGATGCGGTATTCGTCAGACGACCGGTGGCTCGCATTTCACGCGTTAAACTCAACTGATCGCGGTATTTTCGTGATCGACACTACCCGAACCGATGGCGAAGCCGCGGAATGGATCCCGGCCACGAGCGAACCGTCCATGACGGATGCTCGCGTAGCCTGGTCACCCGATGCCAATCTTCTCTACTTCGTCTCCGGCCGCGACGGCTTCCGGTGTATCTGGGCGCAACGCCTGGAGGCCGAGACGAAGCGTCCCGTTGATCGACCCTTCTCCGTCTATCACTTCCATCAGACGACGCCGCGAATCAGCCACAATGCAGGGCGGGTCGGCCTCGCGGTCGCTCGCGACAAGATTGTCCTGGCGCTGGAGGAGATGCGCGGGAATGTCTGGATGGTCGAACCGCGTGTCGGCGCGAACGGCCAATCAGCGCGACATTAGGGGAGCGCTGGTCGAATTCCTTCAATCCAGTGGCCGCTCTCCCGCGAACACATTGAGATGTTGTGCCAGGTTCGGACTCGGTTCGAACCGAGTGTCGCGAGCCGCAGCCTGCAGGTTGCGCCCAAAAAAAATTATCCCTAACGATCGGTGCGGCCATTGATTTCGCTTGACAGGTTTCGGCGCGGCGGATTGGAAACGGTCGTGTCAGGCGCAGGAATGCGGCGTTAAGCGCATTAGAAACGGCTGGCGCCGCGATTTGGACCAGCCACTGGCCACCGGGCATCTCGCGCACGAGCTCGCGTATGAGGGCATCGTCGCCGGCCAGAAATGACGATGCTACAACGGAGTTATGAACCTCAACTCCGTTCGTTCGCTTTCAGATGAACAGCTGCTGCGAGATGTCGAAACGGCCGCTGCACACGAGCGCGAGGCCACAGCTCACTTGATCGTATTGCTCGCGGAGATGGACACGCGTCGACTGTACCTGCAGCAAGGTTATTCATCGTTGTTCGTGTACTGCACGCGCTGCCTGCGTCTCTCCGAGCACGCCGCCTACGGACGCATCGAGGCGGCGCGCGCGGCGAGAAAGTTCCCGCTCATTTTGGACCGCCTGGCGGATGGATCGATCACGCTGACGACCATTTGTCTGCTCTCGAATCACCTCACTGGCGACAATCATCAACGACTGCTGGATGGAGCCAGCCACAAGAGCAGACGCGAGGTGGAAGAACAAGTCGCGGCACTTCGGCCGATGAACGCGAGTCCTTCAGTGGTTCGCAAGCTGCCGCAGCCGAAACCGCTCACGAAGGATCCGGTGAGCGAATTGATCGTCGAGCCGGTGCCGACGCCGGTCGCCACGTCATCAACTCCGACAACAACAAACGCCGAACCGTGCATCGAACAGCCCCCCGGACCGCCAGCAGTCCGACCGCTTTCACCGGAACAATATAAGGTGCAATTCACCGTTGGCCCGGACACGCATCGGAAGCTGCGCTCACTTCAGGACCTGATGCGACACGTCGTGCCAGACGGTGACATCGCTGAAATCTTCGACCGCGCGATTACGCTGCTGCTTCGCAACGTCGAACGCCGGAAGTTTGCGGATGCCCAGCGGCCTCGCTTAACCGACGATGTTGCAAAGTCGACCGGCCGCCACGTACCCGCAGCAGTGAAACGCGCGGTGTGGGCACGCGATCAAGGTCAATGTGCGTTTGTGGGAAGCAGAGGACGATGCGGGGAACGCGGATTTCTCGAGTTCCACCATGTGATCCCTTTCGCGGATGGCGGCGCGACGGCGACAGAGAACCTGCAGCTGCGATGTCGGTCGCACAATACCTATGAGGCTCGTAAACATTTCGGTGTCTCGCTCCTATGCGACCCTTGATGAACTCGGTTCGAACCGAGTTCTGCCGAATGGCACAACACTCGTGCCCGGCGGCAGCATTGCTAATCTGACGACAGGTCGGGGGCGTCGGCTCTAGCGCATCCGCTCTCGCGCGACCGCGCGGCTCCAGCTATGATTGCCAGCATGCCCGAACGCGCGTACCGCGCTGGCGACTCAATTGAAGATCACTGCCGCGCGTGCAAGCTGGATCGGCGGCACACGGTGATTGCCTCCGACGGCTCCGGACGGCCGATTCGCGTGGCATGCGGCTACTGCGGAAGTGAACACAACTATCGCGGTGGTCCGCGACTGGACGAACCGCGTGAGACCACACCGCGCGCTCGAACGGCACGGCCGGCGCGCGAGCCATTCCCTCTCGTCAGCGATCGTGAAAGGACGGCACCACCAGTGAGCCCCGATCAGACGGCCGGTATCGATTTCGAGTTGCTGCTACGGCGAATCATCCGCGAGGAAACGGGCCTGACGAGCGTTGCCCCGGCCGACAAATGGCGCGGCGGCGCGCTGGTGCTGCGCCCGGGCACGCCCGGTGTGCAGGAGAAGAGCTGGCCGATCGAATCGTTTTTCCACAAGGTTGTCATGCTGCGAAACCGGCTGCGGACGCTCGAGCAGCAGATCAATGCGACCGACATTCCTGAGGACGTAAAGGTCCGCCTGCAGGGTTACATTACGGGCTGTTATGGGTCGCTCACCAGCTTCAACATCCTGTTTGCCGACAGCGAAGATCAGTTCAAGGGGTCAGGCGACGACTAGTTCTCGTCGTCGAATCTCAAAAAGCAGCGCATCTCGTTCAATGGTTCGTTTACTCATCCACGGCTCGGCTGTCGTGATCGTCACTGCGATGCCTGCTGTTGCCAGAGCGCAGACGAGCGGCGCTCGCGGCAACAGTCGACCGGATTAGGTTTTTCCAGCTCGATGAGAGATACCGCACGATACGTACGCCGGACGGCGGACACATTTCCGTCACCGATGCCCCGACGACGTTCGTATGGGTCACGAGCGGTGGCCGCTCGAAATCCGTCGAAGACTATCTCGGCGCGCCTGAGGGGCTAAAGCAACTCGAGAGGCAAATCGACGGAACCTCGCGAACCAAGCGGTGGATTACGCTCGATGAAGTCACGCTCCGACAGATGCTCCGGGACGGATGGACGCCGTCAGCACAAGAGCGTGCCGAGCTTCTACGAAAGGCGCTGCAGGACGACGACGTTGGCGTCATCAAAGCGCTGCTCGAAAACGGCGCCGATCCCAACGGGACCTCCGGCGCGACGAGCATGACGCCGTTGATGATGGTGCGATCAGCGGCAGCGGCGCGCACGCTGCTCGATGGCGGCGCGGATCCGTCAGTCAGAACGGAGCGCGGCGTAACGCCGCTCATGCAAGCGGCACATTTCGCTCCCGAGCTGACGGAGGTTCTGCTGAGGGCAGGTATTCCTGGGGATCAGCCGGATGCGGCTGGAAGAACCGCGTTGTCAGAGGCGTCGTGCGTCGGCAACGCCGGGGTCGTCAAATTACTGCTCGCCCGCGGTGCGGACCCGACACGCCCGACCGGAAACGAGTCGCCGTTGGAATGCGCGCGCAACCTCAAAGACTACGACCGGCTGTATCCCCAGCGCCTCATGAACGTAGATCCGCCATTCATCAAAGACTTCGATACGGTGATTGCGCTTCTCGAGCAGGCGCTTGCCAAACGTCAGCGCAAGTAAGCGCGAGTCTGGAATTCGCATGTTCACGGCGGCAGGTTTACGCGGTTCTCACCGCCTCCGCCTGGCCGAGGCCGAGTTCCGCGATCGAGATTTCGCGCATCCTGAACTTCTGTATCTTGCCGGTCACCGTCGTCGGGAAATCGGTCGTGAAGCGGATGTATCTCGGGATTTTGTAATTCGCAATCTGGCCGCGACAGTACGCGCGCAGCTCGTCCTCCGTGGTCTCGTCACCGTGGCGGAGACGCACCCATGCGCAGACCTCTTCGCCATACTTCACGTCGGGAACACCGATCACCTGCACGTCGCTGACCTTCGGGTGTGAGTACAAGAACTCCTCGATCTCGCGCGGATAGATGTTCTCGCCGCCGCGGATGATCATGTCCTTGATGCGGCCGGAGATATTCACGTACCCGTCGTCTCGCATCGCGGCGATGTCGCCGGTGTGCATCCATCTCGCCGCATCAATCGCTTCCGCTGTCGCGTCGGGATTGTCCCAATAACCGAGCATCACGGAGTAGCCGCGTGTACACAATTCACCGGCCGTGCCGCGCGGCACGATCTCACCAGTGGCCGGATCGATAATCTTGCACTCGAGATGTGGATGGACGGCGCCGACGGTCGAGACGCGCACATCAATCGCGTCGTCCACCGCCGATTGAAAGGACACGGGCGACGTCTCGGTCATTCCGTAGCAAATCGTGATTTCCGGAACGTGCATCCGTTCCATGACCTGCTTCATCACCTCGATCGGACATGGCGCACCGGCCATGATTCCCGTCCGCAGTGAATCCACACGCGCGCTGCCGAATGCCGGATGCTCGAGCTGCGCGATGAACATCGTCGGCACCCCGTAGATCGATGTGCAGTGATGCGCCCCGATTGCCTGCAGGGTTGCCTCCGCGTCGAATGCTTCGGCCGGGATCACGACGGCGGCGCCGTGCGTCACCGCCGCGAGATTGGCCATGACACACCCGAAGCAGTGGTAAAAAGGCACCGGGACGCAGATGCGATCCGCTTCGGTATATTTCAAGACTTCGCCGACGAAGAAACCATTGTTCAGGATGTTGTGATGCGAAAGCGTCGCACCTTTCGGCGATCCCGTGGTGCCCGATGTGTACTGGATATTGATTGGATCATCGAACTGGAGCATGCGTTCGCGTGCTGCGAGGGTCGCGTCATCAACGCCGTCCCCCCGGGCGATGAAATCGCTCCACGTCATCGCGCCGGAGCTTGATTCGCTTCCCAGGTAGACGAGGTGGTGCAGCGAAGGAATGCGCGACGCGGTCACCGGACCTGTGCGCAGTTGCTTCAATTCGGGCATGAGCGACTCGAGCATGCCCACGTAGTCACTTTTCCGAAACTTCCGCGCGGAAATCAGCACCGTCAGACCCGATTGGTTGAGGGCGTATTCGAGCTCGCGCAGCTGGTACGAGGGATTGATGTTGACGAGAATTGCGCCCACTTTTGCCGCAGCAAACTGGATGATCATCCACTCGGCCGTATTGGGACTCCAGATACCCACTCGGTCGCCACGCGCGACACCGATATTCAGCAGGGCACGCGCCGCACGATTCACGTGGTGCAGCAATTCGGAATAGGTGTATCGGAGGTTTTGATGGCACGAGATCAGAGCGTCGCGTTGGCTGAATTCGGCGGCGGCGCGGTTCAGCGAGTCGCCGATCGTCTGGCCGAGAAGGGGAGTCAGGGCAGAGCCGTGAACGTAGGACTGCATTGGACTTCTCGTCTTACCGGGGGGAGTTGAGTGAGCTCTGCGACTTGCCGGTAAACGCACGCCCCATCAGCGCTCTCCCAGGCCTCGCCCCCGTGTGCTTGCCACCATCGATGACGACGGTGCCGTTCA
>Ga0310884_10000084_pt1 | contig 17719 bp, 11 predicted proteins | sample T60D1metaG_FD_203446 | JGI IMG/M metagenome (GOLD analysis project Ga0310884, IMG submission 203446) | Lab incubated soil microbial communities from West Virginia University Organic Research Farm, Morgantown, WV, United States - T60D1 | ecosystem: Environmental > Terrestrial > Soil >...
CGAACAACCCATCGTCCACCATCCACAAGCAGGCGGATGTCGAAGCGGCCGTGCGCCGGATCAAGGAACGGTCGCCGACGACCGCCATCCTGATCGACGAGGCATACATCGACTACGCCACCGCGCCGGGTGTTGGCACGGCGATGAAAGTGGCTCTCGAATTGCCGGACGTGTTCGTGACGCGCACGTTCTCGAAGGCGTACGGCATGGCGGGCATGCGTATGGGCTACGCGATCGGACAGCCGGACACCGTTCGGAAGTTGAGCAACGCGTGGGGCCTTGGCGATATCGACGAACTGCAGGCCGTCGCCGGCGTCGCCGCATTGGCCGACCAGGCGCACATGGATTGGGAGCGCCAGGAAAACAAGCGCGTGCGCGACTACACGATCGGCGAGTTCAAGAAGATGGGCTACCAGGTCGCCGATTCGCAGACCAACTTCATCTTCGTGAACATTGGCCGGCCGGCCGTTGGATTCCGCGATGGCTGCCGCGAGCTTGGCGTCGCCGTGGGCCGCGACTTCCCGCCGATGGAAAAGACCTGGGCGCGCATTTCGCTCGGCAGGATGGAAGACATGGAGAAGGCCGTGCCGGTATTCAAGAAGGTGCTCGGCAAGGCCTAGCAGCGTTGTCTTGGCCCGCCTCCGGCGGGCCGCTAACGCCGTCCAATCGCGAAGAGGGTTGAAACCCCTCGAACGAACATGACTCCGTCGGAGAATGCTGGTGTCGCCATCAGCATCTCTCCGATCGAGTTCGTCGCAATGTGCTTGAACGAGGCGCCCGCCTCGACGACGAGCATCTCGCCATCTTCATTCGACAGGTAGATCTTCCCATCCGCCGCGACCGGTGACGCGCTGTAACCGCTGCCGACGAGCGGCAATCGCTGGCGATAGATCTCCTTGCCGGTCTCCGCCTCATACGCGTCGAGGACGCCGTTGTTGGCGAGCACGTAAACGAGCCCGCGATAGAACAGCGGCGTCGGCATGTATGACCCGCGGCCCGTCTTGCTCCATGCGACCGCGGCGCTTTCAGTGACGTCCTTCGCGAGCGTGAGATCGCCGCGCGCGCCGGCCTTCACGGCGAACATCGGCCGCTCCGGTGCGCGTCCGCTGGCGACGATGTGGAGGCCGTTGGCGAAGATCGGTGTCGGCGCCGTGAGTTTCGAGGAGCCGCCCAGTTTCCAGAGCTCGCGTCCAGTTTTCGGATCGTAGCCGCGCACGAAATTCGACGCGTTCGTGACGAGCTCCGGCCCCGCGCTCGTCGTCACGATCGTCGGCGTGCCCCACGACGGCAGCTCCTGGCGATCCGTCTTCCACACCGTGTCGCCGGTCTCGGCATCGAGCGCGAGCAGGAACGAATCCTGCTGCGTATCGCACTGAACGATGACCATTCCATTCCAGACGATCGGCGAGCTCGCCGGACCCCATTCGTAAGCCGGAATGTCGTAGGCGCCCATGTCGACGCGTCCAAGATCCACAGACCAGCGCAACCCGCCATCGAAGTCGTAGGCGTAGATGCCTTGCGATCCGAACCATGCGACGACGATCTTTCCATCTGTGGCAGGAGACGCGCTTGCGTAGGTGGACTTGATGTGGCGCTTGTTGCGCGGCTCGCCTTGCGCCGCGATCCGCTCCCAGCGGATCTTGCCACTGCGCTTGTCGATCGCGTAGATCATCCAGCGCTGCGCCGATCGATCGTCGGAGGCATCGCCGTCGCCGTACAAACCAGGCTTGAAGGTTGCGTTGGCGCGTTCGCTGATCGCGCTGGTGACGAAGATCGTGTCGCCCCAGACGATCGGACTCGAGTGGGCGAGTCCCGGAACCGGCGTGCGCCACAGGATGTTCTCACCGGTCGAAGGATTCCACGTGTCCGGCAGGTGTTGCTTTTCCGAGATGCCTGATGCTTCGCGGCCCCTGAACGACGGCCAGTCGCCGATCGCCGGAGCGATCTGCCGCAGCGGCGCCTTCGCCGTGCCCGGCGCACGCACAATGCGGCGCGCCGAGCCAGCGGGCACGACGCCGGGTGGAAGCCAGCGGCTGCGATCGAGAATCATGCGGCGGACCTGACAATCGTCGGCGACTAGATCGAGGCCGAACAGCGGGCCGTCGCGGCTCACGGTGAATCGACCGGCGCCGCCGCATTCCTTCGGGCCCGATTGATTCTGCAACGTGATCTCGCTGCCCGCCAGCGTCCATGTGCCCGTCATCGGCGGCCATCCTTCGCCGCCCAATGAAAACGTTCCAGCAGGATCGAACTGCAAGCGGAAGTCGCGCATCACGAGTGGGCCGGAAGGTGGCGCGGATTGCGCGAACGCAACCGCCGAGAAAAGGACGGTGACGATGGCGGCCCGAATCTGCATGCGCGTGACTCTACATCGAGCGACGGAAAAAGGAACCTGCCACAAATTTACGCATTGCGAAAAAATGTGGCAGGTTCCTTTACGGCGTGAACTTCACGCTGCCGAGAAACGCCTCGAACTGTTTCTCTGACGCGGCGACCGTCTTCGCCGGTCCGGTCAGCTTGATGAAATAAGGACCGTTCGTGGTTTCGATCACGGCAGCGCGCAAGTGAAAGTTCGGGCTGTTGTGGCGCTGCGCGGAACCGGGCATCATTTCGGCGACGTATGTACCAGGCACATCGACGAGCGTGACCTTCAGGCCATTGACGGTTCGCGATTGCCGCTTCGCCACGGCACTGGACGGGCGGCCGTCGGGTTGCTGCATCTGGCCGACCCATCGCTCGATGTTCGCTTCGACCGTTCCGCCGGAGCCGCCGAAATAATAGACGACGAGCTCGGCGTCCCCGGTGTCGCCGGCGGCACGCGGCAGCGCATATTGCGCCACGCGCATCGATGACGACGTGGGAACGGCTTTCCAACCTGCCGGCGCGGTGAACGTGAGTCCGGCCGCGTCAGCAGTCAGCGAGAGAGCCAGCGAAAGAACGATCGCGCGGGTCATGCGCGCGATCGTATCACCGCCTCACACGTCGGCGATGTCCCATGAACACAACGCCCAGGCGCCACCCTCATTCACGAAGCGCGCATAGAGCGTTCCCGTGCGATTGCCGGATTGGTACGGCCACGCCGCCGTGATGCTGCCATCCGGCTGCTGAGCGAGGCTCGCGGTAGAAAACGGCGGCTGCGACGGCGGCATCGTGACCGGCGCGCACGATGCGGCGGCGACCCATTGCAATTGGATCACGGGTGGCCCGGACTGCGTCGGAGGCTCAGTTGAAGTCGGTGCGGTCGGTGACCGCGAACATCCGATCGCGAACAGCAATACGAAAACCGAGAGCAAGCGCGTCACGATAGCCTCCCCCTCGCGGGGGATGCCGCGAGCACTGACTAACTATTCAGATGTCGTGCCAGCACACAGGGCGGGAATTGCTTGCAATCGAGACCGGACGGCCTGGAAAGACGATCTACGGATCAGGTGTTTCCATCCATGCCGACATTGGAGAGGCGATCCGCTTCCGTGTTGTACTCGCGCCGCACGTGCTCGAACGACACGTCCCCGATCTGCATCACGAGCACGCGCGCCTTCAAGTAGAGCGGTTTGAGACCTTCGTTCTTGACCTTGTAGTTGCCGCGCATCTGCTCGATGATCAGTTGCGAATCACCTTTGATCGCGATCGACTTGAGATCGTGATCGACCGCCCACTGGAGGGCCGCGATCAGTCCGTTGTATTCGGCGATGTTGTTGGTGGCGATCCCGAGCGATCCGCTCAGCTCGGCAAGGACCTGGCCATCGTCGCCGACGATGTACACACCGTAACCGGCGGGGCCCGGATTGGCCCGCGCGCCGCCGTCGAAAAACGCCGTGATCACTCGGCTGGTGCCTGAGGTGCCTCAGGTGCCTTGGGTGCCTGAGGGGCGATGAAATACAGGATGCGGTTGCAGCTGTCGCACTGCAGGAGCGTCTCGTTCCTGCGGACTTCGGCGAACACCGCCGGCCTCAACCGCACCTGGCAGATGGTGCAGCGCTCACCTTCAGCGCGCGCCACCGCGGTGCCGCGGACCTTGGCAATGCGCTGGAAGGTCTCGAGGGCGCCCTTGTTGTCCATCGCCGCGACGATCTTGGCGCGCTCGGCCACGCACTCCGCGACGACCGTCTGCTGCGTCTTGGTATCGCTTTCGATCGCGGAACGTTCCGCGGTGACTTTGGACTGAGCCGCTTTCAGCGCCGCTTCCGCCTTCTTGATGCTCGCGTTGATCTCGTCGGCCGCCATCATGTTCACGAGCACGCGCTCCTCGTGCTGGCCGACTTCGTCCGCGACCGCCTTCATCTGGTGCTGCATGGCGTGCAGTTGTTCGTTGGTCTTCACCGCCATGATCTGCTCTTTGTATTTCTCGACGCGCTGCTGCGCGGCGGTCAGGTCCTTGTCGATGGAGCGGCGTTGGGTTTGATTGTCGGCGAGGGATTGCTTGGCGGTGGCGAGGGCGGCCGTGGCGGATTGTAGCAGCGCGTCGAGCGCCGCAATCCGGCCGGGCGCCTCGGCGATCGCCTTGCTCGCGACCGCCGCCCGGCTTTCGATGTCCTGCAGTTGGATTAGTCGTTCTAGATCCGGGAGCATCTCCTGCGCTTTCCAACTGTCAACCGTGAACTGCCAACCACCAACTTCAAGTGTCAAGTTGGTGGGCCCACCTGGATTCGAACCAGGGACCAACCAGTTATGAGCCGGCCGCTCTAACCAACTGAGCTATGGGCCCGAAGAAGAATCTCAGATTTCAGAAGTCGGATTTCAGATTTATTTGCAGATTCGATCGGCAATAAATCAGCAATCTGAGATCTAAGACCTGCCTTCGAGGAACGCACGAAGCTTACGCGATCTCGACGGATGACGCAGCTTGCGCAGCGCCTTCGCCTCGATCTGGCGTATGCGTTCGCGGGTCACCGCGAAGTTCTGGCCCACTTCTTCGAGCGTGTGCTCGCTGCCGTCGCCGACGCCGAAGCGCATCTTGATGACTTTCTCTTCGCGCGGCGTCAGCGTCTTCAGCACCGACTCGGTCTGTTCCTTCAAGTCGAGGTTGATGACCGCTTCCGACGGCGACACCGCGGTGCGGTCCTCGATGAAGTCGCCGAGATGCGAATCTTCCTCTTCGCCGATCGGCGTCTCGAGCGAGATCGGCTCCTGCGCGATCTTGAGGACCTTGCGGACCTTCGAGACCGGGATGTCCATGCGGCGCGCGATCTCTTCCGAAGTCGGCTCCCGGCCAAGCTCCTGCACCAGCGCGCGCGAGGTCCGGATCAGCTTGTTGATCGTCTCGATCATGTGGACCGGGATGCGGATCGTGCGCGCCTGGTCGGCGATGGCGCGGGTGATCGCCTGGCGGATCCACCACGTCGCGTAGGTCGAGAACTTGTAGCCGCGGCGGTATTCGAACTTGTCGACCGCCTTCATCAGGCCGATGTTGCCTTCCTGGATGAGATCGAGGAACTGCAGACCGCGGTTGGTGTATTTCTTGGCGATCGAGACGACGAGACGGAGGTTGGCTTCGACCAGCTCCTTCTTGGCCTGTTCGGCCTGCGCTTCGCCGCGCATGATCACCTCGAGGGTGTGGCGAAGATGGTCGACGCTCTCCTCGAGATCTTCCGTGCGCTGCCTGATCTCGGTCTTGAGATCATTCATGCGCTTGGTCATCGTCTTGCGCTCGTCCTCTTTGAGCTTCGGCTTGCGGGTCTTGAGGTTGAGCTCCTTCTTGAGCTTGTCGTGCTCGCGCTGCTGCTTCGAGACCCGCTCGACGATGTCCTTCACTTCTTCGACGAGGCGGCGCTTGACCGGCTCGGTGAACTCGATCTTGCGGATGTAGCGCGACGTCTCGACCTGCGCCCGCATCACCTTCCAGCGGGCGCGGCGGTACTTGCGCTTGTCGGCGCGCGGCACGCCCTCGAGCTTTTCGTCGAGCTTCTCGACGTTGAGGCGCGCCTTGCGGACGGCGTCGACCTGCTTGAGGAACTGCTGCGCGCGCTCTTCGATCTTGTCTTCGGTGATTTCTTCGTCGTTGAAGATGACCAGCTCGCGGATGGTGCGCTCGCCGGCGCGGAGCTGATCGCCCATGCGGATGACCGCCTTGGTGATGGCGGGCATGCGCGAGATCGACTTGATGACCGAGAGCTTGCCGCGCTCGATGCGGCGCGCGATCTCGACTTCGCCTTCGCGTGTGAGGAGCGGCACCGTGCCCATCTCGCGCAGGTACATGCGGACAGGATCGTTGGTCTTGTCGAGCGCGCCGGGCGTCAGGTCGAGCTCGGGGCCTTCGCCTTCCGGGCCTTCCTGGCGCTCGATGCCTTCACGTTCGAGCTTGTAGCCTTTTTCCGAATCAACGAGGTCGATGCCGGCGCTGGCAAACACCGCGAGAAGCTCTTCGAGATCCTCGGGGTTGGCGGTGAGGTCCGCGGGCAGCAGATCGTTCACTTCGTCATAGAGGAGATAGCCTTTCTCCTTGCCGATGACGATCAGTTGCCGGACTTCATCAAACTTATCTTCAAGCGCGACGGCCATAGCTGGGTTGTTCCTCGGAGATGTAGAGCCCTTCATTGTAACTCTTTTGGCGGTTTCATCGCCTCTAAGGCGCGGATCATGCGCTGTTTCTTGACGAGCAGCGCCATGACGGCACCCTCGCTATCTCCTTGATCCTGCAGGCGCTTGAGCTCCCGTTGGACTCCGGCCAGCTCACGCTCGAGCCGGACATATTTCAGGGCCACCACGCATAAATCCGGAAGCACGGCCGGGGGAGAAGGCTCAGCCGCGACGGAAGCCAGAAGTTCGGCTTCCTGTGTACTTAGACGCTCCATGAGCGCAGTCGGCACATCTTCCGGCTTCACATCGAGATCGCGCGCCGTCCGCAGCAGGTTCTCCGTGCTAAGTCCTTTCAAATCATCGGCTTCCAGCTGACGAATGGCTGCCATGGCGTCACCGGGCTGGTGGACCAGCGTCCAGATGAGCCCTTTTTCCGCTTTTCGGATGTGGCCTTGAAGGGTCGGCACCCGCTCGGCGGGGAGCTCGGTCTTCCGCGCCCCGGCAGCCTTCCTGATTTCCGCCCGGACGACGTCCTCGGTCACCCTCGCTTTGTGCGCCAGCCGATCTGCGAACTGATCACGCGCCGCCGGATCGGGAATGCGGGCCGCGACTCCGAGCATCTTTCTCAGATATTCACGCCGGCTGTCGTCGCGCCCGAGATCGTGCTCGGCCGCGGCGCGGTCGAGCAGGAACTCCAGATACGGGCGCGACCGCTTGAGCTGGGCGACAAAGCCTTCGCGCCCGTGTTTCTGGATGAACGTGTCGGGGTCTTCACCCCCCGGCAATTGAACTACGTTGACGTCGAAGCCTTCGCTTACCAGTAGCTCGGAGCTGCGCTCGGCGGCCGTCTGGCCGGCGCGGTCGGCGTCGTAACAGAGCACCGCCTTGGAGGTAAAGCGCCGCAGCGTCTGGGTCTGCTGAGTGGTGAGCGCCGTGCCGCAGGTCGCGATCACCGGAAAGCCGCCGGCCTGGTGCACCTGCGCGAAGTCGAAGTAGCCCTCGACGATCAGCGCGAAGTTGCCCTTGCGCACGGTGCCTTTCGTCAGGTTGAGGCCGTAGAGCGTGCGGCTCTTGGTGTAGATCGGCGTCTCGGGCGAGTTCAGGTACTTGGGCTGCTGGTCGGCCTCGAGCGCACGGCCGCCGAAGGCAATCACGGTGCCGGTGTCGCGAGCGATCGGGATCATCAATCGATTGCGAAAGCGATCGAGCTCGGTGCCGTCATCGCGCCGCGTCACCAGTCCACTGGTGACGAGCTGGACGGGCTTGAAGCCGGCTTTGAGCAGCCGCTGGCGCAGCGCGTCTCGCGCCGGCGGCGCCCACCCGATCTGCAGCTCGTCGATCGTCTGCTCGGTCAGGCCGCGATCGTTCAACAGATAGTCACGCCACCGCGCCCCGGCGGGCGTGGCGAGCTGCTCGCGGAAATAGGCGAGCGCGACCTCGTGGATCTTGACGAGCGCTTCACGCTCGGCCGCCGACTCGCGCTGCTCGCCGCTCGCTTCCACCTCCGGAATCGGAATACCGAAACGGCCGGCGAGTGTGCGCACCGCTTCGCCGAAGTTGACCTTGTCCTGCAGCTCGACGAACTTGAACACGTCGCCGCCGACGCCGCAGCCGAAGCAATGGAAGAAGCCCTTGTCCTTGTCGACCGTGAACGAGGGAGTCTTCTCACCGTGAAAGGGGCAGAGTCCCTTGTATTTGGCGCCGGCCTTGCGCAGCGACACGGAGTCCGAGATGACGGTGACAATGTCAGCCGCCGCCCGGACTTCATCGATGAAAGATTGTGGAAACTTCAAGGGAGGCCTGACCACTCCATCATCGCAGAAAACCCAGTACGATGGCGGCGCTTGATCCCCCGAGCCATTCCATTGCTAGTGCTCGTTGCCGCCTGGTGGCCATCACGGGTCACTGGCCTTCTTGACGGCGCCCCTTTCGACAACGCGCCAGATGCGCTGGTTCTGGGCCTGTTGCTCCCGCTGCTCCTCTGGCTGGCGCCCGAGGCGTTTCGTACGCGCCGCGCGCTCGTCGTGATTCTCCTGCTGCTTGGCTGGAAGGCGTTCGGCTCCGCCGCGCTCGTGCACGATGGCTGGTGCACACGCGTTGAGCCGTCCCGCCCATACGTGATTGACGGCGCCGGCGCCGCCAAGAGTTGGGACGCGCGCACTGATTGGCTGGCGGCGGATCCACGGTGCAGCGCCATCACGACGAGGCCATACCTCACCGACGAGGAATTCCCGGTGTGGTTTTTCAATCTTCCTTCGGCCACGATCGGTGAACCTCCGTCCGCCGAAGACCTGCCGCCGCTGGCGGTGACGCGTCTCACGATGCGCGGAACGATCCTCGTCCACGCACCCGGCGTGTTGCGCGTGCGGACGAGTTCGAGCGTCGCCGCAGGATTCAGCGTCGACGGCCAACAGGCAGGCCAGGACGGCGTCCAACTCGCCGTCGGTGCGCATGAAGTCGTCATCACGGCGACCTTGACCGACAGATCGTGGACGCTGGCGCCGCTTTGGAACGAGGCCGATCTCTTTGCCGCGCTGCCGGCGATGGTCTCGCCGCCGTCAGCGCTCGATCGCGCGGTCAGGCCGTGGGCGCGACGGATCCCGTTCTCGCTTCTCGGCATTCTCGTGTGGATAGGTGTGTCCGCAGTCTGGACGCGAATCTGGGATTGGTGGATCGCGTCGTGGATAGCGGTGTCGATCGCGGCGGGCGCGGTAGTCGCCGCGTGGATGCCGCCACGCCGCTGGCACTACGCGATGCTCGCGCTCGTCGTCGCCGCGCGCCTGCCGATGCGCGAGTCGCTGCGGAACGTGCGCGGTGCCTTCATCCTGCTGGCGCCGTTCTGGCTCGCCTTGCACGTCGTCGATACCTACTACGATCTCGGCTTCAACCGGATGCAATTGCCGATGCCCGGCAATGACTGGTGGCAGTTCCAGCGATTTGCCTATCGCATTTACATGCAGGGCTACTGGCTTGAGGGCGGCGAGGTCACGTTCTGGTTCCAGCCGTTGTATCGCTGGATTGCCGGCGCGCTGCACATGCTGTTCGGCCAATCGCAAACGGGTGAGAACTATTGGGATGCGGTCGCGATCCTCGTCATCGCGCTCTTCAGTTTCGAAGTCGTTCGTCAGCTGCGTGGTTTCCGGTGGGGCATCGTTGCCGGAGTGCTGGCGCTCACGACTTACCTGTCCGGGCCCGGCCACGTCTTCATCGGCCGCGGCCTGTCGGAGATCACGTCGGCGGGATTCATCTACCTGTCGGCGTTGTGCGTCATTGCCGCGCGCGGGCCGCGTTCGCGGCGGCTCCTGCTGGCCGCGGGCGTGTTCGGCGTGCTCGGCGTGTGGACGCGGCTGAACAACCTGCCGATGGCGCTGGCGGCCGCAGTTTTTGCATGGCCGCTCGAGGCGCCGGCGAGCACGATCTGGACGCCGCGCCAGTGGACTGTGAAGGTGTGGCGCCCGGCGGTGATCGCGGTGCCGGCGGCGCTCGCGATCGGCATGGGCTTGTTTGCGTTGCGTACGTGGCACTACACCGGCGAGTTCAGCCTGTTCTTTGGCACGCAAGCCGGCGCGCGCGCGGTGTGGCAGCCTGGGATGTCGTTTCGCGATGCCGCTTCGGCGGCCTTGAGCAGCGTCATGATGGTGGCCACCACCACAGACCCACCTCGCTTCCACACCGGTGCGGTTCCGATCCTCGCCGGGGCGGCGTTGAGCGTCATGGCATTCGCCGGCGCGCCGTTCGTTCGCCGTTTGCCGTTGGCGCTAACGGTCTTCACGATCGCCGGGTTTGCGTCGGCGCTGCTGGCGCGAGGCAGCGCCTATTCCGGGCGCTTTTCAGTGCACGTCGTCGGCGCCACCGTCGCTGTGCTGACCGCGGCGATCGCCTCGGTGTATTACCGCTTCAGGCGCGGCACGAACTTGGTCAGCCCCTGGACCGGACCCACTTCGCCGCCGTAGACATTTCCGGCCGCATCGACCGCGACCCCTTCGCCCATCGATCCATAGCCGCCCATGCCCGACGGATTCTTCGAGACGTGCTCGGGCACGAAGTACCACACCTCGCCGGTGCGCGCACTGCCGACGCGCAGGCCCTTGCGCCAGCCCGGGTTGTAGTTGTCGTCGGACTCCGAGTCGATCGCGTAGAGCGTGTCGTTCCTGTCGATGTAGATGCCGCTGATGCGGCTGAACTGGTACCAAGTATCGAGGAGCTTGCCCTCCTGATCGAAGATCTGGATGCGTCGATTGCCGCGATCGGCGACGAAGAGGCGTCCACGCGAGTCCATCGCCAGCGAATGCGGACCGCGAAACTGCGACGGGCCATAGCCGTACGATCCAAAACTCTTGATGAACTTCCCGTCTGGCGCAAACTTCGAGATACGGCCGATGCCGTTCGGCGGATTCTGATCGAGGAACTGCGCGTTGTGCGCCTCGGAGACGAAGATGCTGCCGTCGGGAGCGACGAGCACGTCATTCGGCTCGGTGAACTTCGCCGGTGGATCGCCCGCCTCACCCGGCGTGCCGAGCGTCAGCAGGAGCTTGCCTTGCGGCGAAAACTTCATCACCGTGTGGCCCTTCGCCTTCCACTCCGGAAATTTCGCGAGCTCCTGCGGTGTCGCCGAACGCGAGTCGGCGACCCAGATGTTTCCCTGTTTATCGACGTCCATGCCGTGCGGCCAGAGGATCTGTCCCGCGCCGAAGCTCGCCACGACCTTGCCGTTCGGATCGAGCTTCACCATCGGATCGACATTCGATCCGACACACGCGTTGGCGCCGCAGCGATCGCCGGCCCAGATGTGCTTGCCGTCGATGTCAACGTGCACGGCGCTCACCGATCCCCACTTGCGATTGTCGGGCAGCGTGCCCCAGTTGCGGATCGTCTCGTAGGGGTTGGGCAGGTTGTTGATCGGCGTGACTTTCGCGTGCTCGGGCGGACCCGACGATCCAGGCGGCGGCCCGGCGGGCCGCGGCGGACCCGGCTGCGGCGGGGCCGGCTGTTGTCCGCCTTCGCCGCCGAAGGCGGCTTCGGCGAGATCTCGCCGGAGCTCGCTCGGTTTGTGGCGAGCGTAGGCGGACGCCGACAGCCAGGCGGCGCTCACTACGGCAAGACTGACGGCGATCATCGTGCGCTTCATGGTGAGAATTCCCCCGGCACAGTGTTGATCGAAATCGCCGCAATTTCTTTGCGCTACAATCGCGCCACTCTCGAATGCCCCGCGAATCTCTATCCGGGCGCAAGCTTGGAAATTATGACGTTGGCCCGCTGGTCGGCAGCGGCGGCATGGGCGAGGTGTATCGCGGCAGGGACACCGCGCTCAATCGCGACGTCGCGATCAAGGTGCTGTTGCCGGCGGTCGCCGCCGATCACGAACGCCTGGCGCGCTTCAACCGCGAAGCCCAGGTGCTGGCCTCGCTCAACCATCCGAATATCGCGCACATTCACGGCCTCGAAGTAGGGGACAGCGGGCCGTTCCTGGTCATGGAATTCGTCGAAGGCCCGACGCTGGCCGATCGCATAGCGCAAGGACCAATCCCACTCGACGAAGCGCTTGCGATGGCGCGGCAGATCGCCGACGCGCTCGAGTCCGCGCACGAGCGCGGCATCATTCATCGCGACCTGAAACCGGCGAACGTCAAGGTGTCAGACGACGGTGCGGTGAAGGTGCTCGACTTCGGACTCGCGAAGGCGATCGATCAGGGATCGGGGGTCGGGGATCTGGGATCAGGGGAGCGCGCCAACTCGCCGACGATTACCACCCCGGCGATGACCCAGGCCGGCCTGATTCTGGGCACCGCCGCGTACATGAGCCCCGAACAGGCCAAAGGCCGCGTCGTCGACAAGCGCAGCGACGTGTGGGCATTTGGCTGCGTGCTCTACGAAATGCTGACTGGCAAGCGCGCGTTCGACGGCGAAGACGTGACCGATACCATCGCCGCGGTGGTGCGCGGCGAGCCGAACTGGTCGGCGCTGCCGCCGGATGTTCCGCCCCAGATCCGGCTACTTCTGAAACGGTGTCTCGAGAAGGATCGTCGCGCGCGCACCTCTGACATCGGCGTGGCACGGTTCCTGATGATCGAGACCCTTGACTCGTCGCCGGCGCAAACGACGGCCGGTGTCCTGCGCGCGCCTCGTCGCAGTGCGGCGGCCGCCCTCGCGACGGGCCTTGTCTTCGGTGCCGCGGTTGTGGCGGCGGTCTGGTGGTCGTCTTCGCAATTGCCGTTGCCCGCGACCCAGCCGGTTCGATTCGTGGTAACGCCGCCTGCGGCGCAACCGTTGCTCTTGCAAGGCAACGATCGCGACATCGTCATCGCCCCCGATGGCTCTTTCGTGGTCTACCGCTCTGGTGATACCGCGCAAATGCGACCGCAGTTGATGATCCGCTCATTGAATGAGATCGAGCCGCGGTCGCTGCCGGGAACAGCCGGCGCGCGCAACCCGTTTCTGTCGCCTGACGGGCGGTGGGTCGGTTTTTTTGTCGGTTCCGAATTGCAAAAAGTTTCGATTGCGGGCGGGTCTCCAGTGCCGATTGCGACTTTGCCAGGTGCGGCGCGAGGCGCAAGTTGGGGAGACGACGATTTTATTGTGTTTGCCACGAGCGACGGCGCCGGTTTACAACGCATTCCGGCGAGCGGAGGAGAGGCAAGATCGCTGACGACACTGGACACCGCGAAACACGAGACACATGTGTATCCCCACGTCCTTCCCGGCAGCAAGTCCGTTCTATTCACGACTTATGACGGCAGCGATTTTCTCAGTGCGCGCGTCGACGCCGTTGAGGTTGTGACCGGCAAGCGAAAGACGGTGCTCGAGGGCGGCTCGGACCCTCATTACGCTTCGGGGTATCTGGTTTATGCCACGGCTAACGCGTCGACCGATGCGCAAAGCCGCTTCCGAGCCTCCTTAAGGGCGGTGAGGTTCGATGCGTCGCGGGTCGGGGTCCTTGGCGACTCAGTGAGCGTTGTGGAGCCGTTAGCGATGGGCACCACTGGAGCGGCCAACTACAGTGTTTCGTCGCGCGGTGACCTGGTGTTCGTGCCGGCGGGGGCCGGCATCGCCGGGTCCCAGCAACGCAACCTGGTATGGGTGGACAGAAAAGGACTGGAAATCGCGATTCCCGCCCCGCAACGAAGCTACGCGCTCGGGCGAATTTCTCCCGATGGCAACCGCATCCTCCTCGACATCCGCGATCAGACCAACGACGTGTGGATCTGGGACATCAGCCGTCAGACGCTGACGCCCCTGAACCGCGATCCCGCGCAGGACTTGAGTCCGGTGTGGACACCCGATGGCAAGCGAGTGTTGTGGACATCGACGCGAAACGGCGGCAACCCGAATCTCTATTGGCAAGCCGCAGATGGCACCGGTACGGCAGATCGCCTGACGATTAACCAGAGAAACCAGTTTCCCACGTCGATCTCGCCCGACGGCAACACCGTCGTCCTGTTCGGAGCGAATGGTGCCGCTACGGACATTTTTTCGGTGGACCTCCGCGAGCCTGGCCGGCCGCATAAGCCGCTCGTTTCCACAGCGGCATTTGATTTTGGCGGTGAGATTTCGCCTGACGGCAAGTGGCTGGCATATCACTCGAACGAGTCGGGTGAACCTCAAGTTTTAGTCAGGCCTTTTCCAAATGTGCAGGACGGAAGAACGCAAATCTCGACCAGTGGAGGCACTCGCGCGGCGTGGTCGCGCAACGGACGAGAATTGTTCTATCTCGACAAGGATGGCTTCCTGACCGTTGTCGCAGTCCAGCAAACCACGCAAGGCAGCTTTTCAGCCGGCGTGCCCGTGAAAATCCTCAACACGAAATATTTTCTGGGATCGACGGTTCTCGGGTTGGACCTCCGCGCCTACGACGTGTCGCCAGATGGTCAACGCTTCCTGATGATCAAGGACGATGCCGAACGCAGTGCGGCGCCGCCCCTGGCCACCATGGTGGTCGTGCTGGATTGGCTACAGGAGCTGAAGGCGCGTCTGCCTACTCCCTGAGCTCGACGATCGTTGCGCCGCCGCCGCCCTGGTTCTCGGGAGCGGCGTAATATTTTTCAACCTGCGGATGCGTTTTCAGGAAGGCCCCGATACCCTTGCGCAACTGTCCGGTGCCGTGGCCGTGGACGATGCGCACTTCGTGGAGATCGGTGACGAGGGTGTCGTCAAGGAAACGCGAGACGCGATCGACCGCCTGATCGACGGTCATGCCGATCACGTTGATTTCGCTGAGCATGCCTTCACGGGGCTTCAGCTCGACGTTGACGCGAACCTTCGCGGCAGTCTTCTTCGAAGGCGGACCACCGATGACCCGCAGCTCCTTGACCTTGGCGTGGATACGCTTCCCGCGCACGTCAATTTCCACGCGGTTGCCGTCGATCGAGATCACGACCCCTTCGAGTCCGAGTCCGCCAACAGTGACCCTCGATCCGACTTCCGGCTCAGACGTTTCGACAGCGGCGGCCGCGGCCGCCGCCGCAGTCGACACCGATGCCGGCTGGCGCAGATCCTCAACGATGCGATCGATCTCCGCTCGCGCCCCGGCGCGCGCCGATCCCGTCTCGCCGGTGTTGATGGCCGCGCGCAGCGACGCCTTCTCCGCGATCGCCTCCGACTTCTCTTTCAGCTGCTCGATCACCGCATCGACGTCGCGCCTGGCCTGGCGCAGACGCTCGTCGAGTCGCTCGTTCAGGCGTTTCTTGAACACTTCTTCACGCTCGGCAAGGGACTTCTCGCGTTTCGAAAGCTCGGCGTTGGTCTCATTGAAAGCGCGACGCTCGCGTTCGAGCTTGACGCGATCGCTCTCGAGCGCGCGGGCCTGCGCATCGAGGCGCGACAGGTGCGCCTGCAGCCGCTTCTGATCGTCGCTGAGGTAGCCGCGCGCCGCGGCGATGACCGATGACGGCATGCCGAGGCGCTGCGCCATCTCGATCGCGAGGCTGCGGCCCGGCGCGCCGTAGAGCAGCTTGTAGGTCGGCGCGAAGTTATGCGGATCGAAGGCAAACGCCGCCACCGCGACGCCTTCGGTGCCGATGCCCCACGTCTTCACCGCATCGAAATGCGTCGTCGCGACGATGAGCGCGCCGCGCTGGCGGAAGTGCTGGACGATCGCGGTGGCGAGCGCGCCGCCTTCGTTGGGATCGGTACCCGTGCCGACTTCGTCCAGCAGGACGAGGGCCGGCATCTGCAGATCGCGGTCCATCGACACCAGGTTCCTGATGTGCGACGAGAACGTGCTGAGGCTCGCCTCGATCGATTGTTCGTCGCCGATGTCTGCGAACACCGAGCGGAATACCGGCAGCTTCGCCACCGTGGCCGGCACGTGCAGGCCGGCTTGCGCCATCAGCGCGAAGAGTCCCGCCGTCTTGAGCGCGACGGTCTTGCCTCCCGTATTTGGCCCGGTGATCAGCAGCACGCGGTTCGGCGGATCGAGGAGCACATCTACCGGCACTGCGTGTTCGAGCATGGGGTGGCGCGCCGCTTTCAATTGCAGGCTCGTGTCGATCGTGAACTCGGGCTCGATGCCATTGACCTTCGCGCTGTAACGCGCCTTGGCCTGCAGGACGTCGAGCGCGCGCGCCACTTCACGGCTGATGCTCATGTCGGCCGGCCGGGCTCGAAAACGGTCCGTCAGCTCGAGCAGGATGCGGAGGATCTCTTCGCGCTCGCGATCCTCGAGCTCGACGATGTCGTTGTTGATCTCGACGGTGGCGGACGGCTCCATGAACAGCGTCGCGCCGGTCGTCGACGAACCGTGGACGATGCCGGGCACGTTGCCGCGATGTTCGGCCCGCACCATCAACACGAACCGTCCGTTGCGCTCGGTGATGACTTCGTCCTGCAGGTACTTCGCCGCGGAGCCGCGCGTGTATTGCTCGAGCGTGCCGCGAAGCTTCTGCCGCTTCTGGCGCAGCTCGGTGCGGATCCGCTTCAGCTCGGGGCTCGCGCTGTCGAGCACGTCGCCGCCCGGATCGATCGCGTCGCGCACCGCCGCCACTTCACCCTTGAACGCAGTGACCTTCGAGACGAGCTCGCGAAGGATTGGGAAGTCGTCGCCGGTGCCCACCCCACCGCGCAAAGTCCGCGCGGCGGCGGCCCCGGCGCGGCCGATGCCGGCGCTCGCCTGATCGACGGAGTCGACGAAGTCGGCGACCATGCGCAGCTGCAGCGGCTCGAGCGGGCGGCCCTGCACGTCGAGCTGAGCCAGCGCCTCGGGCAACGCTTCGCCAGCGCGGAGCGGAAAGAGCGGATGGCGCTCGAGAAACCCGACCGTCTCGCTTGTCGCCGCCTGGGCGGCCACGACGACCTTCAGATCGCTCGACGGCTCGAGCTCGGACAGCGACGCCGAGCCAAGCGGCGTCAGCGCGAGCTCGGTGACCGCCTCGACGATGCGATCGAATTCCAGCGTTCGGGCGGATTGCATCAGTGGCTTCAGACCGGCGTCGACACCTCCATTCTAGCGCCCGCCTTTGATCAAGGTTGAGATCTCCCTGACGAAAAACGTCGCTGAAGCAACGGGATAGAACGATTGCGCCCAGAAATCAGTGCCAATTCCGGCAGACCCATCGGCATCTCACTTGCTGGTTCGGTGGCGGGTGAGTTCATGGATCAACTCAAGTTTTTGCTAGCTGCCCTCATGCTGGTCGGGGCGGCGTTCGTCGGGCGTCAATCTTTCGAGGATGCGATCGCTCGTAGTCCCCTGCCGACGAACGTGCCGACGACTTCGGCGAGCGCACCTCCTGCGGCTCCTGCGGACAAGAAGGAGGCGACGGTTGCACTACCTCCGAACAAGACCGCGCGCGCAAAGAACGCCGAGAACGCGGTGAGCATCAAGGCGGCGTCGCGCGAGGTGCGCCGTGCGGAACAGCCACGCCGCCTGGCCTTGGCGGAGTCGGCGACGCTCACAGCGCCACGCGTCAAAGCGGTGGTCGTCGCGAGCGCGCCTCCCCGCCGCCTTACGCTGTCAGTTGCGACGCCGGACTATGAGCGTCGTGTGGCCGATGCGGCGTCGATCGGTGCCGAGGAGCCCAATCGCGCAGTCTTCAGACTCGAGCACATCGCCGCAGTCGAGCCCGGTCGTCCAGAGGCGTACGAGACGCTGGCGGCAATCCATCTTCGACAGGGCGACTTCTACCAGGCGTACGAGATGTTTGACTCGGCGATTCGAAACGGCGGCAAGGCGACGTTTTCCATGATGCACGATCACACCAGGGGCAATTTC
>Ga0310884_10000097_pt1 | contig 17165 bp, 11 predicted proteins | sample T60D1metaG_FD_203446 | JGI IMG/M metagenome (GOLD analysis project Ga0310884, IMG submission 203446) | Lab incubated soil microbial communities from West Virginia University Organic Research Farm, Morgantown, WV, United States - T60D1 | ecosystem: Environmental > Terrestrial > Soil >...
GCGTCAGCGGGCGCGAGACAAGCGGGGCGCCGGTCTTTCGATTATCTCTCTCGACGAAAACGTCATCGCTCCGCAGCCAGCAGTTGATGTCGTCGCGCTCGACGACGCGCTCGCGCGCCTCGCGGCGGTCGATTCGCAACAAAGCCGGATCGTCGAACTTCGATTCTTTGCCGGCTTATCGGTCAAGGAAACCGCCGAGGCCCTCGGTGTCTCCCCGGCAACCGTGAAGCGTGACTGGGCCACGGCGAAACTGTGGCTGTATCACGAGCTCACAACGAGATGAACACGCTGCACGACTGGCCGCGAGTGAAACGCGTGCTCGAAGGTGCGCTGGCATGCGAGGACTGCGACCGGCAGGCCTATCTCAGTGAAGCCTGCGGAGCCGATACGATGCTGCGCGCGCGGGTCGATAACCTGCTGGTCGCCCGCGACCATGTAGCGAGCTTTCTGGAGACGCCGGCGGTGTTGATGCTGGAATCACAGGTCCGCGAGGATCTGACCGGCCGCTTGGTGGACTCTTATCAGCTGATATCGCGCCTGGGTGCGGGCGGCATGGGCGAAATCTATCTTGCCCATGACACCAAACTCGATCGGCCGGTGGCACTCAAGTTCCTATCGCCCAAGTTTGCCGCCGACCGCGACCGGTTCCGACGGTTTCATCAGGAAGCCCGGGCGGCGTCGAGTTTGAACCACCCGCATATCGTCGTTGTGCACGATTTCGGCGAGATCGATGACCGCCCGTACATCGTCACCGAGTTCATCGAGGGTGAGACGCTTCGGCACCGGTTACAGCGTGGTCCCCTGCCGATGCGGGACGTTGTGGATATCGGTATTCAGATCGCCAGCGCTCTGGCGGCGGCTCATAGCCGCGGTCTCGTGCATCGGGATATCAAGCCCGAAAACATCATGCTGCGACCGGACGGCTACGCAAAAGTTCTCGACTTCGGACTGGCGAAGCTCGCGGCCGAGACCGGATCCTCCGACCAAATGGAGTCGTGCACGAAACCGGGCACGGTGGTCGGAACGCCGCGTTACATGTCGCCAGAGCAGATGCGCGGCCTCGACGTGGACGCGCGCAGTGACGTGTGGAGTCTCGGCGTCGTGCTGTACGAGATGGCGACGGGTCGGCTTCCGTTTGCCGAAGATGCCGCCGCACCGGCGCTCGATTGTGATCTTCCGCCCGAGCTGCTCACCATGATCCGCCAGGCGCTGCAAACGGTTCGTGATCTCCGCCAGCCGAGCGCCGCGAGCCTGTGCGCGGATCTCAAGCGCTTACGAACAGAGATCGCGCCTTTGCACTCACGTTTCCGAACATGGACGATGGCCGTCCTACTGGCCGTTGCGCTGGGCGCGCTTCTAAGCGTCGCGCTAATGCGCCGCGATCGCGCGACGGTCTCGACTGGTGGTGTACAGAAGAGCGTGGCAGTGCTGCCGTTCGACAACGTCAACGGCAACGCTGACATCGACTACCTCCGGCTGGCGCTGGCGGACGAAGTCGCCACGGCGCTCAGCTGGACGCCGTCACTCGCGGTTCGCCCGATGGCGGCATCGAGGAAATTCGTCGGCGGCGGCATCAGTCCGCAGCAGGCAGGCGAGCAATTACGCGTCGGCAAGATCGTGACCGGCCACTTCTCGACACATCAATCCGAGTTGCGCATCACGATCGAAGCGATCGAAGTTGACGGCAACCGGCTGCTCTGGCGTGACTCCATTGCCGCGAAGATGGATGATTCGCTCGCGCTTCGCGATCGGCTTGCGTCGCTGATCCGAAATCAACTGTTTCCGGCGCTGGGCGCAGGCCCACCAGATGCCCCCCAGGCGCGACCGAGGAACGCCGAAGCGTACGCCGTCTACCTCAAGAGCCTCGCGATCTCGAGCGACCCGACACCAAACCGGGAGGCGATCGCGATGCTCGAACGCGCGAGTGTGATCGACCCTGATTACGCCGCCACGTGGCTCTCGCTCGCGGACCGTTATTACTATGAGGGACATTACGGCGGCGGCGGAAGCGCTGCGCTGCGTCGCTCGGAAGCCTCGGCGCGGCAGGCACTGGCGCTTGATCCTAATTACATGAACGCGGCCGTCCGCTTGCTCACGCTGCAGGTCGAGGCTGGCCGTCTTCAGGACGGCTACGATGGCGCGCGGCAACTCGTGGACCAGCACCCCGATAGTGGTGAAGCCCATTTCGTCTTGAGTTATGTCCTGCGATATGGCGGGCTGCTTGAGGAATCCGCGAGCGAGTGCGAGCAAGCTGTCTCGCGCGACCCGACGAATCCTTTGTTTCGTTCGTGCGGCGCACCGTTGATGTTGCTCGGCCAGTACGATCGGGCGCTTGATTACACTCGTCTCGACAGTGGCTCGGAGTGGGCGATGGTGATTACGCGTTTGATCTATCAGCGGATGGGCAGGCGTGCTGACGCACGCGCGCAGCACGCTCGACTGCCTCCAGAGTATCTCCGCGGAATAACGCCCGACATGTTCTACGGCCTGCTCTCGCGATGTCTCGCAGGCAGTCCAGCCGACAAGCAAGGACAGGTGACTGATGCTGACGTCAGGAGCTTCCTGAGCGTGCGCGAGGATCCCGAGCCCCTGTACTTCTGGGCGAGCGATCTCGCGCACTGTGGTCACACCAAGGCGGCCATGCAGCTGCTGCGCGAATCAATCCGTCGAAACTTCTGCGCGGCGGCGATCGAAATCGACCCGATGTTCGCCGCAATTCGTAACAGCGCCGAATACGGCGAGCTCCTTGCCGCGGCGCGGGCGTGCCGCGCTCGATTCGGCGAACATGTCATCGCCAGAGCACACACGCCCGGAACCCATTGAGCCCTTCGGCTCACGCACGCTTCGAACGTCGAGAAAATTTGCAGAGCGATGTCGATTTCCGACAAGCTCGTTCGTCGTCCCAATGAGACGCCAAAAAGGGCCGGCTCAAACAAGGAGACTCACGATGCGGGTTATGGTGTTCGCGAAAGCAACCGAGGGCGGAGAGAAAGGGATGGAACCCACGCCCGAGATGATCGAGGCGTTCAAGGCAATGGACCAGTTCACCGAGGAGCTGGTCAAGGCAGGGGTCTTTGTCGCCGCCGCCGGACTCAAAAACGGCGCCCAGGCCAAGCGCATCGTCTTCGATGGTCCCGGCCGCACGGTTATCGACGGGCCGTTCGCCGAGACGCGCGAGCTGGTCGTCGGCTTTTCGATCTGGGAGGTCAAGGACATGGACGAGGCCATGGCCTGGGCGAAGCGCAGCCCCAATCCGATGCCGGGCAAGAGCGAGATCGAGATCCGGCCCTTCTACGAGGCGGCTGATCTCGCCGAGTTTGTGACGCCCGAGGAACTCTCGGCGCCCCGGGACGGGGAGCGCGGGAAACTCGGCGTCGCCTGATATTTCCTTCGCTCGCTGATTCGTTGGTGAGCTTCGGCCGGCTGGCTTGTCTCCCTTGCGGCCTTGGCCGAGAATGCGGTGTGACCGCAGGCGAAACGAACCAGGCGATCGAAGCCACCTTTCGCATTGAACGGGCCAGGCTCATCGCGGGCCTGGCCCGCGTGGTGCGGAACGTCGACCTTGCCGAGGAGCTGGCGCAGGATGCGCTGGTCGTCGCTCTGTCCGAATGGCCGAGGACCGGCGTTCCCACCAATCCGGGGGCCTGGCTGATGGCCGTTGCCAAACGGCGCGCCATCGACGCCTTCCGGCGCGACAAGATGCGCGAGCGCAATCACAAGGAGATCGCGCGGCGGCTGGACGAGACGTCCGACGACGCGGCTGCGGCGATCGAAGCGGCAATGGACGACGATCTCGGCGACGAGTTGCTCGGTCTCATCTTCACGGCCTGCCATCCCATCCTGTCGCCCGCCGCCCGCGCGGCGCTGACGCTCAAGGTGGTCGGCGGCCTGACGACCGACGAGATCGCCCGCGCCTTCCTGGCGAGCGAGACGACGATTGCCCAGCGCATCGTCCGCGCGAAGAAGGCGATCGCAAAGGCCGGATTGACCTTTGAGGTGCCGCGTGGCGCCGAACGTGCGGCACGGCTGCCCTCGGTGCTCGAGGTCATCTACCTCATTTTCAATGAAGGCTATGCGGCGACGGCGGGCGACGACCTCGTCCGGCCCGGCTTGTGCCTCGAGGCGCAACGGCTCGGCCGCATATTGGCCGGACTGATGCCCGAGGATGCCGAAGTGCTCGGCCTGTTGGCGCTGATGGAGATCCAGGCGTCGCGGCTGTCGGCGCGTAGCGGACCGGATGGCGCCTCCATACCGCTCACCGAGCAGGATCGCGCGCGCTGGGACCATTTGCTGATCGGCCGGGGGCTCGATGCGCTCGCCCGCGCCGAAGCGCTGGGTGGTGCCGGTCCCTATGTGATGCAAGCTGCGCTCGCCGCCTGCCACGCTCGCGCGCGTTCGGCGGCCGATACCGACTGGCCGCGCGTCGCCGCCCTCTATGATCGGCTGCGCGTCTTGGTGCCCTCGCCCGTGGTCGATCTCAATCGCGCGATCGCCCACAGCATGGCCTTCGGGCCCGAAGCGGGCCTCAGGCTGGTGGACGAGATCGCCGACGCCGACGCCTTGCGCGACTACGCGCCGTTGCCGGCGGCACGGGGCGACTTTCTGTTCCGGGCCGGTCGACTGGCCGAGGCGCGTTCAGAATTCACGGCTGCCGCAACGCTTACGCGCAACGCGCGGGAAAGGGCGTTTCTTCTCGCACGGGCGGACGCTTGCGACTGCGAACACTAAATCCTGTTTCTGAGTCGGCGTTCCGCCAGTCAAGAGCTGGTCCGCTCCCGACCAACCCGTCAGCTCCAAGTCGCAACTGATCGAGATGTCGCAGCCATCTCGCGCCCGTCGCTTCACCTCTTCAGGCCCGCCGTCCAATTCTGGAGGAGCGTGAGCGGTCGCCTGCCGCTGTCGGGCGGAACCCGGACGATGAGGAACCGCTGGCCGTCGGCCGCCACATCGAAGTCGATGACTCGGGGCCTTCGTCGCATCATCGGGAGCTCGAAGAGCGGCCGTGGCTCACGTCGGTCGAGGTTCCGCTGCAGAGGAACCTCGACGGCCATCATCCTGCGGCTGGCGTCGATGAAGAACAGCTCCTTGCCGTCGCCGCGCCACTTCGGCCCGATTCCGCCGGTGTTCGACACGCGTATCGCATCGCCGGCGGGTGGGAAGGACCGGACGAAGATTTCGGGCTGACCCGTCTCGTTCGAGTTGTAGGCGATCCGTTGTCCGTCGGGAGACATCTGCGTCCCCCATTCTCTGAACGGCGTCTTGACCAAGGCAGCGAGATTTCTGCCGGGTGCCAGCTGCCACAAGTCCTCCGACTCGGGACGCGAGTCGCTCAGAATTAATGCGCCTTCGCGCGACCACGTTGTGGCGTAGGGCGCGCTGTCCCAGCCGAGCACACTCTCCTCGGTTCCCACGCCAGTGGATCGTTTTCGATACAACTCGTATCGTCCTGTTCTATCGGAATGAAAATAGACCCATTCGTCGTCGGGAGACCACAGCGGAAAGCCGTCGTTTCCGGGGTGATTTGTCAGCGCGAATCCGGTGCCGGTGCCGATATCGTAGACCCACACATCGGCCGTATCCTTCTCGCCGAAGTTCATGACGGCGATGCGGCGTCCGTCGTGTGACAACGTCGGTACGGAGAAGTCCCCGCGAATCCTGGGTGCGTCGACCGGCCGGCCGCTGCGGTCGAGCCATGCGAGCTCGGTGACGAGTCGCTGCGCGTACACAAGGATCCCGGTCGCGGACAGCGAAAAGACCCCTATGCTATCAGCCAGCGGCGTCGCCTCTGCCTTCAAGCGCGCGCGGCCATCATCGAAGGGCGCGGCCATCAACCTGCCCTCTTGCATGAACACCAGGTGCGCCTCCGTGATCCCCACTCCTCTGATGCGTCCAGGAGGCCCCGATATCGTCCTCACCAGCTCCGAGCGTTTCGAGCCGAGCGAGGTGGCATAGATACCGCGCACGGACGGATCGCTGTTCGCAATCATGTAAAATAGCAGCCGCCGTCCATCACGCAGGAACACCGGCGAACCATGGCCCTCCTCGCCGCGCGTCGAGTCCAGCTCCGTCACTGGAAACGAATCGCCGCCCGCCGCCGAAACCCCGCGGAGGCTGCTGCCGAAGCCACCGAACACAATGACGTCCCCTGCGCCCCAGGCGCCCTCGCTGGCGCTGACCGGGCTGCAGAGGCGACGCGGCGTGCCGCCGGACGCCTCGATTTTCATGAGTGAATTTCCCGCAAAGAATGCGACGGTGCGACTGTCCGGCGACCAGAACGGAAACCGGGCTCCGTCCGTTCCGGGAAGGGGCCGCGCCGGCGCGCCGTTCAACGGCTGAATCCAGAGCCACTCTTTCGAGTCGTCGCTCGACCGAGCCACGTACGCGAGGCTGCGACCGTCCGGCGAGATCGCAAGACCGAGGTCGAGGTTCAAGGCGACGTTCGGAGGCGGCGTGAGCTGCGACTGCACCATCGGGGCAGGATTGCTGGGCAATAGAAGCCACGCAGCAAGCGCCACCGTCACGGTGGCGATTCCGCCACCGACGAGCCAGGCCCCACGTCGGTCTCGCTGCCGTTCGGATTGCCGGCCGTTTGCTTCGGCGACGTTCAAGCTGCGAAGATGAAACGCAAGATCCTGCGCGGACTGGAAGCGCTCTTGCGGTTCCTTCTCGAGGCAGTGAGCGATGATTCGGCGCAGGTCGGGCCTGATCGCCTCCAAGTCGCGTGGTTCTTCGTTCAGAATCGCCGCCGTCAGCTGCGGAGCAGTGTGGCCCTCGAATGATCGCCGGCCGACGACCATTTCGTAGAACACACAGCCGAACGAGAAAAGATCGCTACGCGCGTCGACCGTACCGCCGGCGGCTTGTTCCGGCGACATGTAGCCAAAAGTTCCGGCGGGATCGTCATCGCCCGTGTGCCGGTCGGCTTCCTCCAGAGCGATCGGCGCCAGTGTTTTTGCCAGCCCGAAGTCCAGCACCTTCACCGCGCCGTCCGTGGTGATGAACACGTTCTCCGGCTTGAGGTCGCGATGGACGATGCATTTGGCATGAGCGGCGGCGAGGGCATCCGCAATTGCTGCGCCGATCTCCACGGCTTTGCGAATCGGCAGCGGCCCTCCCCCCAGACGGGTGCGCAGCGTCTCACCTTCGAGCAGTTCCATCACGGCGTACAGACGGCCGTGGGACTCGCCGACGTCATAAAGGGATCGAATGTTCGGATGCGACATCGCGGCGACGGCACGCGCCTCCCGCTCGAAGCGGCTGCGCGCGTCCGTGCTCTGCGTGACGAGGGCGGGCAGAATCTTGATCGCGACATCGCGCCCCAGACGCGAATCATGCGCGCGGTACACCTCGCCCATGCCGCCCGCACCGATCAGCGCGAGGACCTCGTAGGACCCAACGCGTTCGCCCACCAACGAAAGAAGGTTGTCCTGCATCAACAGGTGCGCGGCGTCGCGCAGTGCCCCGGCATTCAGAAAGTCGCCGGCTGCGGCCTCGCTCGCCAGCAGCGACTGCACCTCCTCGCGCAGCGCCTCATCGCCCTCGCAGGCTTCGCGAAGAAAAGCGACGCGCTCTTCGGACGGCAGGACTGATGCCGCTTCATGCAACCTGGCGACGCGTTCCCACTGCTCAGCGGTCATTCGTTCTCCGCTCCAGCTCGCGATGCAGCCATGCGCGGGCCAGCTGCCAGTCGTGCCGCACGGTTCGAGACGAAATGTCGAGGACATCGGCGACTTCCTGCTCCGTCATGCCGCCGAAGTAGCGCAACTCTACCACCCGTCCCTGCCGCGGGCTGAGTACGGCGAGGCGCTCCAGCGCCTCATCGAGCGCGAGCAGATCGGCGCTCCTCGTCACTCCCGCGAGGGTCTGTTCGTCGAGCGGGATCGGTCGCACCCCTCCGCCGCGTTTGAGGTTGTCTCGGGCGCGAGCGAAATCAACCAGGATGCGCCGCATGGCCCCGGCAGAGACGGCGTAGAAATGCGCCCGGTTCTGCCACTGCACGCCACGTGCGCCAACCAGCCGCAGATACGCCTCATTGATGAGCGCGCTTGTCTGCAACGTGTGACCCGCACGTTCCCGGCCCATGTAGCGCGCGGCGAGGCGTCGCAGTTCCGCGTACACCAGCGGCATCAACCGCTGAAGCGCGGTCTCGTCCCCGTCGCTCCAGGCCAGGAGCAGACGGGTCACGTCCGACGGAGAGGTTCCGCCCATCGGTTCTCCGTTGCCGCTTTTCCCGACGAATTCCGCTTACCAGGCATGGTTCTCGTGCCTGGATCCCGTTCATCCGCGCGTGTCGGGCGCATCGTACTGCCGGTCGTCGTCGTCGCCATGTGGACGGTGGCCGTTCGCGGGCGCGCTGATACCGGGACGACCCGCAACATTGCCACAGTCCTGGGCACTGCGTCGAACGCCGCAACCAAACCCGGGAAGTCGCAGGAATCCACAATCGCGATTCCGTTCGAATCGAAGCGGGACTTTCTCGTCGTCGTCGAGGGTACCATCGGCCGTCTCGAGCGATTGAAGCTGCTCGTCGACACCGGCCACCATCAGACGACCATCGACAGCCGGATCGCGCAAACGCTGGGGCTTACCCCCAGCCCTGCCTACGTGGAAGCCTTCGGACATCAGATCGCTGCCGGGCGAGTGATCGTGCCGTGGGTGAAAGTCGGACCGCTGAAGAGCCTCGATCTACCAGTGCTGGTGACGGATCTTCGTCACGCAGGCCCCGGCACAGGACTGCAGGCGGACGCGATCGTCGGTCTCGACTTCCTGCGAGGAACCTGCGTCAGCATCGATTACCGCCGGCGGGAGCTCACAATTGGACGTCTCGACACGTGGGACTTCAGCATCGCGTTACAGTCGCAGCGCCGATACCCGATCGTCACGTCGATTATTGATGGCATCAGGTATCGGGTCCTGGTCGATACCGGTGCAGAGATGATTGTCCTCTTCAGTCGCGCCGTGGCTCTGGCCAAGATTCAGTTCGACGGTGTGGTTGCGGGTGATCACCTCGCGGGAACGGCATTGTTGCGACGATTCACTGCCGAGACCGTCCGCCTCGGCGATCTTGAAATGTGGCGGGTGCCCGTGTTCGTGGCGCCCGGCGGGGCAAACCTCGAGTATGACGGCGTGATCGGCCCTCGTTGGCTCACCTCCACCCGCCTGCAGCTGGATCTGGAGCGGATGGTGCTCAGCTGGGACAAGTGACGGCACGGAAAGCGCGGATGGCCGCCCTTGGGTTGGCGACGGTGAATCTGCGGCGTCGAGCGGGTGCAAAACACACCATCGGAACTTGTCGACGACAATGAGATTGCTGCCGGCGCTGTCAACCATGGAAGATATGAGTGACCGCGGACCTGCGGTTCGACGTCAGCTTTCGCGAAGTGCGGCAGTCGGTGCGAGCGCCGCGGCACGTCGCGCCGGCAAGTACAACGACACCGCGGCGATGACGAAGAAGACGAGACCCATGATGACGTAGGTCGCCGGATCCGTCGGTCTCACGCCGACGAGCATCGACCGCATCGCGCGCGTGAGGAGGAACGCGCTTGGCAACCCGATCGCGATCCCGGCGACGCTGAGGCGCAGCCCGTAGACCATGATCAAACGCCGGATGCGGCCGGGCGATGCGCCGAGCGCCATGCGCACCCCAATCTCCGCGGTTCGTTGCCGGACCATCGTCGACAGCACGCCGAAGAGCCCGACGCCGACGAGCGCGGCGGCGACGATCGCGAACACGGCCATCAGCACGAGAGAGAATCTCGTGGTCGACTGTGCGCGGCTGACGAGAGCGCTCATCGGCTGCATCTCGTTGATCAGCCACTGCGGATCCGTTTCTGCGACGACCGCTCGCACCACACGTGAGATGTGCGCGGGATCGCCAGCCGTGCGCACCGCCCAACGGGTCGCTCCCCCGCCACCGAGAAAGCGCTCCGCGAAGTAGACCTGCTCGCGGCCTGGATCCGACAGCGAGGTAACACGCTGGTGGCCGACGACGCCGATGATCTCAACCCATTCCGGTTCGACGGTACGAATACGGATAAGGATTCGCTTGCCGAGCGCCTCGTCGTTCGGAAACGCCTTCGACGCGAGCATCGTGTCGACAACGGCGAGATTCCGCTTCGGATCGTTGTCGGCCTCAGTGAACGTTCGTCCCGCAACGAGCGGGGTGCGCATCGTGTCGAAATAGCCGGGACGCACTATCTGCCAATCGACCGCCTGGTATTTCGTGTTGTCGGTGAGCGCGTCTTCGAGTCCCCACCGGATGGTGCTGAAATTCCCGGCGAGCGGAAACGGATTCGCAGCGGTGACACTGGTCACGCCCGGGATCGCGCGCAACCGCTCCTCGAGCTGACGCTGCAGCGCCGTACGTTGCTCGGCGGGACCGGGACGACCACCCAAAAGCTGGAACGTCATCAGCCCGTCTGGGTCGAATCCCGGATCGACACGGCGTATTTCGCGGAAGCTGCGGAACATCAATCCCGAACCGACGAGCAGGACGAAACACAACGCGACTTCGAGCACGACGATGGCGCCGCCGAACCGGCGGCCGCGACCGGCAAGGCCGCCACTGCGTCCGCCGCCGCTCAACGCGCGCACGAGATCGACGCGGAAGGCGCTCACCGCGGGCACGACCGCGAACACGATTGCCGCGGTCAGGGCAATGATCGCGGTGAAACTCACAACGACCAGGTCGATCGCAACAGTGTCGGCGCGCGGGATGTTATCCGGCGCGAGCGCCAGCAACTGCCGGACTCCAAACCACGCGAGTGCGACTCCACCCACGGTGCCGAGACCGGTCAGCACGATCGCTTCGATCAGAAGTTGCCGTATCACACGCCAGCGTCCAGCACCGAGCGCCGAGCGCATGGCGATCTCCGGCGCGCGCAGCGACGCGCGGACGAGAAGCAGATTGGCGACGTTGGCGCACGCGATCAGCAACAGGAACGTCACCGCGCCCATCAACGCGAGAATCGCCGGACGGACTTCGCCGACCAGTGTCCGGTGCATCGGTTCGAGCCGCGCATAAAAGCCGGACCCACGCGAGATCGCGTGTTCGGCGCGAATCTTCGCGGCCACCGCTTCCACGTCCTGCTGCGCGCGCTCGAGCGTCGCGCCGTCGCGCAAACGTCCGATTGGGCGCAGCCCGAACGTATTGCGGTTCGCGTTGTCGTAGGAGAGACGGTTGGCGATCCAGATGTCCGGCCGCCGTTCCACGTTCGTCTGTGGCGGCAGGAGCAGCTCCGTGCCGGGCCCGAGCACGCCGACGATCTCGGGACGCGGGCCGGCAGGCAACCGCTGTCCGATAACCGTGCGATCGCCGCCATAGCGACGCTGCCAGTATTCGTGGCTCAGGATCGCGAAGGTCGGAAGCGGCGCCGTGGCGACGCCAAACTGCGGCGTCGAGGCAAGCGGCTGCGGCATGCCGTCCGTCTCCTGGAAGTCACGTCCCAGGACAACGCGCTGTCCGAGCAATCGGAAGAAGTTCGTCGTGACCAGGGCGAGCCGGATCTGCTCCGGCGAGCCGTCCGCGCCCGGCAGCACCTGCCGCGACGTACGGAACGCCGCCATGTCCTCGAACGATCCCTTCGCGCCGTCGCGAATATCGAAAAAGTTCTCAGTGGAAAGCGGCATGCCGAGGTTATTGCGATTTCGCAAGTCCATGTACACGACGACGAGGCGATCGGGGCGATCGTAGGGCAGCGGGCGCAGCAGCACGGCATTGGCGACGCTGAAGATGGCCGTGCTCGCGCCGACCCCGAGCGCGATCGTTGCGACGGCGGCGATGGTGAAGACCGGGCTTCGGCGGAGCGTGCGCCAGGCAAACGACAGATCGCGCAAGAGCATAGAAACCTTTGTTCGCGAGCTTGACCGTCAGGGTGAGGACTCGGCGACGGCGAGTTCGGCGTTCACAGTCTAATGCGTTGCGCGCAGCCCGTCTCATGCGAGCAACCCGCACCGATCGCGCCACCTTCAGTTCTTCGCACCGCTCGCGTTGCTCGTCAGACTCTCCAGCCACCCGAGGACGATCGTCTGCAGGGCGATCCGGCGATCGGAGAAGCTGTGATCGGTCTCCACGGCTGCGTGCTGCAGCGCAGCGGAACCGTGCTTCCGCAGCGCCGCCGCCAGGGCGTCCATATCCGTGCGGTTCTGATCGTTCGCTGTCACGATCAACACGGCGCGGCCGCGCAGGGCGTCGGCCCAGCGTACGTAATCCCAACCGGTCGCATGCCGCGCGGCCTCGGCGAACAGTTCCGACGCTGTGACGCCGCGGACTGGGTGCAACTGCGTGCTCCACCGCTTCAACCGGATCTCCCGTTCTTTCGGGTCGGAGTTCAGCGTGCCCAGGTTCACCGCCGAAAGCATCGCGATCCCGGCGAGATCCAGGTTCCGGCTGCCCTCGTACCCCGCGAGGAACCCTCCGAAGCTGTGGCCGATCAAAACCACTCGCCGCGGGTCGATGTGGTACTTCGTGGCGGTGGCCGCGTCGCGGAGGAAGCGAACAGCCTCCGCCGTGTCCTCGATCGCCGACAAGAACGAGAACGCGCCGCCCGCGCCCCACATCCCGCGATAATGGAACAGAAGCACGTTCCAGCCCGCGCGGCGTATCGATTGCGCGAGATCGCCGTTCACCTCGTAGCCGGGCAGGCCGTGGAGGAGAACGACCGCTCCGTGCGGGCCGGGGCCGCTGGCCAGATAGAGCGTCGCGTCCAGATTGACACCGTGGCTCGGGAAACTGACAACAGCGAGCGCGGCCGGAAAGTCCTTGTCCGGCGGCGAATCGGCCACGATCGCCGCCGGCACTTGCTGCGCCCGCGCCGAATCTGCGACGAGCGGCGCAGCTCCGAGTATCGCGGCGACGATGATGACGTGGGTCACAGACTTACTCTGCGGTTCTGACGGTCATCCCGACCTGCTGAGCACCTACGAGCCACCCTCGCGCTTGGTCGATGGCGGCACCATTTTCTTCATGCGGAAATAGGTCACGAGATTCCCGTAGTGCTCGACGTTGTGCGACACGTTGCCGAAGAGCGGCTGCACACGCGGGATCTGATTGCCGCCCGCCTTGACCATTTCCGCTGCCGACGCGGCCGTGAGTGAGGCATACACGGCGTCGCAGTATGCGACGGACTCGCTCAGCGCCTTCACAATCGCGGCCTTCGTGGTGGCTGTCTTCTCTAGCGTGCCGTCTGGCACGGGTGGCGCCTCCCCCTTCGAGCGGGCGCAGTAGAAGTAATTGCTGTCGGCGACATGCGCCAGAATCTGGCCGAACGTGCGGACGGTATCGACCGGCTTGAAGCTGTAGTCCGCCTCCGGCATCTGGTCCGCAGACCGCTTGGCATCGGTCGCGTGTGATGCCATTCTCCCAGGAAGCTTCAGTGCGCCGACCGATCCAACCGGGCCGCGCACTTGGACGCGCGCGACTCGCCGCGATCGGCGTCGTCTATCCTATCGCGTGTCGTTCACAACCCTTTCAAGGAGTCGTCCTCGTTCGGAGTTCGAATCGACGGTTTTCAGTGCAGCGAGAAAGGCGGTGCGAATCCGTTCTTCCGCAGGCTGATAACGCGTGATGAATGCGTCGAGCACGCCGGCACACGCGGCATTCGATTCAATCGTTGAGGCTGCGGCAAGGAAGTCGACCTGTCTCGCGGAACTCAGCTCGGATTTCTTTAACACTTCGGTTAGGAGACGGCTTTTCTCTGCGCTGGAACTGATGCGAGTGGCAGCATAGAAGAAGCCATCGTTGTCTTGTAGACCCGCTGTCAATGCCGCATCGAGTGTGCGTCCGAGTTCGGAGCTGGAGCTGATTAGGTCCGACGCGAGCCTGAATGCCGCGTTGATGTCCCCGGCGTCGAGGTGACTGGTTTCAAATAATGCGCGAAAGTACCGGCCGCGAACCGAATCCGTGTAGAGCAACCTGATCTCATCGAGAACGGCATTCACGCCCTTCGCTTCGGCGATCTGCTTCACTCTCTCGCCGGCAGATACCCCTGAGCGTCTGACAAGAAACGGCAATTCGTCGGCAAACCACCTACGTGATTGCTCAGTCCATGGCTCCTCGGCATTGTTGACGAAGTACTTGCGATTCACGGAACCGTGGGACGCACTGATCTCAAGCCGCCGCGAGGACAGAAGACCGCGAGTCTGTATGGTGAGCGAACCGCCATCGGAAACACTTTTTATATCTCGAAGGTCATCGGTGAAGACGACTCTGCCGGTGCTGGTAATGGAACCGCTGCCCATCGCGCCACTCCATCCGGCACGAAAGCTGGGCGTCAGCGCATTCGCCACGTTGGTCGTCGCTTGAGCGAGAAGCGTTGGCGACCGCTGTGGACCGCCCACGACCAGCGCGAACACTGCGGCGAGCGCAAGCGTCACTGTCCAATTCGGCGCCTGGATTCGCTCGGGACCAGACACCTGCAGAATCCGGCGTATTCGATTCAGGAGCGGCCCGTCAGTAGCGGCTAGTCCGACGACTGGCGATGTCGTCCGCTGCCTCTCCAATTCGGCCAGCGCGATTGCATAGTTGTCTCGATCGCCGCAAATGTCGATCGCCAAATCATCGCAACAATGCTCGCGTTCTTCGCGGACCCGAGCGGAGATCCACCAGATCGCAGGATGGTAGAAGAGAACCGCTTCGGCCACTCTCTGAAGAAGATTCACGAGATAGTCGTGACGCCGAACGTGCGCGAGTTCGTGAGCGAGAATCGCCTCCACCTGCGCGGGAGGTAGCTGTGCTACGGCGGCAACGGGCAAGATGATCACGGGACGGAACCATCCAAGGACCGTCGGGACGTCGACCGTATTGAACTCCACGACGCGCACGGCCTTTCGCAGAGCCAGTCGTTGTGCGAGGCGGTTCGCTGGCAGCTGCCACGACGAGGGCGCCCAAGCGAGCGCCGCTTTGTGAAGGCGTCGAATGTGATACCAGCCGCAAAATGCATGCACCAGCAACAGACTGACCCCGGCGAGCCACACAGAGACGAGGAGAGGAAAGTAATCTTCGAGCGCACTGAACCCGGCGCTCTTTGCGAGTGGCTCCTGAGCAATGCGCAAGCCGTCCACCCCGCCCCGTTCTACGACGGTACGACCAGCGTCAACAGGGGCCGACCCGGACCGAAACGATGCCGGTACCGGCTGGGCGGCAAGTGCGAACGCCGTCATGAGGGGGGCCGCCAGCATTGCTGCGAGAGCGAGGCACGCGACGACGTATCGGATGTTTGCGGAACCGAGGCGACAGAATCGCAGTACCGTAACCGCGACAACCGCCACGAGGCTGCCCTGCCAGAGGAAATGAAGAAGTACCCATCCCGCGATTTGTACCCATTCGTTCATCGCGTGCCTCCTCGCCGTTTCTCGAGAAGCTTGCGAATCTCTGCCAATTCTTCTGGCGACGCTCGCTTCGTCGCAAGCGCCTGAACCATCAGTTTTACCGCCGACCCGCCAAACGCACGCTCAACCAGATCTTCCACCAGTTGAAGTTGCGTTTCCTCTTCTGCTGCGGCGGCCGAGTACCGATGTACGCGACCCCACTCTTCCCGCGTCGTGAGCCCCTTCTCCATCATGATTTGAAGGAGTTTCAGCGTTGTCGTATACCCGGACGTGCGTCCTGGGAACATCGCTTCATGAATCTCTCGCACCGTGGAGGGGCCTCGCTCCCAGAGGATGCGAAGGATCGCGAGTTCGCCGTCAGTGGGTCTGGAAAGTGGTGTTCGAGCCATGTCGCGGCCATTCTAACTACGAATTAATTCGTATGTCAACGAAATAATTCGTAGCAGAGGGCCCAACCGCGTCGAACCGCATAAACCCTGGACCGACCGCACCCATCTAAACATGTTGGATCGCCGCCGGGAGATTCGACGATGCATACGTTATTTGCCGATCTTCGTTATGCGTTCCGGGTCATGTCCCGGACACCCTCGTTCGCCGTTGCCGTCGTCACCGTCCTGGCGCTGGGCATCGGCGCCAACACCACGATCTTCAGCGTCGTGAACGCGGTGCTGCTGCGTCCGCTGCCATTCGAGGAGCCCGAACGCCTCGTCCGGATCTTCACCAGGACGCCGGACGGTCGACTCTTCGAGCTCTCGCCAGGCAAGTTCTACGACTGGCAGCGGGATGCGCGGTCGTTCGAGGGCATGGCAATGTATCAATGTTGCGGCTTCAGGGAGCTCGCGCTCACTGGCGCCGATGGCGCGCGAGCGGTACGTGCGACCTCCGTGAGCGAGGGTTTTTTCGAGGTCGTCAAAGCCCGCCCGGCCCTCGGGCGCGTCTTTCGGCAGGAGGAGGACACGCCGGCCGGCAAACACGTCGTCATCCTAAGCGACCGGTTTTGGAGAAGCGAATTCGGTGAAGACCCAAATGTGATCGGTCGCACGGTGAAGCTGAACGACGAAGCGTACACCATCGTCGGTGTCATGCCGGCCGCGGCCTCGGTCGCATCATGGACCGGGATGGCAAGCGACCTCTGGATCCCGCTCGCCCTTACAGACGAGCAGCGCTCCGTCCGTGGAGGTCACAATCGGGACGGCGTCGCGCGCCTGAAGCGAGATGTCGAACTGGCGCAAGCGCAAGCCGAGATCGACGCGATCTCCGCACGGCTCGCGCGTGAGTTTCCCCAAACGGACGGACGAGGCTGGGGAGTCGTGGTGATCCCGATGCAGGAGGAAATCGTCGGCAATAGCCGCACGATGCTGCTCATGTTGCTCGGCGCCGTCGGATTGGTCCTGCTCATCGCCTGCGCCAACGTCGGTAACCTGCTGCTCACTCGCGCCCTCAGCCGACGCAAGGAGATCGCGATTCGCTCGGCGCTTGGCGCGGGACGCGGACGCGTGTTTCAGCAACTGTTGACCGAAGCCTTGCTACTCGCGGGCGCAGGTGGAACGCTCGGGTTGCTGCTCGCATACGGGACGCTGACGTCAGTTTCAACGGTTCTCGCCAACCAGGTGCCGAGGGCGGAGGAAATCTCGATCGATGGACCAGTGCTGCTGTTCGCGGTGGGGATGTCGATGCTCACCGGTATGCTCGCTGGTGCGCTGCCAGCCGTGCGCGCAGGCCGCTACGATATCAACGACGCACTCAAGGAAGGTGGACGGAGCGACGGAGCGATCGGTATCAACCCACGCCGCCTGCTGATTGTGTGCGAGGTCGCGCTGTCGCTGGTGTTGTTGATG
>Ga0310884_10000099_pt1 | contig 17146 bp, 11 predicted proteins | sample T60D1metaG_FD_203446 | JGI IMG/M metagenome (GOLD analysis project Ga0310884, IMG submission 203446) | Lab incubated soil microbial communities from West Virginia University Organic Research Farm, Morgantown, WV, United States - T60D1 | ecosystem: Environmental > Terrestrial > Soil >...
GACGCAAGTCCAGGCTTCGCGCGAATCACCAGCGGCGCGGCCGAGGCGCTGGTGTTGAGAAACGTGATCATCACACGGCCGTCCGGAGTCGCCATCACTTGTGACGGTACGTTGCAACTGATCAGACGATAGCCGAGCGGGAGTACCACGGCGTTGCGTCGAATGCCCAGCGATCGATCGAACACGATCGTGTCGCCGTCACGGTAGTAGCTCTTCGCGTCCTTATAGGTCTTGTCGATCAGCACGCGGCCTTCGCCGCCCTTCGGCACGGGGCGCGCGAGATACACCTTCAACCACTCGGTTTCGAGATCGGCGGTCGGGTGTCCTTCCTTCCGCGCCTGCGCGCCGCTCACCACTTCCCACTTCAGCGGCTGCCCCGTCATCATGTCCGACACGCGCTCATCGCTCGCGACGCTGCCCTTGCGGATCGCATTGAAGAAGAACGGTGCGCCCGCCGTCGTCGCCGTCACTTCGTAGAGGATGCGAAACTGCGCGGTATCTGGCGCGAGGAGCTCGTAGCGGGTGTAGTCGTCTTCCTGGGTCTGTCGCTGAGGGGTCTGCGCCCAGCCGGGAGTTGCCAGAAAAAGAAAAAGGGCCAGGGCCCTTGTGGTCGTTCTGCGGGAAAACATGTGGCGAATAATAGCCTGTCCCGCCGTAGTCCTTCGGACGAAGGCGGACGCCTTCGGCGATTAGTCGCCTCCGCCACCGCCGCCATCGCAACCGCCGCCGCCGTCGCTGCCGCTGCCGCAGCCCGAGTCACCGCCGCCGCCATCGCCGAACCATATGAAGCTCGATCCATTCGGATCCGTCCGGCGCACTCGAGGCTGTCCGCTTCGCGTCATCACCATCAGGATTAGGACTCCGATTGCGAACGCCCCGGCTAATACGCTGATTACCATCGGTCCTCCTTTCGTTGAACCGATCGTATCGCGCTGGTGTTGCGGCCAGGTTAACCGCTAACTCGTTGAACTGATGGAGCTTCAGGCCGCCCGTTGCTGCTCGAATGCGTCGGCGTTACGACGGCGCTTGATCCATGCGACGAGCCTGCGCAGGGCCAGCGCGAGGCCGGTGTAGACGAGCACCGCCCCTCCGGCAGACGCAAGACCGGCAATCGTTTGTCCCGTCAATCCGTAGATCTCACCGGTGTGCGCGAAGCGCAGCCACGATCGCAATCGACGGCCGGCGCTCAGGCTTTGAAAGTCTTCGGCCTTCACGACCATGCCCGATGCGCGATTCACCGTGAACGTCGTTCGCTTCTGCGGCTGGCCGCCGTAGCCTTCATCGACCGCGATCACGACCGGCGCATTGGTCGACGACGCCAGCCGCGTCGTCATGGTCCGCCACGAGGGGATTTGTGATTGCGCCGCGATCCATGCCGCGTCGACTCCGCCGCTGACGTAGGTCACGCTCGCTTGATCGTTCGGGCGCGCCGCCACCGAGGCAGGAGCGGGCGGCGTGTCGCCCACGATGCGATACGCGAGATTGCTCGCCCACGGATACGAGATTGGCAGCGCGCCCAGCACGACGATCGCCAGCGGCACCGCCGTCCACACGCCGATGACGTTATGCCAGTTGAAGTCGCGCGCCTTCGGCGCCAGGCCCGATCGGAACCAGAGCACGTTCTTGAACTGGATCCACGACCAGACGCGCGGCACCCACAGATAGAAGCCGCTGAAAACGATGAACAGAAAGATCAGGTTGGCGGCGCCGGTCACTGCTTTGCCGGTGGCGCGGCTCGTCCCCTCCAGCGCTAAGAAGCGATGCCACGCCGTCGTGGTCCGGAAGAACGATCGAAGCCGCGGCGACGGCTCGCCGATGACAGCGCCGGTAAACGGATCGGCGAGCAGCGCCTTGTTGCCTTCGAGCGTGATCGTCGCGGGCGCCGCGGGATCGACGCGCAGCGTGATTCCGATCGGTGTCGTGCCCGGGCGGGCCTCTGTCACCTTCGCCAGCAGCGTCTCCGGTGACAGCGGCCGGGCATCGATCGAGGACGGCGCCGTCCAGGCGCGACGATCCGACCACTCGAGCATTTGCTTCTCGTAGGTGAGGGCGACGCCGGTCACCGACATGATGAGGATGACGACCCCGGCCGCCGTGCCGGCGGCGAGGTGCATCCAGAAGAGAACGGAGCGAAATGTCTTCACGCGGCCAATCTTGAGACTTGGTCTCAACTTCTAACCAAGCTTATTGCCGACTAAAATGGTCGGTCAAGACCAAAATGAGAATTGATCTCAATTCTGACCTTGGCGAGTCTTTCGGCCCCTGGCCGATGGGGCAGGACGCCGCGCTGATGGACAGCATTTCCTCGGCGAACGTCGCCTGCGGCTTTCACGCCGGAGACCCGGGGGCGATGCGGGCGACCATCGCGCTGGCCCGCGAGAAGGGGGTGGCGATTGGCGCCCACCCCGGCTTCCAGGACCTGGTGGGCTTCGGCCGGCGCGAGATGAAGGCAACGCCGGCGGAAGTCGAGGACCTGGTGCTCTACCAGGTGTCTGCGCTTGCGGGAATGGCGTCGGCACAAGGCGTCCGGCTTCAGCACGTCAAGGCGCACGGCGCGCTCTACAACATGGCGTGCCGCGATCGCGCGCTTGCCGATGCGATCGCCAAGGCCGTCGCCGCGTTCGATCGATCGTTGATCCTGTTCGGCCTGCCCAACTCGGAGTTGCTGCGCGCCGGCGCGGCGGCAGGCCTCTCGATCGCCGCGGAAGTGTTCGCCGATCGGGCCTACGAGCCGGACGGGTCGTTGACCTCACGCACGAAGCCCGGCAGCGTCATTCACGACACGTCGAAGGTCGTCGAGCGCGCCATCAAGATGGTGCGCGACAAACAGGTGATCGCCGTCGACGGTTCGACGATCTCACTGAAGGCAGACACGATTTGCCTGCACGGCGACACGCCGGGTGCGGCGGATCATGCAAAGGCGGTCAGAAGAGGGCTAGAAGCGGCAGGAATCTCTGTTGCCTGTTGGTCCGCCTAAAGGCGGACCCTACTCGTAACGCATCGCATCGACCGGCTGGAGCGCCGCGGCTTTCATCGCCGGATACAGGCCGAACACCAATCCCACCAGGAACGACACCACGAATCCGAGCAACACCGCTGTAACTGACACGTAAGTCGACCAGCCCGCGTAGGCCGAGATCCCGGCCGATACGAGCGCGCCGATGACGATGCCGGCCACGCCGCCGCCGACCGTCATCAAGAGCGTCTCGATCAGGAACTGCATCGTGACGTCGCGCCGCCTGGCGCCCGCCGTGCGCCGGACGCCGATCTCCCGCGTCCGCTCGACCACCGACGTCAGCATGATGTTCATGATGCCGATGCCGCCCACGAGCAGCGCGAGCGCCGCCACGCTGCCGACGACGACGCTGAAGGTGCGCTGCGTGCGGTAGCGCTGCGCGAGGAGCTCGCGCGGCACGACGATGTGGAATTCCTCGGCCTCTCTCGTCTGCAGCAGCAGCCGCCGCAGTACTTCGCCGAGCTCCACGGTGCGCTCGGCATCGCCCACCTGCACCCAGATCTCTTCGACCGGCTGATTCTGTCCGATGTCAACGGTTTTCCCGGTAATCGACGCCAGCGGCGCGAGCACCGCCCGATTCACGTTGTGCCACGCCATCGTCGTGCCCGACTGGGGGTCGCCGCCTTGCTCACGCAGCACGCCAATCACGCGGTAGTGATCCTCGACGATGCGAATCGTCTCGCCGATCGGATCGCGATAGCCGAAGATCTGACGCGCGAGCGTGGCGCCGATCACGCAGACGCGCGCGGCATCATCAGTCTCCGTCAACAGTCGTCCCCGTTCGGCGGTGAGCCTGAGGATCTGCTGGAATGACGCCGGCGCGGCGAGCACCTGCGCCGGGTTGACTTGATCGCCGCGACCGACACGAACGTAGCGAGACACGACCGGCGCCGCGAGGGTGGCCGACGGCACGAGATCGAAGGCGCGAGCGGCATCAGCCGCGATCAAGCTTCGTTTGAGGGTGCCCCTGGCGTTGAGGCCGCCGGTACTCTGGGCCACGATGTTGTCGAGACCGAGCGCATCGACTTGCGCGAGCGCCTCGCGCGCGGCCCCTTCGCTCACCGACATCATCGCGATCACCGCGGCGACGCCGAGGACCACCCCAAGGACGCTGAGCGCCGTGCGCAGACGATAGCGGCCGAGCGCCTCGACCGCGATGCGCAGGAACTCGGTGAGCTCAGCGAGGCTGAAGCGCATTGCCGCGGGGAAGCGTTGCAGCGCCGGCGGCGGGCGGCGCGGAGAGGGACACTCGCTCGCCTTCGCGCAGTCCGGCGACGATCTCGACCATGCGATCGTTCGACTCGCCGAGATCGACGGGCCGCATCCCGGTGCCGGTCGCGCCGGTGACGTAGACAACGCGCGTGCCCTGGCTGTTGAAGACGGCGGTGACCGGCACCATCAACACGTTGGTGCGCGATCCGACGATCACGTCGGCGCGAATCGTCATCTCCGGCCGCAGGTCCGCGGCAGTCGGATCGAGCGTGATGACCAGGTCGAATCGCTTGTCATCGAACGGCCGGTTGACCGACGAGCTCGCGAGCGTGCCGACGCGCGTCACCTTTCCGGTCAGTGTCAGCTCGGGAAACGCCTCGACGCGAATCTCGGCGGGCTGCCCGGTCTTCACCCGATGCACCTCGCTCTCGCTGACCGACGCTTCAACCAGCATGCGGTTGACTTCGGGGATCGTGACGATGCCCTGCGTCGCGAAGACGCGATCGCCGATCCGCAGCTTGCGGCGCGGATTCGAGTTGAGGTTCTCTTCGTACACGACCAGGCCGGGGCCGCGAGCGCGGATCGTGCATCCTGCGATCAGCCGATCGAGCGTCTCGAGCCGTAATTGCGTTTCGGCGGCGCGGGTCCGCGCGTGACCGAGCTGCGCCGACTTCTGCGCCAGCGCCAGCGCGGCGCGCTTTTGCTCACGCGGGTGCGACAGTTCCACGACGACGTCGGTGCGCCGCCGCAACAGGATCAGTTCCTCTTCGGCTTCCTCGAGCTGATCTTCAGTGCGCGCGAGCTCATCGCGCGTGATGAAGCCCTTGTCGAGCAGCGGCTTCAAGTGTTCGTATTCCTGCCGCAGCCGTTCGGTCTTCTTCTGCGCGCGCAACAGCGTCGATCGCGCCTCTTCGACGGTCAGCGCGCCTTCGCCTTCCGTCACCGCCTTGACCTCGGCGCCCGCCTCCTCGAACTCGCCTTCGGCGACCTGCAGATCCATCAGGACCTGGCGGTGTTCCTGGCGCACACGAGCCAGCTCGACGTCGAGATCGGTCGTGTCGAGCTTGACCAGCAAGTCGCCGGCGTCGACGCGCGATCCTTCCGGAGCGAGATCGCGAATCTCGACATCGCGACCCGGGATCGGCGATCGATAGGTGATGGATTGAATCGGCTTGAGCGTGCCGCTTGAAGTGAGGCGCGCGGTGAGCTCGCCGCGCGTCACCGTGGCGACCATCGCATCTTCAGCGCCGGCCCGCACCCAATAGACGAACAGCGTGATGGCGGCGACCGCCACGACACCGGCCATCGCGGTGCGCGGGGACTTCCAGGACGATGCGGTCGTTCCTGCCATGCTTACTTCGCCAGATTAGACGCGATCGACAGGACGTTAGTCGAGCCGGACATGTCGGTCCGGGGATTGAACACGCCGAGGACCGCACGCAGGCGCAGGCCGGCCACGGCCGAATCGGCAAGCGCCTGAATCCGCCGGCTTTCCGCCTGCAACAGGCCCGCTTCGGCGGTCACCACGTCGAGATTGTTCGACAGGCCGTTCTCATAACGCAGCTGCGCGACGTCCACTTCGCGCCGGCTGAGGTCGACGCCGTTTTCCGCGGCGGCGACGTTGCGAATCAACCGCTCGCGCTCGCGGACGATCTGCTTCACGTTGTCGACGATCTGCCGCTCGAGCGTCTCGGCCTCGCGGCGGCGCCGCTCGCGATCGATCATCGCCGACTGGTACTCGACCTGCTGCGTCGTGCGATCGACCGGCATCGCGATGGTGAAGAACGTCGCAAACTTGTAGCCGTCCAGGCCGAAACTCTCGCGGAAGCCCGGCGCGGTCTCGCGGCGCGTCAACGCGAAGTTCACGTCGACCTGCGGCAACAGCTGGTTGCGCGAGAAGCGGATTTGGTTCTCCGCATCGTCACTGGCGGCGATGCGGCTCTTGAGATCGAGACGGTTGGCGAGCGCGATCGCCGTCGCGGAGGTGACGTCGATGGGATCAAGACCCGGCCGCGGCACGATCGCCTCGACCGTGAACGGCTCCGTCTTGTCACGGCCCATGAGAAACGTCAGCTGATCGCGCGCGTCTTCGACCGCCGATTGCGAATCGAACAGCTGCATCTCCGCCTGCGAGACGAGCTGTTGCGAGCGCAGGACGTCCAGCTGCGACACGAGGCCGGCATCAAGCTTCGCTTCAGAAGCATCGCGCAGCCGCCGGGCGCGCCCGAGGCTCTGCCGCGCGACATCGACAAACGCCTGTTGCGAGACGACACGGTAATAGGCCGCGGCCACGTCGACTGCCACTTGCTGTTCTGATAGCAACTGGAGGCGCGCTGCATCTTCGCGCCTCAATTCGGCGGCACTCAACCCTCGCCGCGCGACGCTCCTGCCGAACCCGCGCAGCAAGGGCTGCGAGACCGTGAACGTGGTGTCGGCGTTATAGAACAGGACGTCGCCCTCGAGGGGGCTGGGAATGATCTGCGACACCGTGCCGACCGACGCGCGCAGTTCGGTGCCGGTCACGAGTTTTTGCGAGACGTCGACGCGATACGTCTGGCTGCTGATGTCGTCGCGGCCGAGCGAGCCGAAAATGTTGGGCGTCACCTTGGGCCGGAAGGTGTTGCGGGCGAGCCGCAAACCCAGGTCCGCCTGCGCGATGGCGTCGGACTGATTCACGACGCGCTCGTTCTTGACGAGCGCCTCGTTGACCGCCGCGGCCAGCGATAGCGCCGGCGATGGTGCGGCGCGGCCCTGCGCCAGGGCGCTGCTGCCCGCCGTCAATACTGCAATCAATAGAAACGTTAACGTCCTTCGCATACCGTCCTCGCGATGGTTTCAAAGAGGGTGGGAAACCCGCTCGATCAGATTGGCCAGGATCGACCGCGGATTCCACATCGACATCACTTTGCGGCGACAACCGCACGAATGGTCATCCCGCTCCGCATCCGGCACGCGGCAGCAGTCCGTCGATCTGCCCCACGTAGTTCCTCGCGTTCTTCGATTCGTCGAGGTGCGGATTGAGCTCGAGCATCTTCACGTAGCTGGTGCGCGCCTCCTTCAGATAGCCGCACGACTGCCGCGCATTGAACAGATCGCGGTTGACGTTGCCGAGCAGGAAGTAGGCGATCGGATCATTTGGCGCGTGGCCGAGTGCGCGCTTGCAGTAATCGCGCGCCTTCAGCGGATTGCCGACCTTCTGTTCCGAGAGGCACAGGCCAAGGAAGCCGGCGCTGCGGAGGCTGTCGTACGCGCCCTGGCGATCGGCGTGACGCCGGCTGCCGACGCCGAGACCGATGAAGTGAAACGCCAGCTTCGATCCGAGCCCGGTCGAGAAATTCGTGAGGTCGAGAAACTCGCGATACCCCTCGCGGGCATCGGCGTAAAGGCCGATCTGCGCGGTCTGGTCCGTGCTCGCGGCCGCCATCTGTCTCAGGGAATCGGCGCGCCACAAGTGCGCCTGCGCGTTCGACGGCTTGATCTTGATCGCCTGGTCCGCGCTCTCGACCGCGCGGCGCCACGCGCCCTTGTCCCAGTAGGCGCGGGCCAGCATCGCATACGCCGTGTCATCGTCCGATTCGAGGCGCAGGGCTTCGGTCAGCTCGCGAATCGCTTCATCGGCGTCGCCCTGCTCGATCAGCACCGCCGCGCACTCGATGCGCGCGTCGACGTGCGTCGGATCGATCTCGATTGCCTTGCGAAAGTATTTGACGGAGTCTTCATGCTTCAACAACAGCTGATTCACCTGGCCGAGGTGATACGCCGCGATGCTGAATGCCGGATCGACGGCGAGCGCCTTCTCGAACAGCGCCGCGGCTTTCTTCAGATCGGATTCGCTCTGTCGCCGCTCGACGGGCAGCACGTTCAGGAGGCTCATCGACGACCGGCGCGTGAACAGCAGCTTCTCGCCTTCGTCGTTCAGCGCCTGGGCCGGCTTCTTCACCTGCCGGACGTAGCGGATGCGCAGGCTGACGGTGACTTCCTGCCCCGGCGCGATCATCACTTCCTTGCGCTCGGGCTCGTAGCCTTCACGCACGCCGCGGAATTCGTGGAGGCCGCTCGGCAGGCTGGGGATGGTGAGCGGCTTGCTCTTCGACAGCCTGCCGATCAGCGCGCCGTCGACATAGAGATCGACATCGTCCATGTTGGATTCGACGACGGCGATGCCGACCATCGACGGCGCCCTGGCGCCGTCGGACAGGCAGCTTTGCGACACGCCGAGCAGCATGTCCGGCTCGTAGTCGCCGCGGGCGGTCGGCGTTTGCGAGAGCTGGCGATCGCGCGCATAGCGGCGCACGTTCGAGCGGACGTACTCGATCAATTCATCGGCCGTGATGCGGCCGTCGCACGGATCGACGTCGGCATAGCCGCGAAACGCCTGCACGAGGTAATAGGTGAAGAATCCGTAGCCGGTCTCGAGATTCGGATCCTCGAAACTCTGCTCGCGCTCGGTGGTCGCGGTCAACGTGAGGAAGCTCGCCGGCAGCGCGCTGAACTGCGCTTCGAGCGCTTCGTTGGTGGTCTCGGCGTTGATCTTTCCCGAGTGGCACGCATCGGTCAGCAACACCTTCCAGCTCGCGCCAACCTTGTTCGCGAGAATGTCGCCGAGCGCCGACATCGAATACGCGGTGGCGTCGAGCCGCTCCGGCTCGACGTCATACGGTGCGAGGAAGCCCTTGCCGTTTTGGACGAAGCCGTGACCGGCAAAATACACGACCACGCGATCGGCGGGCTGCGCGACCGAGGGCAACCAGACTTCGAGCTCCTGCTTGATGTTGCTCAGCGTCGCCTGCGATCCCTTCAGGAAGTGCACGTTCTCCGGCGGGAACGCGCCGCCGACGTGGCTGATCAGCACGCGGTAGAACGCATCGGCGTCGCTTTCGGGAAAACGCAGCTGCTTCGACGCGTCGAGGTTCTGGTATTGCGAGATGCCGACGATCAGCGCGTAGCCGCGCGGCACCGAGGTCTTGACCTGAAGCGGCTTGTTGCCGGGCGCCAGAATCAGATCGCGAGGCGACTGGTTGCCCGGAGCGGGCGCCGGCCTGTCCTGGGCGAAGCCCGAGGCTTCGACTCGGGCTGAGTCGAAGGGCGTTTGGGCGTGCGTCGCGATCGAGACGGATGCGATCGAGAGGGCAACGATCAGCGCGCGCATGATGGTTTACTTGTGCGTCAGGTTGAAGCTCGCCGTGACGGCCTTGCCGACTTCGGCTTTGTTCACCACGTAGGTCGCCTGCGGCGTCTTCGAGTTCGCGGCATCTTTCTGGAACACGAGGTCGCGCGGCTGAATGCTCGAGCGCAGCTCGGCGATCATCGTCGCGGAGCCGGGCTCGAAACCCTTCACCGGGCGATCGAATCCCGGCAGCGTGTTCATCGGTTCGCGACTGAGGAACACGAACACGCGCTCGGTGCCCGCGGGGCCGTCGAAACGGAACCAGTCGCCCTGCGGCACTTCGTATTCCTTGAAGCGGTCCACCGCATTGCGGCCGCCGTTGATTTGCGGATTCGGGAACAGCACGGTCCAATTGCCGCTCGTGCCCTGTTGCGCGACGTAGAGATATCCGTTGATGTTCGACTCGAACGCGAAGCGGATGCGATCGCCGGTCTGAAAATCCTTGGCGGGATCGACATCGATCGGCGCATCAGCGTCACCAGCCTGGATCATGCGGAAGCGCAATCCAGGCGAGACGCTCGCGTCGTTCGACGTGAACATTTCCCTGGCGCCAAGCTCCTTCGCGGGTGAAGCGGGTGATGCGAGTGAGCCGGGTGAAGCAGGTGGCGTCGACGTGGTTTCCGCCGGTGCCGCCGCTCGTGGTGCGGCGTCGGCCGGCGAAGTCAAAGGCGAAGGATTGTTCACGGGCACAGACGTGGTGACGGTGGCAGAGGGAGACGGCGCCGCGGTGGTGTCTAGAGCGATCGGCGACGGCTCCTCCATGCTGCGTGACGGCGCGGCGATCAAGAGCGCGCCGACGAGGACCGCCGCGGCGGCGCCGCCGGCCCACATCATCGTCTTCGACTTCGACGATGGCGCTGGTGGCGCGGCGGTGATGGCAGTCGGGATCGAGGAGGAGGTCTCGGCCGAACTCGACCTGATCACCGTCGATCCGCCCCTCGATTCGATCGCCGTGATGCGCGCCTTCGACTGCTCGAGGAAATTGACGAGCGCCCGGCGCATGTCCTCGGCGGACTGGTAGCGCTCGGCCGGCGCCTTCGCCATCGCGCGCGAGACGATCGATTCAATTTCGGGAAGTATCCGGCTCAGGGCGGTATCCATCGGCGCGGCCGGCTGCTGGATGACTTTGAGAATGACGGACGAAATGCTTTCGTTGTCCGGCTCGAACGGACGGCGGCCCGCCAGCATCTCGTAGGCCATCACGCCGGTCGAATAAATGTCGGTGCGGCGATCGACGGCCTCGCCCCGCAACTGTTCGGGCGACGCGTAATGCGGCGTGCCCAGGACGTTGCCGGATGCCGTGAGGGTGTCGGCGACGAGGACGCGCGCGAGGCCGAAGTCCATCAACTTGATCGTGCCGTCGGACTGCAGGTGAATGTTGCTCGGCTTGATATCGCGGTGCACGACGTTGAGATCGTGCGCGTGATGCAGCGCCTCGAGCACTTTCGAGAGGATGCGAATCTTCTCTTCGAACGACAACGACCGGGTCTCGAGGACTTCCGCAAGGTTCTTGCCCTGCAGATACTCCATGGCGATGTAGACGACGCCGTTGTCCTGGCCGGCTTCAAAGACCGTGACGATGTTCGGATGCGAGAGGCGCGCGCAGGCCTGCGCTTCACGCATCATGCGGTCGAGATAATCAGGCCGATCGATGTCCGGTCTGACGGTCTTGACGGCGACGGTGCGCTGCAGCGTGGGATCGAAGGCCTTGTAGACCTCGCCCATGCCGCCGCGGCCCAGCACCTCTTGGATCTGAAACCGACCGATGGATTCCGGCAGCGGTGTGTTGGGGCGTCCCATGGTGTCTACCTCGTCAGTCCAGCATCCGCATCGTAGGGTTGAGCGGTCAGTCCGTCAATCAAAGACTCGAACTGCCATGAAGACACTTCAAGGTCAATGCCGAGGGTCAGAATTGGGCGTGTTTTGAGGGTTTTCCAGAACGAGCGGGTTACGGAATTTGAACGCGGACCACAAAAATGACTAAGGGCGGTGCTCCCTATTCGGGAACACCGCCCAAAAGTTGCCGCCAACCTGGCTCCCCCCAGCTACTGCAGCACTAGTGCCACAGTAAACAGACTGGCGACACGGACCAATAATCCAAAGTCCGTGCCGAGAGGATTTCGGCCGATTTACGCAACATTTCTTCTGATTCGTTGCACAGGAGCCGACAGATCTGATCGCTACGATCACAGTTCTTGTTGGCTAGCCCGCCGCGCCTTCCGGGTATTGCAGCGCCAGCCGCAGTTCCTTGGTCAGGTTGTCGACAGTGGTGCCCTGCCGCTTCCACGCACCGTCGGTCTCGAAGCGGAGCGCGCCGATTCGGCGGCCCCACGGCGAGATGACACGGCCGATGGCCCGGAAGTCGGTGCGATCGGCGTGGTGCTGGTCGATCTTCTGGATGACGTCGGGCGCGACGCGGATGAAGGCGCGCAGCGCGGTCGCCGACTTGATGCTGTACTTGCGGCCGTTCCACGCCGACTCGAAGATGCTGGCGATCTGCTTGAAGTAGTTCACGAAGAACTTCTTCGATTCCTCTCGGAACTGCTCGCTCTTGCGGGCGCCGCCGAGCGCGGCTTCATCCGCGAACAGCTTCTTGAGCTCCTGCGCGAGCGGCGCCTGGCCGACGCGGCCCTTGCCGACGCCGAGCAGCTTGATCTCGCCGAAGAGCGGCGACTCCTCGCGATCGTTGATGGCGCGCACGACGTCGTGCGCGGCGGCGAGCGCCTCGTCGCGATAGAGCTGGCGGCCCGAGAGCGAGACGAGGTGCGATGCGTTGAGGCGCGTGTGCTTCGCGTTGATCGTGACGAACATCTGCACGATGTGATCTTCGGGAACGCGATCGAAAATGATCGCCGGCACGGTGAACGGCTCGTCGCCGAAGCGATCGATGTCGGCGTGCAGCGCGAGCAGGCGGTGCTGTCCGTCGATCGCGCGAAGGATGCCTTCGCGCTCCGGCACCTTGAGGCGGCCGACCCACGAGCCGCTTTCGGCCGGCTCGAAACTCAGCTTCTCGTCGCACGAGATGATCACGGCGCCCGGAATCGACGGAAGGTCTCGCGCCTGGCGGCACTGTTCGTAGTACTGGACCAGCTCGTCGATCTTCTTGCGGATGATCTGTCGCTGATACGCCTTCTCATTCGAGGCGATGCGGCGTTCCAGCAGATCCCAGTTGATCTTTGACTGTGGCCCGCCCTTTTTCTTGCCGCGCAGACCCGCCTTCGCCTCGTCCTGATAGCTCAGCACTTCGAAGCGCACGAGCTTGTCGATATCGCTGGCCGTCAGGGAGGCCTGATAGAATTGCACGCCGAACTGCTGCATCCGGATAGCCGCTACGCTGATCATAAGAGTCTGCCCAAAGAGGTGGATTCTATCGTTTGCGGATACGCACTCTCAACGGTTTTTGCCCAAAATCGTGGGGGTTCCGACCCAGATCTGGCCTCGATAAAACCTGTAAGTCGCCATGTTTGAAGGGCTTATTGCAATGACCAAAAAGATGCGCGTCCCCTGCCTTTTGCTCGTCGTTGCCCTGTTTCTTAGCTCAGCCGTTCCGGAAGTCACGCATGCACAAAAACCTGCCGCAGCGGCGGTCCAGGATGATGCGGACTTTGCTGAGTTCGTGAAGAAAGCGACGACCAAACCCGAGTTCTTATCGCCGCTTGTTGATCATTTGCCCAAGAAAGCCGGTGTCCCGACGCCGAAAGACGTGCTCGGGTACCACATCGGCACCGAGAAAAAACTGACCTACGTCGCCGATCAGCAGCGGTATTTCCGTGCGCTCGAGAAAGCGTTGCCGGGACGCGTCAAAACCGAGGTGGCGGGGAAGACCGAAGAGGGCCGCGACATCATGGTCCTCTTCGTCACGTCGGAAGCGAATCTCAAGAACCTCGAAGTCAATCGTCAGAACACCAGGAAGATCGCGGACCCGCGCGGCCTCACCGACGCGCAGGTCCAGCAGCTGATCGCCACCACCAAGCCGCACTATCACATCAGCGCGGGCCTTCACAGCCAGGAGACCAATCCTCCCGAGGCCGTGATCGAGCTCGCCTATCGGCTTGCCGTCAGCGAAGAGCCCTACATCAAACAGATCCGCGACAACGTCATCGTCAGCATCACCGGCGTGACGGATGTCGACGGTCGCGATCGTTATGTTGACTGGTATTACGCCTACAAGATCGACGAACAGTACGACGGAGGTGAGAACTACGGCGACGTGCCCTACTGGGGCAAGTACGTGTTCCACGACAACAACCGCGACATCAACTACGGCGTCGACTCGCTGCGCGTGCATCTCAACTGGTATCTGAACTGGGTACCGCCGATCTGGCACGACCTCCACGAAGCGCAGACGTTGCTGTATACGTTCAGCGGTCAGCCGCCGCAGAACGCCAACCTCGATCCGATTCTCTACACTGAGCTGCCGTTCTTCGCGACCTACGAAGTGAACAAGCTGACGTCGTACGGCATGCCCGGCGTGTGGCACTTCGGGTTCGTCGACATGTGGTCGCCCGGGTATCTCGGCTTCGCGGCCGCGAATCACAACGGCATGCTGCGGATGTACGAGATCTTCAACCAGGGCGGCGCGAACACGAAGAAGGCGCGCCTGTCGGGCGCGCAGACGCAGCGGCAGTGGTTCCGCCCGAATCCGGCGCCCGCCGGCGAGGTCGACTGGTCGATCAGGAATTCGATCAACTACGCCGAGACCGGCGTGCTGACCGCGCTCGAGCTGACCTCGAAGTTCCCGACGATGGTCGTCGAAAACTTTTACAAGAAGTCCGCGAACGCGGTGAAGCGCGGCGCCGACAAACCGCCTCACGGGTTCGTGATTCCCGCGGGCCAGCGCGATCAGTCACAGGTCGATCGCGTCGCCAACCTGCTGCGGCGGCAGGCGATCGAAGTGCATCGCGCCAACACGGAAATCAAGGTCAAGGAGGGCACCTTCCCAGCGGGATCGTACATCGTCAAGCTGAACCAGCCGTACGGTCCGCTCGCCAAGACGCTGATCGAGAAACAGAACTATCCGGATCCGGCACTCACGACCTACGACGACAGCGCGTGGTCGATGGGTATGGCGAGCAACGTCGAGATCAAGACAGTCGACGACAAGACGATTCTCGATGCGGCGGCGACGCTGTTGAGCGCCGACGTCGTCACCACCGGCGCGACCAGCGGCAGCGGTCCGGTCACAATTGTGAAGCACAACGGCTCGCTCAACCTGATCACGTTGCGGTATCGATTGAAGGATGTGCCGATGAAGGGCGCGAAGGCGTCGTTCAAGGTCGGCGACGTCGAGTTCCCGGCCGGATCGCTGATCGTCGACGCAGCCAGCGATCGCGTGCGCAAGGAGATCGCGGCGTTGGGCCTCGTCGCCACCGCCGCCACAGCGGCGCCGAGTGTCGAGACGGTCGATGTCGATTTGCCGCGCATCGCGGTGTACACCACGTGGTCGAGCACTGAAAAGCCCGGCTGGGTCCGTCTTGCGTTCGACCGCTGGGAGATTCCGTACGATCTGATTCACAAGGATCACGTGCCGGCGGGCGCGAATCTGCGATCGAAGTACGACGTGATCCTGATGCCGCATCAAGGCAACAACGGCAAGTCGATCGTCTACGAGCAGCCCAAGCTCTCGAAGCCAGTGGCATACAAGAAGAACGACAAGTTCAAGTCGCTCGGAATGTACGCGGAAACCGATGACGTCCGTGGTGGCATGGGACTCGCGGGCGCAGCGGAATTCCAGAAGTTTGTCGAAGGCGGCGGCGTGCTGCTGACCCTCGGCATCGCCAGCTACTTCCCCGCCGACTTCGGCATCGCGAAGGGTGTCGATGCGCAGAGTCCGGCGCAGGGTTTCTATGGGCCGGGACCGTACGTGAACAGCGAGATCCTGATCCCGACGCATCCGACGATGTTCGGGTATGCGCAGAAGACGCTGCCGGTTCGTTACGCAGGTGGACCGCTACTGCAAGCTGGGCCGCCGGTCGGCTCCGAACAACCCGCCAGCACGGCGCCGGATCGTCCGCAGATCGTTGCGCGTTTCACTGGCGGTGAGGCGGGCCTACTGAGCGGACTGATGCGCAACCCCGATCAGATCCGCAACCGGCCGATGGTCGTCGATGCGCCGTCGGGCAAGGGCCGCGTGATCATGTTCGCGAATAATCCCATCTATCGCTGGCAGACCTTCGGCGAGCACGGGATGGTGTTCAACGCGTTGATGTTCTGGAACGACATGGGGGCGGCTGGCGCCGCAAAACCTTCGACGGCGGCGCAGTAGATCGTAGATCTCAGATCGCAGATCTCAGATCCATTTGAGATCTCACATCTGAGATCTGAGATCGTCGGGCCTTGATGCCAGATATTCACGCATCAAGGCCGCATTCTTGTCGTTCGCCTTCCACCAGATGTCGGCGAGCGGACCGATCACCGGGATGGCGCCGAGGATGACATCGACGAGGACGTTTGACAGCATCCTCGACACCAGCGACGGCGGCGGACCGTACTGAAGCGCGCGCGCGATCAGCGTCAGCGAGATCGTGGCGCCGGCGAAGTTGCCGAACACCGGAATCAGGTCGAGCACCGCATCGAGGCCGACGCGGCCGACGATCGGCAATGTGATCGCGCTGTCCATGATGCGGGCCAGGCGATCGATCTGGACGCCGAAAATTCGTTGCGCCTCGTCGACGCCGATGCCGCGAGACTGCGCGTAGCGCGCGATACCGGTGAAGGCGCGCGCCGCAACGCCGCCGACGCTGCGATCGACCATCGCCGCGAACTTTTCGGAGGCGCGCATGAACGCCCACCGGAGCGCGAAGTAGCCGAGCACGGCGCCGACCGTGACGACAACGAAGGCGACGGTCAGCCAGAGGAGCAGTGATTCGAGCATCTCGCTCGATTATCGCTGTATCTCGAACGCAGAGGCGGGCCTTTAGACCCGCCTGGCGGTCAGCATCACGTTCGGATCCGCCAAGGTCAGCTGTGTCACCTTGCCGCCCTCTTTCGCAAAGGCGATCTTCGCGGTAGGCACTCCGGTCGGAAAGAACACCAGGTCGCCGAGGTGCCCCAGGCCGCGGCGCGACGGGCTGTTCGGGCGATCGATGCCGAGACGAAGAATCGTTTTATCGAAGAGATCCGGCTGCACGTCGACCGTGAAGTAGTCGCGCGGTCCGGGACCGTAGACGTATTTGCCGGCGAGCGCATCGCGATCCGCCGGCGCCAGCGGCTGCGTCGGGGTAGGCATGTCGGCATCGCCAAGCGCTGCGAGGTACTGCACGACCGCGGCAGCGTCGGGGCCGCCGGCCTTGGCGTGCGACATCAACGTGATGCCGTGCGGGCCGAGCGTCTTCTGAATCCCAGGCCTCGCCGCGATGAACGCCTTCACCGCATCCAGTTGACCCATCATCGCCGCGGAAAAGATCGTCGGCCTCGCGCCGTTGGTCAGCAGGAAGTCGGCAATCGGCTTGTTGCCGACGTGCGCAGCTGCGTCGATGCACGTCTCCCAATCCCCGAAGCCCCAGTCGATCGAGGCGCGCGCCATAGCGGGCTGCTTCTCAACGAGCTCGCGGATGCGCGCGAAGTTGCCGTGCGACGCGCCCACGGCATCCTTGACGAGACCGGGATCCTGCTGCGGGAACGCATCGGCCCCCGAGATCGCGTACGGCAGTGGCGGCGCCTGGCCCCACGACCTGGTTGCGAACGCGCTGATACCAAGCGCGGAAAGTCCTGAAGTGATCGAGAAGAACGAACGGCGAGACAGCGGCATG
>Ga0310884_10000109_pt1 | contig 16752 bp, 15 predicted proteins | sample T60D1metaG_FD_203446 | JGI IMG/M metagenome (GOLD analysis project Ga0310884, IMG submission 203446) | Lab incubated soil microbial communities from West Virginia University Organic Research Farm, Morgantown, WV, United States - T60D1 | ecosystem: Environmental > Terrestrial > Soil >...
GCCCTCGCCGGCGATGGACCCGCGCCTGCTCCTGGCGATCGGATTGATCTTTGCCGAGTTGATGATCGTCACCGCGCTGGCGCTGTTCTTCTCGGCGTTTTCGAGTCCGCTTCTGGCGACGCTGTTGACGCTCGGCTTATGGGTGGCGGGTCACTTCAATGCCGACCTGCGGAACTTCGAGAACGTGGTCGATAGCGCGGTGGTCGTCGCCGTGGCACGCGGCGTCTACTACGTCATCCCGAATCTCGCGCCCTTCGATGTCAAAGCGGAGGTTGTCTACGGAATGCCCATTGCGATGCGCGCCGTCAGCTTGACGCTGGTTTATGCGGCGGTCTACATCGCGCTGCTCCTGACGGCCACAGTGACGATCTTCCGCCGCCGGGATTTCAAGTGACGCCATGAGTGCCGCGACCGTGGATTCCCGGCCGTCAAATCGCGTCGGCTATGTCGCGATTGCCGTCCTGATGGCGGCGTCGATCGGCGTGCAGATCGTGCGCGATCGCGGCTGGGCGCCGTTCGTGCCGCCGGATCCGACGCTCTGGCTGCAGTCCGGCAGGGTCGCGGAGAAGGTGTTTCTCGGCTACCGGCACCTCGTCGCCGATGTCTACTGGATGCGCGCGGTCGTCTACTACGGTGGCAAGCGGCAGCGCGCGAGCGCTCAACAGCAAAGTCGCACGCCTGCCACTGCCAACTTCGAGCAACTCTACCCGCTGCTCGACCTCGTCACGTCGCTCGATCCGCATTTCTTGGTCGCCTATCGGTTCGGTGCGATCTTTCTCGCCGAGCCGTATCCCGCCGGACCTGGACGCCCGGATCTGGCCGTTCAACTCCTCGAGCGCGGCATCGAACGGGACAACGGACGATGGGAATACTTCGAGGACATCGGGTTCGTCTATTACTGGTGGATCAAGGACTACCAGAAGGCCGCTGAGTGGTTCAAGCGGGCAGGCGAGCAGCCTGGCGCACCGGCGTGGCTCGAGCCGCTCGCCGCGACGACACTGGCACAGGGCGGCGATCGACAGTCTTCGAGATTGTTATGGACACAACTGTTGGCGAGCGACGTTGAGTGGCTCCGTAACAGCGCGCAGTTGCGCCTTCGGCAACTGGACGCGATGGATCAAATCGACGAGCTGAATCGCCGCATTCAGGAATTCGAAGCGCGTGAGAAGAAGCGGCCGACCGATTGGCGCCAGGTCGGTCTTCCCAGCGCCCCGTTGGATCCAACCGGCACGCCGTACCGAGTCAATCCCAAGACCGGCCTGGTCGATCTTGGACCTGGCTCAATACTGTTTCCGTTGCCGAGATGACGCCCCCGGCGTTGTACATCGTCGCGGCTGCATTGTTCGGTCTCTGCATCGGCAGCTTCCTGAATGTCGTCATCTACCGGCTGCCGCTGGGGCAGTCGCTGGCGACGCCGCCGTCGCGGTGCCGCACGTGCGGGTATTCGCTGCGATGGTTCGACAACATTCCGGTGTTGAGCTGGGTGTTGCTGCGCGGCCGTTGCCGCCAGTGCGGCACCCGGGTGTCATGGCAGTACCCCGTCGTCGAGCTCGTCACCGGCGCCTTGTTCGTGCTGGTGGTCTGGCTCACGCCGGTGGGCCCATTGATGGCCAGCCGATTATTGCTGGTCTGCATTCTGATCGCGCTCTTCGGCATCGATCTCGAGCATCAGATTCTGCCGAACTCGATCACGCTGCCGGCCATCGCGATCGGCGTGTTGCTCAGCCTGATCGCTCCGCCGGGATGGAAAGACGCGCTGATCGGCGTCGTGCTTGGCGGCGGCATCCTCTATGCGATCGCGTGGGGCTATTACCTCTGGCGGCGTGAAGAGGGCATGGGTATGGGTGACGTCAAGATGCTCGCGATGATCGGTGCCTTCCTCGGATGGAAGGCGGTGCTCGTCACCCTCGTGCTGTCGTCGTTCGCCGGCGCGTTCATCGGCCTGGGCTTGATGGCGGTGCAGCGCGGCACGATGAAGTACGCGTTGCCGTTCGGCACCTTCCTCGCCATCGGCGCCGTCGTCGCCATGTTCGTCGGCGAGCCGCTCATCGCGTGGTACGCGGGGTTCCTGTAAATGGCGCCAGAAACACTGAGCTTCGCGAGCATGGCGATGCTCGCCATCCTCCTCGTCATCGCCATCCTGTTCGTGATCGTGATTGTCCGCACCGTCCGCGTGGTGAGCGGGCGCGACGCGCGGCGCGAATCGGGCGGCGAGAGCGTCATGCTGTCGATGGCGCTGCAGGACGCGCTCGTCAAGTTGAAGGTGCAGGAGCGCGCGATGGCGGCGCGCGCCGAAGCGTCGGAGCGGCTCGCCGATCAGATCGTCGAGGGCCTGACGTCGGGCCTGGTCGTGGTCGATCGCACCGGCACGGTGCAGGCGATCAATCCAGCCGCGCAGCGCATCCTCGAGATCGACGCGAAGGTGACCGGCCAGTCGTTTCGTGACGCGCTGAAACCCGCTACCGCGCTGACCGACCTGATCGCCGAAGCGCTCGAAGTCGGCTCGCCGATTGTTCGCCGAACGATCACGCTCGCCGGAATCAAGGCCCGGTATTTTGGCGTCACTGTATCGCCGATCGCGTCGACCGATGGAACGTTGCAGGCTGCGGTCTGCCTGTTCACCGACCTCACGGCCGTCGTCGAGCTCGAAGAGCAACTGCGACTGAAAGAAGCGCTGGCGCGATTGGGCGAGCTCACCGCCGGCCTCGCGCACGAATTTCGCAACGGCCTGGCGACGATTCACGGCTATGGCCGCTTGCTCGATCCGGCGACGCTCCCCGATCAGGCGCGGACCTGTGTCGAAGGTATTCGCGCCGAGACGACGGCGCTTGGAGAAGTGGTTACCAACTTCCTGCGCTTCGCGCGGCCGGAACAGATGACGATGGCGCCGGTCGATCTCAAAGCCGTGATCCAGCGCGCCATCGAGGATGTGCCGGGCGCCACAGCCGCCGTGCGGCTCGAAGGCAACTTCGCGACGATCGATGGCGACGATGTGTTGCTGCGACGCGCGTTCAGCAACCTGGTACGCAACAGCCTCGAAGCGTGCGCGGACGCCGGCATGCCCGCTCGCGTCTACGTGCGCAGCGACATCACCCCCCAGGGTGTGCAGCTGGTCTTCGAGGATAACGGGCCAGGGTTTTCGCCGGAGTATCTGGCGAAGGCTTTTCAACCGTTCGCGACCACCAAGGCGAACGGTACTGGACTAGGCCTGGCCATCGTGCAGAAGGTGATCGTGTCGCACAACGGCCACATCACCGCGGGCAATCGTCCCGAAGGCGGCGCGCAGTTCCGCGTGCGGTTCCCGATCGCGCGCGGATTGTAGCGGAAACTGCCGCATCCGGCGGCTCGCCGCCTGTAAGGAATTGATCGCCACACAGTCCGTGCCAATCGTGTCTTCATCCAAATCCTGGGAAATCCGCGCGGTTGCTTGTTTCCGCGCGAGGGCAGCTCGGTTGCAGTAAGGCGGGCATGCATTCACTGTCATCGGCTCGTGGATTCACGCTCATCGAGACCCTCGTTGCGACAGGCATCCTCGTCACCGCGCTGGCCGGCGTCGCACAACTCTTCGTGCTCGGTTCGCACTTGACGCGCCAGGCCGGCGCATCGGGTATCGCCCTCGTCGCCGCCCAGGACAAGCTCGAATCGCTGCGCGGCCGGGCCCTCACATACGACCCGTCGGGATTAGAGGCCACCGACGCGGCGTTGGAGCCGTCACCTCAGTCGAGTCTTTCTGAAGACATCGATCCGTACGTCGACTGGCTGGACGACTATGGCGAGGCGCAATCCACCCCCGATGGCGCCGTCCTGACTCGCCGGTGGCGCATCACGTCGATGGGTGAGACGACACCCGATGCCATTGCGATTGAAGTGTGCGTCTATCCGTTCACGCCGAACGGCAGCGCACGCGGCGCCGCTGGGTGCCTCTCGACCATTCGCACGAGGCAGCCATGATTCGGGGGTTCACCATCATCGAGCTGCTGATCGCGATGACGATCACCTTGTTGATCGCGGGCGCGTTGGCGGGTGTCGCTCAGCCGGCACGAGATGCTTTCGATCGTGTCCCTGCGCAGCTCGAACTGAATCAGCGCGGCCGGACCGCGATCGAAGCGCTGTCACAGGCGCTGCGAGCATCAGTGTCAGTACCGAGTGAGCCTGGCACGTTCGAAGAATTGGACGTTGTGGTCCCCATTCACGCCGGGGCCCAGGGACTGCTGACAGTTGACCAGCCGGGCCCGGCCGCAGCAATCACGCTGAGCACGGAACAGTGTCCCAACATCAAGGATGTCTGCGCATTCACCGCCGGCGCCACGGCGCTGATTTCGGACAGTGCAGGAGATTACGACGTCTTCCGGATCGCATCGGTCAATGCGGGCGAGCGTCGCATCACGCCCGAGGAGGCGCTCTCGCGATCGTACCCGCTTGGATCGACGGTGGTTGAAGTCGATCAATTCACGTTCCGGTTGTCGGAGCAGGCCGACGGCAGTTATTCACTGATTCGCGAAACCTTTGCTGGCGCGATCCAGCCGATCGTGGATTTCGTCAGCGGGTTGTCGTTCGAGGTGACCGGCAATGAGGTTGGCGTCTCGATCGGCGTCGAGCCGCCGACCGAATTGCTGCGCCGCCTGATGACCGATCGCGTCTTTCGCACGTCGATCAGATTACGGAACGCATCATGACAGGCGAGCGCGGCATCGCGCTGATCATGGTCATCTTGCTGACTGCATTCCTGTCGGCGCTGGGAATGGGGCTGCTCCTCGCCGTCTTCATGGATCGCCTCGCGTCGGGCAACATGGCCGGCTCCGTCGCGATGCTCTATGCGGCCGACGCCGCGATCGAGCTGGCCGCGCGCGATCTTTCGCAAGAGGCTGATTGGGATTCCGTGCTGTCGGGCGCCCGGCTGAGCAGCCTCACTGACGGATCGCCCGACGGCATGCGCGACATTCCCGGCGGCGGCGCGATCGATCTCACCGCATCGACCAACGTCTTGAATTGCGGCAAGGCCACCAACTGCACCACGGCGCAGATGAATGCGAATTCACAAGAGCGTCCGTGGGGCGCGAACAATCCGCGCTGGCGGCTGTATGCGTTCGGCCCGATGGACCAGTTCACGCAGTTCGCGCAGCCGGTGGCGAGTTACCTCGCCGTATGGGTCGCCGACGATGGCCGTGAGGAGGATGGGGATCCGCTAGCGGATGCGGTCGAGGAAGGGGACTCCGGGCACGGCATCGTCCGAGTTCATGCGGAAGCGTTTGGTATTGCGGGCTCGAGGCGCGCCATAGAAGCCGAGCTGGTCAGGGCCTGCCGGGGTGGAGGGGTCGGCGCCTGCCTGCCGGGCATTCGTGTGCAATCGTGGCAGGAATTGCGCCAGGCGATTCCTTGATTTGCACGCCGCAGAAGCCTACGATCGACCTATCCACCCTTTTGCGGCGAGTGGAAGCATCCGATAAGAAGATCACCATGAAGCGCATCATTTTCATCACCTCGGCTGCGGTTCTCGCGTTTGCGGCGGTCGCCGCGGCGCAGTCCTCGTCGACGAAGCCCCTGGCCGACGTCGCCAAGACTGAAGAGGCGCGCCGGCAACAAACGAAGAAACCGGCCAAGGTCATCACGAACAGCGACCTGAAGCCGGACATTTCCAAGGGCGTTGCGCCCGCGCCGGTCGCGGCCACGAGCACGCCGACGAATACGTCACCCGGCACCGCGACCCCGGACAAGCCGGCTGATGCCGGACCGGCGAAGGACCAGGCCTATTGGGCCGGCCGCATCAAGATCGCTCGCGACCAGGTCCAACGCACGCAGATTTTCATGGATTCCCTGCAGAGCCGCATCAACGCGCTCACGACCGACTTCGTCAATCGTGACGATCCGGCGCAGCGGGCGAAGATCGAAGGCGATCGGAAGGCGGCCCTCGCGGAGCTCGAAAGGGTGAAGAAGGAGTTGAGCGACCAGCAAAAGGCGATCACGGCCATTGAGGACGAAGCGCGTCGCGCCGGTGTGCCAGCCGGCTGGTTGCGACCGGGGGCGTGAGCGCCCCGATCCTTCTCGTCGAAGATAAAGACTCGCTGCGCGCGATGCTCAAGCTCGCGCTCGAGTCCCAGGGACACGAGGTCATCGAGGCTCGGGATCAACCCGAGGCGGTGGCCGCGCTCCGCGATTCCCAACCCGCGCTCGTGCTGTCGGATCTGCGCCTGCCCAAGGGCGATGGCATGGGCGTGCTTCGCGCCGTCAAGGAAATGGACGCCGAGCTTCCCGTGATCGTCATGACGGCGCACGGCAGCATCCAGGATGCCGTCGAGGCGATGAAGAGCGGCGCCCTCGACTTTCTCGCCAAGCCCGTCGATCCCGATCACCTGCAACTGCTGGTGTCACGCGCGCTCGACCAGCGCCGCCTGCTGACGGATTACCGGCTGTTGAAGGAAGAAGCCGCGGCCCGGCGCGGCGGTCCCAACATCATCGGCGAATCGCAGGCGTTGCGGCAGGTGATGACCGCGATCGAGCGCGCGGCCGCCACCGACACGACGGTACTGCTCGAAGGCGAGAGCGGCACGGGCAAGGAGCTCTGCGCGCGCGCCCTCCACAACGCGAGCCCGCGCGCGAACGGTCCCTTCGTCGCGATCAACTGCGCGGCGATTCCGGACAACCTGCTCGAGGCCGAGCTCTTCGGCTACGAGCGCGGCGCCTTCACCGGCGCGGCGTCGCGGAAGATCGGCAAGTTCGAGGTCGCGCAGCGCGGCACCATCTTCCTCGACGAGATTGGCGAGATGCCGCTGGCGCTGCAAGCGAAGATGCTGCGGGCGATCGAGACCAAGCGCATCGAGCGGCTCGGGGGCAACACCTCGATCCAGGTCGACGTGCGGATCGTCGCGGCCACGAACCGCATGCTGCGACAGGCGGTCGCGAATCGCCAGTTCCGCGAAGATCTGTATTTCCGTCTATCGGTCTTTCCAGTCACGATTCCGCCGTTGCGCGAGCGCAAGGAAGACATCCCGAAGCTCGCCCATCACTTCGTCGAACGCGTCGCGAGGGATGTCGGCAAGAAGCTGACGTTGGGGCCGGAAGCGCTGGAGATGCTCGTCGGGCATTCGTGGCCCGGCAACGTCCGCGAGCTGCAGAACGCAATCGAACGGGCGGTGATTCTGGCCGACGGCGATCGCCTGCTGCCGCGCCACTTGAACCTCACGACGCAGGTGGGCGCGATCGCCGATCCGTGGGACATGCTGGACTGGTCGGGGACGCTCGCGGATGTCTCGTCGCGATTCGCGAACGAAGCGGAGAAGCGCAAGCTCACGCTCGCGTTGAAGCAGGCCAGCGGCGACAAGGGCCGCGCCGCCGACATGCTCGCGATCAATTTCAAGACGCTGGCTGCGAAGCTTCGTCAGTATGGGTTGGATTAGGCTCGCAGCCCGATCTTCTTCAGCGCCGCCTTAATCTCTTTCTCGGTCACATCCGTCAGCTCCACGGTCTTGCCGCGATCCGACGCCGCGATGAAATGCAGCGTGCCGTTGACGACTTTCTTGTCGCGGCCGATTGCGGCAAACACATCTTTCGCCGAGAGGTCCGCGACCGACGGCAGCGGCCCGAGCTGCGTGATCAGCGCTTCCACTTCTTCGTAGAGGGACTTCGGCGTGATGCCGCGGGCGACGCCGATCGCGAGCGCCGCCAGCATGCCGTAGCCGATCGCCTCGCCGTGGCGGAACTGCTTGTATTTCGTCACCGACTCGAGCGCGTGGCCCACCGTGTGGCCGAAGTTCAGAATCCGACGCAGTCCCGACTCACGCTCGTCCGCCGAGACGACCCGCGCCTTGATCCGGCAGGATGCGGAGACGAGCGGCGCGACGGCGCCACCATCACGCGCAAAGATCGCCGTGATCGATTCACGCATCCGATCGAGCAGTGCTGGATCTGAAATGACTCCGTACTTGATCACTTCGTAGAGGCCGGCGCGGAATTCACGGCGCGGCAGCGTTTCGAGAACGATGGGATCAGCAACGACCAGGCTCGGCGGGTGAAACGATCCGATCAGGTTCTTGCCGAGCGGATGGTTGACGCCGGTCTTGCCGCCGATGGCGCTGTCAACCTGCGCCAGCAGCGTCGTCGGCACGTGCACGATCGGAATGCCGCGCAGATACGTGGCCGCCGAGAATCCGACCATGTCGCCGATCACGCCGCCGCCGACGGCGACAATGACGGTCGAGCGATCGGCGTGCACCTTGACCAGCGCATCGAGGAGGCGCGCGACAGTGTTGAGGTTCTTGTAACGCTCGCCGTCCTCGATCAGGATCGGCGTCCGGTCGGCGCCCAGCTTGCGGAACCGCTCCCCGTGAAAATTCCACACGCGATCGCTGGAGATGAGGATGCGACGTTGACCCAGCTTCGCCCGATCCATCTCGGCGCCGAGCGCATCGATCGCGCCGCCACCAATCAGCACGGAGTACGGACCGGCCGCGGCCGATACACTGATGCGATCCACTAGCCGATCACCGCGCCATCGAACTATGCACTGCCAACTCCAACTGAAACTGCCAACTGCCAACCGCCAACTGCCAACTGTTTCACCCAATGCTAGGATAGCATTCGGTGCCGCGTCGAACGGACTTCCTGATCGTCGGCAGCGGCATCGCCGGCCTCCGCGCTGCCGCCGATCTGGCGCTCGCCGGCGAGGTGCTGGTCCTCACGAAAGCCGATCCCACCGAGAGCAACACCGGCTACGCCCAGGGCGGCATCGCCGCCGCGGTCGGGCCCGGCGACACGCCTCGCGATCACGCGATCGACACCGTCAACGCCGGCGACGGCCTCTGCGTGGAGAAGGCCGTCAAAGTGCTGGTCGAAGACGGCGTCCGCTACGTCCACGAGCTGATCGAGTGGGGTGCCCGATTCGATCGCGACCGCACCGGCGCGCTCTCGCTCGGTCGCGAGGGCGCGCACGGCCGCCGCCGCGTCCTGCATGCCGCTGATGCCACCGGCCGCGAGATCGGCCGTGCGTTATGGGAGCGCGTCGCCGATCAGTCACGGGTGCGCGTCGAGCGCAATGCGCGCGTCCACGAACTGATCGTCGAAGGCGATCGCTGCATCGGCGCGCGATATGAAAACGAATCCGGCATGCACGACGTGCATGCCGGCGCGATCCTGCTCGCGACGGGCGGCGCCGGTCACGTCTTCAGGGAAACCACGAATCCGTCGATCGCCACCGGTGACGGCGTCATGCTCGGCTGGTTCGCCGGCGCGCGCGTCGCCGATCTGGAATTCGTCCAGTTTCATCCCACCGCACTCGATGTGCCCGGCGCGCCGCGATTCCTGCTGTCCGAGGCGCTGCGCGGCGAAGGCGCGCACCTCCTGAACGCCTCCGGCGAGCGATTCATGCCGCGCTACGAGCCGGCCGGCGAGCTGGCCTCGCGCGATTTGGTGTCGCGCGCGATCGTGCGCGAGCAACATCGCACGGGCCAACCGGTGTATCTGTCGATGGCGCACCTCGATCCGGAATGGACGCGGGCGCGCTTTCCGACGATCGCTGAGGCGTGCCGATCGCTCGGCCTCGACCTCGGGACCGATCGCATTCCTGTCGGCCCTGCCGCGCATTACGTGATGGGCGGCGTTGAAACCGATCTCTGGGGCCGCACCACTCTGCGAGGTCTCTTCGCCGCGGGCGAGGTCGCCTGCACGGGCGTGCACGGCGCCAATCGACTCGCCAGCAATTCGCTGCTCGAAGGCCTCGTGTTCGGCGCGCGGGCCGCGCAAGCGATGCTGCTCCCGGGCGAGGAGGTCGTGCCGTTTTCAATCCTTGATATGGTGCCTGGCACCGTTCGTGACTCGCCGACGGTGCCAGGCACCATGCCACGCGAAGCCGACGTGCGGGGTTTGATGTGGAACTCGGTCGGGCTGTGGAGAGACGAGGCGCTGTTGCGGACGGCCATCGAGGCGCTCGACGAGTGGTACGCGGCCCTCGGCACGGATCGCAGCCGCATCGCCGCGCTCGTCACGGTCGGCTGCCTGATGGCCCGGGCAGCCCTCCGCCGCGAGGAGAGCCGCGGTTGCCACGCCCGCGCCGACTTTCCGTCCCGAGATGACGTAAAATTTAGGATTCATCGAGGAGACAGAATTCACTAATGGCCGGCAAACAGGAAGAAGCGTTCGTTACCGAGATCACCAAGCAGTCCGTCGATTTTTCCAAGTGGTATCTCGACGTGGTGCGCAAGGCGGAGCTCGCCGATTACTCACCGGTTAAGGGCTTCATGGTGATTCGGCCGTACGGCTATGCGATGTGGGAGCACCTGCAGCGCGAGCTCGACGTCCGCATCAAGGCGACCGGCCACGTCAACGCCTACTTCCCGTTGCTGATCCCCGAAAGCCTGTTGCTGAAGGAGAAGGACCACGTCGAAGGATTTGCGCCGCAAGTGGCGTGGGTCACCAGAGGCGGCGATGAAGACCTCGCCGAGAAGCTGATCATCCGGCCGACCTCGGAAACGATCATCGGCGTGATGTATCAGAAGTGGATCCAGTCGTGGCGCGATCTGCCCGTGCTGATCAACCAGTGGGCGAACGTCGTCCGCTGGGAAAAGGTGACGCGGCCGTTCCTGCGCACGACGGAATTCCTCTGGCAGGAAGGGCATACCGCGCACGAGACCGAACAAGAAGCGCAGGAAGAGACGATGAAGATCCTCGCGCTCTACAAGGAAGTCTGCGAAAAGGTCCTCGCGGTGCCGGTCATCGACGGCCAGAAGAGCGAGAGTGAAAAGTTCGCCGGCGCGTCGAAGACCTATTCGATCGAGGCGCTGATGGGCGACGGCCGCGCGCTGCAGGCCGGCACGTCGCACAACCTCGGTCAGAACTTCGCCAAGGCCTTCGAGATCCAGTTCCAGGGCCGCGACAAGACGCTTCAGTATTGCTGGACCACGTCGTGGGGCGTGACGACGCGCTTGATCGGCGCGGTGATCATGACGCACGGCGACGATAGCGGCTTGATCCTGCCGCCGAAGATCGCGCCTTACCAGGTCGTGATCGTTCCCATCCCGCGCGGCAACTGGAAAGAGACAGTGCTGCCGAAGTGCGAGGAGATTCGCGATCAGCTGGTGGCCGCCGGCATTCGCGTCAAGCTCGATGCCGACGAGAGCCAGACGCCCGGCTGGAAGTTTGCCGAATACGAAATGCGCGGCGTCCCGGTCCGCCTCGAAATCGGCCCGAAGGACATCGAGAAGTCGGCGGTGTTTGCGGCGCGCCGCGACACCCGCGCGAAAGCGTCGATGCCGATGGACGGGCTCGCCGACGCGATCAAGAAATTGCTCGACGAGATTCAAGACGGGCTGTTCGCGCGGGCGGTGAAGTTCAGGGACGAGCACACGTCGAAGACCGACTCGTACGAGGAGTTCAAACAGATCATGGAAGGCCGTCCCGGCTTCGTGATCGCGCCCTGGTGCGGCATGGCCAAGTGTGAAGCCGACATCAAGGCGGAGACGCAGGCAACCATTCGCAACATCCCCACCGGCTACGGGCAGGCGCCCGGCAAGCCCTGTATCAAGTGCGACATGCCGGCCAGCGTGTCGGCCTGGTTCGCGAAGGCGTATTAACGGATCGCAGTCGCCGTGGTGATGACTCGACGTAATTGGCTCAACGGAGATGCTGGGACGGTTCCTATGGAACGGTCCTCAAGCGGATGCGAGCTGAGGCGTTAGATGCCGAAAACGGCCGCGGGCATCCTCCTGTTTCGTCGAGGCCCCTCTGGTCTGCAGGTTCTCCTCGCGCATCCGGGCGGCCCGCTGTGGTCGCGCAAGGATTACGGCGCGTGGACGCTTCCGAAGGGGCAGTTCACCGACGGCGAGCTGCCGCTCGACGCCGCCAAGCGCGAGTTCAAAGAGGAAATGGGCTCGGCGCCGTCGGGCGACTTTCAATCGCTCGGGACGCTCAAGCAGCCAAGCGGAAAAGTCATTCACGCCTGGGCTTCGGAATCGGACTTCGATGCGGCGACCGTGAAGAGCAATCTATTTTCGATGGAATGGCCGCCGAAGTCGGGGCGGATGGCGGAGTTTCCTGAAGTCGATCGTGCGGCCTGGTTTTCGATCGAGGAAGCACGCCAAAAAATACTAAAGGGCCAGGCGCCGTTTCTCGAGCGGCTCCTGACCCTATTGGATTCTTGAAGTTTAAACTTTAAGGTTTAAAGTTTAAACTTCGCCGCGGCGTTACTGCAGCCGGATCGTCAGGGCTGCCCGACGATTCAAGCGCCGCGTCTCTTCACGTCCGTTGTCGTGCTTCGGACGCTCTTCGCCGTAGCTCACCGTCTGCAGGCGGTTCGCGTTGATGCCGCGGCCCACCAGGTAATCACGCACCGCCGTCGAGCGGCGCTCGCCGAGGGCCAGGTTGTATTCCGTCGTGCCGATGTTGCACGTGTGGCCTTCAACCGTGAACCGCAGGTTCGGATCGTCCTGCATAGCCTTGATCGCTTCGTCGAGGATGCGGGTTGCTTCCGGCCGCAGCGTGTAGCGGTCGAAGTCGAAGTGCACGTCTTCGAAGGTGATCTGCCGCTTCGCCGCCGGCGCGATGACCTGCACCGTGACCGTATCCGACGCCGTCAGGCCCTTGCCGTCGTCAACCGTCACGGTCAGCGGCACCGCGCCGACCTGTCCGGGCGCCGTCCACGGCGTCTGGCGATCGTTGGCGTTGCCGAATGATCCCGTCGGGCTCGTCCACCGATAGCGCAGCGTGTCGCCATCCGGATCCTGCGCGTCGGCCGAGGCCGTCAGCTGGCGATTGATTTCAACCGTGCACGGCTCGCAGCGCGCCTTCACCGTCGGGGCGCGGTTCGGCGGCATGGCCGGTGTCGGCGGGGCCGTCGGCGTGACCGTGGCCGCGGGCGGTGCGAACGTGTTTATGCCGGGGTAGTAGCCGAGACGCACTTGCAGGCCAAGGCGATCGAAGTCGCTGTCTTCCGATGTCTGGAAATCGCGGCGATGCAGGAAGTAGGACGCGGTGTAGGTGAGGCCGGCGCCGAAATAGAAACCGTTGCTGGCGTTGAACTGGAATCCGCCGAACAGATCGCGCGTCGCGTCCGGATCCCATTCGCGCGGCATGCCCGGCGCGGGATTGCTGCCCGTGAACGTCTGCGACTGATCGAACAGCGCCTCGCCCTTCATCTCGCCAATCACGCGGAACTTCGAGCGGCTCGGGAACGCGCCGGCTATGCCCCACACGAAGCCAGGGGTCAGGTTGTAGCCGTCGGGCTGGCCGCGGAGCTTGATGCCCGCATCAGCCGAGAGTTCGACCTTCTGCGCGAACTCGCGCGAGCCGATCAGATCGAATTGGAAATCAAACTTGCCCGTGCCGAGCCCATCGTCCTGGCTCGCGGCGGGGAGCTTCGCCATGACGCGGAGCGCGGTGGCGTAGCCGTTGTTCGATGCCTGTGAGGTGATGTTGAACTTCGCGCCGACCCACGCATCGCCGATGCCGGTGCTCCAACCCTTGTTGATCAGGTAATCCTGCGGCTGGCCGTTGCGCGCGACCGGCACGAGGTCGGAGTCGATGCGCCGTGCGCCGAAGGCGCCGAAGATCTCGATGCGGTCGCTGGCGCCGAACGCGAACATGCCGCCGATGTCGGTGATGTCGCTGAATCCTTCGCTGCGATCGAAATTCACCAGCTGGACGCCGCCGCTCCACTTGCCCTTGGGCAGGGTTTCACCTGTGGGGACGAACCAGATTCCGGTGTCGCCGAAAACTGTGTTTCCACCGGGCCGGCTATCTTGCGCCACCGCAGAGACAGCACAGGTCAAGCTCAGCGCTAGGCCAATCGCCAAAGGGCGAAGGATTTTCATACACAGAGTTTAGAGCCACAAACACTGGAAGTCAAACGTACCAGTGGGGTTAGCTCTCTTTTTCGTCCGGATCTGTTTTTTTGGATTTACCGAAAAGCCAGGCGGCGGCAATGCCCAACAGGTAAAGCACGACCATCGGGCCGCCCACCATGACCTGAGTCACCGGATTACCGTCGGGCGTGATGACCGCGGCGAAGATGAAAATCAGCAGCACCGCGTACTTGAAGTTGCGGAGCAGGAATCCCGCGGTGACGATGCCGAGACGGGCGAGAACGAACATCAACACCGGCAATTGGAACGTCAGTCCGATGCCGAGCATCAGCTTCACATACATGCCGAAGATCGGACCGACGCGCGGTAGAAACTCGACATACTCATTGCCGAAGCCCGCGAAGAAATTCCACGCAGCCGGGAAGACGAAGTAGTGCGAGAACGCGGCGCCGCCGATGAACAGCGCCGACGAGGAGATCACGAACGGAATCGCCAGCTTCTTCTCCTTCGCGTACAGCCCCGGCGCGATGAAGAGCCACACCTGCAACATGATGTACGGCGATGCGATCAGGACGCCGGTGAGCACGGCGATCTTGATCCACAGCATGAACATCTCGGGCGCTTCGGTGTAGATCAACTTGCCGCCGGGCACGGCGCCGGCCAGCCGCAGATACACGAAATCGAAGACCCGGTTGATGAAGGCGAACGCGACGATGAAGCCGACGAGCAATCCGCCGACGGCGTGCGTGATGCGCTTGCGCAGCTCGTCGAGATGCTCGAGGAAGGTCATCCGGCCTTCGCCGGCCGGCTCGTCTTCGTCACCGAATGGCGAGAACCCGCCCGGCTTCGCGGGCAAGTTCTGCTCGTCGTCGTTGCGGTTCTGGCTGGGGAACGGTACTAGCGCCACGGGTGGTTAGTGCTCTGCGCTTTCTGTGCCTTTGTGGCCCTAGCTACGCGATACGGTCTCTCGCGGTGGCGCGGTGTTCTGGTCGTCGTCTTTCGGGATGGCGGCGCTCGCGGTCGACTCTTCGGCCTTGACCTTCGCGGCGGTTTCCTTCTGCTCCTCGATCTTGATTTCCTGCTCGAGGGTGTTCTGGAGGTCGGTCGAGGCCTTCTTGAATTCGTTGAGGCTGCGGCCGAGGGACTTGCCAAGCTCCGGGAGCTTCCGGGGCCCGAAAATGATGAGGGCGATCACCAGGATGATGATCAGCTCTGGCATGCCGATGGAACCAAACATATGAAGTGCTCCCTTGCAAGGTCGGGACGGGCCCTTTTCGGGCCCGAAACGTCCAATAGGTGAGTATAGACCAGTACTGCCTTACCCGCCTCCGGCGGGTGCCTCTCTCCTTGTGGGGAAGGGGGGAGTCAGCTACCATCAATCATGCGCAGCCGATCGACCGTCGCCGCCCTTGTCGCCATCGTGATATCCGCCGTCGTTGGCGGGGTTTACGGCAAGACCGCTGCCGCAGACTCGGTACCCAGTCACTACAAGACGTTCACCGCGGCGCTGACCGCGATCCAGACGCAGTACGCCGAGCCGGTCGAGTCCGACCGCATGGTCTACGGCGCGATTAACGGCATGCTGCAGACGCTCGATCCCCATTCGAGCTTCATGGACCCGCGGACCTACGCGCAGATGCGCGAGCGGCAGGAAGGCCGCTACTACGGCCTGGGCCTCACGATTCAATCGGTTGACGGCGACATCACCGCGGTGCGCGTGTTCGAAGGATCGCCGGCATTCAGCAACGGCATTCGGCGCGGCGATGTGATCGCGACCGTCGAAGGCGTCAGCGCGAAAGGCTGGACGACCGAGGCGACCGTCAACAAGCTCAAGGGACCGAAGGGCACGTTCGTCAACATCGGCGTGCGCCGCAAGGGATTCGAGCGGCTCCTCGAGATGCGCGTGATGCGCGATCAGGTCAGCATCCCGAGCCTGTCGGCGTCGTTCATGATCGACGCGGCGACCGGCTACGTCGGCGTCACGGACTTCGCGGAGCACACCGACGAAGATCTCGGCGAGGCGCTCGAGAGCCTCACCAAGCGGGGCATGAAGCGGCTCGTGCTCGACCTGCGCGGCAATCCGGGCGGCCAGCTCGATCAGGCGATTAAAATCACCAATCGTTTCGTCAACAAGGGTTCGATGGTCGTCTACACGCGCGGCCGCGTGCCGAACTCCGATTCGGATTACCGCGCCAGCGATCAGGGCGAGTACCTCACGATCCCGATGGTCACGCTCGTCAATCGCAACAGCGCAAGCGCGTCGGAAATCGTCTCCGGCGCGCTGCAGGATTACGACCGCTCGCTCGTCGTCGGCGAGACGACGTTCGGCAAGGCGCTGGTGCAGTCGGTGTATCGCGTGAGCGGCGGCGCCGGCCTCGCGCTCACGACCGCGCGCTACTACACCCCGAGCGGCCGCTTGATTCAGCGTCCGTGGGACGGCACGTTCGACGAGTACCTGACCTACACGCTGAAAGATCAGAAAGAGCGCGAGAAGTCAGCCGATCAGTTGAAGTACACGACGGCGGGCCGCAAGGTGTATTCGGGCGGCGGCATCGAGCCCGATTTGCGCTTCGATGGTCCGGTCGAAGGATTCAACCCGACGCGGTTCGGCCGCACGCTGCACGGCCGCGGCTTCTTCCTCTCGTATGCCGAGCAGTTCAGCGCCGAAGGTGATTCGCGCATCGGCCACTCGGGTCCGTCGCGCCGCATCGTGAAGAAGGCCTTTACGGTGGACGATGCGATGGTCGCGGACTTCAAGAAATTCGTCGCCGCAAAGAACCTGAAGATCGAAGAAGACGCGTGGACGAAGGACGTGGAATTCATCCGCGCGATGATTCGCTACGCGATCGACGAATCGGTCTTCGATATCGCGACGGCGAAGCAGCACCTGATCACCGTCGACCCGCAGGCGAAGTTTGCGATCTCGAAGTTCCCGGACGCCGAGCGTCTCCTCGAGATGAAGAAA
>Ga0310884_10000110_pt1 | contig 16719 bp, 15 predicted proteins | sample T60D1metaG_FD_203446 | JGI IMG/M metagenome (GOLD analysis project Ga0310884, IMG submission 203446) | Lab incubated soil microbial communities from West Virginia University Organic Research Farm, Morgantown, WV, United States - T60D1 | ecosystem: Environmental > Terrestrial > Soil >...
CGCGCCCGTGATGGTGAAGCAGGGTGGAGGGCTGATCTCGTTCTCCTCGTCCTTCGGCGGGAACTGCTACATGCACGGCCCGGCGTATGGTGCGCAGAAGGCGGGTGTCGACAAGCTGGCCGCCGACATGGCGGTCGATCTCGAGAACACCGGCGTCGCGGCAGTCTCCCTCTGGCTCGGCCCGCAGAAGACCGAGCGCTCCGTGATCGCGGTGGAGGAGAAGCCCGAGCAGTACAGGGGGTTCATGGCGGTGGCCGAGACGCCCGAGTTCAACGGTCGCGTGCTCTATGCGCTCGCCCGCGACCCGAAGCTCGCGAGCCGCTCCGGGCAGACCCTGATCACCGCCGAGCTCGCGCAGGAATACGGTATCCGGGACGAGGGCGACCGCCAGCCGCCGTCCTACCGCGAGGCGCTCGGCGCGCCGCGGGTGCCGCACCCGGCGCGGGTGATGTGAGCGGAGGGGCGTCGACCGGTGCACACTTGCGCTCTCGACATGCCGGGGAAGACCGTGAGCAGAGCGATCGAACCGCGGGAACTGCGCGACGCTTTCGGGACCTTCGCCACCGGGGTGACCGTGATCACGGCGCGGCGGCCGGACGGCGGGCCGATCGGCGTTACGGCAAACTCGTTTACCTCCGTGTCGCTGTCGCCGCCGCTTGCACTCTGGTGCATTGCGCGTGACAGCACGAGCGTGCCGGCCTTCGTCGAAGGCGCTGATTTCGCGGTGCACGTCCTGACCGCCGCGCAGCGCGACGTGGCGCTGCGGTTCGCGACACGCGGAGGCGAGAAGTACCCGAGCGGTACGATCGCCGGCAAGCACGGGCCCGCGCCTAATGTGCCGGGCGCGCTGTGCCGGATCGACTGCGTCGTGCAGGAGCTGCATCCGGGCGGTGACCATGTCATCGTGCTCGGCCGCATCGTCGGCGTCGATCGCCGCGTGGGCGCCCCGCTGCTGTTTCATGGCGGTCGCTTCGGACTGCTCGAGGTAGACGCGAGCTCGCCGGCGATGGATCTGTGGGATTCCCTGAGCACGGGATGGTTTTGACGATGAATACCGCAGCAAAACTGATAGACGCGCAGACGCGGGTCATGGAAGGTCAGAGCTGGAGCGACTTCTGTCGCGCGCTCGAGGCCGCAGGCGACATCGTGCTCGCGCGCACGACACCCGCCTCACCGATCGACCGCGCCGAGGGCTACCGATACCTGACGCGTCTCACGCGGATCGGGCTGGAGATGATGCTCGAGCACGCCGACCCGGATTTTCCCACTTTCTATGCGGCCTCCCATCCGACGGGCAAGATCGGTGGCGACAACCCGGACAACCTGTACCAGAACGCCACAATCGCAGGCGACCGCGAGTACCGCATCTGGGGCCGGCGCAACACCGTCCCCTACCTGTCGTTCGGCACCAAGGCCAACCGATATGCGACCGAGGGCACGATGGCCTCGACCGGCGAGCTCGAGGCCGCGGAGATGGTCTTCGACAAGGACGGCAGCTTCGAAGTCTCGGTCAGCCGCGAACGCAAACCCGGCAACTGGTTGCCGCTCGCCGCCGACACCTCGATGCTGCTGGTGCGCCAGACGTTCCTGGACCGGGCGAACGAGGTCGCGGCCGACGTGCGCATCGAGCGCGTCAGCGGCCCGGAAAAGCCCGAGCCGCTCACGCCGCAGAAACTCGATCGCGGTCTCGCGTCCGCCGCGGCGTTCGTCACCGGTACCGCGCGCACCTTCGTCAACTGGGTCGAGGAGTTCCGCAAGTACCCGAACGCGTTTGCACCCTTCCCGCAGGAAACCTGCTACCGCACCGGTGGCGATCCGCTCATCTACTACCTGCACGGCTACTGGCAGCTCGCCGCCGACGAGGCGCTCGTGATCGAAACGCAAGTGCCCGAGTGTGAGATCTGGAACTTCCAGCTCGACAACTACTGGATGGAGTCGCTGGACTATCGCTTCCTGCCGGCGTGCTGGAACAAGCGCACGGCGAAATACAACGCGGATGGAACGCTGACTTTCGTGATTGCGGCGCGCGATCCTGGTCTCGGCAACTACATGGATACCGCGGGCCACGGTTGCGGATCCATGCTGCTGCGTTGGACGCGCGCGAAAACGCATCCACAGCCGCGCTGCCGGGTCGTCAAGCTGGCAAGTCTGGTGCAAGGGGGCAGAACGTGAGCATGTACCTGGAAGACATCGAGCGTATCCGCCAGCTCAAGTACCGCTATTTCCGCGGGATCGACACGGCCGATATCGAGCTCCTGCGAGGTGTGCTCGCCGAGGACGTGCACATCGACTATCACGGCGGCACCTACCGCTGGCAGGTCGAAGGCCGCGAGGCGATGCTCGCCTCCATCGCGGCCGCGTTCAACGAATACGCGGTCGCGTGTCACACGGGTCATCACCCCGAGATCGAAGTCCTGACGCCGACCTCTGCCACGGGCATCTGGTACCTCACCGACGTCTTCATAAACCTGCGGGAGAAGCTCGTCACGACTGGCAGCGCGCTCTATCGCGACGAATACGTCAAGCAGGCCGACGGCTGGCGGATAAAATCATCCACGTACAAGCGTCTCTACGAAATCCAGGAGGCGCTCGAGTCGGCGCCGAAGCTCACCGCGCACTATCTGGCCAACGCCGCGGGGCGCGAGGCGATCGCCCGGGCGACCACGCGATGAGTCACCTCGAGGGCGAGGGCGCGCTCGTCACGGGCGCGGGGCGGGGTGTGGGTCGAGGTAATGGCGGGAATCGATGAGCGAACGCGAACTGACGGTCGACGTGCTGGTGGTGGGTTCGGGCAACGGCGGGCTCACGGCTGCGCTGTGCGCGTACGAGCTCGGGCTGAAGGACGTGCTGGTCGTCGAGAAGAGCGAGCTCTACGGTGGCACGAGCGCCACTTCCGGCGGTGGCGTCTGGATGCCCTGCAACCGCTACGCGGTGGCGGCTGGGGCGAAGGACAGCTTTGAGGAGGCACGCGAGTACCTGCGGCGCACCATTCCGGAGAGCGCCGTCCCCGACGCGATGATCGAGACCTATCTCCGGGAAGGCCCGAAGGTGATCGACTTTCTGCACGAGCGAACGCACGTGCGATACGCGTCGCTCGAACACTACCCGGACTACTGGTCCTTTCTGCCGGGTGCGAAGAGCGGGCACCGGTCGATGGAGCCGGTGCCGGTGAACCGGGACGTGCTGGGCGCCGACGGCCCGACTCTCCGCGACACGCACCACATGATCTTCATGATGGATCGCATCTCGATGACGCAGGTCGAGGCGCACGATCTGATGATGCAGTCGCCGGGCTGGAAGAAGCTGGCGGCGCGCATGGTGTGGAACCACTACAGCGACCTGCCGTGGGCGCTCACGCACAAGCGGTCGCGGCGGCTCACCTGCGGGTCGGCCGGTATCGCACGGCTGCGCTGGTCGATGCAGGACCGCCGACTTCCGCTCTGGTTGTCGACGTCGATGCGCGAGCTCCTGACAGACGGCCGGGGCGGCGTCACCGGTGCGCGCGTCGAGCGCGACGGCGCGCCCTGGACGATACGGGCGCGACACGGCGTGGTGCTTGCCGCCGGCGGCTTCGAGCACAACCAGCAGATGCGCGAGCGCTATCTGCCGCCGCCGACCAACACGGCCTGGAGCGCCGCGGCGGGCACCAACACGGGCGATGCGATCCGCGCCGGGATCGCGGTGGGTGCCGCCACGCGGCTGATGGATGGTGCGTGGTGGTGCACCACAGTGATGGTGCCGGGCGAGCCCGTGCCGCGGCTTGCGATCATGGATAAGTCCTATCCGGGTGGCTGCGTCGTCAATCAACGCGGCAAGCGCATCGCGAACGAGTCGCAGAACTATCTGACGTATCTGCTGGAGCTCTTCCGGCGTCACACGCCCGAGGACCCACAGACGCCGACCTGGCATGTGTTCGACGCACGCTTCCGCCGCAGTTATTTCGTGGGGCCGCTGTTCCCGACGAAGTTCATGTCCGACAAGAAGATCCCGCGGGAATATTTCAGCTCGGGCTTCCTGACGACGGCGGATTCCGTGCGCGCGCTGGCGGAGGCGGCCGGCATCGACCCCGTCGGCCTGGAGTCGACCATTGCGGCGATGAACGAGTACGCGCGCACCGGTAAGGATCTCGAGTTCGGACGCGGCGACGCCGAGTACGATCGGTATTACGCCGACCCGACGGTGAAGCCGAATCCCTGTCTCGCGGCGATCGCCGAGCCGCCGTATTACGCGATGCGGATCGAGCCAGGCGACTTCGGCACCCACGGTGGTCTCGCGACCAACACGAATGCGCAGGTGCTGCGCGAGGACGGAATGCCGATCCCGGGGTTGTACGCCGTCGGCAACTGTTCCGCGGCGATCCTGCCCACCTATCCCGGTCCCGGTGCGACGCTGGGCCCGGCGATGACCTTTGCCTGGCAGGCCGCCAAGCACCTCGCCCGAAAACTGGCTCGAAGCCAATCTTCGGAGGCGGCCGTGCCGGCGGCAGCTGGGTCGCCCAAAAACGGCATCGGGCCGATTTTCGGGAGCGGTGCCCGATGAGCGGGGAGCCCACGCTCGACCCGGACCGGCTGATCGCGAACGCGCGCGCGGAGACGGGTCTCACCGAGCTCGACGAGCCGGACATCGAGGTACCGTTGCGCGTTCTTACGCGCGCGCTGCGCGAGGAAGCCCGACTTACGCCCGGCGGTCGCTATTTCTGGTCCGGACGGCTGCACGGCATCCTGATCGCGCGGCTGCGCGGTCGCGACTGGGTGCGGCGCCATCCGGAGATCCTCGAGGAGCGGGTGCCGCCGCCGCTCGTGATCCTGGGTCTCTCGCGCACCGGCACGACCCTGCTGCACCGCCTGATCGCGGCCGACAAGCGTTTTTACTCAGCGGCCTGGTGGGAGTGCCGTTTCCCGGTGCCCGCGCCCGACGACATGGATGGCGCGAAGCGCATCGCGGTCGCCAAGGCCGAGGTCGCCGCGATGCTCGAGGCGAACCCGGATCTCCTCAGTATCCACCCCTTCGACGCGATGGGGGCGGACGAGGACATCCTGCTGATGGACCAGACGCTGCTCAGCACGACCAGCGAGACCATGGCCTGCATTCCCGGTTACTACGAGTGGCTGCGCACGCAGGATCTGCGGCCGGCGTACGACTACTGGTACCGAACGATCCAGCTCCTGCAGTGGCAGAAACGGCGTCGCGGCATAACCGCGGAGCGCTGGGTGCTCAAGACACCGATGCACCTGGGTCACGTCGACAAGATCGTCGACATCTTCCCCGACACGACCTTTGCCCAGACTCACCGCGACCCGCTGGCGACCATCCCGTCGTATGCGAGCATGATCTACGAGCTCTGGCGCGGCGTCGGCGAGACCGCCGATCCGGTGGAGGCGGGTCGGCAGACGAGCGGCACGCTCGAGCACGATCTCAACCGCTGTCTTGCCGTCCGGGACACGCTGCCTTCGGACAAGTTCATCGATATCGACTTCCGCGACACGGTCAAGGACCCCGAGAGCGTGGTCGAGCGCATTTATGGTCAGATCGGGCTGCCCATGACGGAAACCGCGCGACGCCAGATCGGCGAGTACATGAGCTCGCACCCGCGCGAAGGTCGTCCAAAGCACGCGTACTCGATGGAGCAGTTCGGCTTTACCCGCGAGGACATCGAGCGACGGTTCGCCGAGTACCGGCGCAGGCACATCGAGCCTACGGCGCGACTCTAGACCCCGCGCGGAGCGGCGTTACACTTCGCCGGCATCGGGAGACCGGTTCCGGGCAAGGGGGTCGACTTGACGGTCTACGGATATCACGAGCAGCCGGACGTGCTGGAGTTCGACACGGAGGTGGTGGACAGCCGCCCCGGCGCGATCGTGCTCGCCCGCTCGCTGCTGCACCCCGGCGGCGGTGGCCAGGTCTCCGACCGGGCGCGGGTCACATTCGGGAACGGCGTGGCCGCAATCGTCGACGTGTCACTCGAAGCCGGTCGCTACTGGCATGTCCTCGACTCGGCGCTGGAAGTGAGCGGCCCGGTGCAGGTGACGATCGACTCGGCGCACCGTCTGCGCGTCGCGCAGCTGCACACCGATACTCACATTCTCAACGCGCTCGTATTCCGGCATTTCGACGGTGCGCTCGTGACCGGAGCCCAGATCGCAGCCGACGGCACCGCTCGGATGGACTTCGATCTGCCGGAGGTGGACAACGACGCGCTGCGTCGTCTCGAGCCGGAGTTGAACGAGGTCATACGCGCCGCGTTGCCGGTGCAGGCCAGCTATGTCAGCGCCGCCGAGGCGAGCGCGACCCCGGGCTTGATCCGCAGTGCCGCCGTGGCGCCGCCGCCGACAGCGGACGGTCGCATCCGCATCATCGAGATCGAGGGCCTCGACCGCCAGGCGTGCGGTGGTACGCACCTGTCGAACACGGCCGAGTCCGGCGCGGTGCGGATCGTCAAGGTCGAGAACAAGGGACGGCACAACCGGCGCATCCGGCTTGCACTGGCGAATCCGGCGTGAATCGAACCGGCAGCGCAGCGATCCGCCAAGCGGAACCTGAGCCCGAGGCGATCAGCCACGACCAGCCGATCCCGTCCGCACGCGGCGGTGCCGTACCGCTGGTCGTCGCGGTAACCGGGCACCGCGACCTCCTGCCCGCGGAGATCCCGCAGATCCGTCAGCGAGTCCAGGATTTCCTCCGCGAGCTGCAGCATCGCTACGCGTATCGCAGCGTCGGCGTCATGTCGGCGCTGGCCGAAGGCGCCGACCAGCTCGTGGCCGAGGAGGCGCTCGCGCTCGGCATTCCGCTCACCGTCACGATGCCCATGCCAAAGACGCTGTATCTGCAGGATTTCGTGACACCGGAGGCCAGGGAGCGCTTCGAGCGCCTGTGTGCCCAGGCCGTGGACGTATTCGAGCTGCCGATCACACCGGGCAACAGCGTCGAGTCCATCTCCGGCCCGGGACCAAACCGCTCGCGGCAGTACGCGCAGGTCGGCGTCTTCATGTGCGCGCACTGTCACGTGCTGCTCGCGCTGTGGGACGGCAAGGATTCCGATCAGCTCGGCGGAACCAGCCAGGTCGTGCGCTTCCATCACGACGATGTGATGCCGGGCTTCACACCGCGTGGCGCCGCGGGAAGGCTCGTGCTCGCAGACGACGAGAGCGACCTCGTGTATCACATCGTCTGCTCGCGCGACCGGCCCGGCGGGGCTCCGGCAGCGGGTCTCGCCGCGCTCGAGGCGAGCTGGTTCACCTCCGACGACCGCCTGCCGCGTGTCGCCGAGCTGCCGGCGCGACACCGCCTGGTGTTCGATCGTACCAACGAGTTCAGCGGCGACATCCGCCTGTACACGGACGACATCGCCGCGGGGAAGTACCCGCTGCTCACGCCCGAGCAGGCCGCGACGATGCCGAAGGGGCTGCGGGACATTGACCAGCTCTTCTGCGCGGCCGACTGGCTCGCGATCCACTTCCAGAAGCGCGTACAGCGCACCCTGCTTGCAACCCACGTCTGCGTATTCCTGACGGGCTTTGCTTATCTCTCGTATACGGATTTCAGATCCGACCGTAAATTCATCCTGCTGGTGCTGGCGGCGATGGCCTTAGCCATGTTGATCAACTTCCTTGCGCAACGCGGCGCCTGGCAGCGCAAGTACCTGGATAACCGCACCCTCGCGGAGGGTCTTCGGGTCCAGTTCTATTGGGCTGCAGCGGGTGTTACGAGCGGCATTGTCTCCAAGTTCGCCCATGACAACTTCCTGCAGATGCAGGATCCCGAGCTCGGATGGATCCGAAACGTCATGCGTGTGGCAGGCACGGAATGCGACGTCGCACCGGATCACAGCAGCGAGGGACTCGAGTTCGCGGTGCGCGAGTGGATCGGGGACCCCGCGTCGGGCCAGCTCGGCTACTTCGAACGCGGCTCATCCAAGCGGCTACGACACCAGGTCCTGACGCAGCGCATGGGTCGGGTCGGACTGTGGGTGACTGCCGCGGCGCTCGCGGTATTGCTGTTCGTTGGAGCAGGGATACCGTCGGGAGTCCGTCAACCGCTTGTGTACCTGGTCGGTTGTGTGCTGTTGCTGGTCGGCGTGCGCCAGGCTTACGCGAAGGCCACCGCAGAGGCGGAGCTGCTCAAGCAGTACGAGTTCATGCACCGGATCTTCCACAACGCGCGGCGGCGGATCGATGACACGGACAGCGAGGAGGAGCAGCGGCGCGTACTGAAGATCCTGGGCGACGCGGCGCTCGAGGAGCATTCGGAGTGGCTGCTGCTGCATCGCGAGCGCTCGATCGACCAGAAGGAGATCCTCCGTCTCTGACGCGGCGTTTACTCGCCGCCTCGGCCGTCGCGGCTGCTCGCCGATGCGCGGCCGCGGTGTATCCGCAGCCGCGTACCACGATGCCGGGTCGTTGCAGGGCTGAAGATGGGTGCCCCGTACACCTTGTCGGCGCGCACCGCACCCTCAGCGGTATCGCGGAATTCGGCGAGCTGGCGTTTGGACCGGGTGTCTCGTGGGCCGCAAGCACGCTCGAGCGGCCGCAGCTAGACGTCGCGGACCACTCTGAAGTCATGACTCCGCGACGATTCCGCGACACCGCCGACCGTGCGGTGTACTCCGACAAGTTGTGCGGGGCACACATCTTGAGTCCCGCAAAGACCCTTGATCGTGGTGACCGGCCCAGCGAGACACCCGGGCCGAGCGTCGGCGAGCCCGCTCAACCGCGTCGCGGGACGATCTCGTCGAAAACGATCCGCCAGCCGTCCGGGCGTCGCTGCCAGATTCGCGCGTAATAGCGCAGGCGCTCCGCGCCCTCGTGCAGATCGCGGACCTCGCCCATCGAGAAGACCATATCGCCCGACAGGGCGGCCTCGCGCCGCAGAGGTGCGAAGCTCGTCGCGCCGTCGGCAGCCAGGAGCGCCGCGGCCGCGGCGATGCCAATGCCGCGTGCGGCGAAGGGCCGGTGTACGCGCGTATCGTCGGCTAGCAGTTTGACCAGCGTCGCGGAGCTGGTGTGCTTCGCCTCGAGCTCCGCGATATCGGCAACAGCCGCCTGCGGGGTTGCGGCGCCTGCCGTCGCCACCGGCAGACCTGGTATGTCTTCGTTCAGCGCGACGGGCGAGGTGTCGACGACGTCGGTTCCCGCGTCGAAGATCCACTTCCAGGTGCCGTCGGACTGCAGGCGCCACACGGTGAAGTAATGCCCGACGACGCCTTCGCGGCCGCGGATCAGGAACGGGCCGGTCGTAAAGCCGAAGTCGCCGGTGCGCGAGATCCCGGCATAGGCGGGTCGCCAGTCGAGTGTCGTCTCCCCATCGCCTTGGACCTTCGCGAGGCTCTCGTGCGCATTGACGGGGTCCGGGCTGAGCATGATCGCTTCCGGCGCGGCATAGGAGCGAAACGCCGCGGCCCAGCCGCGTTTCGCGCCGTCCGCTGCGAAGGCGCGCTCCGCGGCGACTACTGGAGCCGGCGTGATGCGCTTGTCCGTCGTCGCGCACCCGGCGAGCACCGCTAAGAAGATTAGCCAGCGATAAAGCATCGCATGATGGTAGTCCATCGCCGGCCGGCTGCAAAAACTCGTGCTGTGTTGCGGATGAAGAAACGCTAACCGTGCCGTGCTAGTACCGCCAGAGAACTCCGACCGACGGCAGGATGGGCAGCCAGTTATCCTCGTCCTTGAACAGCATGGGCGGCGGACCATCGAGCACGCTGTACTCGACACAGCAGGGGTTGCTTCGATTCGTCATGTTTGTGATCTCGAGCCACGCGTCGAGCTCACCGTGCTTGAGCTGGAAGGTACGGCTCAGCCGCGCGTCGATCGACTGGAAGTCCTTGAACCGGACGTCGTTGCGCATGCCGATGAGCACCTCGGGCGGCGTGTCGATCGGCTCGGCCAGGCGTACGGACGTCGTTGGCCAGCCGCTGTGCCACGTCGCGGCCAGCGTTGCGATCCACGGATCGGACGTCCAGGAAAGGCCACCGCCGAACGCATGCTTCTGATCCCAGCCGCGGCGCGTGTCGACGCCGGCTTCGCGGTCCTCGACGGTCGACCAGGCGTAGTTGAGCCAGCCGTTCCAGGCGGACGCGGACTTGCGCGACAGCAGGACCTCGACGCCCCTGGCGCGCGCTGATTGCGGCGCGATGCGCACGCGGTCCCAGCGCAGCTCGGGAAGCAGCGACAGCGGATCGAGCAGGTTCTCGTAGCGCGGCCGAAGCACGCGATAGTCCTTGTCGTACGCCTCGACGCGCAGCTCGAGCCCGGTGGGAAGCTCCTGCTCGAGGCCGAGCACGATCATCTCCGCGCGCTGCGTGGGCCCGAACGCAGCCACGCCGTCCTCGACCTGCAGCTCGTTGATGCTCTGGGCCTGCTGAAATTCGCCCCAGCTCGCGCGCAGCCGCGTCGCCGAGCCGACGTCGTATGCAAGATTGACGCGGGGAGCGAACTGCTCGTCGGCGTCCGCGCCGTAGGTCTGCTCGTCCCAGCGGGCGCCGAGTTCAGCGGCCAGGCGATCGGTGACGCGAAACCGGCTCGACGCATAGACCGCGAAGTGGTTGCCGTCCGGGGTCGGCCGCAGGTCTCGAGCGATCGTCCCGCCCGGGTCGCCCGGGAAAGGATAGCCCGGTTCGAAGGTCACCTCGCTCGCATAGCGGTACCGTGCGGACAGCGAACGGAATTCGACACCGGCGCGATGCAGCCAGCGCGGTGAGGTCCAGCTGCCGTCCAGCTTCGTGCCGAAGACGTGGTAGTCACGATCGTCGTCGACGAATCCCGTTCGCCGGCCAGGATCCTCGACCGTGCCGTTGCGATGCGCCGTGACTTCAGAGTACGACAGCAGAAGCGAGCTTCGCAGTGCGGGCGACCACTCGTGATCGAGCGTTCCCCATAAATAGGTGTTGCGATAGTCCGCGTCGGTAAACTCGATTTCATCGCTGTCGTTCAGCGATGAGCGATCCGTCGCGAGCAGCATATGCAGGCTGGCGGCGGTGGCGTCATTGAGGCGATAGTCCAGGCGGCCGAATCCGTCCGCGTAGGCGGGTTCACCGACCTTGGACTTCGCGAGCTCGGCAATGAGGTCGAGATTGCTGCGCCGCACCGACGCCAGCCACTGACCGCGGCCGTCGGCGAAGCGCGCAGACGCCAGCGCATTCGCGTAGAAGACACTCAGCCCCGCCTCGTAGTAGCGATCGGCCTCGGGTCGGATGGAGCGCGCGTCGATCACCGCACTCATGCGTTCTCCAAACTCTGCGGTGAACCCGCCCGCATACACGTCCATGCTGTCGAGCGTGCGCGGATCGAGAATGCTGGCCGGGCTCGACAGCACGCGCAGGTGAAAGGGCTCGTACATCGGCAGACCATCGAAGACGATCAGCGTCTCGGACTGTTCGCCCCCCCGCATGTACGCGAGACCAGAGAACCCGTTGGTGGCGGCGCCTGGCAGGCGGTGCACGGCTTTGAGCGAGTCCTCCGCCAGCCGCGGCAGCGCCTCGAGCTCGGCCTGCGTGAGAAACGACCGTTCGAGGAGCGACTCGTCCGCGAGCCGGTAGCGGCTGCTCGCGACCACCACTTCCTCGATGGGCACCGGCGCAACCGGAGCGGCAGCGGGTGGCGCCGTGGCGGGTTGCGGCGGCCTGCGGACGACGGCATATACGATCCCGCCCACGTGCTCTGCGCGCAGGCCATGCGGCGCAAGCAGCTCTTCGAGCAAGGCGGGACCGGCTGACGCCGTCGGTTCGACCGCGACACGCAGACGCGCCGGCACGACCTCGGAGCTGTACACCAGCCGCATCGAGGACGTGCCGATATCGTTCAGCACATCGGACAGGCTTCGACCGCGATAAGGAGGCTCGGCGCCTGCTGACCCGGCACGCAGCGCGATCAGCGCACAGGCGACAGCGGCGACGCATCTCACCGCGCGGATATTAGCCCGGATTCCCCACCACCGAGGGATGAGGGCCTACGGTTGAGCGGATGCTGAGCGGACTTCGATTCGACCGGGGCGCACGTCGACGATGAGCCCGGTAGTGCTGACGACGGCGGCAATCGATTCGTCGGGCCGCAGACCCTCGATCGAGCCGCGCAGCACGGTGCCGGCGGCCTCGCGCTCCGCTACATCGGAGACGTACAGGAGTTCGAGTCCGGTCTCGCGTGACGCCCAGCGCAGGAACTCGGCCAGCGTCCGTCCCTCGATGTCGAACGTCGGTGCCACCGCACCAACCCAGTCCCAGGCCGCGTCGTGCGCGGGCAGGTCGCTGCGCGTGATGTTGCCGCCATCAACAAGGATCTGCTCGCCGGCGACGCCTGACACCGCAGCGTCCGGGGTCTCGATGCGCACGCTGCCCTCGCGGATAGCCACCCGAAGCCGGCTTGCATCCACTCGGGCTTCGTACTGCGTGCCCACGTGCCGGACGGTGCCCGCGGCAGTGCGCAACGTAAAGCGACTGGCAATCGCGCCGGGCGAAGTGCCGGAATCGACGTACGCGGCGCCTTGCTCCAGCGACGCCGCATCGGGCTCGTCGAACACGAGATGCGACGCACGGTCGATCCGCAGCTCGAGCCCGGAGGTGAGCTCGAGCGCCGCGCGTGAGGACCCCGAGGTGCGTATCTCCTGACTCGAGGAGAGGGCGGCACCTTCGCTGAGGGGCGCCCAGTCAGCGCGCGGACCATCTCGATACTCGACCACACCCGACGACTGCACGAGCGTGGCCACCACCGGCTGCGCGCGATCGAGCAATGGCACCGCAAGCCATATGGCGAGCGCCGCCACGGCCATGCCTGCGGCGGCGGCCCACACGGTGACGTCGCGCCGGCGTCGACGCGCCGACACCAGCTGGCGCCATTCCGACTCGACCGCGCTGCGCACCTGTGCCTCGATCGCGGCACCTGGCTGATCGCGACCGCCAGCGCCCTTGAGCAGACGTGCGATCGCGTCGTCGTCGGGCGGACCGTTGCGGTCGTTGTTCATCGCTTGTCCCTCATACGCCAAACCGTGTCAGTACGTCGTCCGCCGCGGCGCCGAACACGGCCTCCATCCCGTCGCGAAACGCAATGCGCGCGCGTGCCAGCAGCGACTGCGCTGCTGTGTGCCCGATCCCGAGTCGGTCGCCGATCTCCTCGACCGACCGTTCCTCGATGTACTTGAGCTCGAGCGCTTCCCCGTATCGCGCGGGCAGGCGGTCAAGCACCGCGTGCACGATCCGGTGAAGCTCCGCCGCGTCCTGGGCGTACGTCGGCTCGGTAGACCTGGGCGCCTCGATCGATTCGAGCACCGCCCTGACCTCCGGGCTGTCGTCGATCAGCACCACCTGCTCCGATCGGCGGCGAAGCTTGCGCAGCTGGTCGACGATCTCCCGACGGCAGATCTGGCACAGCCAGGTAAAGAGCGCCGAGTCGCCGCGGAATCCGGCCAAGCCCCGCAACGCCTTGATAAGCGTTGCCTGGACCACGTCCTTGGCCAGGTCCTCGTCACGGCTCAGCCGTGGCAGGGCAAACCGGTAGAGGCGCGGGAAAAACTCGCCGAAGAAAGCCTCGAAGGCCCGCTCCTCGCCCGCGAGCACCCGCTGCACCAGTTGCTGGTCTTCGTTCATGGTCGGTCCACGGTCCGTTGACCGTTGGACGGCGGAATCTACACCAATCAACCGGGACCGGCGCCAAGGCGCCCGTCGATCAGGAGTCGTCGCTTACGATGATCCGCGCATAGCGCTGGCGGCTGTAGTAGGACAGCGCCCAGTTGAGCAGCACCGCCAGCCGGTTGCGGAACCCGATCAGGAAAAAAAGGTGCGCGGTGAGCCAGAACCACCACGCAAAGCGGCCGCTCATGCGGAACGGCCCGACGTCGACCACCGCAGCCTTGCGACCGATGGTGGCGAGCGTGCCGTAGTCACGGTAGCGGAAGGCTGACGGCTCGCGCCCGGCGAGCCGAGCGCGGATGGCGAGACCCACGTAGCGGCCCATCTGCTTAGCGGCCGCGGCGACACCGGGGACTGTTCCCGCAGGCGACTGCCCCCCTGTCCCCCGACCCCCTCCCTGTGCGACGCGCGCGAGGTCGCCGATGACGAAGACGTCCGGGTGGCCCGGCAAAGTCAGGTCGGAGAACACCGGCAGCCGACCCTGCCGGTCGCGCTCCTGTCCAAGCGTGCCGCCGAGCGGCGAGGCCTGTACACCCGCCGCCCAGATCACGGTGCGGCAGGCGAGACGATGGCCGCCGAAATCAACGCCGCCCGAGTCGATCGCCGTGACAGGAGTGCCGGTGTGTACACGAACACCCATGGCCTCGAGCTGGCGTCGTGCGCTCTCCGACGATGCCTCGCGCATGCTCGCGAGCAGTCGCGGGCCGGCCTCGATGAGGTGAACCTCGGCCGTCTCCGGGCGGATACGCCGGAACTCCCCGCGCAACGTGTGCCGTGCTATCTCGACCACGCTCCCGGCGAGCTCGACGCCTGTCGGCCCGCCGCCGACGATCGCGAACCGCAGCCAGTCGGTGCGCGCCGCCGGATCGGATTCGAGCTCGGCACGCTCGAACGCCGTGAGGATCCGCCTGCGCAGGTCGAGCGCGTGCTCGAGCGTCTTGAGGCCGGGCGCGTCGCCTGCCCAGTCGTCGTGGCCGAAGTAGCTGTGCGAGGCGCCGCTCGCTATGACAAGAAAGTCGTATTGGAGGCGCTCGCTGCGTGTCTCGATCATGCGCGAGACCGTGTCGATGGAGCGCACCTCGTCGTTGAGGACCGTGACGTTTTTCTGCCTGCGGAGGATTTGCCGCAGCGGCGCGGCGATATCGGGCGCGGCGAGCGCTGCGGTGGCCACCTGGTAGAGCAGCGGCTGGAACAGGTGATGGTTGCGCCGGTCGATCAGGATCACCTCGACGTCCGCGCGCTCGAGCGCACGCACGGCCCAGAGGCCACCAAAGCCACCGCCGATCACGATGATCCTGGGCCGTGACGGCGCGGGCTGCGGCGTGGAGGCGGGGCTGCTCATTCGCAACCGGATGGAGGTGCGGTGCTGCGGCGCACCAGCCAGTATGGGATCGCGCTCCGTTCGGCGAAGCCGAGCCGGTCGTAGAGGGTCTTCGGATTGTCGAGCGGATGCGCCTTCACACCATATCTTGACATCTGATGCGTGATGCATAAGCATCAGATGCATGCGCACCACGCTGGATATCGACGACGACGTGTTGCAGGCGGCCAAGGAGCGCGCCAGCCGCGAGGGTTCGACCGCGGGCAAGGTGATCTCCGAGCTCGCCCGCCGGGCGTTGACGGCGGCCCCGCGACCGACCGGGGTCCGGGAGCCCCGGGCCGTCTATGGCTTTCGGCCGCTCGCTCCACGCGGTGGAGTGGTCACCAACGAGCTGATCGATCGGCTCCGCGAGGACGATGCGTACTGATGAGGGCGCTGCTCGACGTCAACGTGTTGATTGCGCTCCTCGATCCCGATCACTCGCTGCATGCGGCTGCAACCGCCTGGTTCAGGGAAAACGCGCGACAGGGCTGGGCGTCCTGCCCCATCACTCAGAACGGGTGCATGCGCGTGATGTCGCATCCGGCCTATCCGAACGCGCCGCCGCTGCGGATGATCGCCGAACGGCTGGCCGAGGCGACCGCGAGTCCGCTGCACGAGTTCTGGCCGGACGATGTGAGCCTGCTCGATCCGCGCGTCGCTGACTCGACGCGGATTCATGGTCCGCGCCAGCTGACCGATCTCTATCTGCTCGCGCTCGCGGTCAGGCACTCGGCCTGCTTCGTCACCTTCGACGCCGCAATCGCGCGGGAAGCAATCGTCGGTGCGACCGCCAGGAGTCTCGTTCGGCTTTGAGCAGTCGGTCAGCCAGCGCCGCCACGGCGCGGCTACTTCGCAGCTGAGGTGCGGATGTGCTCCGGCACGTTGTACTGCACTCCGGGCTCCTCGACGCGCTCGCTCATCCGCCAGCCCTCACGCGTGCGCACGAACCGGTCCACGTACCAGAGCGCGAGCCACATCACCTGGCTGCCGCCGCCCGGAGACGGTACCTCCATCGGGTTGATGCAGGCCGTTCGCGCGCGCGCCGTGTCGCCGTCGAGCTCGATGCCGATGTTGCCGACCAGGTGTGTGTAGCGGGGGAAATTGGGCAGCACCTGCGCGAGCCACGCCTTGATGGCAGGGTAGCGGCCGTCGACGCCGCCGAGCGCCCGGTAGTCGATGTATGCGTCGGTTGTAAACACGCGATCCAGCGCGTCGAAGTTGCGACTGTCGATTGCGTTGGCATAGTCGGTAATCAGCTGCTGGATCTCGAGACGATCCGAGATTTCCTGAAGGCTCAGCATTGACGGCGTCTCCTCGGCCTACACGTGTTGGAAAGGGTTCAGGCAGTGAGCGCGGCGCGCAGATCGCCCGCCAGGTCCTCGAGCGCCCGATTGGCGAGCTGGGTTGCGAACGGCAGGCTCGCGAATCCGTGGATTACTCCGAGGTAGCGGCGCGCGGTCACCGCGACCCCGGCGTCGCGCAGGCGCGCGGCGTACGCCTCCGCTTCGTCCCGCAGCGGGTCGTGATCGGCGGTGACGATGCTGGCGGGGGGCTGATCCGAGAAATCCGTGGCACGCAGCGGCGAGGCCAGCGGATCCGCGCGGCGAGCGGGATCCGGCACATAGCACTCCCAGGCCCACAGCATCCAGTCGCGACTCAGCATGTAGCCCTGACCGAGCTCACGCCAGGAAGCGTTGTCGCACGCAGCGTCGGTCACCGGATAGATGAGCGCCTGGTGGCGCAG
>Ga0310884_10000112_pt1 | contig 16595 bp, 13 predicted proteins | sample T60D1metaG_FD_203446 | JGI IMG/M metagenome (GOLD analysis project Ga0310884, IMG submission 203446) | Lab incubated soil microbial communities from West Virginia University Organic Research Farm, Morgantown, WV, United States - T60D1 | ecosystem: Environmental > Terrestrial > Soil >...
CACCCGGCGCGAAGGCGGGATCGAGGCCGTCGAGATCGATCGACAAGTACACTGGCCCGGAGATCGCCGGCCGCGCTCCGCCGGCGAAATGCTGCATCTCGATCGTATCGACGTTGAAGCGGGAGACCTGCTCACGTTGATGCGGAGTCAACGTGCGGATGCCAACTTGCACGAGCCGGCCGCACAAGCCTTCTTCCATGATTCGCGCGAATGGGCAGGCGTGCGAGAAGCGATCGCCATCGAACTCGTCGTAGAGATCGCCGTGCGCGTCGATGTGGAGAATCGTGACTCCCCGGTGTGCTTGCGCGATCGCCCGCATGATGGGGTAGGTGATCGAGTGATCGCCGCCGAGCGCGACTGGCTGAAACCCGTTCTGCAGCGAGAGCTCGATGCCTGCCTGAATCATCACGCGCGCGTTGGCCGCCTCATCGGTGAGTGTCATGTCACCGGCGTCGGCCAGCTTCGAGAGATCGGCGCCGCGCTCGGTGTATTGATTGCCGGCCGGCGAGCGCATGGCTTGCCTGATGAGCGGCGGCGCCGCGGCCGATCCGCGAAGGTACGACGAACTGGCGTCATACGGAACGCCGAGGAGCTGGGGCCTCGACGCCACTAGTTGATCCGCACGCGAACGCCGGCCGCGACACGCATGACGTGCCGGCCGATGCCGAGGTAGCGGTGGTTCTCCGGACGGTCGACAAACGAATAGCGCCCGCCGACGATGAGTGCCGTGCGCGAGTTCAGGGATTTCAGCAAGTCGGCGCCTCCGGTCGGGACAAATCGCAACCGTTCTTCGCCCTCCACGTCGAAGGGCTCACGCGGTTCGCCATCGATCGTCGGTTCATCCAGCTTTGCACTCAGCCCGCCGAGGATGACCACGCGCGTCGCTCGCGCCGACCATGCATAGCCGATGAGCCCGCTCAGTAGGGAGTCATGCAGTCGAGTCGTATGGGGGACGCTGTCGTTGGGGAACGCGCCGCCAACGAGGCGGCCAGATTGTTCCTGCTCGTATCGCGCCGTCGACAGCTCCACCGCGGCGACGAAGCCGCCAGGCGCGATGATGCTGAGGCCGCCGCCGAATCCAGGAGCGGGGCCGCCGATCCCTTCGCTGAGGTAGGGGCTGCCGACGTATGCGTCATCGATCGGTTGGATCGCGAGGAGTCCGAAGCCGCTGATGCCGACGTCCGCGCCTTGTGCAAATGACGGGTGGGGGAGAAGCCAGCTTGCGATCGTGATTGCTGCGTAGATGAGCCGCTTCATTCACCTATCGTACCGGACACCCGCCGCCAATCAGAACCCAGGTGGTGAGAACCGTCCGTCGTTTGCCAGCCACCCGCCATCGGCGAACAGGATGGTTCCGGTGACGTAGCTCGCCGCGTCAGACAGGAGAAACACCGTCGGCCCCGCCATTTCTTCCGCCTTGGCCCATCGTTTCATCGGGGTCTTCTCGGCGTAGGCCTTGTACCACTCCGGCTGCGCCTTGATCGGCGCAGTGAGCGCCGTCTCGATCACCCCCGGGCCGATGGCGTTGACGCGCACGCCTTTTTCGCCCCACTCCGTGGCCGCCGTTCGCACCAATTGCACGATGCCGGCCTTGGTCATCGAGTACACCGATTGGCCGGGCTCGGTGACGATCGATCGGATGGACGAGAACAACACAATGCTGCCGAAGCCCTGCACCGTCATGAGCTGTCCCGCCGCCTGCAGCACGTGGAAATTGCCCTTCAAATTCACGCCGGAGACGCGATCGAATTCTTCGCTGGTGTAGGTAAGGATCGGCTTGCGGACATTGACCGCCGGTGTACAGACGACGCCGTCCAGGCGATCGAATTTGCTGGCAGCGCTGACGATCGCCTCGCGAACAGACGTGATGTTGGTGATGTCGCAGGAGCCGGAATCCGCCGATCCGCCGGCGCCGGTGATCGTAGCCGCGGTGATCGCCGCGTTTTCAGTGTTCACGTCGAGACAGACCACATAGGCGCCCTGTTCCGCCGCCCCGACCGCGACCGCGCGGCCGATACCAGAGCCCGCGCCAATCACCGCAATGGTCTTGCCGTCCAATCGAAACATCACATGACTATAGTTCGGAGTTGACGCTTTTCGTCGGTTATGGCGTTGGCCGTCACCGCGCGAGCCGGGTGATCAGGCGATATTGAAATTCCAAACCGTCGTAGAACTGTTTCACGCCGACGCGCTCATCCCGGCCGTGCGCGCGAACGTCCTCCATGTCGCCGAACGTGCCGTCGACCCCGTAGGTGGGAATTTCGCCATTTCTCAAATACAGGCCATCGGTGGCGCCGGTACTCATGACCGGCACGACGACGACGCCGGGATACATCTCTTTGGTCAGCGATTCGACTATGCCCATCACATCGGGCCGCAGTGGCGAGGGCTTGCTCGGACGGGCTTCAGCCACGAACGATACGGCAATCGCCGGATCGGCGAGGACCTTGACCAGCGTGTCCCTGACCTCGCCTGGCGGAGTGCCCGGCAGAATGCGGCAGTTGACGTTGGCACGGGCCAGTTGCGGCAGTGCATTGGTGGCGTGGCCGCCCTCGAGTAGCGTGGCCACGCACGTCGTGCGCATTTGGGCGTTGTAGTAAGGCAGCCGCGCCGCGAGGCGCGCCGCGGCGGCCAAGTCGGTGTCGGGCTTCGCCACCGCGCGCATGTCGGCGGCCAGCTTCGGGTCGCTCTCGACCTCGGCTGATCGCTCGAAGTAGGTGCGCGTGACTTCGTTCAGGCTGACCGGGAACTCGTAGGCCTGCAGGCGGGCCAGCCCAGCTGCCAGGTGATAGATGGCGTTGTCCTTGACCGGCAGGGAACTGTGTCCGCCGGCATTCTTCACTTCGAGCCGGAAGTCCTGGTAGACCTTCTCGCTCGCCTGCACCTCGTTGGTCAGGTACTTCCCCTTGCGCATGCTGCCGCCGCCGCCTTCGTTGATGGCAAACTCCGCGTCGATCAACTCGCGATGATTCCGGACGAGCCACTCAACGCCGTTGAAGGCGCCGCCTTCTTCATCCGCCGTCAGCGCGAGAATGAGATCGCGGTCGAGCGTCGCACCTTCGCGCTTGAGCCTGATGATGTTGGCGACGAATTGCGCCGCCATGGACTTATCGTCGGACGTGCCGCGGCCGTAGAAGAAGCCATCCTTCTCGAGGAACGTGAACGGATCCACTGACCAGTCCTGGGGCTTTGCCTCAACGACATCGAGGTGGGCGAGCAGGAGCACGGGTCGGCGTTTCCCGCTGCCGCGCAGCCGCGCGATCAGGTTCCCCTTGCGCGGATCGGGTCCCAGGACGCGGACGTCCGCATCGGCAAAGCCGGCCGCTCTCAGGCGCGCGGCCATCGCCTCCGCCGCCTTCGTGACGTTGCCGGCAGGCGTATCGGTCGTGTTGATCTCAATCAGTTCCTTGAAGATCTCCCGAGCCAAGGCGTCGTTCGGCGCGGCCTGCGCCGCGAGGCGCCCGCCGGAGCCGATCACCAGTGCGAGCAGGAGGAGGGCGGGAATGTAGCGCCGCATGCCGGCGATTATAAGTAGGATCTAGCGATGCTTGGGGATCGGATTTTCGCGGAAGTCGACCGCGCCGCCGATGAAATTGTCGACTTTGCGGCGCGGCTGATCCGGATCCCCACTGTCAATCCACCCGGCGAAGATTACGAAGCCTGCGCCAGTGTAATCGGCGATCAGCTGCGCGCCCACGGCGCGGACGTGCAGCTGCTGCCGGCGATCGGTCGCATCGAGCACACCCCGCAGCATCCACGTATCAACGTGATCGGCCGTCACGCCGGATCGAGCGATGGTCCCGCAATTCACCTCAACGGTCACTTCGACGTCGTCCCGACAGGACTCGGCTGGACGCGCGATCCGTTCGGCGGCGAGATCGTCGATGGACGTTTGTATGGGCGTGGCTCGTGCGACATGAAGGCCGGACTCGCCGCGGCGGTCTTCGCCGTCGAGGCGATACGGCGAGCGGGCATCAAGAGCGCCGCGCCGATCGAAGTGAGCGGCACGGTCGATGAGGAGAGCGGCGGCTTTGCCGGCGTCGCCTGGCTCGCGGAGAATCGGTTGCTCTCGCGCGAACGAACGAAGGCCGTGATCATTCCCGAGCCGTTCGGTGTCGATCGCGTCTGCGTCGGCCATCGCGGCGTCTACTGGTTCGAGGTGATCGCCCAGGGCCGAATCGCACACGGCAGCATGCCGTATCTCGGCATCAATGCGATCGACGGGATGTCGCACTCGGCCCGGCGCTGTTTGGCCGGGTGACGACAATGCCGGTGGTGCCGGAGGGCTCGCGGCACGCCACCATCAACATCAACGGCATCGACGGCGGACAGCCCGTAGACGACACGCCGAGCCCCTGCGTGGCGGATCGCTGCAGGGCCGTGTTCGATCGCCGATTCCTGATGGAGGAAGGCCTCGAGCGAACGCGCGCCGAAATCGCCGCGCTCGTCGCCAAGGCGCAGTCGCGCATGCCCGACGTGAAATTCTCGATCGAGGACCGGTTGGTCTTCGAACCGACACGGACGCCCGAGAATGCGCCCGTCGTCGGTGCGCTCACCGACGCGATCCAACAGGTCACGGGCAGGGAAGCATCGCTTGTCGCGAGCCCGGGAACCTACGATCACAAGCACGTCGCTCGCCTCGCCGGTGTGCCGCAGTGCGTCGCCTACGGCCCGGGGCAGCTGGACCTTGCGCATCAGCCCGATGAATACTGCAGTGTCGAGGACATCATCACCGCCACGAAAGTGCTCGCGCTTGCGGTGATGAAGCTGGCTTCGTAAAGTCCTACGGGCTTGCCGGCGACGGGCTTGCGGACTTAGAGAGAACACATGACGACGAAACTCGATCAGGCAATGACCGGACAAGAGATGGTGGCGCTGTCGAAACAACACTCGCTGTTCGAGTGGTCGGCTCAGGCGCACGTCGATCCCATTCCGGTGGCGAAGTCGAAGGGCATCTACTTCTGGACGCCAGAGGGCAAGCGCTATATCGATTTCAACAGCCAGCTGATGTGCGTAAACATCGGCCACAGCGATCCGCGCGTGATCAAGGCGATCCAGGATCAGGCGGCGACGCTCGCCTATGCGAACCCGTTTATGGCGACGGAGGCGCGGGCAAGGCTGGGGCAGAAGCTGGCCTCGATCTGCCCGGGCGACATCGACGTCTTCTTCTTCACCAACGGCGGCGCCGAGGCGAACGAAAACGCGATCCGCATCGCGCGTCTGGCGACCGGTCGCCACAAGATCCTGGCGCGCTATCGCTCGTACCACGGCGGCACCGGCGCCAGCTTGACCGCGACGGGCGATCCGCGCCGCTGGGCGATGGAGCCGGGCATGCCGGGCATCATCCACGTGCCGCATCCCCATCACGGCTTGCAACGCGGCACCGACACCGGCGCTGATGCGCTCGCGCAGCTCGAGGAAGTCATCATGCTCGAGGGGCCGCAGACGATTGCCGGCTTCATCATCGAAACCGTCACCGGCACGAACGGCATCCACGTGCCGCCCGAGGGGTATCTCGAAGGCGTGCGCGCGCTCTGCGACAAGCACGGCATCCTGCTGATCTGCGACGAGGTGATGTCAGGTTTCGGCCGCACCGGCGAGTGGTTCGCCGTCGATCACTGGAACGTGGTGCCCGACATCCTGACGATGGCGAAGGGATTGACGAGCGCGTATGTCGCGCTCGGCGCCGTCGGGATCCGCAGGAAGCTCGCCGATCACTTCAAGGACAAGGTGTTCTACGGCGGCCTGACCTACAACAGCCATCCGCTCGGCTGCGCCGCGGCGCTCGCGACGATCGCCGTGTACGAAGAAGACAAGCTGATCGAGCGCGCCAGGACGATGGGTGCGGTCATGCTCGGGATGCTCGACGACCTGAAGTCGAAACACCCATGCGTCGGCGACGTGCGATCGATCGGCCTCTTCGGCATCGTCGAGCTCGTCAAGGATCGCAAGACGCTGGAGCCGTTGGCGCCGTTCAACGGCAGCTCGCCGGAGATGCAGGCGCTCGGGAAGTTCTTCCGCGAAGAGGGCCTCTACACCTTCGTGCGCTGGAATGGCTTCTTCACGAATCCGCCGCTGTGCATCACCGAAGCTGAGCTGGCCGAAGCGTTCGCGATCATCGACAAAGGCCTCTACGCGACCGACAAAGCGATCGCGTGAAGATTCAGCTGTTCGGCGCGACGGGGCTCGCCGGCGGCGGCGTGCTGCGCGCATGCCTGGCGTCGCCCGACGTGACGGAGGTCAGGGCGATCGTTCGTCGATCGACCGGTGTGCGCGATTCGAAGCTGCGCGAGATCATTCACGGCGACTACCTGGATTACTCGAAGATCCCTGATGCGTTCGCCGGCGTCGATGCGTGCTTCTTTTGTCTCGGTGTTTCGGTCTCGCAGGTCCCGCTCGAGGCGGACTATCGCCGCATCCACGTCGCGTTCCCGATGGCAGCCGCGACGACGTTGCGGGCGAAGAGTCCGGCCGCAATATTTCACTATCTGAGTGGCGGGAGCGCCGGCCTCGACAGCCGCTGGATGTGGGCGCGCGTCAAGGCGGAGGCCGAGCGCCAGCTGATGGCCGCGCACGATGCGCTGTGCTGGCGGCCGGCGATGATCGACGGAGAAGGTCCGGCTCAACCGGGGATTGTGGGCGCGCTGCGGCCGGTATTACGCTTCGCGCTGAAGCCGTTTCGCAGCATGTATATCGAGAACGTTGACATCGGCCGCGGCATGCTCGAAGCGACGACGCAAGGACTGCGTCGCCGCATCTTCGAGAACCTCGAGATCCGCGACCTCGCGGATCGTTATCGGGCTAAGGCGATTACTTAGCGGCCAGTTGCTCGGTAATTGCCGCGACTGCCTGGGGATTGGTAATCACGGCGATGTGATTCGCGCCGGCGACTTCGACCATTCGCGAACCGGGTGACTGCTTTGCGAACGACGGCGACAGCGGAAACAACGGATCGGCGGTGCCGGCGATCAACAGGGCCTTGCTGCCGTCCTTGAGACCGGCGATCGCCAACTGCGGCAGCGCGCGCATCGACGCTGTCAGCGATCCCAGATCGTTGAGCTTCATCATCCCGGCATTCGTCGAGGCGGCCATCTGAGGGTTCAGCGCCGGAAACAGCCACTGCACGAAATTCACAAGGCCGTTCCCTGCTTCGAGGTCGGTGATCCACCGGCGGGATTCCGTGGAGATCTCCGGTTCGATCCAGAACGGTCCGGCGACCAGTGCCGCGCTCGTGACGCGGGTAGGATAGCGCGACGCGACGTTGGCGGCGATCAACGCGCCCAGCGAGTGTCCGACCAGGTGCGCGCGCTGGATCTTCAAGTGATCCATGAGCCGCACGACGTCATCCACCATGTTCTGGCCGAAGCGCGACGGATCGTCGAACTTCGTGCTGCGGCCGAAGCCACGCGCATCGAGCGCGACCTTTCGATAATTCGGTGGCAGCGCGTTCGCCACACCCACCATGCTCTCGAGCGTCGCGGTATAGCCGTGAATGAAGATGATCGGGTCGCCGCTGCCGACGTCGCGGTAGCGCAGTGTGACGCTATCGGCCGTGAATTCCTGATCGGCAGCATTGGCGAGCGTCGCCGCCGCCGGCGCTGCCGTTGCCGCTTGCTGGTACGGTCGCGCGGCCTGAAGCAGGGTTCCACTAACCAGCAGCGAACAGAGGACGAGGCTGGCTCTCAATCGATGGCCCATCAATTCTGCCTTGTTGACCAGGCGGGTCACCCGCCTCTCCACGAACGTCATTGCGCGAGGTCGTAGGTCGCGACGGTCTTGCCCTGTAGGTATTTGTCGAACCAGCCGAGAATGTGCTGAAGGCGCTCGACGCGATGCTTCGGCTTTCCGGATCGCGACAACTCGTGCGTCTCGCCGGGGAAGCGGACCATCACGGTCGGGATCTTTAGATACTTCAGCGCCCGGAACATCATCTCGCCGCCGTCGCTCGGCGGCGTGCGCAGATCGTCATCGCCGTCGATGAACATCGTCGGCGTCTTGACGTTGGCCACGTGGGTGATCGGCGAGCGCGCGACGAAGTCGGCCGGATCTTCCCACGGCGCCTTGCGGAACCAGGATGGCGTGTACTGCGTGAAGTCGGCGGTGTACCAGAACCCCGACCAGTCGGCGATCGATCGCATCGAGACCGCTGCGGCAAAGCGAGGTGTCTGGGTGATCGCCCAGTTGGTCAGCAGGCCGCCGCCGCTGCCGCCGGTGATGCCCATGCGCTTCGGATCGATGTAGCCGCGCTTCACCATCATGTCGACGCCGGCCATCAGGTCCTTATAGTCGTCGCCGGGATAGTGATACTGGATGATGTTGCCGAACTCCTGGCCGTAATTGCTGCTGCCGCGCGGATTCGGAAACAGCACGACGTACCCCTTCGCCGCCATCCATGCAAATTCGTGCGTGAACACGTTGCCGTAGGCCGAATGCGGTCCGCCGTGGATCTCGAGGATGAAGGGATACTGCTTCGACTTGTCGAAGTCAGGCGGATGCAGCACCCAGCCCTGGATCTTTCGCCCGTCGAAACTCGTCCACCAGACTTCTTCGGGCTCGCTCAGCTTGATGGCCTTGAACAGCGCATCGTTGACGCGCGTGATCTGCTTCGCGCTCGATGCCGACGTCGCGTCGAGGACGAACAGATCGTTGATGTTCGTGCCGGTCGAGGTGACGGCCGCGATGGTGCGCGCGTCGGGCGTTGCGGTGTAGGCCTGCACGGTGTGCGCGCCCTGGTAGACGGGCGTCACGGCGCTGCTGGCGACATCGATCCGAATCAGATTTGCCGAGCCCTGCTCGCCGGCAACGGTAATGATCGACTTCCCGTCGGCAGACCAGATCACGCCGCCGGCGCCGCCGCCGCGCGGCGCACGCTGATCGCCGCCGACGCCGCCGCCAATATCGAAGTCGTACTTGACGGTCAGGTTGCGAGGCGATCCGGAACCGTCCGCTGCCGCGACGAACAGGTCGGACTGATCGTACGAGCGCTCGGCGGCGCCGTAGAGTGTGCCGTTGAACGCGATCCATTTGCCGTCCGGCGAAGGGCGAGGGCCGCCGATCGATCCATTGATGCTGGCGACCTTGCTGATGTCGCCACCGCCGGCGGAAACGGAATACAGATCGGAATCGCTCTGGAAGAAATACGGTTCGTCGACGCGCGTCGAGGTGAAGTAGATCTTCGAGCCGTCGGGCGACCACGCGTGCCCGCCTTCGGAATACTTGCCGCTCGTGAGCGGAGTGGCCTTCGCGATCTCGCTTCCAGCCTTTATCTCCGTGACCCAGATGTGCGACAGGCGATCCGGGTCGTTCCATCCGCCGCCGTTGGCGCGATAGACGGCGCTGGCGATCACACGCACGTCGCTTTTCGGCGCAGCGGGCGTCGCGGTGTCGTCCGGACGCATCGTGCTGCTAAAGGCGATCCGCTTGCCGTCGGGTGACCACACCGGCGCGCCCGCACCGCGAGCGAGATCGGTGACGGCCCGCGCCTCGCCGCCGTCGAGCGCCAACAGGAACACTTGTGGCGGTTGCGGCTTGCCATCTTTTTCCGGCGAACGCACAAACGCGATCGCCTTGCCATCGGGCGACCACCGCGGGCTGCTGTCGCGGGTACCGGACGTCAGGACGCGCGGCGCGGCTGAGCCATCCGCCGGCACGAGCCACAGCGACGTCTCGTAATCGTCCTTCCCCTCATTGATGATCACGCGCGTAAAGGCGACCTGTTTGCCGTCAGGTGAGATCTGGCCTTCGGCGATCCAGACGAACTTCATGATGTCCGTCTCGGTGATCAGCCGTTTCTCTTGTCCCGCCGTGGAGGCAACCGTGGTGGCGATCAGCGTGACTGCAAGTACTAGACGACGCATTGTGAACCTCAACCCTTGAACCATTGAACTCGTTGAACCTTGAACCTACTTGAGACCCTGAACGTGTTTGGCCCATGCGTCCACCAGCGGCTGCATCGGGCTCTTGGTTGACGCGTATGCCTTGTTCCACTTCGCGATGTTCGACTTGTCCGCGGCCAGCGACGCCGCTTGCGGCCCAGCCAGGTGCCGCGAGTACGTGCCGAAGATCGCCGCCAGGAGAGCAGCGGTGTCGGACGGGTTGGTTTCGAGGTACGACGTCAATACCGGAACGGCGTCCCCGCTTCGTCCGCCAAGCACGTACGCAATGCCCAGCAACTTCTTGGAACGCACGTCGGCGTTTGGCTGCTGAACCGCGATCTCGAGCGGCGTGATTGCGAGCGCCGGCTGACCGGCCCTGATCCACTCTTCGCCGGCGATGCGCGCAATCGCCGGGTGTGGCGGCGTGGTGGAGGCACTTTGCAGCAGGCCCGCCGCTTCCTTGTGGCGATTGGCTTCGGCGAGCGACGCGCCGAGGAACAGGCGCGATGGCGCGAACGTCGGAGCCAATTGCATCGAGTTCTGGAACTGCAGGGCGGCGCGATCGAGTTGCGACGCCTGATAGAGCTCGAGGCCTTTCAGGAACATCGCCAGGACCTGGTCGCCTTCGCCGAGCGCGGTCATTGCCGCCGCGCCGAGGTCGCCACCGCGGGCCTCCTTCAGCGCCGATTTCGAGCCGGCGGCGCGCGCGTCGACCAGCGCGAACATCGACGTCAGCATCGCGGGCGTCAGGAACTCTTTGCGATCGAAGTTACCGAGCCCGCCGAGCAGCACCATCGCCATCTCATCGGGCAGGACACCGACAGCGGCGGGCGCGCCGGCCGTGGCGCCGGCCGTGGCGCCGGCAGCATCCGCGATGACGCGGAAGGGACGGATCATGTGGCCTTGTGCCTTGCCGTCCTGACGCAGCGTCCCTCGCGCGAGATATCGGCCGGGCGGCAGCGACGAGGTGTTGAATTGCGCGCTGACCGTGGCGACTTCCGCCGATGGCCCCGGGCCGACGCGCATCGGCACCGTCGCGAGCGGCGGACTGTTTTCGCCGGACAGAATTTCGAGCGTTGCTTCGAGCCCTTTGAGACCGCTCGTTCCGGCGGCGCTCGACGCGGGCGACGGCAAATAGGCTTCCATCAAAGCCGCCATCGCGCCGGTGACGGCGGGCTCGATGACTGGTTCGAGCACTGCCTTTGCGCCGCCGGCATAGCCGCCGAGCAACAAATCGCCCATGGCGACGCCAGGACCGTTCATCTGGAAGGCCGTGACCGCACGTGACACGCTGCCGACGCGGCCCTCGCTGTCGGCCATCGACACGATCACCCTGTATTGTCCCGGCTCGACCACCAGGATGCCCGAGAAGATCGCCGTTCCGGGATCGCCGGATTTCTCGACGAGCTTCCTCGATTCGACTGGCGGCGAGCCGCCGCGACCCTGCTTGTTTACGATCGCCATGCCGACCGTGTAATCGAGCGGCTGGTCGAGCAGGCGCTCGACTTCGGCGCCGACGATCACGCGAATTTTTCCGCTGCCCGGCTCCTTATACGTCCATGTCGAAATCTTCAGCGGCAGATCGTTGATTGGCAGCGGCGATCGGATGGCGCGCGACACCGCATCGACCGGCGTCGTCGCCTTTGCCGACATCGCCGTGACGAAGCTGCGGCGCGACCGGATCGTCACGCCTCTTCGCGTCGTCTTGACGCCGATGCGATGCCGCCGTCCGTTGCGATCGTCGGGGCGTGACTCGACGCCGAGCAGGTAATAACCGTCGAGCGAGCGCGAGATGCGATCGAAAGCGAAATCGGCAGTGACGTTGATGCGATAGAGCTCGCCGCGCGCCGCGCCGGCGAGTTGTTCGAGTCCGCTGACCTGCAGGTTGCGATCCTCGCGCGGCGTGGTCGGCCGCCGCGACTGCGTGGCGTCGAACTGCGGCACGTCGAGCAGCAGGACGTCGAGCGTGGCGCGCGAATCCGCGGCGATCGCGGCGATCTCGTCGGTCTCCGAGCCGAGGCCTTCGAAGATCAGGCCCTCGGAGATCAACACGACGGACTTGGGACCCTCCATCGCACCGAGGCCCTTGAAGACGGCGCGCATGCCGTTGATTGAATCCTGCGTTCGCCGGCGGATCTCGTTGACGATCTCGGCGGCATCCTGGTCGACTTCGCGCTGGCACCGCTCGAGCTCGGACGCCGCGGCGGCGCCCGCGCATTCGCGGAGGATCACCTCGCTCGCCATTTGCGCATCGGAGTGCATGTAGAGCGCCATCGACTCGGTGATCGAAAGGTTGTAGCGCGCCTTCAACGAGTCGGCCGTGCCGACGACTCGCAGCAGCGCCTCGCGCACCTTGTCGTGATCGGTCGTGAAATCGACGAGCTCGCCGGGACTGGGCACGGCGATCACCGACACGCGATCTTCCGGCGTCAGCGTGTCGACAAATTTCTTGGCGCTGTTCATCGAGCTGCGCGCCGCGCCGGTGCGGATGTTGCCCTGGTCGATCAGCAGCACGATGAGCCGCCCGCTCGGCGCGCCCTTGGAGTTCGAAGACGAGAAGGTCTCGTCGGGAGCCTCGACCTTGCGCGGAGCGCCGATCACCCGAAGCGGATCGGCCGAGCGGATGTATTCGACGGTCGAGACTTGGCGCTTGTCGCCGTCGATTTCGACCGCGAGCTCCGCCGCGGTCAGGTCGGTCACCTGACGGCCATTACTGTCGAGTGCGGTGATGTCGACGGAAACGAGTTCGACGCCGGCGCGGAACACGGGGACCTGGGGCTTAGGGTCCTGGGTCTTAGGGTCTTGGGTCTTGGATCCTGGGCCCTGGGCGCTTGCGGAGAGCGCCGTTACGACTAACACGACCAGCGCGAGCCAGGACTTTCGATGCATCCGGGCATCTTAAGCCTGCACGACCCAAGACCCAAGACCCAAGACCCGAAGCCCACAAGCCCGTGAGCCCGCAAGCCCGACGCCCGCAAGCCCGCAAGCCCGTAGAATGATCAGATATATGTCCGTCAGAGACGTCATTATTGTCGGCGCGGGCCCGTCTGGACTGGCGACCGCGATTGCCGCGAAGCACTTCAATCTCGACTATCTCGTCCTCGAGCAAGGTTCGCTCGTCGATGCGATCGCGCGTTTCCCCATCAACATGGTGTTTTTCACCACGCCGGAACTGCTCGAAATCGGCGGCATTCCGCTGACCACACCGTTCGAGAAACCGACCCGGGCCGAAGCGCTTCGCTACTACCGGAAAGTCGTCGACACATTCCAGTTGCAGGTCTCGCTATTCGAGAAAGTGACCGCCGTAGGGCGGCCCGACGGCCCCGACGAACCGTTTGCGGTCGAAACCGAGACCAGCCGCGGAGCGACGCGCATTCGCGAAGCGCGCAACGTCGTCCTCGCGATGGGCTATTACGAGCTGCCGAACATGCTCAATGTGCCTGGCGAAGAACTGCCGCACGTGTCGCATTTCTACAGGGAGGCGCATCCGTTCTATCGCCGCCGCGTCGTGATCGTCGGCGGAAAGAATTCAGCGGCCGAGGCCGCGCTCGAGATTCATCGCGCCGGCGGTCATGTCACGATGGTCCATCGCGGCCCTGGTTTTGGCGAGTCGGTGAAGTACTGGGTGAAGCCCGACATCGAGAATCGAGTGAAGGAGGGATCGATTGCGGCGCACTTCAATGCCGAGGTCTTGGAGATTCGTCCTAACGAAGTCGTGCTCGATACCGGGGTGACCATTCCAGCAGAAGGCGTGCTGCTGCTCACCGGTTATCGCGCCGACCCCGAATTCATGAAGCGGATCGGCGTCGAAATCAATGAAGAGACGTTGGCGCCGAGATACAACATCGATACTTACGAGACCAATGTGCCGGGCCTGTTCGTTGCCGGTGGTCAGGTGGCGGGGAAGCGGACCGGCACCGTGTTCATCGAAAACGGACGCTTTCACGGCGAGCTCATCGCCAAGGTCCTCGCCGGCCGCTCGCGATGAAACCGTCCCTGTTGACGGTGGGTCTCGCGCTCGCCTCCCTGGCGATGGGTTGCGCGGCACGCGCGGACGTCGTTCGAAACACCAACCCGATCGCAAACATTCAGATTCTCGCGTTCAATGACTTCCACGGCGCCCTCGAACCGCCGACCGGATCGAATGGGCGCATCGGTACAGTAGCGGCCGGCGGCGTGGAATATCTCGCTGCGCAAATTGCTCGCTTGAAGGCCGGGAACGCGAATACCGTCGTCGTGTCCGCAGGTGACAACATCGGGGCGTCGCCGCTCTCGTCGGGAATGTTCCATGACGAGCCGTCGATCGAGGCGCTTGGCGCCGCCGGGCTCGAGATCTCAGCCGTCGGCAACCACGAGTTCGACGAAGGTTGGGAGGAGCTGTATCGCATGCAAAGGGGTGGCTGCCATCCAGTGGCCGGTTGCCAGGATCGCACGCCGTTTGCCGGCGCGAGCTTCCAGTACCTCTCGGCGAACGTGATGCGCGGCACCGAGACGCTGTTTCCGCCGACCGCCGTGAAGGTGATCGACGGCGTGAAGATCGGGTTCATCGGTCTGGCGCTGCAGGGCACGCCGTCGATCGTCATGGCATCATTCCTGCGCGGGCTGACCTTCCGGTCCGAAGTCGCGGCCGGCAACGCAGCTGCCGCGTCGCTCGTGAAGCAGGGCGTCAAGGCGATCGTGGTGGTGATTCACGAGGGCGGACGGCCCGCCCAGTCCGACCTGAACGGCTGCGGGATCACCGGGGGCGCGATTTTCAACATTGCCAACGAGTTGTCTCCCGATATCGACGTCATCGTGTCCGGGCACAGCCACCAGGCCTATGTCTGCACTTTTGGCACGAAGCTGGTGACCAGCGCACAGTCGAATGGCGCCCTCATCACCGACATCGATCTGCGGATCGATCGCGCGACGGGAGAGGTCGTGTCGAAGGCCGCGCGAAATGTAATCGTGACCCACGACATTGCGAAGAGCGCCGCTATCACCGCGCTGCTCGATCATTACCGCCCGTTTTTTGCCGAACTAGGGCAGCGACCGATCGGAACGATCGCCGCGCCGTTCCTCGAAGCGCCGAACGAGGCCGGCGAGTCGGCGCTCGGTGACCTCATCACGGACGCGATGTTGGAACAGACGTCGGCGGCCACGGCCGGAGGTTCTCAGGTCGCGCTCTGGAATTCCGGAGGGATCCGAGCCGATCTGGTCGGGCAGTCCGCCAACCCTGCAGGGACTCCGCTCACCGTGACGTTTGCGCATGCGTTCGACGTACTGCCGTTCGCCAACCGCGTGGAGGTCCGCACCGTAACCGGCGCCGCCCTGGTCGAGATGCTGGCGACCGGCGTCTTCCAGGTTTCGCGCGGCGTGTCGTATCAGGTCGATCCCACGCGTCCTCGCCGGGAGCGAGTCGATCGCGCGACCATCACGCTCGGTGGCCGCGCAATCGACCCTGCCGCCCAGATCCGCGTCACCACGTCGGACTTCATCTGGAACGGCGGCGACGGCGTGGTCGTCGAGAGCCGCGACTCGCACGACGCCGGCAAGGACATCGATTTGTTTGTCAGCTACCTCGAGAAACGTTCGCCCATCCGGCCGGGCCCGCAGGACCGGATCACCCGAAAGAGATAGCTGTGAAGCCGCCGCTCTCGACAAAAGCCAGCTCTGGCATACAATCCGGCATCGTCACCTCAAGCAGAATGGAGTGGCTGTGCTCAAGCAGATTGCTGTAATTGGAATGTCGGGTTGGTTGCTCGGTAGTGCGTTCACCACTGCCGCCGAGCCTGGAAAGGCCGTCGGCTCATTCACATTCGATTCGACCACGGCGCCCTTGGCATATGCCGTTGAGGCCAGGGTCGAAGGCCTCTTCGACAGCAGCAAGCAGGACACGCTGGTCGTGCTCACCGACAAGCCTCTCGGCACGACCGCGCCGGGCGACGACATCGACTTATCGCTGCGGGCGCGCAAAGGCGAGATCGCGGCGTTGACGCTGCGGATCGACGGGGCGAAACTCGTCAACGTCTCGGTATTTCATAAGGGCCTTGCCGGCAAGATCCTGTTGCCGGGCGCATGGTTCGATTACAAGGCCGCCAAGCCAGGGATCGGCACGCTGAAGCTTGCGCCGCGTGACTTCGACGGCAAGAAGTACGGCACCAGCGTTGAGTTCGCCGCGACGGCTGCCCCGAAGCCCGCTCCCGTTGCGGCGCCGGCGCCTGTAGCAGCCGCGCCCAAACCCGCTCCATCGGCGCCGGCTCCCGCGCCGGTCAAGGCTGCTCCAGTGGAGGCTCCGAAACCGCCGCCACCCGCGGTGCTCGTGAAATTACTGATGGACAAGGACGAGGCCGGAGCCCTCGAAGTCATCAAGTTGGGCGTCGATCCGAACGGCAAGGATCAATACGGCGTGCCGATGTTGAGTTGGGCCGTGATGATGTGCCAACCGAAAGTCGTAAAGGCGCTCGTCGACAAGAAGGCCGACGTGAATTATCAGCGGGCGCCCGGCTTGACGATGCTCGCCGAAGCCGGCGCGTGCCCAGAAGCCGCGAAGATCCTCAAGGCCGCCGGGGCGAAGTAGGGGCGGACTTCAGTCCGCCCCATGATAATTTGCCCGTGGCATGAAGACCGGCGTATTCGCACTTCTTGGGGCGCTCGCCCTTCTTTCGCAGAGCGCGCCCACGAGCAAACCCATTTCGATCAACCTGCGCGAGGGCACGAACGTGGCAGCGGCGCTGTCCC
>Ga0310884_10000118_pt1 | contig 16173 bp, 15 predicted proteins | sample T60D1metaG_FD_203446 | JGI IMG/M metagenome (GOLD analysis project Ga0310884, IMG submission 203446) | Lab incubated soil microbial communities from West Virginia University Organic Research Farm, Morgantown, WV, United States - T60D1 | ecosystem: Environmental > Terrestrial > Soil >...
AAAATATTGGTCGGCGGAACTCGTACAAGCAAAGGCGTTGATTCATTTGCGTTGGCCAGATTCCTGAAAGACGGCGCGATCGATACGACATTCGGAAGCCGCGGCAATGTATCAACCGTGATCGGGCGGAGCAGCAAGTTGTTTGCGGTCGCGCTTCAACCAGATGGTAAGATCGTCGCCGCTGGCTACTCTGACACTGGCAAGGCTCATGTTGTTGCGATTGCCAGATATAACCCCAACGGAAGTTTGGACACTACCTTTGGCTCCGGAGGAAAGGTCACGACGGCCGCGGGAGGCAATTACGGACGCGCTTTCAGCGTTCTGATCCAGGCCGACGGAAAGATCCTCGCGGCGGGACATTCCAACACCACACCTCGTGGCTTTGACTTATTCCTGGTTCGTTACAACCCGGACGGCTCGATAGACAAAACTTTCGGACGCTCCGGCGTAGTGAACGCACCGTTGGGTCGAGAAAACAATGGCGGTCAGGCGGCAATGCTTCAAAAGGACGGAAAGATCGTCGCGGTGGGGCAGATGGCGGCCGCCGGAAAACGGTCGATGGTTGCGGCTCGCTTCATACCTACCGGCTCGCTCGACACAACGTTTACATCACAAGGTAAAGTGACGATCCCGGCAGGCAAAGATTCCAGTGCGAGTACACTTACGCTTCTTGGTGATGCCGGCATCCTTGTCGGCGGGTATTCAAACGGCCCCTCGGTCTCGGAAAAAATAGGCGAAATATTGCTCCTCGATAAGAACGGCGGGCTCGACCGCTCGTTTGCGAAGGCCGGACGGCTTACCGTTCAAGGCGCAGACATTAACGTACTAAAGGTCGACGGTGACAGTATTATTGCTGCCGGCAACTTGGGCTCGAATGAAGACGGCGCATGTCGAGCCTATCAGCGCGTCGGCCGAACCGGGACGCTATTGGCAGCGGCCTATATCACGAACGAGGAAGATATGTGTGAAATCAGCGACCTCGCTATCCAATCGGACGGCCGAATATTGGTGACCGGCAGCTTCGGATCGTTCAGGAATCCGGACATTGCCTTGCTTCGCTTTAACAAGGACAACACGTTGGATCGTTCCTTCGGTTCGAATGGAACCGTTATTTTTGAGTTCTGATTGGCTTCAAACTTGGCTACCCGAGACTTGAACAAGAACAAGATAGTTACCATCGGAGCGGGCCTTGCAGGTTCCTTGCTCGCGATCTACCTCGCCAAGCGCGGCATTCCGGTTGATGTTTTCGAAGCTCGCGGCGATATGCGTTTGGAAGAAGTCGTAGCAGGCCGCTCGATAAATCTCGCGCTTTCCGATCGCGGAATCGCTGCATTACGTGACGTCGGAATGGACGAATTCATGCTCGCCGAGGCCGTGCCAATGTATGGCCGGATGATCCATTCAATTTCGGGCGAAACAAAACTCCTTCCTTATAGCGGCCGCAAGGGCGAATACATTAATTCCGTGTCACGTTCCGGTTTGAATATAGCGTTGATGGACAAAGCCGAGAAATACGACGGCGTCAGGTTTCACTTTAACGAACGGTGTGTTGATTTCGATTGCGAAACGGACGAGGTCAGATTCGAAAGCGGTCTCACGCTAAGTGCTGAAACGGTGATCGCGACCGACGGTGCGGGCTCCGCTGTCCGACAGGCGATGGAAGAGCAGTTGACCGATTTCGAAAGTTCATCGGTGTTTCTAGAACACGGTTACAAGGAACTTCACATTCCTTCGGCTCAGGCCTATGACGTTCAGCCGCCCGCTACCGCAGGCGGTTCCGACAAGTTCCTGCTCGAGCCAAACGCCCTCCATATCTGGCCGCGACATAAATTCATGATGATCGCCCTGCCCAATTTCGACGGCAGCTTCACATGCACTCTGTTTTTGGCACACAAGGGCGGAAACACGAGCGGTAGCGAGTGTGTTGATGAGAATCGGAAGGATGACACACTCCCTACAGGTCGTGTTTCTGCCTTGAATGCTGGGTTCGATCAACTCAGCGACGAAAAGTCGCTCCTCGATTTCTTCAACCGCGAATTTCCCGACGCGGTTTCGTTGATGCCGACACTTGTCGAAGATTTCTTCAACAATCCAACCGGCGACCTCGGCACCGTAAGGTGCTGGCCGTGGAATGTTGGTGGAAAGGCGCTCCTGTTAGGCGATTCCGCCCACGCGATGGTGCCGTTCTACGGCCAGGGAATGAACTGCGCATTCGAAGACGTTCGCGTTCTCGACTCGTTGATCGAGAAACACGGGAGTGACTGGCCGACGATCTACGATGAATATGGCAAGCTTCGCAAAATGAACACTGATGCGATCCAGGACATGGCCGAGGAAAACTTCTACGAAATGCGCGACGCGACGGCCGACCCCGTTTTTCAACGGAAGAGGGAGCTCGAAACACGTCTCGAACAAACCTATCCCGACTATTTTTCTAAATATTCGATGGTCACTTTTCGCGAGGATCTTCCGTATTCGGTCGCGAAAGAAAAAGGCAACGCGCAGGACCGACTGCTAATGGAGATTTGCGCAAATGAAAAGGATGTCGACACAATCGACGTCGACGCAGTGTTGGCCGGGCTAAGGAATCTCTAGAAGATGAATACGACAGTTCACATCGACAACGAGACCATTGAGATCGACCTCGACTCGCCGATCGATATTTCGATCCCGCTCAATTTCAACGGCCCACAGCCGAATGCTTTTGGGGTTGAACCCGCGACATCGAAAGCTTGCGCATACGGATCGCTCGTTGGAGATACGCGACGCGGTGGAAGCGTGAATTTCGAACAATACATGTTTGTTCCCCACTGCAACGGTACGCATACCGAATGCGTGGGGCATATTACAAATGAGCGGATCTTCGTACGAGACTGTCTGAAAGATGTGCTGATCGCGGGGCTTTTGGTGTCGATAGAGCCGGAAAACGGGGATGGCGATCTCGTTATTTCGCGGGACAGCCTAGCTCAGCCAGTTGGACACCATCCGAACGCTCGGGCCTTAATGATTCGCACGCTCCCTAACGACAACAGCAAGCTCACCCGCCAGTACGATTCCGAAAACATCCCGCCGTATTTCACGACCGATGCAATGGATTATATCGTCGAATGTGGCTTCAAACACTTGCTCGTTGACACGCCATCCATAGATAGACTTTTTGATGAAGGCAAGCTCGCAAACCACCGGATCTTTTGGAATGTAGAGCTGGGAAGTTTCGAAACAAACGAAAAAACACGGATCAATTCGACAATCACCGAATTGATCTACGTGCCAAATGAAGTAGTCGACGGTGAGTATTTATTGAATCTCCAGATAGCTCCCTTCGCGTCCGATGCCGCCCCAAGCCGACCGATAGTGTTTGCACTCGAACGGTAAGGTGAATTCTATGCTTGCAACTTTTGTGTCGCCATCTGCGACAAACGAAGTAATGATATTCCGTTTTTTGTTCATCCTGGCCCTAAGTTTCCTACTTACAAGCATGTCGTACGCTCAATCATACGCGGTTGATATCGCGCGCGACTCTGCCCGATCCAATAAACGTACCGGCGGGCATGTTCAAAAGGCGGTTCTAGTTCGCGGTGATCCAAATATCAGGATCAGCATAAACCTGCCCTCTTTTCAATTGACGCTCTGGCAAAACGGTAATGAGATCCGAAGTTATCCGATCGGCATCGGCTTGGAGGAATTTCCAGTTGCGGTGGGGAACCGGCGGGCAACGTCTATCGAATGGAACCCTGTCTGGATCCCGCCGTCCAGTGACTGGATCGAGAAGTCGAGCACGGTCAAGGCGGGTGAGATCATCCTCCCCACAGATCCTCGAAATCCTCTTGGGAAAGTGAAAATTCCACTGGGTTACGGCTATCTCATTCATCAGGCCAAGGGCCCTGCGGATATGGGAAGTCTTGTTTCACATGGCTGCGTTCGGGTGATGCAGCCGGACCTCTACGACCTTTCTGAAAAGATCGTCGCCGCCTTATCATTGAACGTTACTCCCGCTCAGATCTCTGCTGCGAAACGAAATAAGAAAAGTCTGCTGGCCCCGCTTGAACCATTCGTTGCTGTCGAAGTGACGTACGACACCATCGTGGTCGAAGACGGGCGGTTGAATATCTACCCGGACGTTTACCGGCACAAGCGAAATACGGTTGAAAATGTGCGACGAGAATTACAAACAAGCGGGGTCGATGACGGGCAGCTAACTGACGCCGAGATCAGAAAAATGATCGCCGCCGCTGTTGGAAAACGAAAATTTGTGGTGAGTGTCGCTGCGATCCGAAATGGTACGGCACTAGCAGCCGGACGCACAGTCGCAGTCGTGCAAGCTACGCGCGGCGAATGACTCCAAAATTATTCTTTGTTCGTTATTAGTCGTTCACTTCCCGGGCACATATTCCCAATGCCACGGCTCGTAGAAGTACGGATAAAATCCAAAACGGTCCGCGTTTTTGACCAGCCATTTGTACGCAGGAGTTTGAACCTGCAGCAGGCGATTCGAATCCTCGGTCTTCACGGGTTCTCCGCCGACGTAGATATCAAGTGCATGTCCGGTCGAATGTGGACTGTTTGTGGCAAGAGCAGCCCGTCCGGCATTCGGCTCTTTTTTTCGAAGCGACTCCTGATAAGCCGGTGAACGATATGCCGAAATGATCTTTAGAAACTTTTCGTTCGCAGCAAGCTCACCCGAGCCGCTTAGCTTCAATTGCAGGTCTTTCGCCGCAGCCGCGATCATCCGTTTGTAAGCGGCATAAGTCTCCGCTTCAAGCTGTAATAGATCGGGCGAACGGGTTGAATCAAAAAAATCGCCGATCGGTGCTGCCAAAAGAGTGTCCGTTGCCGCGAGGGTGCCTCGACCTAACCGGCGAGACTGCCAATACTTCGTAAAGCTTTCCAGCGTGGCCTGGTCGAGCACCCCGGTTCCGTCAAGTCCTGACTTTTGCTGCCATTTGGAAACCGCGAGTGCAAATTCCGCGGAATCAGGGTCGCTGTCAGTACCGATGGCATAGGAGATCAGAGGGACATAGACGTTCCATCCAGTCTGCGTTTTGTCGCCGAATGGCCATTGTAGGGAGCGGCGGAGTCTCCTGTTTTCGAAGGCAGCGGCGGCAAACTTCACACTTCGATCTTCAGCTTTGATTACCGATGCTGTTTGTTTTGCCGCCGGACCCGAAGGTCTTGCGCCTTGAGCATAGATGTCCGAATCGGCAAGTGCGAAATATGCAATCAGAGAACTAAAAACACTAATAGCGGCGGATGAGAGGATTAACCGTTGCTTCATAAGGATGAATAAAATGTGATGCAATGCCGCATCACACGGTTCGCCGGTTTTATTTGACCGCGTTTTCGAGTGCAGATTTTATTTCGGGATATCTGAATTTGAAGCCCGAATCGAGAAGACGCTTAGGCACAACTCTGGTCGAATCGATCAACAATGCGTCTCCCATTTCGCCGAACACAAGATTCACGGCAAACTCCGGAAGCGGCAGGAATGTAGGTCTGTACAAGACTTCACCGAGTGTCTTTGTAAACTCTTCATTAGTAACGGGGTTAGGGCTCACAACATTGACGGCGCCGCGTAAATTCTCGTTTTCCAGTGCATAATTTACGATGCCGACCGCGTCGTCGAGCGACACCCAACTCATCCATTGCTTGCCGCTTCCGACCACGCCACCAACGCCCAGCTTGAACGGCGTCATCATCGTGGCAAGTGCGCCGCCGTCCTTTGACAAGACGATCCCGTTGCGGAGCAAGACGGTGCGGATCCCCATATCCTCCGCTCGGCGGGATTCCGATTCCCATTCCTTACTGACTTCGGAAAGAAACGTGTCCCCGACCGAATTCGTTTCCGTCATCTCCTCATCGCCGCGGTCGCCGTAGAAGCCAATGGCTGATGCCGAAATAAAGACCTTCGGCTTCTTCTCAAGCCGCGCAAACGCCTCGATCATCGTCCGCGTTCCGTGGACTCGGCTGTCGCGGATCGCTTTTTTCTTTTCATCCGTCCATCTCAATGCGCTGATGCTTTCACCGGCGAGATGAATGACGGCGTCGAGTCCTTCAAGTCGCAATAGGTCTTCGTCGGCGAATCCTGCATCCGCATTCCACTGAATATCCCTTTCACTTTTCGGTTCGCTCCGCGAGGCAAGTAGCATCTCGTAGCCTTTTTCTTCAAAAGACTTTTGCAATGCTGTGCCGATCAAACCACTCGCACCCGTGATCAGGATTCTCATATTCGCATCTTATTGAAAACGCGGATTTGGCAGATCCGGAAGAAAAAACCGGACGAAAAATATCGTTTCTTTATCCGAACGAACCGCCTCATCCGCTGATTCGCATTCAGAATATCTCAATTCCCTCGCAAATCCTCAATGACTAATTTAGTCAATAGGCGTAACTCCCGTTCGGTCAACTGATATCGATGGGGCACCATTCCGTTTCCGCCGTTGGCGATCTGGTTGTAAACCTCGGCCTCGGTCTTGAATTTAAATTCACCTTCACGCAAGCTCGGCACTTTGGTCCCGTCATCCAGAGTTTTGCCCCCCGCTTCAGGCCCGTGGCACACTGCGCAATTCTGCCGAAATAGCGACGCTTCATACGATTTACTCTCCGCGATGACAAATCGCTTCTGTTTCGAATCGAAGCAGGCAAACGAACCAGCAGCCAGAAACGCTAACATTAACAAGAGCTTCACACGGATCATTTAGGCGACAGCGACCTCTTCGCGAAGCAAAAGTTTCGAGATCTTGCCGGTGTTGCCGATCGGAAGCTCGGATCGAAATTCGACGTATCGCGGATATTTATTCGCCGCAAACTGCGTCTTACACCAGTGGATAAACTCGCTTTCGCTCAGCGTCTCGCCCGGCTTCAAAACAACATATGCCTTGATCTCTTCGCCAAGCCGTTCATCCGGCACGCTAAGCACCGCGACGAGTGAAACCGCCGGATGGGTCATGATCACCTCCTCGAGCTCTCGCGGATATACGTTATAGCCGCCGCGCAGGATCATGTCCTTGGTTCGGTCGACGATAGCGAGATAGCCTTCGTCGTCAATGATCCCGATGTCGCCGGTATGAAACCAGCCGTTGCGAAAAGCCTCAGCTGTGGCATCGGGCCGTTTGTAATAGCCCTTCATGATGAGGTGGCCGCGGATCACGACCTCACCACGTTCACCGCGCGGAACTTCCTGATCATTTTCGTCAAAGCACTTGATCTCAACGCCGAAAAGCGGTTGGCCGACGGTTCCCGGTTTCGACGGCCGCTCGAATTGATTGAACGAAGCGATCGGCGACGTCTCCGTGAGTCCGTAACCTTCCAAAATACGAAGCCCGAAAACTTCGTTGAATCGCTTTATTACCTCGACTGGCATAGGCGCTCCGCCCGACGTCGGCACCTTTAGGTTTTCTATCACGGGCCCAACGTCGAAACCGCTCTCTTCAACGTATTTCAGCAGCGCCCAGTACATGGTCGGCACGCCTACCCAGAAGTTCACCTTCTCCTTCGCCATTGCCTCGAGCGTTGCCTTTGCGTCAAATCGTGGGAGCAGCACAACTCGGTTTCCTGCGAAGATGCTTGCATTCATTTGCACGTTCTGGCCCGTTGTGTGAAAAAGAGGAAGTGTGATCAGGCAGGTCAGCTGTTCGCCGGTCGTAAAATCGATCGCCGGGAGGTGCATCTCCCAAGCGACCATGGAATTCATGAAGATATTGAAATGGGTTAGCTCGGCCCCTTTCGGTTTACCGGTGGTGCCGGAGGTATATAGGATCGAACACGTATCGTACGGCGCAGTAGGGCACATATCGAACTTATCCGATTCGGACCCTATCAACTGCGTCAGTGTCTTGTGCTCGGGATACGGCGAAGCTCCCAGTAACTCCTTTGTCATTACGATAAGGTATTCGCAGGTTTTGACCTCATCGAATGCTTTCTTCGTCTCCGCGCCTATCGGCAGCTCGTCGGTTCCTTCGAATACGAAAACTGCTTTCGCATCAGAATCTTCCAGTTGATAAGCGATCTCGCGCGCTTTGAACAAAACACACATCGGCACGACGACCGCTCCGGCCTTCATGATCCCGTAGTAAACGATCGGAAAAAAGGGGAGATTAGGGCAATTAAGAGCGACCTTATCTCCAAAACCGATGCCCATTTTGGTAAGCGCATTCGCCACCTTATTCGACATTGCATCGAGCTGCCCGTAAGTGATCCGCGTATCGTTCCAAACGACCGCCTCCTTCTGCGGAGCAAGCCGTGCGTGGTGGGTAACGATTGATGACAGGTTAAGCGTAGTTGGAGAATTTCCCATATTTCGAGTCTTGGGTGATCAAGTCGAATTTGATGTCTTTGATTATATTCGAGAACCCTTCGGGGACAAGCCCGCTAACCGGTGATCGTACGCGATTGACTAACAAAAGCTATTTGAGGGGAGGAAGAGATGGCCCTCTCATGTTTCTGCACCGAGTGGACTCGAAACGCTTCCTGCTGTCCCGGAAAATCCGTCCTGAAATGTCCGCCCCGCGACTCCTCGCGCCAAAGAGCGGCTTTCGCAACCAGCATCGCAAGCGCCACAAAATTGCGCGAAGAAGTACTCAAATTCCCGGCTGCTATCTGTTCGAACTCCGCTATCCCACGTTTCAGCGAATCCTTCTCGCGGAGAATCCCGACGCGCTCCCACATTACCTTCTTGACACGCTTCCGCACTGCAGTGGAAAGTTCCGTGTTCCGAGTTTCGAGTTTCGAGTTTTCGGTAGGAACGTCAACGGATCTTAACTCGGAACTCGGTGCTTTGAACTCAGAACTATCTTGGAGGACCGTTTCCCCCGCCCTAGCCCCAAAAACCAGTCCTTCCAGCAGAGAATTCGACGCGAGACGGTTCGCCCCGTGAACACCGGTGCAGGCGACTTCGCCCGCCGCGTATAGTCCCTGTACGGTGCTTCGGCCCCAAAGGTCCGTTCGAATGCCGCCCATGCAGTAATGCGAAGCAGGTGAAACCGGCAACTGATCTTTAGCGATATCTAGGCCGTAATGTTTGCACGTTTCGTAGATCGTGGGAAAACGCTGAATCAGAAAGTCGGCGGCCAGCGCAGTCATATCCAGAAATACATTTCTCGAACCGGTCTTGCGCATTTCCGCGACGATCGAACGCGAAACAATGTCTCGAGGCGCGAGTTCCGCTCGTTCATCATAACGATCCATAAACCGATCTCCGTTCGAATTTCGCAGCACGCCGCCTTCGCCGCGCATCGCCTCGCTCAGCAAAAAACGCGGAGCGCCTTCGACGCTCAACGCGGTAGGATGAAATTGAATAAACTCCATATCCGCCATCTCCGCACCGGCGAAATAGGCCATCGCCATTCCGTCACCCGTCGCGACCGGTGGATTCGTCGTGTGCTGGTAGAGCTGTCCGGCTCCGCCTGTGCATAGGACCACCGCTTTCGCATAGATCTCTCGCGGCGCCCGCAATATCGGATCGAGAAACCGAACGCCGACGCAGCGGCCATCACGTACGATCAAGCTCTCTGTGTTCGAGAAGGGAAGGAGATTGATGGAAGATTCCTGTCGTGCGCGAGCAATAAGGGATCTTACGAGTTCAGCTCCGGTCGAGTCGCCGTGTGCATGTAGAATACGCCGACGTGAATGCGCCGCCTCCTGGGTGAAAACGAGTTTACCGCCGTCCCTGTCAAACTCGGTCCCCCAGTCGATCAGCTCCTTGACGTATTTCGTACCTTCCGTGACGAGTGTCTCGACCGCTTCCTCGTCGCACAAACCTGCTCCGGCCGTTAGCGTATCTTCCTCGTGCAATTCGGTGTCGTCATCATCGGAAAGCACGACTGCAACACCGCCCTGGGCATATTCGGTATTCGATTCCCTGGCCTTATCTTTCGTCAAGACCGTCACGCGGCCGCCCGATTCGGCCAAAGCGATCGAAGCCCGCAAACCCGCAACCCCGCTGCCAATGACAATGAAATCCGTTTCGAGGGACATTACGGGAACTTTAACGCAAAGTCGCACCGAAAAGAAAAAGTGCCTTGACATCTACGAACATCTTCGTATACAGTAGCACCTACGAAGATGTTCGTAGGATAAATGCCATGAGATCTACAAACCAACCAACACCGGCAGAACTGGAAATACTCGACGTACTGTGGGAACGCAGGAAAGCGACCGTTCGCGAGGTATTCGAAGAAATCAGTAGGCGCAGGCCCACCACCTACACGACGGTGCTCAAATTCATGCAGATAATGCAGGAAAAGGGACTTGTGGTGCGTGATGAAAGGGAAAAGGCCCATGTCTATCGCCCCCGGGAATCACAGCGACAGACCCGTAATAAGTTAGTAGGGACATTGATGGAGAAAGCGTTTCGCGGCTCGGCGCTCAGCTTGGTTCAGCATGTTCTGGAAGCCAAACCCGCATCCCGTGAAGAACTTGATGCAATCCGTAAGCTCATCGACGAAGCTGAGGCGAGAGGAGGAAGACGATGAATTTCGAAGCACTGGTAGCATCGGATGCGGTCGCCGCTCTCGGCTGGACATTGCTCCACTCGTTATGGCAGATCACATTGGTTTCCGCCGGCTTGCTGTTCGCTTTGCGGCTCTTGAAGAGTAGTTCCGCAAACGTTCGCTACAGCGTTTGTGTCGTGGCATTGGTAATTGCGTTCGTTCTGCCGGTAATAACCTTCATCCAAATCTCCAGTGGCTCCCGGGTCGATACGGTTACAGATAGCATTGTCGCAAAAGCAGCGGGCCGAGAGGTCGCGCGGGGCATCCTTAGAAACGACTGGCAAGTTTTCGATCCCGCAGCCACCGAAGGGTCGGACGACGGATCAAACTTCGTTGGATTGCGTAGCTATCCGGATACGCAGATACCGAACCTTTTGCCGATAGCTGTCGGCTTGTGGATGATCGGCGTAGCGTTCTTCGCCATGCGTCTTGGCGGCGGCATTTGGCACTTGAGGCTCTACAAGACGCGTGACATCGAGCAGGTCGACACCCATTGGGAACAGACCTTCTCCTCGTTATGCGAAAAGCTTGAGCTGACAAATAAGGTCAGGTTACTAAGCTCATCGCTGGTAAGAACCCCGATCGCGATCGGGATCATTCGGCCGCTTGTGATCATTCCGGCTGGCCTTTTCCTGCAGATACATCCGAGTGAACTCGAAACGATCATCGCCCACGAACTGGTCCACATTCGTCGCTACGACACGCTGGTAAATATCATTCAGAGTCTTACAGAGACTCTTCTATTCTATCACCCTGGCATTTGGTGGATATCCAGGCAGGTCGGTCGCGAGCGCGAGTTTGCCGCCGATGCGGATGTACTGCGCCTTTTCAACGATTCCCACGTCACCTATGCGAGAGCTCTCGCCAATCTTGAAGAAATTCGTTTAAAGACGGATAAACAACTGCCGCGCCTTGCGACGGCGGCCAATGGAGGTAACTTGATGCAGAGAATAGAGAAGATCTTAAAAATAGAAACCGAGGCCGGCAGGGCGACGTCAGCTTGGACGGCAACGTTCGCGTTACTACTAACCTCGGCAGTGTTACTCGCTGTATTTTCCTTTAGCTCGTCGGGCATTGTCAATGCCCAGCGAAAGGGCGAGAATCGCAAACTCGCCATCGGATTTGTTTCGATCCCGCCGCTCGACCGCATCGCGAACGCTCCCAAAGATTCGGAAGCGACCGCCCGCCTGTTGATCGATGCGTTGAAGAGGCATAAGGTGCCGGCGATAGGATTTTTGCAGGGCGGAATGGTCTCCGACGGCGAAAAATTCTTTCCAGTGAGACGCGAGATCGCGCGGATGTGGATCGACGCCGGTTTCGAGGTTGGCCTCGGCGGATTCAAACATCTCAGCCTGTACTATACGCCGGTTGATGATTACATCGAGAATCTCGAAAAAAATGAGACGGTCGCGAAAAAACTGCTCGGCGATATGGGTTTCCCGCCGCGGTATTTTAGCTACCCGTACCTAAATACCGGCAAAACCGCTGAGGACAAAGCTAAGGTCGAGGCCTGGCTGTCAAACCGCGGCTACACGTCGGTGAAATACACGATGGACAACAACGAATGGATGTATTCCTACGCATACGATATGGCCCGGAATGACAATGACGTCAACACCATGAAAGAGATCCGCACGGCATATCTCACATACATGTCGAAAATGTTCGACCATTATGAGGCGTATACGCGTGATATGTTTGGCCGCGATATCGCTCAGACGATGGTGCTTACGCCAAGTCGACTGGTAACGGACACAGCCGACGATTTCTTTGCAATGGCGTCGAAACGCGGGTATTCGTTCATCACTGTGGATGAGGCACAGGGAGATCGTGCATATAAGACAAAGGAGAGCTTTACAGGCGAGGCCGGGATATCGTGGTTCGAACGGTGGTCCATGGCGCAAGGCAAACCGTTGCGCGTTGAACCGGGTGTCGATTTCGAGGTCGAGCGTACCTGGGAAGCCAGAAATAAGTCAACAAAATAACTTTCAAAAATGTGAGCCTGTCATCATCGGCAGGCTCACCCTTGCGAATCTAATCTCTATGCTTTAGCCGTTCCGTGATGTTCCTCAGCCTTGTAAAGCCCACCGTACGCACCCTTCCGAAGATTGATGCCATATTCGGTGTATGCCTTTAGCGCAGATATCATCTGTGACCAGCCCATGCAATTCATGTATGACCGGTCGAGCTCATCCTGACTTTCCTTCCAGCCTGACTCGGAAATGCGAACGATAGTTTCCTCCGGACCGGCTTTTTCGAAATTAATCTCGACAAGCGTATCGCTACCAGGGGCTCCTTCCCACGCGAACGTGATCAGCTCGTTAGGTACTACTTTTTTCACCTTTACGGGAAACGGCCCCACCTTTTCACCAGGTGTGTCCTCGAACGCCCATTCGACGGTTGCTCCCTCGGTCAACGGAGCGCTCGCACCGCCATTCGTGAAATAGCCGCTTAATTTATCGGGATCCTGAACAGCCTTGAAAACCTCCTCGACGGGCTTTTGAATTTTCGTCTGTACGTTAAATTTTAGTTCCATATTTTACTCCTTGTTTTCAAAATGCCTTGTGATCATGCGCAGTATATGTTATAGTTTTATAACATGTCAAGCGCTAAAAAAGACGACCTCGTTTACAAAGCTCTCGCCGACCGGCGCCGCCGCGAAATATTGGACCTCCTAAGGGATGAGCCACGGACCACCGGCGACATCTGCGCCCAATTCAACGAGCTCGACCGATGCACCGTGATGCAGCATTTGGGCGTACTCGAAAATGCCGATCTTGTCATTACAAAAAAGGACGGTCGCTATCGATGGAACTACATCAATGCTGTCCCTATCCGCGAGATTTACGACCGTTGGATAAATAAATACGCTTCGCAATCGCTTGACGTGCTTACCAAACTCAAACGCGATCTCGATCCAAAATAAAAAGGCCCGCCAATTTGGCAGGGCCTGATATTTCATACTGGGATTTTCAATTCCTGTCCCGGATAGATCTTGTCCGGATCTTTTAGAATATCGCGGTTATGGTCCCAGATCGCTTTCCATTCGATACCGTATTTCTTCCCGATCTTTGTAAGGTTATCGCCCGACTCGACCGTGTACGTATGCATGCCGCCGCCGGCCGCCTCTCCGCCCGTCGAAATATTGAGGATCAGGTCTCCCGTTTTAAAGTCCGGGTCGATCCGGTTGTATTCATCCCAAAGTGCTTGTTTTGCTTCCGCGGTTGGTGCAGTACCGGTGACGATCAGCGTCCCGCCATGGCCCTCGGTCAAATCGTAGGTGGTACCGTTCTGATTGGCAAGCTCAAGAAGCGACTGGTATTTTTCCTGTGCTGACATGATTCTTATTCCTCCTTGTACTAGCTTCCCTTCTTGAGTTGGTTATCGATACCCGTGATGCCGGATTGCTGAATGACCTGAATGCACTCCGCATACTTCGCAGCCGGAACTGTTCCTGTGACCGTGACCTTGCCGCCAACCACGGTAACGGTAGCACCTGTGCATCCCGCCTTCTTTAGGTCCTCATTTATCTTCCCTGTTAGCACCGGGTCGGCCGCGGCGGGCGTGGCGACCGGTAACGGTCTCACAGTCGTATTGTCGGTCACCGACTTAACACCCTCAACCGATTTCGCAGACGCATTAGCCTTTGCTTTTACCGTAATGTCCGCAACTTCACCGGTTAGCGTGGCAACGCCATTATTAACCGTTGCGGTCACGCCTTTAACGCCGTCAGCAGCCAGCTTGTCATTAACAGCCTTGGTCAGGTCGGCATCGCTTTTTCCACATGCAGCCAGGAAAACGACAGCCGCGATGCATAACAATGACAGAATTCTTGTCCTCATGTTTCCTCCCTCGTGATCTTCTCGACTAGTTTGAATACTCGCGGGCAATGCACAGTAATCCGTAATACGGACGTGGTTTTCGATCTGGATATCAGGCTAGTTTACAACGGAAAACAGGAAAGCCTACGAAAAATATTCGTCATGAATGAGCTTTGCTATGTCGTACGACGAATATTCAGGTTTGATGATGAAATGCCAATCCGCAAGGCAATAGATCTTTTTCCTATCTTCGAACAATTTCTTTGCCTTTTCTTTGTCGCGGGCGAGGGGGCGCTCCTTGTGCGAAAACTTGATGTTGTACCAGCAATGCTCGAACGTTGATTCGAGCCAGATGCTTGTGAGCCCTTTCTTTTTTATAAGCTCACGATTCGCTTCAACGATCCAAGTGCCGCCGCCAAGTGATATTACCTGGGCCTCGTGCTCATCGAGCAGCTTGCGAAGATTTGCTGACTCGATAGTTCGATAAGCTGCTTCGCCATCTACGTCGATGATGTCGCTGATCTTTCGCTTTTCATTTTTCTCAATGAAAAAATCGAGATCGATGCGTTCGGCGTGTAGAATTTGCGCAAGATGTCGGCCAACGCTGGACTTTCCGACGCCCATGAATCCCGTCAATACCAGTCGCTTTCCTTTATTCATTCGCTACCTTTGTACGACGGATTCCAGCAATTCGTAAAATCCCGGAAACGAGATGTCGGCACATTCAGGATTTTTGATAATGGTATCCCCTTCCGCGAACAGCCCGGCAACCGCAAACGCCATGGCGATCCTATGATCTCCGAATGAATCTACTTCAGCCCCGATAAGCTGCGATCTTCCAACACGAAAGCCGTCATCGAACTCTTCAACGTCGGCAGCCATTCGCCGCAGGTTCTCAACGATAGCGGCGATCCGATCAGACTCCTTAACACGCAACTCCGCCGCGTCGCGGATCTCGATGCCTCCTTCGATCTGGGTTCCCAAAACCGCAAGAATCGGTATCTCGTCAATAAGATTCGCGATTCTCTTTCCAGTGATCTTGGCCGCGTCCTCGCACTTCGGGCGTCCGCGGCCCGATACTTTCAATCTTGCTACAGGTTCACCGCATGATTCACCGACGTCGGACAGCTCGATCTCCGCGCCCAGTTCCCGCAAAACTTCGATTATCTCCGCCCGTGTCGGATTTATCCCCACATTGGGGAATTCCAGCGTCGAACCTTCTCGGCCGGCCGCAGCAACGATAAAAAAAGTTGCGCTCGAAATATCCGATGGTATGGTCATGTCTTTGGCAGACAGATGCATTCTGCCCTGGACCGAAATGATCCGGCCCTCCGCTGACTCAGTGACGATAACTTCTCCCCCAAATCCACGGAGCATGCGTTCAGTGTGATCCCGGGTCTGAACGGGTTCGATCACCGTGGTCTTGTCATCCGCATTCAGTCCGGCGAACAAAACGCACGATTTCACCTGCGCCGACGCGACCGGCATCATATATTGTGTTGTCCTTAGAGGATTTCTGCCGCGAATCGAAAGCGGCGCCTTGCCCTCGTTCGAATCGATTTCGGCGCCCATCGAACTAAGGGGCTCGATGATCCGACTCATTGGACGACGGCACAGCGATCCATCGCCGGTCAGGATCGATGCGAAATCCTGGCCGGCCAACAGCCCCGCAAGCAGCCGCATCGTCGTGCCGCTGTTCCCGCAGTCTAGCGGTCCATCAGGTTTTCGAAAGCCGCCGTTTCCGACGCCTTGCACCACCACCGTTGTGTCGTCTTGGTCGATCTCAACACCGAGCTGCCGGAGGCATCGGATCGTTGATGCACAATCCTCGCCAGTCGATAAATTCTCGATACGCGATTCACCCT
>Ga0310884_10000124_pt1 | contig 16023 bp, 15 predicted proteins | sample T60D1metaG_FD_203446 | JGI IMG/M metagenome (GOLD analysis project Ga0310884, IMG submission 203446) | Lab incubated soil microbial communities from West Virginia University Organic Research Farm, Morgantown, WV, United States - T60D1 | ecosystem: Environmental > Terrestrial > Soil >...
TCGTGAACAGGCGCCCGATGTGGGCCGTCACTCCCAGGGTGTCGAAGAACCGGCCGCTGACGAACAGCCCCTGCGCGTTGCGCGTCTCGCCGCCGGAGGCCAGGTTGAAGCGCGGGTTGCCCCACGCGGCCGTCGCCACCAACACCTCCTGATGATCCCGGACGTATTCCCACACGGGATTGGTCAGCGACGTGCTGACGGCCCGAGGGCTGTCGAGCCCGAGAATCACGAGCCGGTCCGGCTCGTAGACCGGCAGCGGCTTGAGGATCAGCGCGTTGACCAGCGAGAAGATCGCGACGTTGGCGCCAATGCCCAGCGCCAAGGAGAGCAGTGCCACGCCGCTGACGATGGGAGCTTGCCGCATCTGGCGGACGGCGAACTTGAGGTCACGAACGAGCGATGACACGAATCCCATGCGCCCTTTGACGCGCACATTCTGCACCCGGTTGGCAGAATCTTCTAAAAGTAGCGGTTGGTGCGAAGCACCGGTCGTACGCGTACGGTTGGTGCGAAGCACCAGCCGCTACTCCAACCGCTACTTACGGCGTTTGAAGGCGAGGGCGGACCAGGTCGCGTCGACCGAGCACACCTTATAGTCCACCCAGCCGGCCGCGAGGCCGGTGTTCCGGACGATGTTGCCGTCGAGGTCCGACGTCACCCCGGATGCCTTCTTGGGCCAGACCAACCACAGCGTTTGCCGATCGGCCACGCGTGATGCGGCGGCAATGTGTGCCTGGAGCTCCGCCGCGCTTTTTGAGAAACAGATGAAGAGACCAGAGGCGGCGTCCGGGCGGGCGGTGAAGCTGACTCCCGAGGGCAGCGGCTTGAGCGTGCCCGAGAATCCCCTGGGAGAGGAGAGCAGCGCGACCATCATGTCCGGCTTGACGCCGAGCTTCCTGACGAGCGGCGTCGTGTAGACGACGTGCGCCGCGGCCGGCTTCGCTGCCGGCCGCGAACGGATCGCGCGTGTCTTCAATTCTTCAGGGTCGCCTTGACGGTCACCGACGGCACGGCGGCCAGGGCACGTTTGATGATGCAGCCGACGTTGGTCTTCTCGACATGCTGCTGGAATGTGGCGCTGTCGACCTTCGGCACCACCGCCGTCACTTTGAGCTCAATCAGGTTGATCAGGAAGCCAATATCGTCCTTGCCGAGGTGAACGTCCGCACTGCTGTGCACGCTCGTGGCGGGGAAGCCGGCTTGGGCGAGCGAGTTCGCCAGGGCCATCGAGTAACAACCGGCCAGAGCGGCGCCGATCAGTTCCTCCGGGTTGGCGCCAGCGCCGTTTTCAAAGCGCGTGGCGAACGAATAATTGCCTTCGTACGCGCCGCTGCCCAGCTTGACGCGGCCGCTGCCGCCCTTGAGATCGCCTTTCCACTCCGCTTCAGCCTGACGTGCCATGAGTCCTCCTCCAATAGAGAAAGACAAGGTTATCAGGGAACAGGGATCAGGGATCAGGGATCAGGGGAACGGGCCGAGCCGCAGCATCCGCTGCGTACCCGGCCCGGTCATCTCGTTACTTCTTGGAAATGTCCTTGACGATGAAGAGAAGTTCGCCGGGCTTGATCAAGCCGAGCTCGCGACGCGCCTGTTCTTCGATCGCGGCGGGGTCTTCACGCAGGCGGCGCGCCATCTCGCGCAGCTCCGCGTTTTCGACGCGGGCGCGATCGAGCGATCGTTCGAGCGCCGAGTATTCGCGGCGCGCCTGGAGCAGCGCGAGCAGCCCTTTTTCGCCGGCGATCGCGTCGATGATGATGACGGCGGTAATGAAGACGAGCGCGTGACGGAGCAGTCGACGGCCGCGGCCGGCCGGAGTCGGCTTCGGCGGAATCGCGGCGGGTCGTGGCTCGTTGGTGCCTTCGGTTTCGGTCATGGGCTAGGCGTACTGCGTACCGGCCGTTCCGGCTGGTTGACGCGCAAGTAATCCTCGAGCGCGCGAATCAGCACCGTTCGAAGATCGGCCCGTTCGTCCATGGCCCGAATCTTCGCGGCCCGCCAAAGCTCCCCCGGGAGCTCGACGGTCGTTTTCACCGTGTCGCTGTCAGTCCGCTTTGCCGCCAATACGGAGTGAAGTGTATCCACTCATACGGCACAACGGCAAGCCAGTAAAACGGTCAACCGCGTGCACATATTTACACTACACCGTTTTCACATGCAAGCATAAAAACGGTTTTACGGTTTTACGGGTCTGGAACAGAAGAGGGGTCTGACCCCGTTCCGGTTTCGAAACGAAACGATTTGGGGTCAGACCCCTTCTTTGCGGCTTTCTACTGTTTCGGTTTTGAGCCCTGGGGGCCTGACTATTTCATGGTGTTCTCTTTGAGCCACTGGAGATAGCCGCGGGAGCCGTCTGTCACGTCGATGACCAGCAACTCGGGCGTGTCGTAGTGATGCAATTCGAGGATGCGGGATTCGAGTTCAATGAAGCGGTCTCGAGTGGTCTTCACTACGAGTTGACGTTCATTCGCTGACTCGATTTTGCCCTGCCAGGAATAGATGGAGCGCATTGGGGCGAGGACGTTCACACAGGCAGCGAGCCTCTCATCGACCAGAGTCTTGGCGATGCGTTCCGCTTCTGCGCCACTCTCGTCGCCAGCAACCGGGAACGTCGTCAAGACGATGATGAATTCGGTTTCCTGTGCCACGGCCCAACCCTACAACGCCGACAGCGCTTGTTCGAGATCGGCCTGCAGATCTTCGACATCCTCGATGCCGACGGAAATGCGGATCAATCCGTCGGTGATGCCCAGCATCTCGCGGCGATCTTTCGGCACCGAGGCGTGCGTCATGATCGCCGGGTGTGAGATGAGCGTCTCGACGCCGCCGAGGCTCTCGGCGAGCGCCATCAAGCGCAGGCGCTCCAGCACCGTCTTCGCGTTGTCGAGCGATCCCACGTCGAAGGAGATCAGTCCGCCGAAGCCCCGCATCTGCTTTCTCGCGAGGTTGTGATGCGGATGTGACTTGAGTCCCGGATAGATCGTCCGCTTCACCTTCGGATGATCCGCCAGATACTCGGCGATGATCTGCGCGTTCTCATTGGTCCGTTCCATGCGGACCGTCAACGTCTTGGTGCCGCGCAGGATCAGCCAGGAATCCATCGGCCCGAGGATCGCGCCGGCGGCGTTCTGCACGAACTTGATCCAGTCCACGTCGTCCTGGTGCTTGAGGATCACGACGCCGCCGACGCTGTCGCTGTGGCCGTTGAGGAATTTCGTCGTGCTGTGCAGGACGATATCGGCGCCCATCGTCAGCGGCCGCTGGATGTACGGACTCGCAAAGGTGTTGTCGACGATGACCTTGACGTTCTTGCGATGCGCGATCGAGCTGACACACTGGATGTCGGTGATGTGCAGCATCGGGTTGGTCGGTGTCTCGATGAACAGGTACTTCGTGTTCGGCTGGATCGCCGGCTCGACGAGCTCCGGCTTCGACGTATCGACGTAGGTGAAGTCGAGCCCGAACTTCCGGCGCACCCGCTCGAACAGCCGGAACGTGCCGCCGTAGGTGTTGTCGCTGACCAGCACGTGATCGCCGGACTCGAGCCGCGTCAGGAGCGTGTCGATCGCCGCCATGCCCGACGCAAACGCGAACGCCGCGATACCCGCTTCGATCGCCGCCACGTTGCGCTCGAGCGCCATGCGCGTCGGATTCTGCGTGCGGCCGTATTCGAAGCCCGCGTGCGGCTGGCCGAGGCCGTCCTGCACGTACGTCGACGTCTGATAGATCGGTGTGATGATCGCGCCCGTCGCCGGATCAGGCTCCTGTCCGGCGTGAATGCAGATCGTGGAGAAGCGCGCGTCGTCTTTGAGTTTCATAGGGGCCGTTGAAAAGGATACTCTGGTAGGCGCCCGATGAGCGACCCAGTTCGTCCCGCTGCGCTGCTGCCCGGTGACGTGCCGTCACGGTGGCGCGTATGGCGCTCGTGGTTGCTGCGCACGTTCCCGGGCCGCGCGCTCGTGCTCGGGCTCGTCATCAAGGCGATCACCTGGCCGGTAAACCTCTTCAGCACGCTGCCGCCCGCGCTCGACGCGATCGACATGGTCGGCAGTCTCGCGCTGCTGTTTGCGATCGCCTACGGCCTGACGCGATTCGCGGTCTGGTCGAAGCGCCGCCTGCTGTGGCGCGTGCGGCGCAAGTTGATCCTCTCGTACGTGTTCGTCGGCGTCGTGCCGGCGCTGCTCGTGATGACGTTTTTCCTGCTCGCCGGTTTGATCCTCGCGTTCAATGTGAGCTCGTACCTCATTCAGTCGCGCGTCCGGAATCTCACCGACCAGGCGCGCTTCCTGACGCAGACGGTGCAACTGGAGGTACAGCGCTCGACGAGTGCGGAAGCGTTGCAGGATGTGCTCGTGCGGCGCCAGTCGAGCATCGAGCCGAGATATCCGTTCGTATCGATCGCGGTGGTGCCGGTCTCGAACCTGTCGTGCAAGGTTGCAGCGCCACAGGCAGCGCGCGTGCCGAAGACGCTGCCGGCAGCGTTGCCGGTCACGGCCGGCGGCTGGGGACACCTGCCCGTGCCCACCGCGCTGCCGAAGTGGGTGGGCTGCGACGGCTTTAGCGGACTGATCGCCTACCACGCGCCGTTGAAGCCGGGCGCGCCACCGGGCGATCCGGGAATGACGCGCCTCGTGATGCGCGCGGTTGCGCTTCCGGAGGTGGCGAACCCGGCGTGGGCCGTGATCCTCGACATGCCGCTCTCGACGGCGATCGAGCAGCGCATCCAGCAGGAAACCGGCATCCGCATCGGCGACATCACCGTCATCGAGGCTCGCGGCGTGCAGCCGATGGTCGGCAATGCGATCGAAGAGCGTCCGTCCGAAGACGATGACGGGCCGGTGCTGTCGTTGCAGCAGGCGCGCTGGGTCGTGTTCCTCGATCACGTCGACTGGCCCACCGGCGAGCCGGAGAGCGCGTCGGCCTCCATCGTCATCAGCACGTTCGATGTGTTCGATCGCATTTCGGTCGTGTCGCCGGTCGGCCTCGGCCAGATGAATTTTGGCCAGGTCCTGTTGTTCGTGCTCGCCGTCGTCGGCGTGCTGTTCATGATCATCCAGTTCGTCGCGCTCGTGATCGGATTCGTGCTGGCCAGGCAAATCACCGGCGCCGTTCACGATCTCTTCACCGGCACGCAGCACGTGCGCGCCGGCGACTTCGCGCACCAGATCCCGGTGCGTGCCCGTGATCAGCTGGGCGAACTCGCCGAATCGTTCAACCTGATGACCGGCGAAGTGACGACGCTGCTGGGCGAGATGGCGGAGAAGGGCCGTCTCGAGCAGGAGATGTTCGCCGCCCGCGAGATCCAGCAGAAGCTGCTGCCCACCGGGCCGCTGCGCGTGACCGGCCTCGCGGTCTCGGCATTCTGCGAACCGGCGCGCGAAGTGGCGGGGGACTACTACGACTTCCTGCCGATCACCGATTCGATTCTCGGCGTGCTGATCGCCGACGTCTCGGGCAAGGGTCTCGCCGCCGGCCTTTACATGGCGCAGTTGAAGGTGATCGTCCAATCGCTGTCGCGGCTGCATCACGAGCCGAAGGAATTCCTGATGGCGGTCAACAAGGTGGTCTCGGCAAACCTCGACGGCAAGAGCTTCATCACGATGACCTACGGCGTGATCGACATCGAGCGGCGCGAGATGACGTTCGCGCGCGCCGGGCACTGCCCGCTGATCCACGTTCCGGCGAACCAGCCGGCCGGCATGCGCAAGGCCCGGTTCCTCGTGCCCGACGGCCTCGTCGTCGGCCTGCAGATCGACGACGGGACGCTGTTCGATTCGATCTTGAAGGAGCAGACCATCAGGATCGAGCCGGGCGACCTCATCGTCTGGTTTACGGACGGCATTTCAGAAACGATGAACGAGGCGTTCGATTGCTTCGGGGAGGAGCGCCTCTCGCAAGTGGTCGAGCAATACGCGCATTTGCCATTCGATCAGCTGCGCGCGTACATCCTGGCTGAGCTTCGCGCATTTGCCGGTGGCGCCGATCAGCACGACGATATGACAATGATTCTGATGAAGATCGAGGTGCCGCTGCCGATTCTTCCCGGAGTCGTGGCGTGACCGACGCCGGCCTCACGGTGATCTTCCGGACCCAGTCCGACATCGAGGCCAACGTCGTCGAAGCCCTGCTCGACAGTCACGGCGTCGAGACGCTGCGCACGTCAGGGCCGACGCCGGGGCTGTTCCAGTTCCGCTTCAGCCCCATGGGCGAAACGCACATCGCGGTGCGCGACGAGGACGCCGCCGACGCCGTCCGCATCATCGAGAGCCATCGCGAGCAGGTCGGCGGCGGCATCGTGGTGCCGCTGCCGCAGGAGTTCGACGCGCTCGAGGCGCGCATCGGGTATCGCTTCAAGGATCGCGGCCTGCTCGAGCACGCGCTCACGCACAAGTCGAAGGCGCACGAAGATCCGAGCGGCGGCGTCGCCGACAACGAGTCGCTGGAGTTTCTCGGTGACGCGGTGCTCGGCCTGGTCGTCGCCGAGGCGCTCTTCCGGTCGTTCCCGGCCTACAACGAAGGACAGAAGTCGAAGATCAAAGCCAACCTGGTCTCGACGGCGTCACTCGCGGAGATGGCGGAGCAGCTCGGGCTCGGCGAGCACATGATCCTCGGCCGCGGCGAGGAGAAGACCGGCGGCCGCCGCAAGCAGGCGCTGCTGGCCGATACCTGCGAAGCGCTGATCGCGGCGATCTATCTCGACGGCGGGCTCGATCCGGCGCGCACCTTCCTGATGCGCGAGTTCTCCTCAGGCATCGCCGACGCGAAGAACCCGGAGTACTTCGGCCGCGATCACAAGTCACGCCTGCAGGAACGGCTGCAGGCGCAGGGCCTGCCGCTGCCGGCATACCGCGTCTCGGGCGAAGTCGGTCCCGATCATCGCAAGCTGTTTCACGTTGAAGTGTTCGTCGGCAACGATCTGATCGCACAAGGCGTCGGCCGCACGAAGAAGGAAGCGGAACAGGAAGCCGCGAAGCTGGGCCTCGCCGCGCTGGGTGTCAAAGATGTGTAGGAATATCAGACCGCTGTTCAACTTCGATCCGCCGGCGTCCGATGAAGAAGTGCGCGCCGCGTCGGTGCAGTTCGTCCGCAAGATCAGCGGCTTTACCGCGCCGTCGAAAGCCAACCAGGACGCGTTCAACCGCGCGATCGACGAGATCGCATCGGTGGCGCGGACACTGGTCGACGCATTGGAAACCAACGCGCCAAAGAAGAATCGCGAAGAGGAAGCGCAAAAAGCAAAAGCGCGTGCGGCCGAACGGTACGGCACGACACGCGCTTAGATTTCGGATCTCGGATCGAGCGGATTTCGGATCTAGTCGATCTCGATGATTCCAGAGTCCTTGGTGGTGCGGACGCCGGCGCCGGCGCCGGCCATCTCGAGCACCGGTTCGGCGTGCGGCAGGCGCGCCATCGCGTAGCCCTGCACTTCGCGCGCGACTTCATCCACCGACGGCGGGACCGGCCGGCAGTGCAGCCGCACCCACAGGCGCGTCAGCGGATCCGCGAAGCTATAGCGCTTCTGCCGCGACACGATCAGATCGACATCCTCGAGCCACGACAAATAGTCCTTCGTCGATCCGGGCGTGCGATGCAACCGGTGCGCGACCTCGGTCAGCGTCAGCGGTTCTTCTTCCGCGAGGATCTCGAGGATCGCCTTCAGCGCGCCATAGCCGCGCGCCTTGTGCAGGCGCAGCTCGTAGCGATGCGCGCACCAGCTGGCGAGCGCGCCCTCACCGGTGAGCAGCGCCGTCAGCGCGCTGATCGGATCGCCGCCGCGGCCGCTCATCGATCCGGTCGCTTCGCCGAGCGCGCGCACATAGGCGGCGCGGCCGTCGGCCAGCGCCTGGATCGTGCGGCCAAGGAACTCGCGATCCTCCGGCGCGGTGTTGCCCATCGGCGGCAGCATCGCGGTGACCTCGCCGGCGTTCAACTGCGGCAGGTGGATCACTTCGAAGCGGGCGTGGCCGTCGCGGAGCAATCGCAGCGCGCGCGACACGTAACGCGTCGTCAGCACGAAACGGTTGCCGCTCTCCGCCAGCTCGTGCAGCATCTCGCGCAGCACGTGGCGCAATCCCGGGAAACTTTCGAACGTGCGCAGCTCGAGGACTTCGTCGAACAGGAACGTCGCGGGCGCATCGCTCGCGGCGCGGGCGCGGCCGATCAGCGCGAGCGTCTTGTCGAACGCGCCGCGCGCCGAGCCGGCCGCCTCCTGCGCCGCCGGACTCTGTCCGCTGATCGTGAACGGCGACGCCGCCGCCACCGCGTGGTGAAAGCGCTCCGGCGTGCTCGCCGCGCGCTCGACGTCGATGTACTGGCACTGATCGCGTCCCATCCGGTCCGCCAACGCGTGCAACAGTGTGGTGCGGCCGCTGCCGCATCCACCGATGACGACGGGGATGCGCGCCGGTGTCGCCTCGAGGGCGGCCAGCACGCGGCGTTCGAGGCCGGCGTGGGGAGCCATCATCGGCTCGTCTCCTGCATGGGGATGCGTACTCCGTGTTTGCGAGCGGTATCGAGCGCTTCGGGATAGCCTGCGTCGGCGTGCCGCACCACGCCGGTGCCGGGGTCGCACGTCAGCACGCGCTCCAGCCGCTCGTCGGCCTCGCGCGTGCCATCCGCCACGATCACCATGCCCGCATGAATCGAATAACCGATGCCGACGCCGCCGCCGTGGTGCAGCGACACCCACGTGGCGCCCGCCGACGCGTTGAGCAACGCGTTCAGGATCGGCCAGTCGGCGATCGCGTCGCTGCCGTCGAGCATGCCCTCGGTCTCGCGATTGGGTGACGCCACCGATCCGGTGTCGAGATGATCGCGGCCGATCACGATCGGCGCCTTGACCGCGCCGTCGCGCACGAGTTGATTGAGACGCAGGCCGAACTTTGCGCGATCGCCGTAGCCGAGCCAGCAGATGCGCGCCGGCAGTCCCTGGAACTGCACGCGCTCGCCGGCCAGCGTGATCCAGCGGCAGAGCGACGCGTCCTGCGGGAACATGTCGAGCGCCGCGCGATCGGTGACGCGAATGTCTTCCGGATCGCCGGACAGCGCGACCCAGCGGAACGGGCCCTTGCCTTCGCAGAACAACGGCCGGATGTACTCCGGCACGAAGCCGGGAATCTCGAACGCGTCGCTGACGCCGGCTTTCACGGCCTGGGCGCGGATGTTGTTGCCGTAGTCGAACGCGATCGCGCCGCGTTTCTGCATCTCGCGCATCGCGCCGACGTGGCGACCCATCGCGTCGATCGATCGGCGCTGGTAGTCGCCGGGATCCGCGGCACGCAACCGCGCCGCGTCGGCGAGCGAGAGGCCGTCGGGCACGTAGCCGACGAGCGGATCGTGCGCCGAGGTCTGATCCGTGATCACGTCGGGCGTGAACCCGCGCGCGACCAGCGCCGGGAGCACCTCGGCGGCGTTCCCCAGCAGGCCAATCGAGCGGGCGACGCCGTCCATGGCATAGCGGCGGGCCGTTTCCACCGCGTCGTCCACGTCGGCCGTGCTCTCGTCGAGGTACTTAGTAGAGAGGCGCTTCTCGATGCGCGAGGGATCGACCTCGATCACCAGGGCGACGCCGCCGTTCATCGTCACCGCGAGGGGTTGGGCGCCGCCCATTCCGCCGAGACCGGCCGTCGCGACGATCCTGCCGCTCAAGGTCCCGCCAAAGTGCCGGCGGCCGACCTCCGCCAGGGTCTCGTAGGTGCCCTGGAGAATCCCTTGCGACCCGATATAGATCCAGCTGCCGGCCGTCATCTGGCCGTACATCGTCAGGCCGCGATCTTCGAGATCGCGGAACGTGTCCCATGTCGCCCATTTCGGAACGAGGTTGGCGTTGGCGATGAGCACGCGCGGCGCGCCGGGATGCGTCTTGAAAATGCCGACCGGCTTGCCGGACTGGACGAGGAGTGTTTCGTCTTGCGACAGCGACTTCAGCGATCGCACGATCGCATCGAACGCTTCCCACGATCGCGCCGCCTTGCCGGTGCCGCCGTAAACGATCAATTCGTCAGGACGTTCGGCGACATCAGGATCGAGATTGTTCATCAACATCCGCAGCGCGGCCTCCTGAGGCCATCCCTGGCACGTCAGCGACGTGCCTCGCGGTGCGCGGAGTGATCGAGCAATCATGGTCATCTGCTGTACGACTGATCCGAGGGGGCGGATGCGAAGATAAGAAACTAAGCAGTGGTGCTTCGCTTGTCAAACTGAAAGTACAAAAATTTTTTTTTGAAAATCAGTTGACAACGATGCCGGTCGCGTACTCAAGTTTGCCGGCGCAAATAATTTCGCCGATCGCAACAAGATCCGGCGCCGGCGGACGGTCGTCAACGAGTTTCGGCACGCGTTCGCGTACGGTTTTGTGCGCGCGCATCAGCGCCGGCGAGCTTTCGAGCGGCGCATGCAAGTCAATCGCCTGACACGCGCATAGAATCTCCACGGCAATCACGTTGATCGCGAGTTGCAAGGCACGTTCCGCCTTCAAAGCGGCATGCATGCTCATGCTCACGTGATCTTCCTTGTTCGCGGAGGTCGGAATCGTATCGACCGATGCCGGATGGGACAGTGTCTTAATCTCGGACGTCAGCGCCGCGGCCGTGACCTGCGCGATCATCAGGCCCGATTGCAGGCCGCCATGCCGGGTTAGGAACGCCGGCAGCCCGCTCAGCGCCGGATTGACCAGTCGTTCCGATCTTCGCTCGCTGATCGTGGCCAGTTGGGCGACGGCCATGACGAGCAGATCGGCCGCCAGCGCCAGCGGCGCGCCATGAAAGTTGCCGCCGGACACCATTTCGCCCGAATTCGCGAACACCATCGGGTTGTCCGTCGCGGCGTTCATCTCAATCGTCACGATGTGACGAATCCAGCTGAGCGCTTCACGCGCGGCGCCGTGCACTTGCGGCGCGCAGCGCATCGAATAGGCGTCCTGCACGCGGCCGCAGTTGACGTGCGACGCGTTGATGCCGCTGCCCTCCAGCAAACGGAGCAAGTTGTCCGCCGCCGCCGCCTGTCCGGCGAACGGCCGCGGCTCGTGAATGCGCGCCTCGAACGGATGCATCGAGCCCATCAGCGCATCGATCGACAGCGCTGCGCCGATGTCGGCGGCGCGGCTCAGTCGCTCCGCGCCAGCCAGGGCAAGGGCGAGGACAGCGGTGGAGACTTGCGTGCCATTAATGAGTGAAAGACCTTCCTTCGGCCCGAGCGTGATCGGCGTGAGGCCCGCATCCTTCAAGGAACGTCCGTCGAGCGTCTCGCCTTCGCCCACCAGCACCAGCGCGAGATGCGCGAGCGGCGCCAGATCGCCGCTGGCGCCGACCGAGCCGCGGCTCGGCACGCGCGGATGCACGCCGCGATTGAGCAGCGCGAGCAGCGCCTCGAGCGTCGCGACGCGAATGCCGGAAAACCCTTTCGCAAGGACGTTGGCGCGAAGCGCCATCGCCGCGCGCACCGTGCGCACCGGCAACGGCGTGTCGACGCCCGCGGCGTGACTGCGCAACAGGTTGAGTTGCAGCGCCGCGAGATCGTGCTTGTCGATCCGCGTCTCGGCGAAGTTGCCGAAGCCGGTGTTGACGCCGTAGACGGCTGCGTCGCCGTCCGCCTTTGCATCGACCACGGCGCGCGACGCGGCGACACGCGCGCGCGCGTCCGGCGCGAGCCCGACCTCCGCGCGGTCGTCCGCGATCGCGAGCAAGTCCTTCAGTGAGAGATCAGATCCGTTGAGGAGAATCATTTTGATGTCGGAGCTCGGATCGAGCGGATTTCGGATATCTGTCGACCGGTGATTGAATTCCGAGATCCGCGCGATCCGAAATCCGAGATCCCTAGGATACAGTAGAGACAGCTATGAACATTGTTGTTCTCGGCGCCCAGTTCGGCGACGAAGGCAAGGGCAAGATCGTCGACCTGATGACGCCGCGCTTCCAGTGGGTGGCGCGCTACCAGGGCGGCCACAACGCCGGCCACACCGTATACGTCAGCGGCAAGAAATTCGTGCTGCACCTGATCCCGTCCGGGATCCTGCACGACGGCGTGATGTGCGTCATCGGCAACGGCGTCGTCGTCGATCCCCAGGCGTTGTTCAAGGAGATCGAAGAGCTGGCCGGCCTCGGCATCGACGTCGGCGATAGACTTCTCATTAGCGACAAGGCGCACCTCATTCTGCCGTATCACCGCGAGCTCGACGTGTTGAGCGAGGCGCGCCGCGGCGAGCGCAAGATCGGCACCACCTCGCGCGGCATTGGTCCGGCCTACGAGGACAAGATCGGCCGCCGCGGCATCCGCGTGTGCGATCTCGTCGACACGAAAGCGCTGGCCGACGAAGTGCGCGAGAACGTCAACGCCCGCAATCAGATCATCAAGGACTCGACGCTCGATTGGAAGCAGGTCTACGACCAGCTGCTCGCATTCGGCGCGCGGATGCGGCGCTGGACCGGCGACGTGTCGCTCGCACTCGACCAGGCGATGAAGAAAGGCGAGCGCGTCCTGATCGAAGGCGCGCAGGGCGCGATGCTCGATATCGATCACGGCACGTATCCGTACGTGACGTCATCGAACGCGACGATCGGCGGCGCGTGCACGGGCCTCGGCATTCCGCCGCGCGCGATCAACGGCGTGCTCGGCGTCGCCAAGGCGTATCTGACGCGCGTGGGTGAGGGGCCGTTCCCGACGGAGCTGTTCGGCGAGGTCGGCGACCGCCTGCGCGAGACCGGCATGGAGTACGGCGCCTCGACCGGCCGGCCGCGCCGCTGCGGCTGGTATGACGCCGTCGCGGTGCGCTACGCGGTGCGCGTCAACGGCATCGACAGCATCGCGCTCACCAAGCTCGACGTGCTCGACGGTCTCGAGGCGATCGAGATCTGCACCGGCTATAAGATTGGCGATCGCACGGTCAGCGAGTTCCCGTCCGATCTGAATTCGTGCGGACCGATCACGCCGATCTACGAATCGTGGCCGGGGTGGAAGACGCCGACCAAGGGCGCGCGCGACTACGCACAGCTGCCCGCCGAGGCGCACCGCTATATCGCGCGGCTGGAAGAGGTGAGCGGCGTGCCGGTCGGATTGATCTCGACGGGCTCCGATCGTGCGGAGACGATCATCCGTGCAAACAGCGTCGTCGCGACGTGGTTGGACCGCTGAGTCAGACGTAGGGCCGCTATTCCGGCCTACTTCTCGACTTTCTTATTTTTCTTGCAGAACGCGTCGACGCCCGGGCCTTCCGGCGTGAGGCCCCAGTCAATGCCGGCGCGGTAGCGCGTCGGCATGCCTTTCGGCATTTCAAACGCCGCCCAGGCGATCGCCCCCGCGCACTTCACGGCGTTCTTGCCGTCACCCAAGATCACGCGCACGCGCTGATTCGGCTTGAGCACCGTCGCCGACACGACTTGCGCGCCCACGGTGGAGAGGTCGACCAGGGCCGCGGCGTTGCCGTCCACCGAGACCTCGACGCCGTCCTTGATCCGGACGCGCGCCGCGCGCCGCGTGCCTTTGACGTCGAGCGCCGGCTTGGCGTCGTCCTCGGCGACCGCCGTCGTGGTGCCGCCGTGGCTGCCGCGCTTGACGGCGACGCGGTTCTGCGCGGCGTTCTTCGCCATGACGCGCACTTCGACGTCGCTCAGCGTCGCATCGTCCTTGATGCGGTTGATCAGCGCCTGGCCGCGCGAGGAGCCCGCGAAGTCATCCTGCATCGCGACCAGCCTCGGCTGGGTACGAATGATGTGATCGAGCGCTTCGAGCGCCTCGCTGTCGGCGAACGTTTCGACATCGGCGCCGGAATCGAGTCGCTCCTGCAGGCCGGGCAGCGCGTCTTCTGGTCCGATTAATACAATACGCGACGACACAGAACGGCGAGTGTACCACGGCTACAATCGGGCTGTGTCCTCCTCGCAGGTTGCACTGAGTTGCATCGGCGTCGTCAAACGTTACGGTTCGGTGACCGCCGTCAACGGACTCGATCTGACGGTGCTTCGCGGCGAATGTTTTGGCCTGCTCGGGCCGAACGGTGCCGGCAAGACCACCACCATTGAGATTCTCGAAGGGTTGCTCGCCGCCGACGCGGGGGAGGTCGAGGTCCTCGGCCAGCGGTGGGATCGAGATGCGACGGCACTCAGATCGCGATTGGGCATCCAGTTGCAGGAGACGCAGCTGGCGGACAAGCTGACCGTGGCGGAGACGCTGCGCGTCTTTCGATCGTTCTATCCGCGCGGCCCCTCCATCGATGTGCTCCTCGACACCGTGGAGCTCGGATCGAAGCGGGACGCATGGGTCAAGAACCTCTCGGGTGGACAAAAGCAGCGGCTGTCCGTCGCGTGCGCGCTCGTCGGGGAGCCCGAGCTGCTGTTTCTCGATGAGCCGACGACCGGATTGGATCCGCAGTCGCGGCGCCAGTTATGGGAAGTGCTCGAGCGGTTTCGCGGCAACGGCGGCACGATCCTCATCACCACCCATTACATGGACGAAGCGCACGAGCTGTGCGACCGCGTCGGCATCATGGACCAGGGCAAGCTGATCGCGCTCGGCACGCCGCGCGAACTGGTCGCGTCGCTCGGCGCCGAGCATGTCGTCGAGTTCGCGGTCGCTGAAGGCGTCCGCATCGACGACCAGTTGTTCACCGCACTGCCGGGCGTGCGCGACGTGCGTCGTGACGACGCGGCACATTTGCATCTGTCGACGTCCGAGCTGCACCTCACCGTGCCGGCGCTGCTCGACTTTCTGCGGGCACGCGACGCGGCGCTCAGCCAGCTCGGCACGCACAGCGCGACGCTCGAGGATGTGTTCGTCACGCTGACGGGGAGACAGTTGCGCGATGAATGAATCAGGCCCCCTGCCCACCGTAGCGCGGCGTCGTTTTGCCAGGCGCGAAGGTGGGAATCCACTCGTCGAGCTGACGCTGTCGCGCTTCCGTGAGTTCGTCCGCGAACCGGAAGCCGTGTTCTGGGTGTTTGCCTTTCCGGTGATCATGACGTGCGCGCTCGGCATCGCGTTTCGATCGCGCGGCGCCGAGCCGGTGATCGCCGGCGTGGTCGAGCAGCCGGGCGCCGACGAGATCGCAGCCGCGCTCGAAAAGAGCGGCGGCTTCAAAGTCCGCCGTCTGCCGCCCGCTGAGGTCGATCGCGCGTTGCGTGATGGCCGCGCGCCGGTCGTGATCGTGCCCGGCACGCCGCCGATCTATCGCTACGACGAGGCCCGCGCCGAGAGCCAGGTGGCTCGACTCGCGGTCGATGCCGCGCTGCAGCGCGCCGCCGGCCGGCCCGATGCGTTTGCGCCGCGACAGGAGCCGATCCGGACGGTCGGCTCGCGATACATCGACTGGCTCGTGCCGGGCCTGCTCGGCATGAACATCATGGGCACCGGACTGTGGGGCGTCGGCTTTGCGATCGTCAACGCGCGCGCGAAGAAGCTCCTGAAGCGCCTCGTCGCGACGCCGATGGCGAAGTCCGACTACCTGCTGTCGCTCGTCCTCAGCCGCATGGCCACGCTGTCGATCGAAGTGATCGTGATCATCGGCTTCGCGTGGATCTTCTTCGACGTTGCGGTTCACGGGCCGCTCTGGGCTCTCGCCTTGCTCGCGATCCTTGGCGCGCTGTCGTTCGGCGGGCTTGGCCTGCTCGTCGCGAGCCGCGCCAAGACGATCGAAGCGGTGTCGGGCTTGATGAATCTCGTGATGCTGCCGATGTGGGTGCTGTCCGGGGTGTTCTTCGCGTCGACGAATTTTCCCGAGGCGATGCAGCCGTTCATTCACGTGCTGCCGCTCACCGCGCTCAACGACTCGTTACGCATCATCGTCAACGAGGGGCGCGGCATCGACGCGGTGCTGCCGCAGGCCGCCATCCTCGCGGCATGGGGCGGCATCTCCTTCGTGCTCTCGCTGAAGCTATTCCGGTGGCAGTAACGATCCTGACTGCCTGATGGCCTGATGGCCTGACGGCCTGATGGCCTGATGGCCTGACGACCTGACGACCCGACGACCTGACGACCTGACTAAGTTTCGTGCTGTGCCGCGTACCACTCGAGCAGGAAGCGCTGCGAGTTGAGCGG
>Ga0310884_10000131_pt1 | contig 15720 bp, 7 predicted proteins | sample T60D1metaG_FD_203446 | JGI IMG/M metagenome (GOLD analysis project Ga0310884, IMG submission 203446) | Lab incubated soil microbial communities from West Virginia University Organic Research Farm, Morgantown, WV, United States - T60D1 | ecosystem: Environmental > Terrestrial > Soil >...
GAGCATGCGGAGCGGTGGCCGAGTGGTCGAAGGCGCTCGCCTGGAAAGTGAGTATACGGCAAAACCGTATCGAGGGTTCGAATCCCTCCCGCTCCGCCACTTCTGGTCTGGCCGCGCCGCCGGCCGGCAAAACACTGGCAACGTAGCCGGCATCCTGCCAATTTGTCAGCTAATGCGGCGCATCAACTCATCGAGGTCGATCGGCTTGCGGATCACGGTGACTGTGTCGCGAGCATCGGCTACCGCCTCCTCATCGGCATAGCCGGTCATCAGCAGGGCGTGAATGGATGGCCGCTGGCTAACCGCCGACCTGATGGTGTCGAGCCCGTTCATCCCTGGCATGGCGAAATCGGTCAGGAGCACGTCGTAGCCGCCGTTGCACTTCAGCCGCTCGATCGCGCTGCTGCCATTGCTCACTTCGTCGACGGAGAAGCCCATCTCGCGTAGCTGCTCGCCGAGGACCGTCCGTACCGCGTCATCATCGTCGACGAGCAGTACCGCCTTCGCTGATCCCGCAACCGTCGGGAGAGTCCGTTTTGTCGCTTCCGGTGGAACAGGCTGGCGTGTCGAAGGCAGAATCAGCTCGACCGTCGTTCCTTCACCCGGTGGGCTATTGATTTGCAATTTGCCGCCGGACTGCTGGATGAAGCCAGCGACCATCGATAGGCCAAGGCCCGTCCCCTTGCCTGATTCCTTGGTAGTGAAAAAGGGCTCGGTAATCCGGTCGATGATGTCGCCAGATATGCCTTCTCCCTGATCGCTGATGCTGATCCGGATGAAACGGTCGTTCGGTCGATCCGTTTTCCCGTCGGCGGCGAGCGCATCGATTGCGACCTTGATCCGCCCCCCCGCCGGCATGGCATCGCGCGCGTTGAGAATGAGGTTCACCAACGCGAGCTCGAGTTGGGGCCGGTCGACAAACAGATTGTCAACCTCTTCGGCGCAGGACCAATCGACTTCGATTGTCCCCGCAAGCGCATGTTCGACCAATCCCGCGACCGAACTGAAAAGTGATCGCGGATCGACGCTGGACGGGGTCAGCTCCTGTTTGCGCGCAAACGCCATCATCCGCCGCACCAACTCCGCTCCCTGCTCGGCGGCGTGCCGCATCTGGTCGACGATCAGCTGGTCCCGCCCCTCCAGCGCCACGCGCCGCTCCAACAAGTGGAGGCCGCCCAGCACGGCCGACAGGAGATTGTTGAAATCATGGGCGATGCCACCGGTCAGCTGGCCGATCGCATCCATTTTCTGGGCCTGAAGCAGCCGGCTCTCGAGCAATCGCTGCTCGCTAACGTCGGTCAGGGTGCCGGCGAACTCGGTGGTTCCATCGTCGCCGTCCTTCACCAGCACGGCCTGGTCATGGAAATGCTTGAAGCTGCCATCAGCGCATTGCCAGCGATACTCGATCGAAAATCGGCCGCTCTCCGCCCGCTCGGCAAGGGCCGCAAAAACCCGTTCTCGATCGTCGGGGTGAAGGCGACGCTCCCACAGGTGGGGTTCGGCCTGAACCTGGTCGAAGCTGAAGCCGGTTAATGCAGTAATGTCGCCGCTGATGAAGGTTGGGTGTCTCAATTCTTCAGAAAGCGGCTCCAGATAGAGCAGCATTGGCAAGGATTGAATGATCGCCGCTTCGCGTTCCCGCGTTTCCTGAAGTTCGCGGGCGATCTGCAACCGCTCCAGCTCAGCCTTGAAGTTGGCCTCGCGCAATTCTTGCTCGGCGCGGCTGGTTTCCTCGACCTGGACCCGCATGTTGTAGAGATCGACGAACACGCCCACCTTCGATTTGAGAATCAGCGGGTCGACCGGCTTGAACACATAGTCGACTGCGCCCATTGCGTAGCCGCGCATCAAATGCTCGGTCTCCTTGTTGACCGCCGACAGGAAGATGATCGGGATCCGCGCGGTCTGTTCGCGTTCGCGGATCAGGCCGGCGGTCTCGTAGCCATCAAGTTCCGGCATGAACACGTCGAGCAGGATGACCGCAAACTCACCTCTCAGCAGCTGGCGCAGGGCCTCGCGTCCGGAAGTCGCGGTGACCACCTCTGCAAGGTCGTTCAGCACTTCCGTGAGCGCCATCAAGTTGCGCTCATCGTCATCGACCAGCAGAATCCGCGCACGCGGACGCGCGTTCGCCAACCTATTCGCTTGATTGACCAGGGAAAGATTTGCCACTCAGGCCGCCTTCGTCGCGCGTTTGGCGCGTGGCGCAGCAGTGGCGCTTCGGGCGCGCACTATCCACACTCGCATCAGGGCCAGTAGCAAGTCGATGTCGACTGGCTTTGCGATGTAGTCGGAAGCGCCGGCATCGAGGCATTTCTGCCGGTCGCCCTTCATCGCCTTGGCGGTGACTGCAACCAGCGGCACATCGGCAATGCTCGGCGTTGAGCGGATGCGCTGCATCGTCTCATAGCCGTCCATCTCGGGCATCATGATGTCGACCAGGGCGACGTCGATGTCCTGCTCTGCTAGCAGGATCGAGATGCCCTCGGCGCCACGTTCAGCGTGGAGCACTTCGACGCCATGTACCTCAAGGACGCTGGTCAGTGAGTAAATGTTGCGGATGTCATCGTCGATGATGAGAATGCGGCTGCCGGCGATCTCTGGAATGGCCTCCCGCTTGGGCTTTTTGCCTGCACGCCGCGTCGGTGCCTTGGCCTTTTTGCGGGCAGTTTTCGCGGATTCGGCGATCTGCCGGAAGAGGGTCGCAATCCGGTCGCGGTCGGCCGGCTTCTCGGTTACTCCGGCAGCGCCGATCGTCAGCGCATGTTCGGCCTGCTCCGCTCCGGAAATGACATGCACCGGGATATCCGATGTGTCCGGATCGTGCCGCAGCAGGTCGAGCAACACGAAGCCGTCGATGTCCGACAGTCCCAGGTCCAGAGTGATCGCACTGGGGCGCATCTTGCGCACCATTCCCACGGTACCTGAGCCAGCCGACGAGATGACGCCTTTCAACCCCTGTTCGTGGGCCAGCTCCAGGAGCACGCTGGCAAAGGTCGGATCGTCTTCCACGATCAGGACAAACGGATTGCCATTGAGCTCGTCGCGGTCGTCGGGTGGAGCATAGCTGATCAGCGCCGGCGCTTCGGTGACCGCGTCATCCATCAAGGTCGCTGGTATCGCCAGCGGGCCACCAAATGAGTGCTGCGGCACATAGAGCGTGAAGGTCGAACCTTCGCCGGGAACGGAACGGACCTGAAGCTCGCCGCCCAGCAGCCTGGCAATCTCGCGGCTAATCGAAAGGCCGAGACCGGTGCCGCCATATTTGCGGCTGGTTGTGCCATCGGCCTGCTGGAAGGCTTCGAAGATCAGCTTCTGCTTATCCTGTGGAATACCGATCCCGGTATCGCTGACCGAAATCTCGATTGCCTGGTCGACTTCCCGGAGTATGGGGTGGCTGGGGGTCCAGCCCTCGGTGGCAGTCCGCACCGACATGGTAACCCCGCCCCGCGCCGTGAACTTGAACGCGTTGGACAAGAGGTTGAGGACGATCTGCTGGAGCCGCTTCTCATCGGTGCGAATGGTCGACGGCAAAGCCTCATCGAAATCGACATTGAAGGACAAGCCCTTTTCCGACGCCAGCTGACGGAAGGTGCGTTCCATATGCTGCTTGAGGCCAGCCATCGGCATGTCGCCGACCTCTATCGAGACGGTGCCTGACTCGATCTTCGACAGGTCCAGAATGTCGTTGATGAGATTGAGCAGGTCGGTCCCTGCACCGTGAATGGTACGCGCGAACTCGATCTGCTTGTCGTTGAGGTTGCCTTGCTGATTGTCGGACAGCAGCTTCGACAGGATCAGCAACGAGTTGAGTGGAGTGCGCAATTCGTGGCTCATATTGGCCAGGAACTCGGATTTGTACTTCGAGGTGAGGGCCAGCTGTTCGGCCTTTTCCTCGACCGCGCGTCGGGCCATTTCGATCTCGAAATTCTTGGCCTCGACCTGGCGTTTCTCATTTTCGAGCAGCTGCGCCTTCTCCTGCAGCTCCTCGTTTGTGTTGTGCAGCTCTTCCTGCTTGGTCGTGAGTTCGGTCTGGCGCGCCTGCAATTCCTGGGTCAACAGCTGTGACTGAGCCAGCAGGCCCTCGGTGCGCATCGTCGCGGCAATGGTATTGAGCACGATGCCGACGGTTTCCATCAGCTGACTGAGGAAACTGTGATGGGTCTCGTTGAATTCCTCGAAGGAAGCCAGCTCGATCACCGCTTTGACCTCATCCTCGAACAGCGCGGGCAGGATGTTGATATTGACCGGGGCAGCCTTGCCGAGCCCGGAGCCGATCTGGATGAAATCGCCGGGCACCTCCTTGAGACGGAGCGGTCTCTTGTCGGCGGCCGCCTGGCCGATCAGCCCTTCGCGCAGGTCGAAACACTTCTTCAGCTGATCGTGGCTCTCCGCGCCATAGCTGGCGACCAGGTCCAACCTGGTTTCTTCCTCCTCGCGGTTGGTGACGTAGAACACGCCATATTGTGCGTTCACCAGAGGCGCGAGCTCCGACATGATCAGGTTGGAAATGGTCGCGAGGTCGCGCTCGCCCTGCAGCATCCGGCTGAACCGAGCGAGATTGGTCTTGAGCCAGTCCTGCTCAGCATTTTTCAGCGTCTGCTCTTTCAGGTTGAGGATCATCTCATTGATGTTGTCCTTGAGCGCTGCCATCTCGCCGGAGGCTTCGACCGCAATTGACCGGGTAAGGTCGCCCTTGGTCACTGCGGTAGCGACGTCGGCGATCGACCGGACCTGGTTGGTGAGGTTGGCCGCCAGCTGGTTGACGTTGTCGGTGAGGTCGCGCCACAAGCCGGCTGCTCCGGGAACTCGCGCCTGCCCGCCGAGCCGGCCTTCGACGCCGACCTCGCGGGCCATGTTGGTCACCTGGTCGCCGAACGTCGACAACGTTTCGATCATGCCGTTGATGGTTTCGGCCAACGCCGCAATTTCGCCCTTGGCGTCGAATGTCAGTTTTCGCTTGAGATTGCCCTGCGCCACCGCGGTCACGACGTCGGCGATGCCACGTACCTGGTTGGTCAGGTTGGTCGCCATCAGGTTGACGTTGTCGGTCAAATCCTTCCAGGTGCCGCCGACACCGGGCACTTGCGCCTGACCGCCGAGCTTGCCCTCGGTGCCGACCTCGCGCGCAACGCGGGTCACTTCCGATGCAAAGCCGTTGAGCTGGTCGACCATCGTGTTGATGGTGTTCTTTAGCGCCAGGATTTCGCCCTTCACGTCGACCGTGATCTTCTTCGACAAGTCGCCCCGGGCGACCGCCGTGGTGACATCGGCGATGTTGCGCACCTGGCCCGTCAAATTGTCGGCCATCAGATTGACGTTGTCGGTGAGGTCCTTCCAGGTACCCGCCACGCCGCGCACCTGGGCCTGGCCGCCGAGCTTACCCTCGGTGCCGACTTCGCGCGCGACGCGAGTCACTTCGCTGGCGAAGCTGTTGAGCTGATCGACCATCGTATTGATCGTGTTCTTGAGCTCGAGAATCTCGCCCTTCACATCGACGGTGATCTTCTTCGACAGATCGCCCGACGCGACGGCAGTGGTCACCTCGGCAATGTTGCGGACCTGGCCGGTCAGATTGGCCGCCATGGCGTTCACATTGTCGGTCAGATCCTTCCAGGTGCCGCCGACGCCCTCGACCTGGGCCTGGCCGCCGAGCCGGCCCTCGGTGCCGACTTCGCGCGCCACGCGCGTCACTTCGCTGGCGAAGCTGTTGAGCTGGTCGACCATCACGTTGATGGTGTCCTTGAGCTCGAGGATCTCGCCTTTCACTTCGACGGTGATCTTTTTCGACAAGTCGCCGCGGGCCACGGCGGTGGTCACTTCGGCGATGTTGCGGACCTGGCCGGTCAGGTTGCCGGCCATGGCGTTCACATTGTCGGTCAAATCCTTCCAGGTACCGCCGACGCCTTCGACCTGGGCCTGGCCGCCGAGCCGGCCTTCCGTGCCGACTTCGCGCGCCACGCGGGTCACTTCCGAAGCAAAGCTGTTGAGCTGGTCGACCATCACGTTGATGGTGTCCTTGAGCTCGAGGATCTCGCCCTTCACGTCGACCGTGATCTTCTTCGACAAGTCGCCGCGCGCCACAGCGGTGGTCACTTCGGCGATGTTGCGCACCTGGCCGGTCAAATTGTCGGCCATCAAATTCACATTGTCGGTCAGGTCGGCCCATGTACCGGCCACGCCCGGCACCTGCGCCTGTCCGCCGAGCTTGCCTTCGGTGCCGACCTCGCGGGCCACGCGGGTCACTTCCGACGCGAAGCCATTCAGCTGATCGACCATGACGTTGATGGTGTTCTTGAGCTCGAGGATCTCCCCCTTCACGTCGACCGTGATTTTCTTGCTGAGGTCGCCGGACGCCACCGCTGTGGTTACTTCGGCGATGTTGCGGACCTGACCGGTAAGGTTGGCGGCCATGAAATTGACGTTGTCGGTCAAATCTTTCCAGGTGCCTGCGACGCCCGGCACCTGCGCCTGCCCGCCGAGCTTGCCTTCGGTGCCGACTTCGCGGGCGACGCGGCTGACTTCGGAGGCGAAGCCGTTGAGCTGATCGACCATCGTGTTGATGGTGTTCTTGAGCTCGAGGATCTCGCCCTTCACGTCGACCGTAAATTTCTTGGAAAGGTCGCCTGATGCCACCGCGGTCGTCACTTCGGCGATGTTGCGGACCTGGCCGGTCAAGTTAGCGGCCATGAAGTTCACATTTTCGGTCAGGCCGCGCCAAGTTCCGGCGACGCCTTCGACACGCGCCTGGCCGCCAAGTTTGCCCTCGGTGCCGACCTCGCGAGCAACGCGCGTGACCTCCGACGCAAAGCTGTTGAGCTGATCGACCATCGTATTGATCGTGTTCTTGAGCTCGAGGATCTCGCCCTTCACGTCGACCGTGATCTTCTTGGAAAGATCGCCCAGCGCGACGGCCGTGGTGACTTCGGCGATGTTGCGGACCTGGCCGGTCAGGTTGGCGGCCATCAGGTTGACGTTGTCGGTCAGGTCCTTCCAGGTGCCGGCAACACCCTTCACATTGGCCTGGCCGCCAAGCTTGCCCTCGGTGCCGACCTCGCGGGCGACGCGGGTCACTTCGGACGCGAACGACGCAAGCTGCTCGACCATGGTGTTGACCACTTTGCCGATGCGCAGGAATTCGCCGCGTAACGGGCGGCCATCGATTTCCACCGACATGGTTTGCGACAGGTCACCCTTGGCGACGGAGCCGATGACACGGGCCACCTCGGTGGTCGGCTGGACCATGTCGTCGATCAGCTCGTTGACGGCGCGAAGTTTGCTGTCCCAGCCGCCGGTTGCGCCGCGGACCTTGGCGCGATGGCCGATCTTGCCTTCCTTGCCGACGACCCGCGACAGGCGCTCGAATTCCTCGGTCAGCTGCTGGTTGAGGCTGACCACTTCGTTGAACAGGATGGCGATTTCGGCATCTGAGTCAGAGCCATCCTCGGGCAGGCGGACGGTGAAGTCGCCGCGCCGCAATTTTCGGAGTGCTGAAATCAGATCCCGGCGGGTGACCCCAAATTCGGATCGCGGGCTTTGTTTATTCACTGCACACCTCGCCACACTCTGAGGAGCAGGCATACAGCTCCCCCCGCTTCGGAAAATTCTTCAGCCGCTAATCAGTTCCGGTGTCTCAAAATTAAACGAAATCCCTTGTCCATAGGGCTCGCTTGGCCGGACGAGGGCAATTTTCCGTCGTAAATTCATCCGCTTGACTCTCCGGCAGGCGAAGCGCACCTGAGAACATATCAGGAACAAATGATGCGCGAGTCGGTTGATTCTCTTGCAGTGATCAGGCGGAATCTGGCCTCAATTGCCAGTGGCAGGCTGCTGTCCGCGAACAAACGGGTAGCGACCGGTCACTTGGCGCTCGACGCGGCGCTGGACGGCGGTTTGGCGCGAGGGCGCGTCCATGAGCTGTTTGCCGCCGAACCCGGCGATGAGCCGAGTGCAATTGGGTTCGCGGCGATGATCGCGCTGAGAATGATTGGACGGGATTTACCCATTTTCTGGCTGCGCAGCGACGAGGCCTGCCGACGTGGGGGCCAGCTTCATGCTCCCGGCCTCATCGAGTTGGGCGGGGACCCGGATGCGCTGGTACTGGGACAGGCTGCCGATACCAGGGCGTTGCTCAAAAGCGCGAGCGATGCGGCGCGCTGCCCGGGTCTCAAGGCACTGATCGTCGAATGCTGGGGGAAATGTCCCGAACTCGACCTCACGGTCAGCCGCCGATTGGCACTGGCCGCCGAAAAGTCGGGCGTGACCCTGTTCCTGCTGCGGCTGGAAGCAGAGCCCCTGCCCAGCGCGGCGGACACGCGCTGGTCGGTCAGCGCGGCGCCTTCGATTCCGCTGGAGGCCGATGCGCCCGGGCCGCCGATGTTTGAAATTGAATTGCTGCGCCGGCGCTCCGGGCCTTCCGGCATGCGCTGGCGTCTGGAGTGGGATCGTGATCAAATCATCTTCCGCGAGCCGGCGCATATTGGCGCTGTGGTTCCCCTTCCTGCCGGCCGACCGGTTGCGGCGGACCCATGGCGGCTTAGCGCCTGAAATTCCGCTTGCCCTCACTAGCAAGGTGAAGGGCGCGCTGCGCCTGGTGGCGGTCGATCAGGCGGCGCGATCCCTGGGACTGGAACAAGGCATTACCCTGGCCGACGCGCGGACGCGGGTGCCGATGCTTGAGGCGGTTGAACATGACGAGGCTGCCGACCGGGCGTGGATCGAACGATTGGCGGACGGCTGCATCCGCTACACCCCCTTGGTCGCCCTCGATCCACCCGATGGGCTGATCCTCGACGTCACCGGTTGCGCGCATCTGTTCGATGGTGAAGCCGGGCTCGCTGCCGATATCGAGGCACGGATGGCTGCGCTCAAGATGACGGTCAGGCTAGCATTCGCCGATACGCCTCGGGCAGCACATGGGCTGGCGCGGTATCGGGCCTTTGTTGCCAGGGACGAAGCGACGGCAATCCGCAAGCTCCCGGTTGCGGCACTCGAGCTGGATCCGGAAGCGACGCAGGGGCTGCTCCGTGCCGGCCTCAAAACGATCGGCGAATTGGCCAGGCGCCCGATGGCGGGGATTGCGGCGCGGTTTGGGGCGCATACAGTAACGGCGCTGCGCGAGCTGCTGGGCGAAGCCTCTCGACCCATCGAACCGCGTATTCCGGCTGTGCCAGTGCTCGCCGAACGGCGCTTTGCCGAGCCGGTTGCACGCACCGAATATGCGATTGCCGTGCTTGGCGAACTGGCTGCCGAGGCGGGTTGGCTGCTGGAACAAAGACATGAAGGCGGGCGGCGGTTCGAGGCCTGTTTTTTCCGCAGCGACGGGCTGGTCCAGCCGCTGATGATCGAGACCAGTCAGCCGACCCGCAATCCGGAGCTGGTCATCCGGCTGATGAACGAGCGGATCGAGGGCCTCAGTGACCCGATCGATCCCGGCTTCGGATTTGACCTCATCCGCCTGTCGGTGCCGCTGACCGAACCGCTGGCTGTGACCCAGCTGAGGCTGGAAGGCGGGGCGGCGAAGGAAGCCCAGGTCACGGAGCTGATCGACCGGCTGAGCACCCGTTTGGGACGTTCTCGGGTGCGCCGATTGGTGGCGCAGGACACGCATATTCCGGAGCAGATGCAATTGGCGCTGCCCTTCGCGGAGGCCGCTCCCTCCGCTGCGGCCTGGACGGTCTCCGCTCCCGGCGAACCGCCGCTCAGGCCTCTCCATTTGTTCGATCCGCCGCAACCGATAGAGGTCATGGCTTCGGTTCCCGACGGTCCGCCGCATCGCTTCCGCTGGCGCCGCAAGTTCCATGAGGTGCGCCGATTCGAGGGACCTGAGCGGATCGCGTCCGAATGGTGGAAGCGCAAGGATGGCGCGGTCGACCATGCCGGCCTGACCCGCGACTATTATCGGGTCGAGGATGCGCGGGGCCGGCGCTTCTGGGTCTTCCGCCACGGGCTGTTCGACGAAAAACCCAATCCGAAATGGTATCTCCACGGACTGTTTGCATGAGTTTCGCCGAACTCGTCGCCGCGACCAACTTCTCTTTCCTGCGTGGGGCCTCGCACCCTGGGGACATGGTTGGCCGGGCACTGGAGCTGGGCATGGCCGGGATCGGCATCGCCGACCGCAACAGCGTTGCCGGGGTGGTGCGCGCCTGGACCGCGCTCAATGACGCTTGCGATCAGGCCGATAAGACGCCGGAGGAAATCGGCTTCAGGCTGGTCGTCGGCGCCCGGCTGGTGTTCGCTGATGCGACCCCGGACATCATCGCCTACCCTGCAACGCGGCATGGGTGGGGGCGGCTGACCCGGCTGCTGACCGTCGGCAACCTGCGGGCGGAGAAGGGCGATTGCATCCTCCATTTCGCCGACCTCTTGGCCCATGCCGAAGACCTGTTGCTGATTGTCCTGGCCGACGATGCCCAAGAATTCCTGCTCCGCCGATTGGCCGAGGCTTGTCCCGGGGCGATATGGCTGGGAGGGGCCATGCCGCGGCAAGGAAGCGATCGCCGCCGGCTGGCGAAACTCAGGCGGCTGGCTGACCGGGTCGGCTTGCCGCTGCTCGCCACCAACGACGCGCTTTACGCTTCGCCCGAGGATCGGCCGCTGCACGATGTCGTTACCTGCATCCGTGAAGGCGTGACGATCCAGTCCGCCGGGCGGCTGCTCGCTGCCAATGCCGAGCGGCATTTGAAGCGCCCAAGCGAGATGGTTCGGCTGTTCCGCGACTGTCCGGAGGCTGTCGAAGAGAGCCTCAGTTTGCTTTCCCGCATTCATTTCAAGCTCGACGAACTGCGTTACGAATATCCGCACGAACCGGTGCCTGACGGCTGGACCGCCCAAGGCTGGCTTGAGAATTTGGTGATGAAGGAGGCCAGACGCCGCTCTCCTGACGGCCTGCCGCTCAAATGGCGGAGGGTGCTGGACGAAGAGTTCGGCCTGATCCGCAAATGCAAATATGCCAACTATTTCCTCACCGTTCATGACATTGTGCATTTCGCGAGGACGCAGAACCCGCCGATCCTCTGCCAGGGACGCGGGTCGGCTGCCAACAGCCTGGTCTGCTATTTGCTGGGCATTACCCCGATCGACCCGGTCGAGAATAATTTGCTGTTCACTCGCTTCCTGTCCGAGGAACGCCGCGAACCGCCCGACATCGATGTCGATTTCGAGCATGAGCGGCGCGAGGAGGTGATGCAATATGTCTACCGCCGCTACGGCCGGGATCGGGCAGGGATCGCTGCCACCATCATCCATTACCGCTCCCGCAGCACGGTCCGCGAGGCAGGCAAAGCGCTGGGCCTGTCGGAGGATGTCACGGCGCGGCTCGCCAACACCATCTGGGGCAGTTACGAAAACGATCTTGAGGACGATCGCTACGGCGAGGCGGGGCTGGCCCTGGCCAATCCGGATATTGCGCGGCTGCGGACGATCGTCGACCGGCTGATCAAATCCCCGCGCCACTTGTCGCAGCATGTTGGCGGATATGTACTGACCGAAGGGCGGCTGGACGAGATTGTACCGATCCACAACGGGGCGATGGAGGATCGTACCTTCATCGAATGGGACAAGGACGACATCGACGCGCTCGGCCTGATGAAGGTCGATGTGCTGGCGCTCGGAATGCTGACTTGCATCCGCAAGAGCTTTGACCTGATGCGACTGCACGAGCTCGGCGACTGGGATCTCGATACTGTGCCCAGCGAGGATCCCGCAGTTTACGACATGCTTTGCCAGGGCGACAGCATCGGCGTGTTCCAGGTCGAAAGCCGGGCGCAGATCAATATGCTGCCAAGGTTGAAGCCCCGCTGTTTCTATGACCTGGTGATTGAAGTTGCGCTGGTCCGCCCCGGCCCGATCGAGGGCGACATGGTCCACCCCTATCTTCGCCGCCGCAACGGGGAGGAGAAGATCGACCTTCCATCGCCCGGCCCGCCGCATCCGCCGAATGAACTGCAGGAAGTGCTCGGCCGAACCTTCGGCGTTCCTTTGTTTCAGGAACAGGCGATGAAGATCGCGATCGTGGCTGCCGGTTTCACCCCGGACGAGGCCAATGGGCTGCGCCGGGCCATGGCGACCTTCCGTAACCTCGGTACCATCCACCGTTACGAAGCCAAGATGGTCGAGGGGATGGTGAGCCGCGGCTATTCCCGCGATTTCGCGGCACGCTGCTACAACCAGATCAAGGGCTTCGGCAGCTATGGCTTTCCCGAAAGCCACGCCCAGAGTTTCGCCAAGCTGGTTTACGTCTCGGCCTGGCTGAAATGCCACCATCCGGCGGTTTTCACCTGCGCGTTGCTGAACTCCCAACCGATGGGATTCTACGCCCCGGCGCAATTGGTCCGCGATGCGCAGGAACATGGCGTCGAGGTGCTCGGGCCCGACATCAATGCCAGCGAGCATGACAATCAGCTCGAGCGGCTCGAAGATGGCTCCCTCGCGATCCGGCTGGGCTTCCGCCAAATCGACGGTTTCCGCAAGGAATGGGCCGATAAGCTGGCCGAAGCGCGGGACGGAGGCTTCACCCATATCGAGCAGCTGGCGCAGCGGGCCGGGCTGCCGTCACGGGCGCTGCGTTTGCTGGCCGATGCGGATGCCTGCGGCTCGGTCGGGCTACAGCGGCGAGAGGCGTTGTGGGAGGCGCGGCGGACTCCGCAGGGCGTGCTGCCGCTGTTCGCTCATGCGGAGGCGGTGGAGCTGGGCGAGGAGCCTGATGCCGATCTGCCGGCAATGCCGCTGCCCGAAGAAGTGGTGACCGATTATCAGGTCACCCGTCTGTCGCTCAAAGGCCATCCGATGCAGTTTCTGCGTTCGACCTTCGGCCAGGAAGGAGTGCTGAGCTGCGCCGAAACCGCCAGGGCGAAGAGCGGCACGCTGGTGCGGTGCGCCGGGGTGGTGCTGATCCGGCAGCGGCCGGGCAAGGGCAATGCACTGTTCATCACGCTGGAGGACGAAACCGGGATCACCAATGTGCTGCTGTGGGCGCGCGACTTCGAGCGGTTCCGCCGCGAGGTCATGGCCGCCCGGCTGATGCAGGTCGAGGGCGTTGTCGAGCGCAGCAAGGAGGGAGTTATGCATGTGATGGCGCGACGAGTGGTCGATCGCAGCGAATTGCTCAAAGGGCTAACCGACGATGGAGCAATGCGGCTCCCCGCATCGCCTGCCGACGGGCCGCGAAACGGGCCGGATCCGCGCCAAGGCCATCCGCGAAACGTCCGCATCCTGCCGAAATCACGCGACTTTCACTAACGGCTAAAGAGCCTCCACGATCGTCACATTGGCGATGCCGCCGCCCTCGCACATCGTCTGCAGGCCAAACCGCTTGCCACGAGCACGAAGGCCGTGGACCAGCGTCGCCATCAGCTTGGTCCCGCTGGCCCCCAGCGGATGCCCAAGCGCGATCGCGCCACCGTTGACGTTGAGCTTGTCCGGATCGGCGTCGAGTTCGCCAAGCCAGGCAAGCGGAACTGGCGCAAAGGCCTCATTGACTTCGTAGAGATCGATCTCGTCGAGCCTGCGGCCCGATCGCTCCAGCGCCCGGCGCGTGGCGGGGATCGGCTCCTGCAACATGATCACCGGATCGCCGGCAGTGACGGTCAAATTGTCGATCCGCGCCAGCGGCGTCAGGCCATGCTCTTTCAGCGCGCGCTCCGACATCACCAGCAAACCCGATGCGCCGTCGCACACCTGGCTGGCGTTGCCGGCAGTAATCATCCCTTGCGGACTTATTGTCTTCAGTTCGGCCAAACTTTCCAGGCTGGCGTCGGCGCGAATGCCCTCGTCGCGGTCGTGGCGCCTGGTTTTGCCTTCTTTGTCGAGCCCGTCGACGATGACGATTTCACGTTCGAAAGCTCCGCCCTCCGTTGCAGCCGCGGCTTTGCGGTGGCTCGACAAAGCGAAGGCGTCCAGCTCCTCGCGCCCGAACCCATAGATTTGCGCCATCATCTCGGCGCCGGTGAACTGGCTGAATTGCTCGACCCCGTAACGGCCCTTGATCGACTGCGGCCATGGACCGATGCCGATCCCAGCCTGCATCGGCAGGATCACCGGGGTCCCCATTGGCACCCGGGTCATGCTTTCGACCCCCGCAGCGATCACCACGTCCTGGGTTCCGCTCATCACCGCCTGTGCGGCAAAATGCACGGCCTGTTGGGAACTGCCGCACTGTCGGTCAATACTGACCGCAGGCACCGTGTCGGGGAGGTCGGACGCCATCACCATATTGCGTCCGATATGGAAGCTCTGCTCACCGACCTGGCTGACGCAGCCGACGATCACGTCCTCGATCGCTGCCGGATCGACTCCGCTTCGCGCCACCAATGCGTCGAGCACGGCCGCTCCGAGGTCGGCGGGGTGCCATTCACGCAGGGCCCCGCCGCGTCTGCCACCCGCAGTGCGCAGCGCCTCGACAATAAAGGCTTCCGCCATCAGCTCCCCCCTGTCTCCGTCGACCAGGCTAGAACGAATATTCCTTCGCTGTTCAAGGTCCGGGCAGTTCCGCTATCAATCAGCGCGCATTCGCCGGGATTGAGGTCGCCCATCGCGGCATCGATCGGCAACAGCTGAACGTCGTGCATCATCGAAGGAAGCTCCGGCGCCGCGCCGACACACCAGGCGACGCCGAAATGCGGGCCGCCGACGAGCACCCGGCTCTGGCTACCCAAGCTGGTGTCGAGCGCATGGCTATGGGGCTTGGCTCGCACCACGTCCGCTGCTTCGGCGAGATGAAGTTCGCGCGGTCGGCCATAGTCATAAAGGCGATAGGTGAGATCGACCGCCTGCTGGATTTCCAGCACGGTCAGGCCGGGCCCGAGCGCGTGGATGGTACCGGCCGGGTTAAAGATGAAATCCCCCTTCTTCGGCCGCCGCCAGTCGATAAGGTCGACAATCGAGCCATCGCGCGCTGCGGCGATGACCTCGTCGGCGGGCAAATCGCGGATGGTCCCAATGCCCAACTCGGCGTCGTCACCTGCATCGAGAACGATCCAGCATTCGTCCTTGCCACGCGGATAGCCACGTTCACGGGCCGTGGCGTCGTCGGGATGCACCTGGACCGACAGCCGCTCGGTCGTGAACAGATATTTGACCATGACGTCGAGCGCGCGGTCGGCCGGCGGCTCGAACCATATTTCCCCGACTTGCCGTGTTGGGTCGACATGGAAGCGCGGATCGATGCCCCTCCGCCCCCAGGGCTTGTCGACGACTTTGGTGGCAAGGCGCTCCATCAGGCCATCGCCGCGACCAGGTCTTTCAGCGGAAGGAAGGCGAACCCGATCGAACTGTCGGATATTCCGTATGGCATGAACAGCTGGTCGCCCACGCGCATTCCCCCGCACGTATAGACGACGTTGGGGACATAGCCGTTGCGGTCATCGTCTTCGGCTTCGAGAATCGGATAGCGGGTCCGGCCGAGAATTTTCGACGGATCGTCGCGGTCGAGCAGCACGGCACCGAGCGCATATTGCCGCATCGCCCCGACGCCATGGGTCAGGACCAGCCATCCCTCGTCAATCAGGATCGGCGCGCCGCAATTGCCGATCTGGATGAACTCCCAGGCATATTTGGGCTCCATCAGCAGGTCGCCCCCCTCCCAATGGGTGAGGTCGTTCGATTTCAGGAGGAACAGGTTTTGCCCGTCCTGGCGGCCGAGCATCACATATTCGCCGCCGATCTTCTCCGGGAACAGCGCCATGCCTTTGTTGCGCGCGGCATCGCCCGTCATCGGAA